>Ga0153956_1000184_pt1 | contig 80744 bp, 65 predicted proteins | sample TSFL040MetaG_FD_104704 | JGI IMG/M metagenome (GOLD analysis project Ga0153956, IMG submission 104704) | Attine ant fungus gardens microbial communities from Florida, USA - TSFL040 MetaG | ecosystem: Host-associated > Fungi > Mycelium > Unclassified | place: USA: Florida, Wekiwa Springs... | reverse complement strand
GTTGCGCATGGGGGCGGTCCTTTCCGGTGGTCGTGGTGGTCGGGGTGGTTGGGGTGGTGGTCAGCACTTGAAGTTGCGCATGGGGGCGGTCCTTTCTCGTGGTCGTGGTGGTCGGGGTGGTTGGGGTGGTGGTCAGCACTTGAAGTTGCGCACCTGATCGTCCTTTCGATTGGGGGTCGGTCGAACCGCGGTCGTGCGTGGGATCAGCACTTGAAGTTGCGCATCGGTCCTCCTTGTGGCTCGGGATGTGCGGGGTCGTCGCGCTCAGCACTTGAAGTTGCGCATGGCTGCTGCTCCTCGTTCGAAGGTCGGATGTGGGGGGCGAAGGCGACATGGGGCGATCAGTGCCACGCGCGCGCGAGGCACCGGTTGATGGCCGCGTCCGGGGCGTGGCCGTCGATGGCGGGCGGGGAGCGCCGGATGCTCGGCATTCCCGTTCCCTCTATCGGATGATTTGCAACAGGGAGCACGCAGTGCCCAAGGCGCACGCGTCGACCGCGCAGGCCCGTCTCCTTTCGAGTGGGCCGGCCACGACCGACATGGCCGGCTCTTCCGCGGAAGGTACTCGTCCGCAGATGGAGCTCGAAGCGCTGCGATGTCAGGCGGACATGGCTCTCGATGCCGCCGCGGCGAGTGCCGCGCCGGCCGCCGCGCAGGCGGCGCCGAGCCAGAGTCCGGCCGCGGAGCCGTGCGAGGCGACGAGCGCCCCCGCGACTGCGGCGCCGAGTGCGAGGCCGCCGTTGTTCGCTGTCACCAACCACGCGAACGTTCGCGTCCCGGTTCCCTGAGGTGAAAGCACGTCGGCGAGCACGTAGAGCGTCACGAACATCGCACCAACCGTCATTCCCGCCAGTACGAGCACGACGCCGACCAGCAGCGGCCGTTCCGCCGCGATCGCCGCGAGCGCGAGCGTCACGGCGAGCCCCAGCTGCAGCGCGACGAGCCGCTGCGTCGCCGGGCGGCGCCAGTCGCGCCGGCCGGCGAGCAGGCTGGCGCCGGCCGTCCCGATCGCCAGCGCCGCCAGCAGCAGTCCGGCCGTCGCCGCGGCGCCCGTGTGGGCGGCCAGCGCCGGCACCGCGACGTTGATCGTCCCGAGCGTCGCGCCCGGCCCGAGCAGCGAGGCGATCACGAGCCAGAGCGCGAGCGGCAGGCGCGAGCGGGCGGCCGGCGCCCGTCCGGCGCCGGCGCGCGGCACGGCCGCCGCGAGCGAGCTCGCGGCGGTCGCCGTCGTGCCGAGCAGCAGCCCGCCGGCGGCGACCAGCAGCGCGCCGCCGGCCGAACCCAGCGCCACGATCGCGCCGACGATCAGCGGCGCGACGATCAAGGCCGACTCCTCGCCCGCCGAGTCGAGCGCGAAGACGCGGTGGCGCCGGTCCTCGCGATCGTGCAGCGCGGTGCCCCAGATCGCGCGCGTGAAGGGACCGAGCGGTGGCGTCATCGCGCCGGTGAACGCGGCCAGCGCAAGCAGCGGCGGCGCCGCGGCGCCGTGGACGCCGGCGGCGTAGAGGCCGACCAGGCCGAGCGCGCAGGCGACCGCGAACGCCACCAGCGCCCGCGAGCCGGCGCGGTCGACGACGCGGCCGCGCAGCGGCGCCGCCGCGCTGGCGACGCCGAAGGCCGCGACCAGGCCGCCGGCCTCGACCGTCGAGTCCAGCTGGCCCGTGGCGAACAGCACGAGCCCGAGCGGCAGCATCGCGAAGCCGACGCGCCCCACGAGGGACGCGATCAACAGTCGGCGGATGGGCCGTTGGGCCCAGACCGAGCGATAGCCCCCGTCGGATGGCACGGCCCGGCAAGCGTACGGACGACGCGGCCGCGCACGCGGCCGGCGCCGGTCGTCCCCGCGCACGCGCGCATGCGCACACGGTCCGCGGCGGCCGCCGGCATCGCGTTGCGCCGGAGCGGCGAGGCCCCGCGCGCGTGGACGCCGCGCCAGCGGCGGCCGCTGAGCGCGTACGCGGCGCGGCGAGGCCCCGCGCGCGTGGACGCCGCGAGCGGCTGTCGAGTGGATGAACGGCCGATAGCTCTCCCACTACGAATCGATGCGATCGATCGTCCGAACGTCGAACGTGGCAGATCAGCGGCGTGCCACGGACGATCCCAATGCACTGGATGTTGGCATAACCAACAGGTCTCGTGGCGATCACGACGTCGGCGCCGGGATCCGGCGGCCCGACGCGGTCGCGGCCGTCGCGCAGGTGCGCTCGCGCGACGCGCGGACCGGCCGGTCGCAGAGGCGTTGAAGAGATCCCGACGATCGCTTAAGAGCGACGCGCCAGAGCCAAAGAGTGGGCCGTTGGGCGCGCGCCGGACCGCTCAGGAGCGCCAAGGGCGCTGCAAAACTCGTGAGGATCCGTTAAAACTCACCGGCGCGCGGGCACAAGCAGCGTAACCCCGTGGGATACTTCGGGTTGTCTGTATGTGCGCCGGGGCCCTTGGCCCTGCGTAGCCCGTCCGGTCGCTCGGGACAAGAGCTTAGCGACCGGGTGGGTCCCTCCAGGACGATCGTCTGTAGTTGGGGCGGCCGCCCACGAAGTGAGGAAGTGCCGCCGTCGCCGGTGTGCGTCGCGGGGCTCGCGACGAGATGGTTGCAGCGACAACGAGATTGAGCTAAAATTCCTACCAACTGAGTTGGTATTGATACGGAAGGACCCCAAAACGCCCACTATCACCGACACCCCGCGCCGCAAGACCGAGTCCGAGATCGTCGCCGACCCGACGCTGGATTCGCTTCAGCTGCTCCTGCGCGAGGCCGGCCGGTACCCGCTGCTCAAGCCGAGCGAGGAGATCGAGCTCGCGAAGCGCATCGAGCGCGGCGACCTGGCTGCCAAGGAGCGGATGATCAACTCCAACCTCCGCCTGGTGGTCGCGAACGCGCGCCGCTACCAGGGCCAGGGGCTGGCGCTTGGCGACCTGATCCAGGAGGGCATGCTGGGCCTGATTCGCGCGGTCGAGAAGTTCGACTGGCGCAAGGGCTTCCGCTTCTCCACGTACGCGACGCTCTGGATCCGCCAGGCGATCCAGCGCGGACTGGAGAACACGAGCCGGACGATCCGCCTGCCCGTGCACGTGGCCCAGCGCTCTCGCAAGGTCGGCCGCATCGAGCGTGAGCTGACGACGAAGCTCGGCCACGAGCCGTCGGACGAGGAGATCGCCGCGGCGGCTGACCTGCCGCTCGAGGACGTCATCGAGATCCGCAAGGCGGATCGCGCCGTCGTCAGCCTCGACAAGCCGGTCGGCGACGACGGCGACACCGCCTTCGGCGACCTGCTGGCGATCGAGACGCCGGCGGTCGACGAGGAGGTCCACGAGGCGCTCAAGTCCGAGACGCTGCTGACGGCGATCGCCGAGCTCCCCGAGCCCGAGCGCGACGTCATCGAGATGCGCTTCGGCGCCGGCGACCGTGAGCCGCAGACGCTCTCGCAGGCCGGCCGCAAGCTTGGCGTCTCGACGGAGCGGGCCCGCCAGATCGAGGAGCGCGCGCTCAAGCGCCTCTCGCAGCGGCCCGAGCTGATCGCGCTCCGCGAAGCCGCCTAAGCCGTTCCTCCGCGACCCGGGCCTGGCCCGGGTCGCGCTGTCTCGGGAGCCGGGACGCGGCGGTTTCGAACGGCCGGGGCCACGGCGGCGGCCGCCGCCGCCCGAGGCCTGCCGAGCGCGCCCTCTTAGACTGCCTGCGCATGCCGCCGACCGCGCGCCTGCACCGCCGCCGTGCGCTCGATTGAGTCCAGCGCCAGCGCCGCGGCGACCGAGCGCGCCGGCGCCGCGCTCGCCGCGCGGCTGCGTCCCGGCGACGTCGTGCTCGTCTCCGGCGACCTCGGCGCCGGCAAGACGACCTTCGTGCGCGGCGCGCTGCACGCGCTCGGCGTCGCCGGCGCCGTGACCTCGCCGACGTTCGTCGTCGGCCAGCTCTACGAGGACGCCGCTCAGCCGCTCGCGCATCTGGACCTCTACCGGCTCGCCGGCTTCGGCGGCGAGGAACCGGGCCTGCTCGACCCGTTCTTCGCGCCCGACGGGATCGCCTTCGTCGAATGGCCAGAGCACGCCGAGGGCGCCTTTCCGGCCGAGCGCGTGGCCGCGCGCGTGCGGCTCGCGCACGCCGGCGGCGACACGCGGCAGATCGAGATCGAGACCGAGCTGGGGGAGCGATGATCGTCGGCATCGACACGTCGACGCCGGCGACGGCGGTGGCGCTGCTGGACCCGCGCGGCGACGAGGGGGTCGAGCGGCGCGACGACCCCGCGTCCGGCGCGCGGCCGGGGCACGCCGAGCGGCTGCAGCCGCTGCTCGAGCAGGCGCTCGCCGAGGCCGGCGTCGGCTGGGAGCGGGTGACGCGGATCTGCGTCGGCGTCGGGCCCGGCGGCTTCACCGGCCTGCGGCTGGGGATCGCGACGGCGCGCGCGCTCGCGCAGGGCCGCGGGCTGCCGCTCGTGGCCGTCTCGAGCCTGGCGGCGCTGGCGCGCAACGCCGAGCTCGGCGAGCCGGGCCGGCTGGTGCTGGCGCTGCTCGATGCCCGCCGCGGCGAGCTGTTCGCCGCCGGCTACCGCGACGGCGCCGAGCTGCTGGCGCCGGCGGCGCTCGCGCCGGCGGCGCTGCTCGCGCGCGTGACCGCGCCGGCGCTGGGGCTCGGAGACGGGGCGGTACGCTTCAGAGCGGAGCTCGAGCAGGCCGGGGTGGTCGTGCCGGCGGACGGCTCCGTCGCCCACCGCGTGAGCGCCTTGCAGGTCTGCCGGCTCGGCGTGGCGAAGGAGCCAACCGACCGCGACGCGTTGCTCCCGGACTATCGCCGCGAGCCGGACGCCGTGCCGCCACCGCTTCCTTGACCGCCCCGCCAGCAGCCGCCATCCAGGTTCGCCGCCTGACCTATGCCGACCTCCCGCAGGTCGTCGGCATCGAGCGGCGCGCGTTCACGAGCCCCTGGTCGCTGGCGATGTTCGTGCTCGAGCTGTCCAAGTCCTCGGGCATCTGCCTCGCCGCCGAGCTCGAGGGCCGGCTCGCCGGCTACGTCATCTGCTCGCGCTACGACACGGTCTGGCACGTCATGAACGTCGCCGTCGACCCGCGCGCGCAGCGTCGCGGGATCGCGACGGCGCTGCTCGAGCGGCTGCTGGCGCGGGTCGAGCAGGACGCGCAGCTGACGCTCGAGGTGCGGCGCTCGAACGACGGCGCGATCGCCCTCTACGAGCGCTTCGGCTTCCGCAGCGCCGGCATCCGGCGGCGCTACTACGCCGACAACGGCGAGGACGCCTACATCATGTGGCGCACGCCGGCGACGCTGCGCGGCTCGCTCGACGACGTGCCCGGCGTGTCGTGATCCTGGCGCTCGAGACCTCCTGCGACGACACCTGCGCCGCCGTCGTCACGCATGCCGGCGAGCTGCGCTCGAACGTCGTCTCCTCGCAGGGCGTGCACGACCGCTTCGGCGGCGTCGTGCCCGAGTGGGCCTCGCGCCACCACCTGGAGCTGGTCAACGCGGTCGTCGACGACGCGCTCTCACGTGCGCGCGTCAGCCTCGACGACATCGACCTCGTCGCCGTCACCCAAGGCCCCGGGCTGGTCGGCGCGCTGCTCGTCGGCGTCGCGACCGCGAAGGGCCTGGCCGCGTCGCGCCGGCTGCCGCTGGCCGCCGTCGACCACCTGCAGGGCCACGTCGCCGCCAACTTCCTCGCGCCCGACCCGTTCGAGCCGCCGTTCGTCTGCCTGCTCGCCTCCGGCGGCCACACGCTGCTCGCGCGCGTGCGCGACCATGCCGGCTACGAGACCGTCGGGCGCACGCTCGACGACGCCGCCGGCGAGGCGTTCGACAAGGGCGCGCGGCTGCTCGGGCTCGGCTACCCGGGCGGCCCGGCGCTCTCGGCGCTGGCGGCGCGGGGGGATCGCGCGGCGTTCGCGTTCCCGACCGGCGCGCGCGTCGCCGGGCTCGACTTCTCCTTCGCCGGGCTCAAGACGGCGCTGCTGTACAAGGTGCGCGAGCTCGGGCCGCGCGAGACCGAGCGCCGCGCGGCGGACCTCGCAGCCAGCTACGAGCACGCGATCGTCAGCGCGCTGATCGCCCGCGCCGAGCGCGCGCTGGCGGCCGAGGCCGAGCCGCGGCTGGCGATCGGCGGCGGCGTCGCCGCCAACCGGCTGCTGCGCGAGCGCGCGCTGGCGCTGGACGTGCCGGTGCACGTGCCGGCGCCGGAGCTGTGCACCGACAACGCGGCGATGATCGGCTCCGCCGCGCGCTGGGTGCCGCCGCGGGCCTTCCCGGACTACCTCGCGCTCGACGCCTACGCGACCCGCCGCCGCGCGGCCTGAGCTGTGGCGACGCCGGCGCGAGCGGGCCGCGCCGCCCGCGCCATGGCTGGGCCGCGCGCGGCCTTCGGCGCGCTGAAGCGGCTGCCGCCGGCCTGGCGGATCGCGCTCGGCGCGATCGTCGCGGCGGCCGTCGTCGTGCTGGCGCTGCTGCTCGCGGTCGGCTCGAGCCCGCTCTCGCTCGCCTCGCCGCCGGTCTCCGCCGGCGACCCCGTGCCCTACGACGGCCGCTCGCCGGGCGCGCCGACCGAGGGCGCGTCGCGCGTGCTCGTGCAGCTGTCGAGGCCGCCGCTCGGCGACTTGCCGGGCGTGCGCGAGCTGGCCGCCGCGCGTGAGCAGAAGTACGTGCGCTCGCTGCAGGCCGAGCAGCAGAAGCTGCGCTCGGCGCTGGCCGCCGACGGCATCCCGCTGCGCGACGTCGTCACCTACTACCGCGTCTGGGACGGCTTCGCGGCGACGGTGCCGACGCAGGACATCGGCAAGCTGAACTCGACGGGCGCGCGCGTGCGCACGATCCGGCGGCTGTATCCGGCCAGCGGCGAGCCGGTGCCGGTCGGCGGCGCCGCGCCGAAGGACCGGCCGGCGCCGGCCGGGCAGGCGCCGATCGCCGTGCTCGACACCGGCGTCGCCGACGGCGCGCTGCAGGGCCACGCCGACGGCGGCTACGACGCCGTCGCGCACGATCGCGATCCCGCGCCCGGCCGCGACCCGAGCGGCGGCGGCGCGCGCGAGACGAGCGGCACGGCGCTCGCGGGCGTGGTCGCCCAGGCCGGCGAGCGCGTGCTGCCGATCCGCGTCGCGGCGCTGACGGCCGCGCCGGAGGTCGCCGCGGTCGGGACGACCGACGAGCTGCTGTCGGGGCTCGAGCGCGCCGTCGACCCGAACGGCGACGCGGTCACCTCCGACCACGTGCCCGTCGCGCTGGTCGGCGTCAACTCGCCGTACGCCGGCTTCAGCAGCTCGCCCGAGGCGCAGGCGATCGCGGCCGCCGCCGGGCTCGGCACGCTCGTCGTCGCGCCGGCCGGCGAGGAGGGCGCCGCCGCGCCCGGCAGCGGGACGATCGGCTCGCCGGGCGCGGCCGCCGACGCGCTCGCCGTCGGCGCGCTCGCCGGGTCGGTGCCGGCGCCGCAGGTGCGCCTGCGGGCGGCCGGGAAGACGGTCGCGATCGCGGTCGCGCTCGGCGGCGCGCCGCCGCTGCGGGCGCTGAAGCTTGCCGGGCCGGTGACGAGCGCGGACCCGGCAGTGCTGGGCAAGCGCACGGCGCAGCTGCAGGGCCGCGCGGTGCTGGTGCGCGCGGGCGCGGACCCGTCCGCGCAGGCCGCCGCCGCGGCGGCCGTCGGCGCGGCGCTGGTGATCGTCGCCGACCCGCGCCGGCGCCCGCTCGCGGCGATGGCCGCCGGGCGTGCCCGCGCGCCCGTCGTCGGCGTCACCGGCGCCGCGGCGACGGCGCTGCTGAAGCTGAAGGCCGGCACGCAGATCCAGCTCGGCCGCGCCGAGCTCGGCAGCGCCGCGAGCGAGTCGGCGCCGCGGATCTCGCCGTCGACCTCGCAGGGGCCGTCCGCCGGCGGCCTCGCCAAGCCCGACCTCGCGGCGGCCGGCAGCGCCGTCAGCGTCACGCTCGCCGGCCGGCCGGCGGTCGTCGGCGGCGGCGCGATCGCGGCCGCGCGCGTCGCGATCGTCGCCGCGCGGCTCGCGCGCGCCCATCCCGAGCTGACGCCGGCGCAGCTGCGCGCGCAGCTGATCGCCGCCGCCGACCCGCGGCGGCTGCCGCCGGCGCGCGCCGGCGCCGGCGTCCTGCGCACGCCCGCCGGCGCCCTCGGCTCGATCACGTCCGACCCGCCCGCGCCGGCCTCCGGCCCGCTCGACCCGATCGAGCTGAAGCTGTCCGCGACGGCGTCGGCGGCGCTGCAGCTGCGCGCGGCCGGCGCCCAGGTCGTGCCGGCGACGCTGACGCTGCGCCCCGGCGCGCCGGCGACGGTCGCGATCCGTCCGGCCGGACCGGGGCCGGGACGGCTGGAGGCGCTCGACCAGAGCGGCGCCGTCGTCGCCTCGGTGCCGTTCCTCGTGCGTCCGCAGCAGGGCACGCCGGTCCCGCTCGGGCCGCTGCGGCTGGCGGCGGACCACAGCGTGCGCTTCACGCTCGGCGCCTTCGAGCGCGGCGACCCGTTCGGCGCCGGCACGCGGATCCAGTTCGCGCAGCGGCTCGTGCTCGACCTCGTCGACGCGCACGGCACCGTCGTCAAGGCGCTGACGCTGCCGGGCGGCGCGACGGAGCTGATGCCAGCCGAGTACGCCTACACGCTGCCGAAGGCGACCTTCGCGCAGCTGCCGCCGGGCCGCTACGCGTTCCGCGCGCAGGCCTGGGCGCCGCGCCGCAACGAGCCGACGGTCCGCACGTCCGCGAGCTTCAGCAGATGACGCCGCCGACCGTGACCCTCTACGGACGGCCAGGCTGCCACCTCTGCGACGACGCCCTGCAGGCGCTGCGGCGCGTGCGCGAGCGCGTGCCGTTCGCGCTCGAGCAGGTCGACATCGAGCGCGACGATTCCCTGCATAGGCGCTACCTCGAGCGGATCCCGGTGGTCGCGCTGGACGGTGAGGAGCTGTTCGACTACTTCGTCGATGAGGAGGCTCTGGCGCGGCGCATTCTCTATCGTGGACCGCGATGAGCTTTGGCGACGTCGCGACGAAGACGGACGGCAACGCGGAGCACGACGGCGGACTGGGATCGCTCTCGGACCGTCTCTCGCTCGGCGTGGCGGCCCGCCTCTCCCGCTATCTGCAGGTCCTGACCCAGGCACGGAAGATGGGGAAGGAGACGATCTCCTCGCAGGAACTCTCCGAGTACACCCATGTGAACTCGACGCAGATCCGCCGCGATCTCTCGGGCTTCGGCAAGTTCGGCAAGCGCGGCGTCGGCTACAACGTCGACTCGCTGGTCAGCCAGATTCGCAAGATCCTGCGAACCAGCGGCCAGCACAACATCGCGCTGTTCGGCGCCGGCCACCTCGGGCGCGCGATCGCGTCGTCGGACATCTTCGCCGACCACGGCTTCCGGGTCGTCGCGATCTTCGACAACGACGCGGGCAAGATCGGCGAGAAGGTCGGCACGACGCTCGTCCGGCACACGAGCGAGCTGGGTCAGGTCGTCGAGGAGGAGGACATCGTCGTCGGCGTGCTCGCCGTCCCGACGGCGGCCGCCCAGGAGCTGGCGGACCTGCTGGTCAACGCCGGCGTGAAGATCATCTTCAACTACTCCGAGGCGCTGCTGCAGGTTCCCCCCGAGGTGACCGTGCACACCTCGAGCCCAGCGGTGGACCTGCTCTACGCGCTCTACTTCTACCTGACCTGAGGACACATGGACCTGGTGGCCGCACGCGAGGTCTTCGAGGCCTCGCAGGACTTGACGGTCGGCATCGAGGAGGAGTGGGCGATCCTGGATCCGCGCACGCTCGAGCTGACGTCCGGCTTCGAGGCGCTCGTCGCCGCCGCCGCGGGCGATCCGGTCCTCGGCGAGGCGATCTCCGGTGAGCTGATCGGCTCGGAGATCGAGATCCGCTCGGGCCGCGGCGAGACGATCGCGCAGGCGCGCGAGCAGCAGCGCGAGGCGCGCCGGCGCCTGTTCGCGCTGGCGCAGGCCAACGACCTCGGCCTCGGCGCGACCGGCACGCACCCGCTGTCGGACTACCGCGACCAGCGGATCATCGACACCGAGCACTACCACCGCGTCGAGGACGGGCTCAAGTACGTCGCCTGGCGCAACAACACGTTCGCGCTGCAGGTCCACGTCGGCGTCCAGGGCGCCGATCGCGCCGTCAAGGCCTGCGACCGGCTGCGCCCGATCCTGCCGCTGCTGCTGGCGGTCAGCGCCAACTCGCCGTTCCTGGACGGCCGCGACTCGGGCCTGCACACGGCGCGCACGCAGACGTTCACGAAGTCGTTCCCGCGCTGCGGCGTGCCGGACGTCTACGGCGGCTGGCAGCGCTGGCGGGACTACGTCGACCTGCTCCTGCGCACGAACTCGATCGTCGAGTTCACGCAGCTCTGGTGGTCGGTGCGCCCGCACCACAGCTACGGCACGATCGAGGTGCGGATCTGCGACGCGCAGACGACCGCGCCGGAGGCCGACGCGCTGACCGAGCTGATCGTCGCCTGCGTCGCCCAGGCGCTGCGCGAGATCGACGCCGGCCAGACGCCGCCGGACCTGCCGCGCCACCTGATCGAGGAGAACATGTGGCGCGCGATCCGCCACGGGCTCGACGGGCGCCTGCTCGACCTCGAGGCGCCGCGGATCGAGGAGTTCGAGGCCTCCGAGACGCTGGAGCGCCTGAAGGCCTGGACCGGCGCCGACGTGACGCTGCCGGCGCTCAACGGCGCCCAGCGCCAGCGGCGGATGATCGACGCCGGCGCGACGCCGTTCGAGGTCTACAAGGCCTGCGTCGAGGAGACGCGAGCGACCTATCCCACGGCACCGGAGAAGGTGATTCCATGAGCCGTCCACAGCTGTCCGAAGCGGAGCTGCGCCAGCTCGAGGCCGAGCTGGACCGTCTTGGCGTCGACGACGTGATCGCGCAGACCGTCGTCACGCTGATCAACCTCGGCGCGCGCAAGCTCGGCCTTGCCGCGCCGCCCGGCGCCGGGCCGGGCGCCGACCTGCCGCAGGCGCGCAAGGCGATCGACGGCGCCCGCGCGCTGCTGCCGCTGCTGGAGGGGCCGGAGGCCGAGCTGAACGGCCTGCGCGGCGCGCTCTCGCAGCTGCAGATGGCGTTCGTCCAGCTCAGCGGCGGCGCCGCCGAGCCGGGCGCGGGCGAGCCGGCACCCGCGGCGGGCGCCGAGCCGGCTGCGCCGGGCGCCGCGCCCGCGGCCGGGGCGGGCGCCGGCTCCGGCGAGACGGGCGAGCCCGGACCGGGACCGGCCGAGGCGAGCGGCCGGCTCTGGGTTCCGGGGCGCTAGCGGCCGCTGGACCGCGCGCCGTGCGGTAGTGGCACGGCGCACCAGCTTCCCGAAAAGGTAGTATCTCGACGCACGAACGGCGGCCTACGGGCTGCCGTTTGCGTTCGAATTGCCTGCGTCCGTCCAGAGGGGATCCTGTTGACAAGTTTCCTGTCCGATCACGGTGTTCTGGTCGCCGTCGTCTGTGCTCTGCTTGCGGTGATCTACGGCGTCGTGACCACGCGTTCGCTGCTCGCGCTCTCACCGGGCAACGAGACGATGCAGAGACTCTCGGCAGCGGTCCAGGAGGGCGCGCAGGCCTACCTGCGCCGGCAGTACACGACGATCGGGATCGTCGGCGTCGTGCTCTTCGTCCTGCTGATCCCGCTGCAGGACATCAAGGTCGCGGCCGGCTTCGCGGTCGGCGGCCTGCTCTCGGCGGCGGCCGGCTTCATCGGCATGAACGTCTCCGTGCGCGCGAACGCGCGCGTCGCCGAGGCGGCGCGCGGCGGCATCTCCTCGGCGCTCGACGTCGCCTTCCGCGGCGGCGCCGTCACCGGCATGCTCGTCGTCGGCCTGGCGCTGCTCGGCGTCGCCGGCTACTACGGGATCCTCACCTGGATCTTCGGCGTCAGCACGAAGGACTCGGTCGACTCGTTGATCGGCCTCGGCTTCGGAGGCTCGCTGATCTCGGTCTTCGCGCGCCTCGGCGGCGGCATCTTCACGAAGGGCGCCGACGTCGGCGCCGACATCGTCGGCAAGATCGAGGCCGGCATCCCGGAGGACGACCCGCGCAACCCGGCGGTGATCGCCGACAACGTCGGCGACAACGTCGGCGACTGCGCCGGCATGGCCGCCGACCTGTTCGAGACCTACGCGGTCACGGCCGTCGCCGTGATGCTGATCGGCGCGCTGACGTTCGACAACTCGGTGATCGTCGTGCTCTTCCCGCTCGTGCTCGGCGCCGTCTCGATCATCGCGTCGATCATCGGCACCTTCGCCGTCAAGAGCAGCTCCGGGAAGGTCGAGCGCGCGCTCTACCAGGGCGTGATCCTCGCCGGCCTGATCTCGGCGCTGCTCTTCATCCCGGTGACGAAGTGGATGATGGATGACCTGCCCGGGGCGGGCGCGCCGAGCTGGGGCAAGATCTACCTCTGCGCGCTGATCGGCCTCGCCGTCACCGCCTGCCTGTTCGTCATCACCGACTACTACACGTCGACGCGCTTCTCGCCCGTCAAGTCGACCGCGCGCGCGTCGATCACCGGCCACGCGACGAACATCATCCAGGGCCTCGCACAGGGCCTGCAGGCGACCGCCGCGCCGGCGATCGTGATCGTGCTGGCGATCTACGGCTCGTCCGAGCTGGCCGGCATCTACGGGATCGGCGTCGCCGTCATGGCGCAGCTGTCGCTGTGCGGCCTGATCGTCGCGCTCGATGCCTTCGGGCCGATCACCGACAACGCCGGCGGCATCGCCGAGATGGCGAACATGCCGGAGGAGGTGCGCGCCGTCACCGATCCGCTGGACGCGGTCGGCAACACGACCAAGGCGGTCACGAAGGGCTACGCGATCGGCTCGGCGGCGCTGGCGGCGCTGGTGCTGTTCGCCGCCTTCAAGCGCGAGCTGACCGACCAGTCGCACGTGCACTCGATCGTCTTCGCGCTGGACGATCCCTACGTGCTGATGGGCCTGCTGGTCGGCGGCATGATGGTCTGCCTGTTCGCCTCGCTCTCGATGGAGGCGGTCGGCCGCGCCGGCGGCGCCGTCGTCGAGGAGGTGCGGCGCCAGTTCCGCGAGAAGCCGGGCATCATGGACGGCACCGAGGAGCCTGAGTACGGCACCTGCGTCGACATCGTCACGCGCGCCGCGCAGCGCGAGATGATCATCCCGTCGCTGATTCCGATCGTCGTCACGCTGATCGTCGGCGTGCTCTCGGAGAAGATGCTCGGCGGCCTGCTGATCGGCGTGATCGTCGTCGGCCTCTTCTTCGCCGTGCTGATGACGTCCGGCGGCGGCGCCTGGGACAACGCGAAGAAGCTGATCGAGGACGGCGCCTTCGGCGGCAAGGGCTCGGAGGCGCACGCCGCCTCGGTCACGGGCGACACCGTCGGCGACCCGTTCAAGGACACCGCCGGCCCGGCGATCAACCCGATGATCAAGGTCGCGAACATCGTCGCGCTGCTGATCATCCCGCTGATCACCTGAGTAACGTCGCCCGGAAGTCCGAACGCCGCCGCGTCGCTGCGCGGCGGCGTTCATCTGGGGTACATCGGAACGCACTCGCGGGCGGCGGTCGGTAGCTTGCCGTCCTGTGGCGGCGCGCGGCGAGCCCGAGGCCCTCGAGCAGGAGGACGTGCCGGCGGTCGCAGCCTCCGCGACCCCGCTCGCGATCCCTTCCTCGCTGGGCGCGCTGCCGGCCGCCGACCAGCTCCGCCCGAACCTCTCGCCGGCGCTGGTCATGCGCCTGCAGGGCAGCGCCGGCAACGCCGCCGTCTCGGCGCTGATCGACGACGACCGCCGCGGAGGTCCGCTCCGCCGCGGCCGCACGACGCCGACGGCAGCCGACGCGGCGCTGATGGCGCGCCTCGCCGGCGGCCGCGAGCCTGGCAGTGCGCAGGAGCACGGGCCGGCGACGGCAACTGCCGAGGCCGCGGGAGCGACGGCCGCCAAGCCTGAGACGGCGCCGGCCGAGCCGACGACGTCCGCGGCCGGGTCGGTGGTCGCCGACTTCGCGGCGCTGGCCGAGCCGGCGACGTCCGCGGCTTCCGCTGCGCCGGCGGGTGCCGTGTCGGCGAGCGTCGCCGCGCCCACCTCGACGTCCGACGTCACCGCGGCGCCGACGATCGCGTCGTCTGAGCCGGCGGTGGCGGGCATGGCCTCGTCGACCGGGCTCGACGCGGCCGGACCGAGCCTCGCCGCGGCAGCTCCGGGGTCCGCAGCGGTTGGATCGGGCCTCGCCGCCGCGGCCGCGGCCGGGTCCGGGGCAGCCGGACCGAGCTCCGCTGCCGCCGCAGTGGCGGGAGCCGTGACCGGGCTCGACGCGGCCGGGCCGAGTCCCGCGGCTCCCGCCGCGGCGGTGACCGGAGCGGCTGGGCCGAGTCCTGCCGCGGCCGTGACCGAAACGGCTGCGCCGAGCCTCCTGAAGCCCGCCGCGGGGGCCGCGGCCGGCCCGGCCGACGCCGGCGTCGTCGCGAGCGCGGCTGACGTGGTGGCGGGGCAGGCGCCCGCGGCGGCTGCCGTCGCGCTCGCCACGCCAGTCCACGCGGCGCTTGCCGATGCGATGCCGACCGCCGTCGCCGTGCCGGCCGCCGACGCCGAGCCCGCGGCCGCGAGCGGTGACGTCGGCGCGCTCGACGCTCCCCAGGCCGCCGGCGACGCGCCGGAGGCGGACGCCGACGCGCAGGGACCCGCCGAGGACGAGCTGGCGCTGCTCCAGCAGGAGATGGAGCACGCGCAGGCCGAGCAGCACGAGTCAGCGGAGGGCGAGCCCGAGGATGACGGCCCGGTGCTCGCCCGCGCGGCGGTCGCCGACCCGCCCGCGAGCACGGAGGAGGCCGATGACGAGGCGTCGGTGTCCGCCGACGCGCAGTCCGAGCTCGCGGAGATCGGCGCTCCCGGCGGCGACGCGACCGCCGCGGCCGGCGGCGGGGGAGGCGGTGGCGGCGCGGCGGTCGAGGCCAAGCCCGAGCCGGCCGCGCCGAGCGTCGCGAACGCCGACCCCGCGGTCGCGGTCTCCGCGGCTGCCGGCCTCAAGCCCGCGCAGATGCTCGCGACGCTCGACGGCGCCGACCAGGCCGCCGCGAACGCCGCCGACGCCGAGCACAAGGCGCTGCAGGCCGACCCGCCGACGGCGGCCGCCGCCGGCAAGGCCGGCCCGGGCGCCGACGAGAAGTACCCGGACACCGCGCCGGCCGAGCGGCCGAAGACGCCGCGGGTCGCCGAGCGAACCGGCGGTGAGCCGCCCGCGCCCACGCCGGTCGCGCCCGCGCCGCCGAAGGCTCCGCTTCCGCCCGCCCCGGCCGTCAGCGGCGACGAGAAGGGCAACGTCTCCCAGGGCGACGCGGCGCGGATCCAGGCCTCGATCGCCAGCCTGCCGACGATCGACGGCGGCGCCGTGGTCCCCACGAGCGAGGCGCCCAAGGTCACGCTGCAGGGCGCGGCCGACCCGTCGCAGATGGCCGAGCAGGAGGGCCACCTGAGCGCGACCGTCGCGCAGGCCACGGCGCTGGGCCGGGCCGAGGCCAACGAGCCAGCCGGCGAGAACGAGCTGGCGCCGACCGAGGCGCCCGAGACGATCAAGGCCGAGATCCCCGCGAGCCCGCATGCCGCAGCGGCACAGCCGGGAGGAGCGACCGACGATCAAGCCGCCTCGATCGTCGCCGACGAGAAGGACGGTCAGTCGCTGAAGGCGGCGGTCGCCGCCGCCTCGGCCGAGGTCGTCGAGGCCAAGCGCCGGCACGCGCAGACCGCCGCGCAGCAGCGGGCCGCGGCCGCCGAGGAGGTCAAGGCCCACGAGGCCAAGAGCCAGGCGGACCAGCTGGCCGAGCACGCCGCCGCCAGGGCCGGCGTCTCGAAGGCGCGCAGCGACTGGACTGGCGAGCAGAAGGCCGCCGCGGACAAGGCCACGACGGAGGCGCGGGCCGCCGTCGGCGAGGCCCACGAGCACATCGCGAGCGAGACGGCGAAGGCCGACGCCGAGTCCGCCAAGCACATCGCCGCGGGCACCAGGGAAGCGGCCGACGCGAAGCGCAAGGGCGAGCAGGACGCGCGGGCCGAGCGCGAGAAGGCGCAGAAGGAGTCATCCGGCGGCGGCTTCTTCGGCTGGGTGAAGTCGAAGGCGACCGCGCTCTTCGACAGCGTCAAGGCCAGCCTGACGAGCATCTTCGACAAGGTCCGTCAGGCGATCACGGCGGCGATCGACAAGGCCCGCGACCTCGCCACCAGCGCGATCAAGTCCGCCGTCAAGTTCGTCGCCGACAAGGTCAAGGCGGTCGCGGACCGGCTGGTCGCGCTGGGCGACGCGCTGATTCCGGGCTTCCAGGCGCTGCGGCAGAAGTTCAAGGCCTGGATCGTCGCCCGCGTCAGGCAGGCGACCGCGGCCCTGAACGCGATCGTCAACACGGTCAAGAAGGCCGTCAAGGCGACGCTGCAGGCCGTCGGCTCGGCGCTGACCGCGGCGGTTGACCTGCTCAAGCAGGGCATGCAGGCGGCGATCAAGGCGGTCAAGAGCGTCGTCAAGGGCGCGATCGACGCCGCCAAGGCGGTGATCTCGGCGCTCGGGACGTTCGCGGCGCTCGTCAAGGACGTCGCCGCCAACCCGGGGCAGTGGATCGCGAACCTCGGCGCCGCGATCGTCGACGGCATCAAGAACCACCTCTGGGTCGCGCTGAAGTCGGCGATCCAGCAGTGGTTCAACGACAAGGTCGAATCGCTGCTCGGCCTGGGCCAGGCCGTCTGGGGCCTGCTGACCAAGGGCGGCATCGCCATGGCGCAGGTCGGCCAGATGGTCTGGGAGGGCGTGCAGGCCGCGCTGCCGACGGCGCTGATCACGATCCTGGTCGAGCGGCTGGCGAGCATGATCGTCCCCGCCGCGGGCGCCGTGATGGCGATCGTCCAGGGGCTGGTCGCCGCCTGGGGCGCCGTCCAGCGCATCCTCGCCGCGATCGAGCGCTTCGTCGCCTTCCTGAAGGCCGTCAAGCTCGGGAACGCCGGCCCGCAGTTCGCGCAGGCGCTCGCCGCGGCCGCGGTCGCGGTGATCGAGTTCATCTCCCAGTTCCTGCTGCGCAAGATCGCCGGCGCGGTGAGCAAGATCGCGGGCAAGATCAAGGCGATCGCCCAGCGGATCGGCCGCCGCCTGCTCAACGCGGTCAAGAAGGTCGGCGGCAAGCTCAAGAGCCGCTTCAAGCGGTCCCGCCTCGGCCAGGCGCTGGAGAAGCGCAAGCACCGGCGCGATGAGAAGAAGCACAAGAAGGACGAGGACGAGGACGACAAGGCGGCCAAGCAGAAGCGCCTGGACACCGCCGTGACGGCGCTGAAGCCGAAGGTCGCCGCGCTGATCGCCTCCGGTACGACCGGTGTCGCGCTCAAGGCGCGCCTGCTCGCGTGGAAGCTGAGGTACCGGCTCTCCAAGCTCGAGGCCAAGCGCTCCGGCGAGCGCATCGAGGTCGTGGCGACCGTCAACCCGTTCGCCCCTGTCGGCGAGGGCACGGTGCTCGACGGCGAGCGGCTCCGGGAGATCGCGCACTTGGTCGCCGAGAAGGTGATGCAGCGCGACGACGTGATCGCCGCCGCCGAGGCGATGCGCACGCATCAGACGGCACACCCCGGTGAAGTGACGCCGATCATGCCGCGAGAGGGAATGCTCGGCACGATCCTCAATTGGCAGGGACGTGAAACGCCGCCGTGGGGTCAGAAGGATCGCTACAGCCTCGGCGAGTTCCACGTCTCGCAACATCAGCGGTCCGGTGAGACGAACGCCTACATTCCGAAGGTCGGCACCTATCCGGAGATCGCGGACGGTATGCGTGCGACTGGTCTGTCGGATCGTCGCATGGCTGTCGCGCTCCTGCAGATGACCCGCGAGGGCAAGCTATCGCACGGGCTTTCGCCCGAACATGCCGATCTCGTGGCGTCGACCGCGTTCCTGATGTTCGGCCGCGAGTCGCATCGCGCCCAGAGCAACGTCGTGCTCGCGCCGGTGCTGCTCGACCTGATCGCGGGCGGCCACATGACCTTCGAAGAGGCGTTCAGCGGGCACCAGGCCGACGGCGATGATCCGCGCATCGGCGGGCGCGGCGCCTACCCGCAGTCGATGATTCACGCGTCCGCTGCCGAGCGCGGCCTGGCGCTGGAAGAGGGGCGCCCGGTACGTGGCACGACCACCGGCACCGCCGCCGAGCGCGCCGAGCTCAAGCGCCGCGAGATCGCGCTCATCACACGCTGGGTGGAAACGAAGTACAAGGCGGAACTGGGCGCGATCGCCGTCGACGAGTCCACGGTCGCCGCCAGGATCGAGAAGCTGGTGCTCGTCTTCTACGGCCTTCGGTGAGGAGAGAGATGAACAAACGGCGGATCGCTCTGCGCCCCGAAGTCAGTACCGATGACGTCGACGGTGCCGCATTCTCACTTGGTTGGCCCTTGGCGGGCGTGCATGAGGCCGAGGGCGGCCAGCCGCGCGAGGACGTCTACAACGCGGGCGACGAGACCACTGTGCATCTGCTGCACGACGACAACGTCGCGCTGCGCTATCTGGTCGTGCGCGGCGAGAACGTCGACGAGGTCGTCGAGGCGATCAAGACCGAACTCGACACGGTCAGCCCCGCCGACGCCGTCAAGGAGTACGAGACCGGCGACAAGACCACCGGACTGGCGCTGCTCGGCGTCGCCTCCGACGACGGCGAGGTCCGCCCGCCATTCGCCGATGCCCTGCGCGATCCCGACAAGAACATCCGCCGCGCCGCGATCCTGACGCTCGGCTACGTCGGCGGCCGGGACGCCGAAGCGCTGCTCGAACCCGTCGCCGCCAACGACGAGGACGAGGTCATTCGCGAGGACGCGCGGGTGATGCTCGAAGGCTTGCGCCTGTACGGCTGACGCGGCGCCTAGAATCGCCGCCAGCAGATGGCAAGACGCAGGTTGGAGGGCCTTGAGCGGGTCCTGGGGGTCAACGCCCTCTTCTCGACCGCCTACGGCAACGTCGGCTCGTCGATCTACTACGCGTTGGGGCTCGTCGCCTCCTACGCGCTCGGCCTGACGCCGATCGTCTTCGTCATCACCGGCATCTTCTTCTACTGCACGGCGGTCACCTACGCCGAGGCGACGGCGATGTTCCCGGAGGCCGGCGGCTCGTCGAGCTTCGCGCGCCGCGCCTTCAACGAGTTCTGGTCCTTCTTCGCCGCCTGGGGCCAGATGCTCAACTACGTCGTGACGGTCGCGATCTCGTCGTTCTTCGTGCCGCACTACCTCGGCGGCGTCTTCTGGAGCGCGCTGCGGCACTCGCCGGCGGACATCGTCGGCGGCGCGCTGATCATCGCCGCGCTGGTCGTGATCAACGTCTTCGGCGCCAAGGAGTCGACCGGGCTGAACGTCGGCCTGGCGGTCGTCGACTTCCTCACGCAGGTGCTGCTGGTCGTGATCGGCGGCGCGCTCGTCTTCGGCGCGCACCCGGCGCAGCTGATCGACAACGTCCACCTCGGCGTGGCGCCGAGCTGGAAGGACTTCGTGCTGGCGATCCCGATCGGCATGATCGCCTACACCGGCATCGAGACGATCTCGAACATGGCCGAGGAGGCCAAGGACGAGGTCAGGACGATCCCGAAGGCGATCCAGCGCGTGCAGATCGCCGTCTTCGCGATCTACTTCACGCTGCCGTCCGTCGCGCTCGTCGCGCTGCCGGTGCACAGGACGGCCGACGGCGGCTACCAGACGCTGCTCGGCCTGACCGAGGAGCAGGGCGGCTTCGCGGGCGACCCGATCGCCGGCGTCGTCTCGCACCTGAGCCTCGGCGCGCTGCAGCGACCAGCCGAGATCTACGTCGGCATCCTGGCGGCGACGATCCTCTTCCTGGCGACCAACGCCGGGCTGATCGGCGTCTCGCGGCTCGTCTACTCGATGGGCATCCACCGGCAGATGCCGGACCAGCTGCGCCGACTGCACCCGCGCTACCGCACGCCCTGGATCGGGATCATCGTCTTCGGGCTCGCGGCGCTGATCATCACGCTGCCGGGCCAGGCGGACTTCCTCGGCAACCTCTACGCGTTCGGCGCGATGCTCTCGTTCACGATCGCGCACGTCTCGCTGATGCGATTGCGGCTCAAGCGCCCGGACCTCGAGCGGCCCTACAAGGGCCGCGGCAACATCAGGCTCGGCGGCGGCAGGGAGCTGCCGATCTTCGCGATCGTCGGCGGCCTCGGCACGTTCGGCGCCTTCATCGTCACGATCGGCTTGCACCCGGACGTCGCGATCACCGGCATCGCCTGGCTGACGCTCGGCGTGATCGTCTACGTCGTCTACCGGCGCGCGCAGGGGCTGGACCTGACCTCGACGCACAAGGTCGCGATCGCGCAGCCGGTCGTCGACCACGAGGCCGAGTACGACTCCGTGCTGGTGCCGCTGGCCGACGACGCCTTCGACGAGTCGGTGCTGGCGACGGCCGCCAAGCTGGCGGCGCGCAAGCGCCGCGGCATCCACGTGCTGGTGCTGGTGACCGTGCCGAGCTCGCTGCCGATCGACGCGCCGCTGCCGGAGCAGATCGCCGCCGCCGAGTCGATCGTCGAGCAGGCCCGGCTGCAGGCCGGCGCGCGCGTGTCCGGCCACGTCGAGCGCGTGCGCAGCGGCCAGGCCGGGCGGCGGATCGTCGAGGAGGCCAGCGACATGCGGGCGACCGCGATCGTGATGCCGCTGCCGCGCCGCGTCGACGGCGCCTCGGTGTTCGGCAAGACGCTCGAGACGGTGCTCGCCGAGCGGCCCTGCCGCGTGATCATCGAGTCGACCCCCGATCCCGCGCTCGCGCGCCGCCGCGGGCGCGCGCTGGTGGCCTGATGCGCGGCCCGGCGACCGTGGTGCTCTCGCTCGCGCTGATCGTGCTCGGGATCGCGATCATCGTCCGCACGCTCGTCGCCGGCGTCGACGGCGTCGCGGTCGGGCTGATCTTCGGCGTGCTGTTCGTCGCCGCCGGCGTCGGCCGGCTCTACGTGGAACGCCACCGCTGATGGGCGTGACCAAGTCCCAGCGCGCGCTGCGCCAGTCGCTCGAGCAGGCGGCGCGCACGGCGGCCGAGCCGCCCGGGCTGCGCCGCCAGCTCGGCAGCCCGGCGCTGTTCGCGATCGTCCAGGGCTTCGTCGCCGCCTCGATCTACTTCTCCGTCGGGCTGGTCGCCGAGCGCGCGCTCGGGCTGACCTGGCTCGTCTACGTCGCCGGCGGGCTGCTGTTCCTGGTGATCGTCCCGTGCTACGTCGAGGGCGCCTCGCTGCACCAGGAGCGCGGCGGCGCGACGGTGCTCGCGCGCTACGCCTTCAACGAGCTCGCCAGCTTCGTCGCCGGCTGGGCGATCTGCCTCGACTACCTGATCCTGGTCGCGCTCTGCGCGTTCGCCTCGACCGACTACCTCGCCGTCTTCTGGCACGGCCTGGACTCCGGGCTGGCGGAGTTCGCGGCCGGCGCCGTGATCGTGCTCTACGTCAGCGCCGTCGCGATCCGCGGCGGCGGCACGCGCCGCTACGAGCGGCTCGCCGTCGCGACCGTCGTCGACCTGGCGCTGCAGGTGCTCGTCGTCGTGCTCGGCCTGGCGCTGCTGTTCGACCCCGGCGTGCTCTCGAACCCGGCCTCGATCGCCGGCGCGCCGAACGTCGGCGACCTGCTGTTCGCGTTCCCGCTCGTGCTCGTCGCCTTCAGCGGCATCGACGCGTCGTCGGGCCTCGCCGGCCAGGTGAAGATCGGCCGCCGCGGGCTCAAGCGGCTGATCGGGGTGCGGCTGCTGGCGGCCGTCGTGCCCTACATCGGCATCGCGCTGGTCGCCTCCTCGGTGCTGCCGCAGACCGGCAGCCGCTGGGTCGAGGCGCCGCTGATCGGCGTCGCCGAGGCCTTCGACAGCCCCTGGCGCGGGCCGCTGAAGATCCTGCTGGCGATCTCCGCCGTCGTGATCCTCGTCTCGGCCGCGCAGTCGGCGATGCTCGGGCTCTCTCGGCTCGGCTACGCGCTCGCCGTCAACCGCCAGATCCCGTCGCGGATCGGCACGCTGCACCCGACGCGGCGGACGCCCGTCGTGATCATCTGCGTCGGCGCCGTCGCGGCGATCGGCCTGCTGATCCCGGCCGACCTCGAGTTCCTGGCGGCGATCTGCGCGTTCGGCGCGACGCTCGCCTTCTGCATCGTCGGCCTGGCGGTGATCCGCCTGCGCTACCGCGAGCCGGAGCGCGACCGGCCGTTCAAGATGCCGCTGAACGTGCGCGTCGGCGGCGGCGAGCTGCCGATCCCGGCCGTGCTCTGCGTGCTGCTGACGGCGGCGGCGTTCGTCGCGCTGCTGATCGAGCACGGCAGTGCCCGCTGGGTTGGGCTCGTCTGGATGGCCTGCGGCGTCGGCATGTACGTCCTCTACCGCACGGCGCAGGGCAAGCCGGTGCTCAAGCGGATCACGGTGCCGGAGCTGGCGCTGACGCACCGCGAGCGCGAGTCCATCGAGTTCGGGTCGATGCTGGTGCCGATCCTCGGCACGCCGCTGGACGACGACATCGTCCAGACCGCGGGCCGGCTCGCGGCCGAGGAGGCCGAGGACGAGGAGCCGGTGACGATCGAGGCGATCTGGGTCTTCGAGGTGCCGCTGGCGCTGCCGCTGGACGCGCGCATGCCCGACGCCGAGCTGCAGCGCGCCCGCGCGGCGCTCAAGCGCGCCAAGGCGGTGGGGGAGGAGTACGAGGGCGTCGAGGTCGCGACGGCGGTCGTGCGCGCCCGCCGCGCCGGCGAGGCGATCGTGCGCGAGGCCAAGCGCCGCGGCGTCGAGGCGGTCGTGCTGGCGGCGGAGGAGCCGACGCGCGTCGGCGGCGGCCTGCGGCTCGGCGGCAAGCCGGGGCTGCACGACACCAGCGTCGGGCAGACGACGCGCTATGTGATCGAGAAGTCGCCCGTGCGCGTGATCCTGACCGCGCCGCCCGCGGCGTCCGTCGACAGCGGCCCGGACCTGATGGGACCGCGGCCGACGACGCTGCCGGTGCCGACCGGGCACCCCGTTCCGGTGCGCGACGCCGGCGGCATCTCGGACGCGGCGCCGGGCCGCTAGGGTTCTCGCCGTGTTCGTGCTGGTTGTGGGAGCGGGCCGGGTCGGGTCCGCACTGGCGACGTCCGCGCTGCGCGACGGCCATACCGTCTCGGTCCTCGACGAGGATCCGCTGTCGCATGAGCGACTCGACGTCGAGCTCGGCCGCTCGTGGGAGGAAGCGGGCGGCCGCTTCACGATCGGCACCGCGCTCGAGGTCGACGCACTGCTCGAGGCCGGCATCGAGGAGTCCGACGTCTTCATCGCCTCGACGAACGGCGACAACACCAACCTCGTCGTCGCGCAGATCGCGCAGCGCCGCTTCCACGTCCGGCGGGTGATCGCGCGCGTGCTCGACCCGCGCCGCGCCGCCTGGTACGACGAGCAGGGGCTGCAGACGATCTGCCCGACGCAGATCGCGATCGAGCAGCTCGAGCGCGCCGCACTGGCGGAGCTCTGATGGCCGGCCTCTACGTGATCGTCGCCGGCGCCGGCAAGGTCGGCTGGAACCTCGCGCGCGAGCTGCTGGAGAAGGGCGACGAGGTGACCTGCATCGAGCAGGACCGGCGCCGCTACCTGATGGTCGAGCAGGAGCTCGAGCACGCCGTCCAGTACGGCGACGCGACCGAGCTGTGGGTGCTCGAGCGCGCCGGCATCCAGCGCGCCGACCTGGTCATCGCCGTCACCGGCGACGACGAGGACAACCTGCTGATCTGCCAGGTCGCGAAGGAGAAGTACCTCTGCGAGCGGATCATCGCCCGCGTCAACAACCCGCGCAACCTGGACCACTTCAACCTGCTCGGCATCCAGCCGGCCGTCTCGGCGACTGACCTGATCCTGCGGCTGATCGAGCACGAGGTGCCGCGCTACGGGCTCGTGCACCTGCTGAACCTGCCCGAGGAGCGGCTGGAGATCATCGAGCTGGTGGTCTCCGAGGACGCGACGGCGGCCGGCCGCGCGGTCGCGGACATCGGGATGCCGGAGGGCGCGCTGGTGATCTCGGTGCTGCGCAGCGGCTCGGGCTTCGTGCCGAAGGCCGACACCGTCGTCCAGGCCGGCGATGAGGTGCTGGTGGTCCTCGATCCGGGGATCGAGGAGGACATCACGCGCTTGTTCGTGAGTGACAACGGTCGCGCCTGACCGCTCCATTCCGTAGCATTCGCGCCAGAACGGTCTCGTCGTCGCCAGGGCGCCCGACGCCCGCCCGCGCACACAAGGGCAACCCCTCCGCCCTGGGCCCAGTGGGACAGGCGACGCGAGCGGCCGACGGTCCGCCCGCCCCCGGGCGGGCCGTCACCGCCGCTCTTGGGCTCAGACGGAGGCGGAGCGCGCCGCGAGCGTCGCCTCGGCGACGCGCTCGCGCCGCACCGGCGGGTCGCCGCGCAGCAGCCAGCCGCCGTCGCCGTGGCGCTCGATCTCGCCGCGCGCGATCAGCTGCCCGAGCGCGGTCGTGACCGAGGGCCGGCGCGCGCCGACCATGCCGGCGAGCGTGCGGTGGGGCAGGCGCAGCGTCACGACGACGCCGCTGCCGCCGGGAGCGACCTGGCCCCAGCGCTCGGCCAGGCACCAGAGCAGCGCGAGCAGGCGGTCGTCGACGCGCGTCAGGTGCGCGATCGCCTGCATCACGGCAAGCCGCTCGGCGCGGCGCGCCGAGCGCTCGACGAGCGAGACGAAGATCTCCGGCCACTGCGCGGCGCGGACGGCCAGCGCCTGGTCGATGACCGCCATGCGCACGCCGGACAGCGCCGTCCACTCGACCTTGCGCGGCAGCAGCTCGGCGGCCTCGCGATCGCCCCAGGCGCGCATCAGGTCGCCGGGGCCCAGCAGCTCGGCGCAGGGATGGTCGCCGACGATCGCCTCGCGCACGAGCAGCCCGTCCAGCAGCAGCAGCCCGATCGGCTGGCTGCCGCCGGTCAGCGCGCGACCGGGCCGCCAGGGACCGCGCGGCACGTCCACCGCGCGCGCGAACAGACGCTGGCTGACCTCGCGCACGCGACGCGGATCCAGACCCCGAGCGAGCTCGGGGTCGGCCTCAAGGAGCTGTACTGAGCCGTTGCCGGCGTCCGCCATTCAAGCCGTCCCTCGCTGTAGGAAAGGTGGACGTCCTCCAACCACGAAGGGCCCCTTCCCTCAATGTTTGCGTGAGCATACCTTCCCCAGCCGATCGATGGACTTCTTTCGGTCCTCGAGCGGTCCGCTCGGCCGGGGTTCCTATACTGCCTGCCTGCCCGTTGCCGGGTGGTGTAATTGGCAGCACGCCAGATTCTGGCTCTGGTAGTTGGGGTTCGAGTCCCTGCCCGGCAGCTTCATGACGGCGGTCCCGCGTGCGGGGCCGCCGTCGGTCGTCTCGGCGGCGCCTGGCGGCGCTCCGGCGCGGCGCCGGACGCCGGTCTCGCGCCTCGCTGCGGCGCTCGCAGCGGCCGCGCCTGAAGGCGCCCGCCGTCGCTCGCCGCGGCGCCTGCCGCCGCCCGCCGCGGGCGCGCGACCGCCGCCGGCCGGCCGCCGCCGTCGCGCGGCGCCGCGTCGGCGCGCCGCCCCGAGCGCTCTGATCATCCTGATCTCGGCAAATCGGCCCGCGGACGGGCCGGGCGGCGGCGGCGCGCGTCAGGCCGCGCTGGCCTGCTCGCGCCAGTCCTGGTGCAGCCGCTGGTAGTGGCCGCCGGCGACGATCAGCTCCTCGTGCGTGCCGCGCTCGACGATCCGCCCGTGCTCGAGCACGACGATCTGGCCGGCGCGCTCGATCGTCGAGAGCCGGTGCGCGATCACGATCGCCGTGCGGCCGGCGAGCAGCCGCCGCAGGCCGCTCTCGATCCGGCCCTCGGTGTGGACGTCGACGTTCGAGGTCGCCTCGTCGAGGATCAGGATCCGCGGGTCGGCGACGAGCGCCCGCGCGAAGGCGACGAGCTGCCGCTGCCCGGCCGACAGCTGCACGCCGCGCTCGCCGACCGGCGTCGCGAGGCCGTGCGCGAGCCCGGCGATGAAGTCGTCCGCGCCGACGGCGCGCGCGGCCGCCTCGACCTCGGCGTCGGTTGCGTCAGGCCGGCCGAAGGCGATGTTGTCGCGGATCGTGCCGCTGAAGAGGAACGCCTCCTGCGGCACGATCCCGAGCTGCGAGCGCAGCGAGTGCGCCGTGACGTCGCGCAGGTCGTGGCCGTCGATCAGCACGCGGCCGGCGGTCGGATCGTAGAAGCGCGAGACGAGCTTGGCGAGCGTCGACTTGCCGGCGCCGGTCGTGCCGACGAGCGCGACCGTCTGGCCCGGCGGGACCGTCAGCGCGATGTCGGTCAGCGCGTCGCCGCCGGCGTTCGGGCCGTAGCTGAAGCTGACGTGGTCGAGCACGATCTCGCCGCGCACGCGCGGCAGCGGCTGCGCGTCCGGGGCGTCGACGAGGTCGGGCTGCTCGTCGAGCAGCTCGAAGATCTTGTCGAGCGCCGCCATGCCGGCCTGGTAGGTCGTGTAGAGCTGCGAGAGCTGCTGGATCGGGTCGAAGAAGTTGTTCAGCGCCGCCAGGAAGGCGACGAGCACGCCGATCGTGACGTCGCCGTGGATCGCCTGGACGCCGCCGTAGACGAGGATGCCGGCGGTCATCAGGCCGGACAGCAGCTCGACGCCGGGGAAGTAGGCGGCGTTCAGGTAGACCGTCTTCATGTTCGCGACGCGGTTCTCCTCGTTCAGGTGCGCGAAGCGCTCGAGGTGACGTGGCTCCTGGCCGAACGAGCGCACGACGCGGATGCCCGACAGCGTCTCCTGCAGGTAGGCGGTGATCGAGGCGACCTTCTCGCGCGTCGCGCGGTAGGCGTCGGCGGAGACGACGCGGAAGGCGAGCGAGCCGGCGCCGAGGATCGGGAAGACGACGTAGGTCAGCAGCGCCAGGTGGGCGTCGAGGAAGAAGAGGATCGCCGCCGTCCCGACCAGCATCAGCGAGGAGCCGAAGAGCGTGATCACGCCGTCGCTGACGAGCGTGTCGAGCGCCTCGACGTCGTTCGACAGGCGCGAGATCAGGACGCCGGCCTGGCGGCGCGAGTAGAAGCTGACCGACATCGTCTGCAGGTGCGCGAACAGCTGGATGCGCAGATCCTGCAGCGCGCGCTGGCCGACCCAGCCGACGAGGTAGGTCTGCGCGTAGGTCGCGCCCCAGTAGACGAGCGCGGTCGCCAGGAAGGCGCCGACGATCAGCGCCAGCTTCGTCATGTCGCCGGGCACCACGCCGTCGTCGATCGCCAGCTTGGCCAGCGGCGGCGGCGCCAGCTGGGCGCCGGTCGCGAGCAGCAGCATCAGCAGCATCGCGGCCACGCGCGTGCGGTAGGGGCGCAGCAGCGCCGCCAGGCCGCGGACCTTGCGCCCGCGGCCGCCGGTCGCGCGCCAGCGGCGGATCAGCTCCTGCCGACGCGTCACAGGCTGGCCTGCCGCTCCGCGGGATCGCGCTGCAGGAACACCTGGTCCGGCAGGCCCTTGGTCGCGATCTCCGCGTAGAGCTCGGACTCGTCGAGCAGCTGCTCGTGCGTGCCGCGGGCGACGACGCGGCCGTGCTCGAGCACGATGATGTCGTCGGCGAGCGCGATCGTCGAGAGCCGGTGCGCGATCACGAAGGTCGTGCGGCCGGCCATCACCTCGCGCAGCGCCGCCTTGATCTCGCGCTCGGTCGAGGCGTCGACCGAGGACGTCGCGTCGTCGAGGATCAGGATCCGCGGGTCGACGAGGAAGGCGCGCGCGATCGCGATCCGCTGACGCTGGCCGCCCGAGAGCGTCAGGCCGCGCTCGCCGACGCGCGTGTCGTAGCCGTCCGGCAGCTCGGCGATGAAGCCGGCGGCCTGCGCGCGCTCGGCGGCGCGCTCGACGTGCTCGCGCGTGGCGTCCGGGCGGCCGTAGGCGATGTTGCCGGCGACCGTGTCCGAGAACAGGAACGGGTCGTCGTCGACGATCGCGATCGCGCCGCGCAGCTGAGCGACGTCGAGCGCGCGGACGTCGACGCCGTCGATCAGCACGGCGCCGCGCTGCGGGTCGTACAGGCGCGGCAGCAGCTGCACGAGCGTCGTCTTGCCGGCGCCGGTGGCGCCGACCAGCGCGACGGTGCTGCCCGGCTCGATCACGAGGTCGACGTCGCGCAGCGACGGCTCGCCGTCGCCGTAGGCGAAGCTGACGCGGCGCAGCTCGACGCGGCCGCGCCCGGGCGGCAGCGGCCGCGCGTCGGGCCGCGAGGCGATCAGCGGGTCGGCGTCGAGCACCTCGAACAGGCGCGCGCCGGACGCGGTCGCCCGCTGGGCCATGCCGAGCGCGATGCCGAGCATCCGCATCGGCGCGATCAGCATCAGCACGTACGTGTAGAAGGCCGTGAAGTCGCCGAGCGAGAGCGAGTGGTGGATCACCTCGTGCCCGCCGAGCAGCAGGATCACGGCGAGGCCGAGGTTCGGCAGGAAGGCCAGCGCCGGGTTGTAGAAGGCCGCCAGGCGCGTCGTCAGCATCGCCTGCTCCCAGACGCGGCCGACGAGCCCGCGGAAGCGCTCCAGCTGGCGCTGCTCGGCCGCGAAGGCCTTGACGACGCGGACGCCGGAGATGTTCTCCTCGACGTCGGCCGTGACCTCGGCGATCCGCTGCTGGACCTCCTGCAGCGCCGGCCGCGAGCGATGCCCATAGCGCGTCGCCAGCAGCACGACGAACGGCACCGGCGCCAGCGCCAGCAGCGCCAGCCACGGCTGCAGGACGATCATCGCGCCGGCCGCCAGCAGGATCGTCAGGCCGCTCTGGAGGATGAAGACGAGGCCGTAGCCGAGGAAGAAGCGGACCTGCGACAGGTCGACCGTCGCGCGCGACATCAGCTGCCCGGTCGACTGGCGCGCGAAGAAGCCCAGCTCCATCCGCTGCAGGTGCCCGTAGAGCAGGTTGCGCAGGTCGAACTCGATCGCCAGCGAGACGCGGCCGGCGACGAGCCGGCGCATCACCGAGAGCCAGAGACGCGCGAGCGCGATGCCGACGACCGCCAGCGCCAGCCAGCCGAGGCCGGCGCGATCGTGGCCGGTGATGCGGTCGACGGCGCGGCCCGTCAGCCACGGGATCGCGACGGTGCAGACCATCGCCAGCGCGGCCAGGATGAGCGACCAGGCGACGCCCCAGCGGTATGGGCGCAGGAAGCCGAGCAGACGACGGAAGATGCGCACGCAACTACACGATAGGCGGCGGGGGCTTCCGCCTCGTCTCGCCGGGCGACTCGGGGCCGGCGACCGAGTTACACTCGCGCCCCGGATGACGGACCCGATCCAGCTTCGAAACCGGTTCGCGATGGTCAAGGGCGCGTGGGACGAGAACCTGCGCGGCGTCCCGTTCCCGCCGCTCGGCGAGGGCAGCGCCGAGGAGAAGATCGAGCGCCTGGAGCTGGCGCTGGTCGACGAGATGCGCGCCCGCGCGACGGCCGAGACCGCCGAGCAGGTCGCCGACGCGATGTGGGGCCTCGTGCACTCGCGTCCGGACGCCGACGCCGTCAAGCAGCGGGTGACGCGCCACCACGAGGAGCTGGCCCGGCTCGGTCATCGCCGTCTCTGACGGCGTCCGCCGGCTCGAAGCCGGCGCAGGCCAGCACCGGCAGGCGCGGGTACTTGACGAAGCCGGGCTCGCCCGCGAGCCCGCGCTCGCAGAGCGAGAAGCGCGAGCCGCGGCCGGTCGAGATCGGGCGCTGGTGCGCGCAGCCGTCGCAGAGACCGGCCGCGATCACCCGTTCGGGCGGTCCAGCACCAGGTAGGCGTCGCCGTTCTGCGCCTGCTGGAAGGACGAGTCGAACAGGTTCGAGAGCGTCAGCGCGTCAACTCGCCGGCCCTCGAGGCCACCGATCGTGCTCGGCGTCGGCGCCTGCGCCGCGAGCGTCGCGCTGAGCGGGACCTGCAACTCCTGCTTGAGGTCGCCGGGGCGGTAGAAGACGGCCTGCACCGGCGGCGCCTGCTGGTCGGCGCTCGAGCCGGACGACGAGCCCGAGGCCGAGCCCGAGCCCGAGGCGCCCGAGCCGGAGCTCGAGGCGCCGGAGCCGGAGGACCCGGACCCGGAGGCACCCGAGGCGGCGGCCGCGGCGGCCAGCGCCGACGGCGGCGCCGGCGGCAGCAGCGTCACGACCATGTCGACGTCCTTGATGTAGCGGAACGTGTAGAGCGCCAGCTCGAGCGCCTCGCGGCGGACGAGCTGGTGGCGCGACTTCGACACGGTGCCGCCGAGGATCGAGCCGCCCGGGCCGAGCCCGTTGAGCGTGTAGAGCACCGCGTGGCCGCTGTTGAGCAGCTGGATGTTGCCGGTCGCCGGGCGCAGCGCGACGTTCAGCTTGAAGCCCTGGAACGCGAGGTCGCCGCCGGTCACCGAGTCCAGCTGGCTGCCGTTGTCGAGCCGGTACTGGTCGCCGACGTGCGTGGCGATCTCAGCCGGGCCGTCGGCCATGTTGCCGTCCTGCGGCTGCCAGCTCGACCAGTTCTTCGCCAGGCCGATGCCGTCGCTGCTGCTGTGATGGTCGACCAGCACGATCGCGGCGACGGCCGCGGCGGCGATCAGCACGCCGGCCAGCGCGCCGATCATGAAGCCGAAGCGGTTGCGGAACGGCGACGGCGCGGTGACCGCGGGCTCCGGCGACGCCGCGCCCGGCCGCGGCCGCTCGGGCGGCAGCTCGACGAGCGTCGGCGTGCCGTCCGCGGGCGGGCGCCCGGCGGGCGAGGGCGGGGGGATCAGATCACGGGCCATGATGCCTCGTCCAGTACGTCGATCTCCGGCTTCACGAGCCGCGCGCCATCCAGCAGGTCCGTCACTTCGTCGCCGTAGAGCTCGCCGGCCGACATCAGGTGGCTGGCGATGTAGTCGGTGCCCTCGCGGTTGGCCTTGATCGTCGACCAGGCGACGATGAAGGCCTGGCCGAGCAGGCCGGCGATCATCTTGCGCTTGGCGGGGTCGCCCTGCGTCGCCTGGAAGGGATTGCCGTCCGCCATGCCGCCGCCGGAGCGGTGCATCAGCTGCATCCCGAGGTCCTCGAAGCGCGCCATCACGCGCTTCTCCTCCTTCTCGCGCTCCTCGAGGTCGGCGATCCGGTCGGAGAGGTCGATCCGCGTCGGCGCCATCGCGTGCGCGCCGACCATCCGGGCCGCGCCCATCGTGACCATCGCGATGTCGCCGCCGACGCCGGTCGTCGTCTGGCCGTAGAAGACGTGCTCGGCGGCCATCGCGCCGAGGCCCCAGATCAGGTCGCCGACCTGCTCGGAGCGCCAGTGCCCGAAGCGGTCCTCGATCTCCATCGCCTGGTGGTGGCCGCCGCTGGAGCCGCGCTTGCGGATCGAGAGCCGCGTCGAGACGCGGTTCTCCATGTAGACGTGGCCGCAGACGGCATGCCCGGCCTCGTGGATCGCGGTCGCGCGCTCCTCGTGCTTGGGGCCGGCCTGGCCGATCGCGACGCCGGACTCGACGGTCGTCATCGCCTCGACGAGGTCGTGGCGGTTGAACACCATGCGGCCCTCGGAGTGGGCGTAGGTCAGCGCCAGCGAGCAGGCCTGGTCGATCATCGCCGGCGAGTAGCCGTTCGTGATCCGCGCCAGCTCGTCGCGCGCCTTGTCGGTGTCCAGCTCCGGGTCGTGCTTGACCTTGCCCAGGTAGAGGTCGAAGATGTCGCGCCGGTCCTCCCATGTGGGCGTGCGGAAGTAGATGTGGCGGCCCATCCGGCCCGGGCGCGTGAGCGCCGGGTCGAGCGACTCCAGCGGCACGTTGCAGGCGCCGATGAAGTAGACCTCCTGCTTGCGCGGCTTCGGCGGCTTCAGCCGCAGCTTGACGCCGCCGATGCTGCGCGGGACGAAGTACAGCGCGTCCATGAAGGTGTTGAAGCGGCGCGTGAAGACGCGCTTCATCAGCGGCGGGTCGTCGATGCCGTCCATCACGATCAGCAGCTGGTTCAGGGCCAGGCCGCCGCCCATGCCGCCCATCATGCCGCCGGGGATCATCGCGTTGCGGATGAAGTTCGACGCCTTGGTGACGAACGGCGGGTAGACCTGGCGCGGCGGGTCGGCGCGCATCGCGAACAGCTTCTCGCGCCAGGCGGCCGTCTCGAGCACGAGGTCGCCGGTGTTGGTCAGCGCGCCGTCGGCGCCGTAGAAGTGCGTGTCGTGCAGCGTGTTCGTCTCGAGCGGCTGGAAGCCGGTCCCGAGCGAGGAGCGGCGCATGCCGACGGCGTCGATCTCGTCGATGAAGACGATGCACTGGCCGCCCCACTTGTTGGCCATCTTCTTCGCCTTGCGCGCGAGGAAGCGGACGATCACCGCGTCCATGCCCATGAACGTCTGCGCGAAGCCCGAGCCCGGGATCGTCACGAACGGGCAGTTGAAGGACGTCGCGATGCCCTTCGAGAGCATCGTCTTGCCGGTGCCGGGCGCGCCGAGGAAGAGCACGCCGCGCTCGCGCTTGCCGCCCTGGCGCTCGAACTCCTCGCCGGACTGCCAGAGCGAGACGACGCGCGTGATCTCGGCCTTGGCCTCGACCTGGCCGCGGACGTCATCGAGCTTGACGCCCCAGTCGGCGTCGCCGGGCTCGTAGGACTTGATCTGCTGGATCCCCATGCCGACGAGCGGGCCGAAGAGGATTCCGAAGTTGATGACGAACAGCAGCAGGAAGGTCACGCCGAGCTGGGCGACCGTGCCGAGCCCGCTCGGGATGCCGTTGATCAGCGTGCTGAAGGCGGAGCCGATGCTCTCGTCGTTGTGCTTGGCGACGAAGTACAGGACGATCAGCAGCGCGCCGCCGACCCAGAACCAGACGCGGAACTTGTGGCGCCAGTACCAGACGCGGCGCCGCGTCGTGATGTCCTGCTGCTTGAGCTCCTCCTCGGCGCCGTAGAGCTGCGGCGTCGGGATGAAGCGGTGGGCGATCACGTCGATCAGCCCGCGGAAGATGACGACGCCGGCGACCGCCGCGACGACGGACCAGAGGATCGACCAGCCGTACGTGACGTGGAAGAGCACGTAGAGGGCCGGGGACGTGAGGATCGCGACGATCGCCGCGGCGCGCCCGAGCGCCTTCCACTCGCGGGCCAGCGAGATCGCCTGATCGTTGACTCGACGCGTGCTCAGACGCGGAGGCTCTTCCCTCGACACAGGCCCAGTGTACGCGCGGCGTACTCGCTGGAAAGCCGCCCTTTAGTCGCCTCTTAGCGTTGTCTCAGCGCCTGTCGCAGCGCCAGCACGCGCGCGGCCGATTCGCGCACGCGAGTGCGAAAGGCTCGTGAGGATCGGGCGCGCCGCAGCAGCGCCCGATAGACGCGCAGCCACGAGCCGGCGCCGGTGGTCAGGACGACGTCGTCGCCGGCCGCGATCGAGCGCAGCGCGATCTGCTCGACGCTGCCGGTCGCGCCGTCCGCCTTGGCCTCGATCGAGTCCGTCATGACGACGCCGCGGAAGCCCAGCGTGCCGCGCAGGAGGCCCTGGACGATCGGCGCCGACTGCGAGGCGACGCGGTGCGCGTCGAGCGCCGGATAGACGGCGTGCGAGACCATCACGATCGGCACGCCGGCGGCGATCGCCGCCTTGAACGGCGCCAGGTCGCCGGCGGTCGGCGCGCCGCCGCCGATCGTCACCGCGCCGAAGTCGGTGTTGATGGTCGCGCCGCCGAGGCCGGGGAAGTGCTTGGCGGTCGGCGCGACGCCGGCGGCGCGCCAGCCGCGCACGGCCGCCGCGACGGCGCGGCTCGCGCGTGCTGGCGCGCGCGAGAACTGGCGGCCGCCGAGCGCCGCGCCGGCGACCGACGGCACGTCCGCGACCGGCGCCAGCGCGACGTTGACGCCGAGCGCCCGCAGCGCGGCGCCGGCGGCGCGCGCGTCGGCGCCGGGCGTCTGCGCGCTCTGCGGCTCAGCCGGCGGCGCCCAGGCGACGTTGCGGATCGCGCCGCCCTCCTGATCGGTGCAGACGATCGGCGGCGCGTCGCCGTCCGTGCCGGCGGCGCGCAGCTGGCGCGTCAGCGCGCGCAGCTGCGGCGGCGAGCGGACGTTGTCGCGGAAGAGGATCGCGCCGGCCGCCCAGCCGCGGCGCAGCGCGTCGCGGACGTAGTCGGGCGCGCTGGTGCCGTCGAAGCGCAGCACGACGAGCTCGCCGACCTGGCGCTTGAGGCTCAGGCGGTCGACGGCCGGCGTCGGCGTGGCGGTCGGCGTCGCGCTCGCCGGCGGCGGTGTGTCGGCCGGCGCGTTCGCCGGCGTCCGCTGCGCGCCGGCCGGCGGCGGCGTGGCGTCGGCCCGCGCATCGACTGGCGGCGGTGCGCCGGCCCGTGTGCTCGCCGGCGCCTGCGCCGCGTCGACCTGCGCGCTGGCCGGCTGCGGGCCGCCGTGGCCGCCGCGGGCGCCGGTCGCCAGCCCGGCGACGAGCGCCGCGAGCGCCGCGCCGAGCAGCGCGGCGCGCCGGCGCCGCGCCGCGCGGGAGGCCAGCCTCACGCGTCCTGGGGCGTGGGGAAGCTGCCGCCGTCGATCAGCTCGACGCGGTAGCCGTCCGGGTCCTGGACGAAGGCGATGCGGCCCACCTCGGGACGGCCGCCGGGGTGGAACGGCGGCTTCTCCGGCAGGAAGCCGAGCGGCGCGAGCTCGGCGAGCAGCGCGTCGAGGTCGTCGACCGTCAGGGCGATGTGGTTGTAGCCGTCGCCGAGGTCGTACGGCTCGCTGCGGCCGACGTTGACGGTCAGCTCGAGCGTGTCGCCGTCGCCGGGCAGCCCCATGTAGACGTTGAACGCGGTCTCGAACTGCAGCTTGCCGCGCCGCTCGTAGCCGAGCGCCTCGTAGAAGGCGATCGAGCGGTCGACGTCGAGCACGCGCACGCAGGTGTGGACGTAGCGCTTGGCCATGCCGGTGACTCTACGCGCGCGGCCCGCCGGGCGCGCGGCGCCCGCTCGCCGCGTCGGGTATGACTGCGGGCGATGCGGATCGTGTTGATGATCGAAGGCCAGGAGGACGTGACCTGGGAGGACTGGGTCGCGCTGGCGGACGCCTGCGAGCGCTCGGGGATCGAGGCGCTCTTCCGGTCTGACCACTACCTGTCGGTGTTCGGCCAGGACGGGCGCGGCTCGCTCGACGCCTGGTCGACGATCGCCGCGCTGGCGGCGCGGACGAGCACGCTGCGGCTCGGGACGATGGTCTCGCCGGCGTCGTTCCGGCACCCGTCGCTGCTGGCCAAGCAGGCGACGACGGCCGACCACGTCTCAGGCGGCCGCGTCGAGGTCGGCCTCGGCAGCGGCTGGTCGCAGGTCGAGCACGACGCCTACGGCTTCCCGTTCCTGCCGCTGCGCGAGCGGATGGACGTGCTCGAGGAGCAGCTGCAGGTGCTGCACGGGCACTGGGGCTCGGCGCCGTTCAGCTTCGACGGCGAGCACTACCGGCTGCGCGAGCTGGTCGCGCTGCCGAAGCCGGTCCAGCCGCGTCCGCCGCTGCTGCTCGGCGGCGGCGCGGGGCCGCGCGCGGCGCGGCTGGCGGCCGCCTACGCCGACGAGTACAACAGCGGCGGCGTCACGCCCGAGCAGGCGCGCGAGCGGCGGGAGCGGATCGCCGCCGCCTGCGAGCGCGCCGGCCGCGACCCGATCCCGTTCTCCGTGATGGGCACGACCGTGCTGGCGCGCGAGGCCGGCGAGCTCGAGCGCCGGCTCGAGCAGGTCGCCGGCTGGCAGGGCGCGGCGGTCGACCGCGAGCTGCTGGCGGCGACGGGCTTCGCCGGCGACCCGGCGCAGGTCGTCGAGCGGCTGCGCGCGTACGCGGCGGTCGGCGTCGAGCGCGCCTACCTGCAGTTCCCGCTGTTCCGCGAGCTGGAGCTCGTCGAGCTGCTTGGCCGCGAGGTCGTGCCGGCGGTCGCTTAGCCTGGATCCAGGCTTAGGCGCCGCCGAGCCGCGCTTCGGGGCGCGTCGGCTGGAACAGCTCGATCGGGTTGCCGGACGGGTCCTCGAGCAGCGTCTGGCGGCCGCCGACGCCGTCGACGATCTCGTTGCGGAAGCGCGCGCCGGCCTCGCGCAGGCGCGCGACCGTCGCGTCGAGGTCGTCGGTCTCGATCGCGAAGCGGTTCCAGCCGCCGGGCGCCGGGCGCGGCCCGTCCGCCGGCGCCTGGCCGCCGCCGGGCGCCACCGACGGGGCGCTCAGCAGCAGCCGCAGCTCGCCGCGCACGAGCATCGCGAAGGCCGCTGCCGGGTGCATCACCAGCTCGAAGTCGAGGCGGTCGCGGTAGAAGGCGATCGCCTCGTCGACGTCGTCGACGATGTAGCGGACGCTGACGCTGGCCATGGTGCGCTCCTTCTCGGGCTCGGGGCGCCCGGTCTACCAGCTCGCCGACCCGCGCGCGAGCGCCGCGGCGAGGTCGCGTCAGCGGCGTTTGACACCGGTGCCGGCGCCGCGCGGCTGACACGCGCCGCGGCGGGGCGGGCTGCGCGTGTCAAGCCGACGCAGCCGTGGCAGCGCCCTTACGGGGCGGGTCCTCAGCGGGGGCGGGGCGCGCGGGCGTGGCCGGTGCTCATTCGGCGCGGCGGAGCCGTGGCAGCGCCGCGCTGGCGTGGCGGGCGCCGGTGAGCGCGAGTGCGCCGGCGCCGAGCAGCAGCGCCGCCGCGACGATCAGCGCGGCCGGGGCGGCGAGGAAGCCGGGCGCCGCATGCGCGACGGCGACCCACCAGACGCCGGTGGCGAGCGGCGCGACGACGATCGCGGCCGTCGCGGCGAGCGCCATGCGGGCCTGCAGCGCGAGCGTCGCCGGCGCCAGCTCGAGCCGGCGCGCGGTCGCGGCGGCGGCGCCGGTCCAGGCGAGCAGGCAGGCGCACAGCAGCAGCGCCCAGGCGACGACCGCGGCGGCGTAGCCGGCGTCGGCGCCGTTGCGCTGGGCGGCGTCGAGGCCGCCGGCCCAGGCGACGATCGCGACGCCGGCGGCGAGCGCGACGAGCGTCAGCGCGAGCGCGGCGAGCACGCGGGCACGGATCGCCGGCCAGCCGCCGGTGCGTAGGAACGCGCGCAGCGCGGGCAGCGCCGTCGCCGCGCCGGCGAGCACGAGCAGCGCGGCGACGCCGCCGGCGGCCACGAGCGCGGCGAACGCCGCCGAGGCGAGCGCGTGCGCGCCGCCGACCGCGGCCTGCCAGTGCTCGGAGGTCTTCCGCACGAGCGCGCCGGCGATCGCGAGCAGCGCGAAGGCCCAGAGCACGAGCAGCGCGCCGCCGCGCGCCCGCTCGCCGGGCGGCGCCTGCCGGCTCAGGCCGGCGGCGAGCAGCCGCTCGCCGGCGCCGGCGCGCGCGACGTCGAGCTTGATCCGCCACGGCACGCGGCCGCCGCCGCTCGCCTCGACGATCAGCTCCGCCAGCTCGGCGCCGTAGCGCCGCCGCCAGGCGGCCGGGAAGAGCCAGACCAGCGCCGCGCCGTTGCGGTGACCGGCGCTCACGCCGCGCCTCCGGCCGTCGCGACTCGCGGTGCGCGCGGGCGTGCCAGTCGTGCCGTGCCCTCGTCGACGATCGTCCGCAGCTCCGCGAGCGTCGCGGCGAGCGCGGCCTCGCCGGCTGGCGTCAGCCGGTACGGGCGCTTGCGCGCGGTCTCGCCGACGGGCTCGATCAGGCCGCGCTGCTCGAGCCGGCCGATCGCGCCGTAGAGCGACCCGGGGCCGAGCCTGACGCCGGCGAACGCCTCGATGTCGCCGAGCAGCGCGTAGCCGTGCTTGGGTCCGGAGGCGAGGCTGGTGAGGATCAGGACGGTCGGGTCGTTCGGGCGCCCGCCGTCGGAGGTGCGGTCCGGCATGCCGCCAGCTTATTACGCGTCGCGTAATAACGCAAGGCGTACTACCGATCGAGGCCGCCCGGGTGATGACCGGCGCCGTCTGGCGCCGGTCATCTCGTTCCGTGGTGGGTTAGGGCAGGTTCAGCGGCTGCGGCAGCGTGTAGGCGGTGCTGCGCGCGGGGCCGTCGGCGCGGGTGGCGACCTTGGTCGACGCGCGGTAGAGCGCGGCGTGGACGCCGGTCGGGCGCTTGACGTTCAGGCTGTAGCGGCCCTTGGCGTCGAGCTTGGCGCTGCCGACCTTCTTGTACTTGTCGCAGGCGACGAGCTGCGTGACCGTGACGGTCTGGCGGCCCTTGGCCAGCGGCTTGTTGACCGTGCCGCGAACCGTGATCGTGCCGCCGTGCGCCTTCAGCGTGAGGGTGCTCATGCGGCGGTTGAGCTTGAGCGCGGTGCTCTTGTCGCTGCCGACCTGGGCCGTATAGCGGGCGGTCGTGGCGAGCTTTGCCGGCGGCGCCGCGATGCGGGCCTTGAAGACGCCGGTGCTGCCCGCGGTGACGGTCGCGACGACCTTCTTGGTCGCGACGAGCGTGATCTTGACGCGCTTGCCGGCGTACTTGTCAGCCACGACGCCGGCGATCAGCACCTTCCTCTTGCCGACTGGCGCGACGTTCGTCAGTGCCACGCCGCGGGCGGTGCAGGCGAGGACGATGTCCTTGCCCGAGCCCTGCCTGAACGGATCGTCCGTCTGTCGCGGCACCGGGGTCGGGGTGGGGCTCGCGACCGGGGCGGGGACCGTGATCGTGCCGTGGCCGCTGCCCGTGTCGCCGTTGGCGTCGGTCACCTTCGTCTCGACGGCCACGGTGCCGGGTGCGATGCCGCTCGGCAGCGTCGCGCGGCAGCTGCCGCCGGCGGCGTCGTAGCTGGCCTCGAGCGTCGTCGGCGAGCCGCCGGCCGGCGTGATCGTGATCGTGCAGGAGCTGATCGGCACGCCGGACGCCGGTGCGATCGGGACGAGGATCGTGCCGTCCTGGTCGACCGGGTCGCCGACGCTCGGCAGCGCGACGGTGATCGTGCCGCCGGCGGTGCCGGTGTCGTCGGTCTGGTCGGTCTCGCCGACCAGGACCTCGTAGTCGCCGGCGTCCGGGAAGTCGGCCTGCGGCAGCGTCGCCGAGCACGCGCCGGTCGCGGGCTCGAACCGCGGTTCGAGCGTCGTGTACTCGTCGTCGCTGCCGGCGCGGCGGACCTGGATCGTGCAGTCGGTCAGCGTCTCGCCGTCGGGCGAGCTGCCGGTCGCCGAGATCGTGCGGTTCGGTTGGTCGCCGTCGAGCGTGACGGTCGGCGCGGTGCCCGAGACGGTCAGGCCGTCGGACGAGCCCCGGCCGCCGTCGCCGTTGGCGTCGACGGCGTCCGCGACGACGTCGTAGTCACCGTCGCCGACCGTGTCCGGCAGCGTCAGGCTGCACGAGCTCGGCGCCGCGCTGTAGTCGCCGTCGACGCTGACCGCGTCGCCGCCGGCGGTGGGGGTCAGCGTGAACGAGCAGCCGTCGATCGCGACGCCGGGCGCCGGCGTGACGGCGGTGCTGAGCACGCGGCCGGCGACCTGCGGAGCGGCGACGATCGGCGTGACGACGCTGACCGTGCCGTCGGTCGAGTCGCTGTCGTCGGTCTGGTCGCTGACGCTGACGTGGATGTCGTAGTCGCCGGCCGGGACGTCCGCGCGCGGCAGCATCGCCGTGCACGTGCCGGCCGCCGAATCGAGCGTCGCGTCGAGCGTGACGGGCGTGCCGCCGCCGTGCGGCGTCGCCGTGATCGTGCAGTCCGCGATCGTCTCGCCGTCGGGCGAGCCGACGGTCGCCGAGACGACGCGGTTCGGCTGGTCGCCGTCGAGCGTGACGGTCGGCTTGGTGCCGCTGACGGTGCCGTGACCGCTGCCGCTGCCACTGTCGCCGTTGGCGTCGGTCGCGCTGGCTGTCAGGTCGTAGTTGCCGTCGGCGAGCGTGGCCGGGACGGTGGCCGTGCAGGCACCGGCGGCGAAGCTGCCGTCGACGGTGACCGCGTCGCCGCCGGCGACGGGCGTCAGGGTGAACGAGCAGCTGCTGATCGCGACGTCGGGTGCCGGCGTGACGGCGGCGCTGACGCTGCGGTTGCCGGCGGTGGGGGCGTCGACGTGCGGCGTGGCGATCGTGACCGTGCCGCTGTCGGTGGCGCTGTCGCCGCTCTGGTCGGTGATCATGACGGTGACGTCGTAGTCGCCGGCCGGGAAGCCGGCACGTGCCAGGTCGGCGCTGCAGTGCGTGTCGGTCAGCGTCTCGTCGAGCGTGACCGGCGTGCCGCCGCCATGCGGCGTGGCGGTGATCGTGCAGGCCGTGATCGTCTCGCCGTCGGGCGAGCCGACGGCTGCGGAGACGTGCCGGTTGGGCTGGTCGCCGTCGAGCGTGACGGTCGGCTTGATGCCGCTGATCGCGACGTGGCCGGTGCTGGCGGCGGTGCCGCTGTCGAAGTTGGCGTCCAGGGCGCTGGCGTTGATGTCGTAGCTGCCGTCGGCCAGGCTGGTGGGGACGGTGGCGGTGCAGGTGCCGTCGGCGTAGCTGCCGGTGACCGGCTTCGGCGTGCCGTTGGGCACGGCGGTCAGCGCGAACGAGCAGCTGGCGATCGCGACGCCGTCTGCCGGCGTGATCGTGGCGCTGAGCGTGCGGCCGCTGGCGGTCGGCGGGTCGACGTGCGGCGTCGCCACGGTGATCGTGTCGCCGTCGGACGCGGTGTCGCCGCTCTGGTCGGTGACGGTGACGGTGACGTCGTAGTCGCCGGCCGGGAAGCTGGCGCGCGGCAGCAGGCCGGCGCTGCACTGTGTGCCGGTCAGCGTCTCGTCGAGCGTGACGGGCGCGCCGCCGGCGTGCGGCGTGGCGGTGATCGTGCAGTCCGCGATCGTCTCGCCGTCGGGCGAGCCGACCACCGCCGCGACATGCCGGTTCGGCTGCAGGATGTCGAGCGCGACCGTCGGCTTGATACCGCTGACGGTGATGTGGCCGGCGCTGGTGGCGCTGCCGCTCTGGTTGTTGGCGTCGGTCGCTGTGGCGACCAGGTCGTAGCTGCCGTCGGCGAGCGCGGCCGGGACGGTGGCGGTGCAGGCGCCGGCGGCGAAGCTGCCGTCGACGTTCGTGCCCGTGCCGCCGGCCGCGGGCGTCAGCGTGAAGCCGCAGCTCGTGATCGCCACGCCTGCGACCGGCGTGACGGCGGCACTGAGCGTGCGGCCGCTGGCCGTCGGCGCGTCGACGTGCGGCGCGGTCACGATGATCGTGACCGTGCCGCTGTCGGAGGCGCTGTCGTCGGTCTGGTCGGTGATGGTGACCGTGATGTCGTACTGGCCCGCCGCGAATTCAGCAGGCGGCAGGTCGGCGACGAGGACAACGGCGAGATGTCGGCTTGGTACGTGCTGAGCGCGCTCGGCTTCTACCCGCTCTCGGTCGGCGGCACCGACATGGCCGTCGGCTCGCCGCTCTTCAAGCAGGCGACGCTGCACCTGGAGAACGGCAAGGACCTGGTGATCGACGCGCCGAACGACAGCGCCAAGAACGTCTACGTCCAGGGCATGACGGTCAACGGGCAGGCGTGGGACAAGACGTCGATCCCGAACAGCGTGCTGGCGGCCGGCGGCGAGATCGACTTCGACATGGGCCTGACGCCGTCCGCCTGGGGCACCGCGCCGGGCGACGCGCCGGCGACGATCACGCCGGTCGGCGGGAAGGCGCCGACGCCCGCCGCGGACCGCACCGGCGCCGCCGCCGGCACGGCGAGCAGCGGCGACGGCACGAACGTCGCCAACCTGTTCGACGACACGTCCGCCACGGCGGTGACCTTCGCCGGCCAGACGCCGACGATCGAGTACCACTTCGCCGCGCCGCGGCGCAAGGTGACGATGTACACGCTGACGTCGAGCGCCAGCACGACCGCCGGCGACCCGGCGAGCTGGCGGCTGCAGGGCTCGGACGACGGCGCGAGCTGGACGACGCTCGACACGCAGACCGCGCAGACGTTCCAGTGGCGGCGCGAGACGCGGCCGTTCACGGTGACGTCGCCCGGCTACTACGGCTTTTACCGGATCGTCGTCGACGGCAACAGCGGGCCGGCGACGACGGCGCTGTCGGAGGTCGAGCTGATCGCCGGCGCCGACGACACGAGCGCGCCGACGACGACCGCCGCGGTCGCGCCGGCGCCGGTCGCCGGCGTCGTCGACGGGACGCCGACCGTGACGCTGAGCGCGAGCGACGACGGCGGCTCCGGCGTGGCCGCGACCTGGTACTCGATCGACGGCGGCCCGCAGCTGCCGTACACGCAGCCGTTCCAGCTCGGCGGCGGGCTGCGCACGGTCCGGTACGCGTCGACCGACGAGGCCGGCAACGTCGAGCCGACGCACACGCTGACGCTGCAGGTGAACCCGCAGGCGAGCGGCAGCGTCGGCGGCGACGTGCCGAGCACGCTGGCGCTCTCGCTCGGCGGCTCGGCGGCGGACCTGGGCACGTTCGTGCCGGGCGTGCAGGCGACCTACTCGGCGACGATCGCCGCGTCGGTCCTCTCGACCGCCGGCGACGCGACGCTGAGCGTCGCCGACCCGTCGGCGCAGAGCCCGGGGCGGCTCGTGAACGGGACGTTCGCGCTGGCGCAGCCGCTCTCGGTCGACGCGACCGACGCCGCGCATCCGAGCGGCAGCTTCGCCGCGCTCGGCGCTGGCCCGCTGACGCTGCTCAGCTGGGCCGCGCCGGCGAGCCACGACGCCGTGACGATCGGGCTGCGGCAGCCGATCGGCGCGGGCGACGCGCTGCGCACCGGCAGCTACGCCAAGACGCTGACGTTCACGTTGGCGACGACGACGCCGTAGGGCGCGGGGTGCTGTACTTCACCGCCTGGCTGACATCGTTGTCAGCCAGGCAGCGTCGTGACCGCCTCGGTGAGGAGTGAGCGTGCAACGAGAGAGGACGACGGTCGTGGGCGGCGAGGCGCTGATCGACCTGGTCGCGGACGCCGCGGGCGCGGTCCAGGCGCACCCGGGCGGCGGCCCCTACAACGTCGCGCGCACGCTGGGCCGGCTCGGCCAGCCGGCGCACTACCTCGGCTGCCTGTCCGACGACCGCTTCGGCGCGCTGCTGCGGGCGCGGCTCGCGGCCGACGGCGTGCGGCTCGACACGGCCGTCGCGACGACGCTGCCGACGACGCTCGCGCTCGCCGAGCTCGACGCCGGCGGCGCCGCGACGTACCGCTTCTACAGCGAGGGCACGGCGGCGCCGGCGCTGACGCCCGCGGCGGCGCTCGCGGCGCTGCCGGAGCGCGTGGACTTCCTGCACGTCGGGACGCTCGGGCTCGTGATGCAGCCGACGGCGCGGGCGCTGCGCGCCGTCGTCGAGGCCGTCGCGGCGCGCGCGCTCGTGATCGTCGACCCGAACTGCCGGCCGAGCTTCATCGCCGACCGCGCGGCCTATCGCGCCGGCCTGCTCGAGCTGCTGGCGCGCGCGCACGTGGTCAAGGCCAGCGCCGAGGACCTCGCCTACCTGGAGCCGGACGCGTCGCCTTTGGACGCGGCGCGCTCGCTGCTCGCGCACGGCCCGCGCGCGGTGCTGGTGACGCTGGGCGGCGAGGGGGCGCTGGTCGTCACGGCGACGGCGCAGGTCGCGGTCGCCGCGCCGCGCGTCGCGGTCGTCGACACGATCGGCGCCGGCGACGCGTTCGGCGGTGGGTTCCTCACCTGGTGGGCGGAGCACGGCTACGCGCGCGAGCAGCTGGCCGACCGCGACGCGCTGGTCGCCGCGACCGGCTTCGCCTGCGCCGTCGCGGCGCGGACCTGCGAGCGCGCGGGCGCGACGCCGCCGCGCCGCGCGGAGCTCGGTCGCGAGTGGCCCGGCGCCGCCGCCGCGCCGCCGGGCGCCGGTGCGGCGACGCCGCTGCGCCGCGGGGAGCTCGGCTCCGACCGGCCGGGCGCGGCGCCCGCGCGGCGTGCTGACGGACGGGCGGCGGAGTGAGCTTGACATCGGGATCGACGGCTGGGAGAGTCCAGCCAGTGAGGAGACAACGTTGTCAGTGAGGTCAGTGAAGCCCCCGATCGGGCTCGCGCCGAACCTGCCGCGGCAGTTCTACCTCGGCGGTGCGGCGCTGGCCCGCTTCCGCGGCTTCGAGCCGACGCCCGGCGGGCGCTTCCCGGAGGAGTGGATCGCGTCGACGACGCCGCGCTTCGGCCAGCGGCGCAGCGGCCTGACGGCGCTGCCGGACGGCGCGCTGCTGCGCGACGCCGTCGCCGCCGATCCCGTCGCCTGGCTCGGCGCGGCGCACGTCGACCGCTTCGGCGCGAACCCGGCGCTGCTGGTCAAGCTGCTCGACGCCGGCGAGCGGCTGCCGGTGCACGTGCACCCGACGCGCGCCTTCGCGGCCGAGCACCTGGACAGCGCCTTCGGCAAGACCGAGGCGTGGGTGATCCTCGGCACGGCGGGCGACGAGGCCGTCGTGCAGCTCGGCTTCGCCCGCGACGTCGGCGCCGACGAGCTTGCCGGCTGGATCGCCGACCAGGACGTGCCGGCGATGCAGGGGGCGATGAACCGCGTCGCCGTCCGCGCCGGCGACAGCGTGCTCGTGCCGGCCGGCACGCCGCACGTGATCGGCGCGGGCGTCTTCTGCCTCGAGGTCCAGGAGCCGACCGACTTCTCGGTGAACCTAGAATGGGCGAGCTTCCCGGAGATGGACCGCGAGCTGATCACGCTCGGGCTCGCGCCGGAGCTCGCCTACCAGTGCGTGCGGCGCGAGCGGCTGAGCCCGGAGTACGTCGCCGGCCTGCGGCGCGACCACGCGCACGCCGCGGTCGCGGGCGTCGAGCGGCTGCTGCCGCCGGCCGCGGACGCGTTCTTCCGCGCCGAGCGGCTGCGGCTGACGGCCGGCGCCGCGCCGCTGCCGCTGGACGCGAGCTTCGCGGTCCTCGTCGTCACCGACGGCGCCGGCCGGATCGAGGGCGAGGGCTTCGCGCCGCTGCCGCTGTCGCGCGGCGACGCGCTGCTGCTCGCGCACGACACCGGCGCGACGACGCTGTCCGGCGAGCTGACGGCGATCCGCTGCCTGCCGCCGGCGCCCGACGCGGCCGGAGGCGACGCGCGATGAGCGCCGAGCGCTCCGCCGGCGGCACGGCGACGGCGACCGCGAGGCCCGTGCTCGAGGCGCGCGGCCTGATCAAGACCTACGGCCACGTGCACGCGCTGCGCGGCGCCGACTTCACGGCCTACCCCGGCGAGATCGTCGCGCTGGTCGGTGACAACGGCGCCGGCAAGAGCACGCTCGTCAAGTGCCTGTCAGGCGCGATCCAGCCCGACGAGGGCGAGATCCTGCTCGACGGCGAGCCGGTCGAGCTGACCTCGCCCTCGGCCAGCCAGGAGCTCGGCATCGAGACCGTCTACCAGGACCTCGCGCTGGCACCCGACCTCGACGGCGCCGCCAACCTCTACCTCGGCCGCGAGCGGCTGCGCGGCGGCCTGCTCGGCAGGCTCGGCGTGCTCGACCAGCGCGCGATGCGCGAGGAGGCGAAGTCGGCCTTCAGCACGCTCGGCGTCAACCTGCAGGACGCCGGCGCCGCCGTCGCCTCGCTCTCGGGCGGTCAGCGCCAGAGCGTCGCCGTGGCGCGCGCGGTCGCCTGGGCGAGCAAGGTCGTCTTCATGGACGAGCCGACGGCCGCGCTCGGCGTCGTGCAGAGCGGGCGCGTGCTCGACGTGATCCGCCGCGTGCGCGACCGCGGCATCACGGTCGTCCTGATCAGCCACAACATGCTCGAGGTGCTCGAAGTGGCCGATCGCGTCGAGGTCTTCCGGCTCGGCCAGCGGGTCGCGCGGCTGATCGCCGCCGAGACCGAGGTGCAGGATCTCGTCGGGATCATGACGGGCGCGATCGCGCCGGCGGAGGCCCAGTGATGTCCGCGCAGCCGCACGTCCCGAAGGCCGACCAGGCGGAGGCGGTCGCCGCCAAGGCGGCGGGTCCGTGCCCGGCCGGGCTGCGCGAGCGCCTGTTCGGCTCCTCGAGCACGATCTGGATCTTCCTGGTCCTGGTCGCGCTCGTCGTCATCTTCGGCGCGCTGAAGCCGACGGAGTTCCTCAGCTCGTTCAACATCAAGACGATCTTCATCAACGCGGCGGTCGCGCTGATGCTGTCGGTCGGGATGACGTACGTGATCATCACGGCCGGCATCGACCTGTCGGTCGGCTCCGTGCTGGTGATCTCCGGCGTGCTCGCCGCCAAGACGATGAGCGCGTTCGGCGGCGAGTCGCTCGGCTGGTGGCCGATCCTGCTCGGCCTGCTGGTCGGGCTCGCGAGCGGCCTGGCCTGGGGGATGCTCAACGGGGCGCTGATCGCCTGGCTGAGGATCCCGCCGCTGATCGTGACGCTCGGCGTCTTCGGCATCGCGCTCGGCCTGGCCGACGTGATCACCGCCGGCGTCGACCTGACCGGCGTCCCGACCAAGCTCGGCGACACGATCGGCAACGGCCAGATCGGCCCGTTCCCGTGGCTCGTCGTGATCGCCGTGGTGGTGACGCTGGTCGGCGGGCTGATCCTCGCCTACACGCGCTTCGGCCGCTACACGTACGCGATCGGCTCCAACGACGAGGCGGCGCGGCGCGCCGGCATCGACGTCCGCCTGCACCTGCTGAAGGTCTACGGGCTGGCCGGGCTGCTGTCCGGGCTGGCGGGCGACCTCAGCCTCGCGCACTTCACCACGACGACCATCTCCGGTCACCTGGAGGACAACCTGACGGCGATCTCGGCCGTGGTGATCGGCGGCACGAGCCTGTTCGGCGGCGTCGGCAAGATGTTCGGCACCGTCGTCGGCGTGTTCATCCCCGTCGTGCTCGCGGCCGGGCTGGTGATCATGGGTGTGCAGTCGTTCTGGCAGCAGGTCGTGATCGGCGTGATCCTGATCGTCGCCGTCTACTTCGACCAGTTGCGTCGCAGTGCCAGGAACCGCAGTTGACAGGCGACGACTGACGTTCGGTGGAGGAGAGGAGATTCACGGATGCATCATTCGCTGAAAGTGACAGCTGCGGTGACGGTCGCGGGACTCGCGATCGCCGCCTGCGGCTCGAGCTCGAACTCCAGCTCGAGCTCGGGATCGTCGAGCTCGAAGTCCGGCACGAGCACGACCGCGTCCAGCAGCTCGGGCACCAAGTCGCTCGCGCTGATCCAGGGCACGAAGGCCGATGACTTCTACGTCTCGATGGGCTGTGGCGCCCAGGCCGAGGCGGCGAAGCTCGGCTACAAGATGAACGTGCAGGGGCCGGCCGACTTCTCGGCGCCCGACCAGATCCCGATCGTCAACGCGGTCACCGCGCAGAAGCCCGGCGCGGTGCTGATCGCGCCGACCGACACGAAGGCGCTGATCACGCCGATGCAGCAGATGAAGAGCGCCGGCATCAAGGTCGTCCAGGTCGACACGAGCGTGTCCGACCCGACGATCGCGGTGTCGTCGATCACCTCCAACAACGAGCTCGGCGGCGAGAAGGCCGCGGACACGCTGGCGCAGCTGATCGGCGACAAGGGCTCGGTCGTGGTGATGAACGAGCAGCCCGGCGTCTCGACGACCGACGCGCGCGTGAACGGCTTCGTCAAGCAGATGAAGGCCGCCCATCCCGGCATCAAGGTGCTCAAGACCCAGTACGTCGGCGACAGCCCGACCAAGGCGGCGCAGACGATCTCGTCGCTGCTGGCGGCGAACCCCGACCTCTCGGGCGTCTTCGCGACCAACGTCCTGCTCGCCGAGGGCGTCGACACCGGCCTGGCCAACGCGCACAAGGCCGGCCAGCTGAAGATCGTCGGCTTCGACGCCGACCCGCAGCAGATCACGGACCTCAAGAAGGGCGTGGTCCAGGCGCTGATCGCCCAGGAGCCCTACCAGGAGGGCGTCGACGGCGTCCAGCAGGCGGTCGCCGCGCTCACCGGCAAGCCGGTGAAGAAGTCGATCCAGACGCCGCTGGTGTCGATCACCAAGGCCACCATCGGCCAGATGGGGCAGTACATCTACAAGGCGCACTGCTGAGCCTTGGCGGACCAGGCGCCGCGGCTCGGCCGCGGCGCCCGGCCGCGCGGCGGCGGGCGGGCGCGGGCGCTGTCGTCGGTGCTCGCGCCTATGCTCGGTGCCGCTCTCATGAAGCCTCGACACGACGAAGCGGAGACCTTGCTGGAGCACCCGGGACAACGCGAGACGGCGCCGTCCGCCGCGACGGACGGCGAGTCCGCCGTGCCGCTGCGCCCGCGCTCGAGCGGCCGGCCGACGATGCACGACGTCGCCAGGCACGCCGGCGTGAGCCTGAAGACGGTCTCGCGCGTGATCAACGACGAGCCGGTGGTCGCCAAGGCGACCGCGGACCGCGTGCTGGCGGCGATCGCGGCGCTCGGCTTCGAGCGCAACGACCTCGCCCGCTCGCTGCGCCAGGGCCGCTCCTCGACCACGATCGGGCTCGTCATCGAGGACTTCGGCAACCCCTTCTACTCGCTGATCGCGCAGGGCGTCGAGAGCGTCGCCCGCGCGCGCGACTACATGGTCATCACCGGCTCCTGCGCCGAGGACCCGCACACCGAGCGCGAGTTCGTGCATTCGATGATCCGCCGCCGCGTCGACGCGCTGATCCTCGTCGCGCCCGGCGGCGACAGCGATCACCGCTGGCTGCTGCAGGGCGGCATCCCGCTGGTGTTCCTCGACCGGCCGCCGTTCGCGATCGAGGCCGACACCGTGCTGCTGGACAACGCCGGCGGGGCGCGCGCCGCCGTCGAGCACCTGATCGCCCACGGCCATCGCCGGATCGCCTACGTCGGCGACCCCGCGAGCCTGTTCACCTCCGCCGAGCGCCTGCGCGGCTTCCACGCGGCGCTCGCGGACGCGGGCCTGGCGGCCGACCCGGCGCTGGTGCGCCAGGAGGCGCAGCACCCCGAGGACGCCGAGCGCGCCGTGCGCGAGCTGCTGACGCTGCCGCGCCGGCGCCGCCCGACGGCGATCTTCACCGGCAACAACCGCCACACGGTCGGCGCGCTGCGGGCGCTGCGCGGGTCCGCGCACCGGGTCGCGCTGGTCGGCTTCGACGACTTCGAGCTGGCCGACCTGCTGGCCGTGCCGACGACCGTCATCCGCTACGACGCGGCGCGGATGGGCGAGGAGGCCGCCAGGCTCGCGTTCTCGCGCCTGGACGGCGACGACGAGCCGCCGCGCCGGATGGTCCTTCCGACCGGGCTGGTGCCGCGCGGCTCCGGCGAGGTCACTCCCGAGTAGCACCGCAGTTCGCAGGCACCGACGCCGACTTCACTTACCTCTCACTCTTCGTTTCGAGTGAGCGATTTCGCGTTCGCTTCACCTCAACATAAGAGGAAGTGAAGTCTGCGCAGGTTCTCTCGGTGATCCGCTTGACCGAGGTTGGGGCGCGTGATCTATTACGAGCCACGCCGGCATGACAACGTTGTCTGCCGCAGCAGAGGAGGAGGAGGTCACTCGTATGAGAACTTCTGGCTGGGGACGCGCGGCCGCAGTGCTCGCCGCGTTGACGGCCACCGTCCCTGTCGCCCTCGTCAGCGCCGGCCCCGCACGCGCGGCCGACCCGGCGCCGGTCGGCGACCCGACGGCCTACGTGAACCCGCTGATCGGCTCGACGGCGAGCGGCGACACCTATCCCGGCGCCACGGTGCCGTTCGGCATGATCCAGTGGAGCCCGGTCACGGCGACCGGCAACCTCTACAGCATCGCCGGCGCGTCCGGGTCCTACTCGTACACGACGACGAAGCTGCGCGGCTTCAGTCTCACGCATCTGAACGGCACGGGCTGCGCCGGCCTGGACAGCGACGTGCCGATCCTGCCGTACACGTCCGACGTCACGACCTCGCCGTCGACGGACACGACGGACGCGACCTACGCGAGCACGTTCTCGCACGCCAACGAGACGGCGGTGCCCGGCGACTACAAGGTCACGCTCGACAACGGCGTCACGACCGAGCTGAGCACGACCAAGCGCACCGGCAACGGCCAGTTCACGTTCCCCGCGGGCACGCCGGCGAACGTCCTCTTCCGCGTCTCGAACTCCGGGCTCGGCAGCGGCGACCCGACGAACGTGACGATCGACCCGGCGACCAGCTCGGTCTCCGGCGAGGTCACCGGCGGCGGCTTCTGCGGCGCCAACGGCGTCACCACGAACAACCGCGACTACTACCACCTGTTCTTCGTCGCGCAGTTCGACAGGCCGCTGAAGAGCTACGGCACCTGGCAGGACGCGACGGTCTCGCCGGGCTCGACGAGCGCGTCGGGCGGCGAGGGCTACACGGCCGCGACGCGCGCCGGCAAGGGCTCCGGCGCCTGGGTCGGCTTCGACACCACGACGAACGCGACAGTCGGCATGCGCGTCGGCATCTCCTACGTCAGCCAGGCCAACGCGCTGGCGAACCTGAACGCCGAGGACCCGGCCGGCACGACGCTCGCGAGCGTCAAGCAGGCGGCGCACGACACCTGGCAGAACGAGCTCTCGCGGATCCAGGTCACGCCCGGCGCGACGACGACCGACGACCAGCTGACCGTCTTCTACACGGCGCTCTACCACGCGCTGCTGCAGCCGACGCTCGCCAGCGACGTCAACGGCCAGTACGAGGGCGCCGACGACCAGCACGGCACCCCCGGCGGCACGCAGACGATCGACCCGGCCAAGCAGCAGGCCGAGTACGACACGCTGTCCGGCTGGGACCAGTACCGCGGCCAGGTGCAGCTGCTGACGCTGGTCGACCCGCAGGTCGGCAGCGACTTCGCGCAGTCGCTGCTGAACCTCGCCGGCGAGCGCAACGGCGAGTGGGACCGCTGGCTGGACCGCAGCGGCAAGACGAGCATCATGGAGGGCGACCCGTCGCCATCCGTCGAGTCCGGCATCTACGCCTTCGGCGGCCGCCAGTTCGACGTCGCGGCGGCGGAGCAGTCGCTGTTCACGGCGGCGACCGTGCCGACCGCGAACGACGCGCTCAGCAGCGGCGACTCGACGATCGGCGCCGGCTGCGCGATCGGCTGCCCGGGCCAGCGCCCGTCGCTGGCGAACTACCTCGCGCTCGGCTACGTGCCCTCGCAGAACTGCGACTGCTGGGGCGCCGCGGGCGAGACGATCGAGGACGCGAACGCCGACTTCAGCATCGCCGAGCTCGCGCACGACGTCGGCGACGACAGCACCTACAAGCAGTTCCTGCAGCGCGGCGAGTGGTGGCAGAACGTGTTCGACCCGGCCCTGACCAGCGGCACCTTCAGCGGCTACATCTGGAACCGCAGCAGCACGGGCGCGTTCGCGGGCGGCTTCAGCGCGACCTCGCAGACCGGCTTCGCGGAGGGCAGCACGACCCAGTACTCGTGGATGGTCTACGACGACGTCGCCAAGCTCGCCAGCCTGATGGGCGGCGACGCGGCGACCGCCGCGCGGCTGGACGCGTTCTTCGCCGGCTACTTCAACGGCACGGGCTCGAGCGGCGCGCGCTTCGACCCGACGAACGAGCCGGACATCCAGACGCCGTGGATGTACGACTTCCTCGGCAAGGCGTCCGCGACGCAGTCGACGGTCCGCCAGATCATCGACAAGGCATGGACGAACACGACCGGCGGCATCACGGGCAACGACGACCTCGGCACGATGTCGGCCTGGAACGTCTGGGCGAGCCTGGGCATGTACCCGTACACGCCCGGCCAGTCGACGCTGGTGCTGGCCAGCCCGCTGTTCCCGCACATCGTGATCAAGCGGCCGAGCGGGCAGACGATCACGATCGACGCCCCCGGCGCCGACGCCAGTACGCCGTACGTGCAGAGCCTGAACGTCGACGGCGTCGCGACCGACAAGCCGTGGCTGCCGGCCTCGTTCGTCAACAGCGGCGGCACGCTCGACTACACGCTCGGCGCGACGGCCTCGGACTGGGGCTCGGCGGCCAACGACGCGCCGCCGTCGCTGAGCGACCCGCCGACGATCTCGATCACGGACGACGCGACGGGCGCGCAGAGCACGGCGCCGGTCCACGTGACGGTCAGCGCGGCCGACGCGATGAGCGGCGTCGACGGCTCGCCGTCCTGCACGATCGACGGCCTCGCGCTGCCGCTGACGGACAACCTCGACGGCAGCTGGTCGGCGACGGTGACGAGCTTCGGCGCGCATGACGTCCAGTGCTCGGTCGCCAACGAGCTCGGGACGACGGCGTCGGCGACCGACGCGTTCGACCGCTGGCCGACCTCGACCGTCGGCGGCACGACGCCGGCGACGCTGGCGCTGACGCTCGGCGCGCCGGCGAGCTTCGGGACGTTCCTGCCCGGCGTTGCGAGCAGCTACACGGCGACCACGTCGGCGAACGTGATCAGCACGGCCGGCGACGCGGCGCTGAGCGTGTCGGACCCGGACACCGTCGCGCCCGGCCACCTCGTCAACGGCGCGTTCGCGCTGCCGTCGCCGCTGCTGGCCGGCGCCTCGAGCCCGGCCGGGACCAGCGCCGGCGCCGCGGCGCCGGTCGGCGGCTCGGCCAGCCCGACGGCGCTGCTGAGCTGGGCCGGCCCGGTCGCCAACGACCCGGTCACGGTGACGTTCAGGCAGGCGATCGGAGCGAACGACGCGCTGCGCACCGGCAGCTACGCGAAGACGTTGACGTTCACGCTGTCGACGACGACGCCGTAGGGCCACCGCAGCGGCCGCCTGCGCGCAGGCGGACGCTGCCGACCGTGACTAGACGAGCGCGCCGCGGGCATCGGCGCGCTCGGCGGTCGCGACGATCGGCGCGATGATCTCCGGCCAGGCCGCGCGCGGCAGCCCGTGGCCGAGGCCGGGGATCTCGACCAGCGTCGCGCCGGCGATCGCGCGCGCGGTCGCGCGGCCGCCTGACGGGTTGACGAGCCGGTCGTCGAGCCCGTGGACGACGGTCGCCGGCAGCCGCAGGCGCGCCAGCAGCGGCCGGCGGTCGCCGTCGGCGACGATCGCGCCGAGCTGGCGGGCCGGGCCGCGCGGGTCGCCGCCGCGGTCGAAGCTGCGCTCGGCGATCTCGCGCAGGTCGGCGAGGTTCGGCTCGTAGCCGCGGCCGGACAGGCGCGTGAACATCTGCACCGCGTGGACGATGTAGCTCGAGCGCTCGCGCGGCGCGCCGCCCAGCAGCGTGGGGTAGAGCGAGAGCGCCGGCTGCCCGTGCCAGCGCTCGCCGCTGTTGGACATCATCGAGACCAGCGAGCGCGTGCGCCGCGGGTGCTCGATCGCCACGCGCTGGGCGATCATGCCGCCCATCGAGACGCCGACGACGTGCGCGCGCTCGAGCCCGAGCGCGTCGAGCACGCCGACGCTGTCGGCCGCCATCGCGCCGAGCGTGTACGGCGCGGCGCCCGGATTGCGGCGCAGCAGCGCCAGCAGCCCGGGCGGCTCGACGCCGGTCAGCTGCGAGGAGCGGCCGATGTCGCGGTTGTCGTGGCGGATCACGAAGTAGCCGCGCGCCGCCAGCTCGCGGCAGAAGTCGTCGTGCCAGGCGACCATCTGCGTGCCGAGCCCCATGATCAGCAGCAGCGGTGGATCGCCCGCGCCGCCGAACGTCTCGAAGCAGATCTCGAGCGGTCCGACGCGGGCGAAGCGCTCTGGCATCGGCGCCGCTACTCGTCGTCCTGGTTGGAGGTCATCGCCTCCAGCAGCTCCAGCGCGGCGGCCTGCGCCGGCGTGACGAGCACCTCGCCGCCGACGTCCTCGAGCTGCGGGAAGAAGCTGGCGTGCACGGCCACCTCGTCCTCGCCGGCGTCCTCGAGCACGATCACGGCGCGGCCGCCGTCCTCGCGATCCGCGTCCTGCTCGGCGCCGAGCGCGGCGCCCGCCGCGGTGAGCACCGCGACCGCGAGGTCGCGCCAGTGCGAGAGCGCGTCGGCGCGCTCGGCGTCGGTCATCTGTTCGAGGTGATGGCGGTTGCGCTCGGCGAGCGCGGCGACGGCGGCCCCGAGCGGGGCTTCGGCCAGCAGGTCGTCCGGTGAGGGCACCGATCCAGTATGGCGCGGGCACGCCGCCCGCCGGCGGCGACGACGCGCGAGCTCGCCGATCCGCGTCGCCGCCGCGCCGCCCGGCGCCTTACCCGGGCGGCGGCGGGGCGGAGCCGAGGATCCGCTCGCGCAGCGCGGCGCCGCGGCCGGCCGAGACGGCGCGCGCGGCGCGCTCGTCGCTCAGCTCGACGCCGCGCTCGGCGGCCAGCTCGACCAGCTGCTGGCGCTCCTCGCTCTCGCGCGCCGTGCGCAGGAACAGCCAGCCGAAGAGGATGATCGTGACGATCGAGCCCTCGATCATCATGATCGCGCCGGCCGCGCTCTGGTCGTCCAGCGGCGAGATCCGCCAGAGCCGCTCGCCGGCCGCGTAGCGGGGGTAGAACTCCGTTCCCGACCAGAGCAGGACGTTGGCGAGCACCGTCTCGATCAGCCGCACGGCGACGACGTAGACGAGCCGCGCCATGTTGCCGAACCAGGCCGGCTTCGGCAGCGGCCCGAGCAGCGCCATCCACATGACCATCCCGCAGGCGATGAAGGCGAAGTGCTCGAGCGCGTGCACGCCCTGGTTCTCGATCGCGCGCTGGTAGAGCGCCGGCAGGTGCCAGGCGTAGAAGTCGACAGCCCAGACGATCAGCGCGACGACCGGATGCGCGAGGTGGCGCAGCCAGGCGAGCTCGCGCACGTGCAGGATCGGCTGCAGCAGCGGCCCCGTCAGCCCGAGCACGAGCAGCAGCGCGGCGAGGTCGGCGATCAGCAGGTGCTCGGCCATGTGCGCGACGAACAGCTGCTCGCTGAGGTGCCCGAGCGGCGAGACGAGCGTGACGACGATCAGCGCCAGGCCCGCGTACCAGCACGACTGCTTCCAGGCCGGCACCGGCGCCGCGCGCCGCGCCAGCGTCCGCGCGCGCGTGAAGTACAGGCCCCCGAGCGCGAGCGAGGGGATCACCTGCAGCGGCGCGAGATCGAACTCGAGCGCGGGCATCGCCGGCGAGACTACGCCCTCGCCGCGCAGTAGCGTGAGCGGCGTGCTGAAGGCGCGCCGCCCGCCGCCCGCCGCCGGAATCGCCGTCGCCGGCGCCGGCGTCGCGCTGATCACGCTGCTGCTGTTCGCGCTCGACAACGTCGCGCCGGTGCTCTCGCTCGGCGTCGTCTACCTGCTGATCGTGCTCGCGGTCGCGACGATCTGGGGGCTCTGGCTGGGCGTCGCGACGGCGCTGGCGAGCGCGCTGACGTTCAACTTCTTCCACATCCCGCCGACCGGGCGCTTCACGATCGCCGACAGCGAGAACTGGGTCGGCCTCGTCGTCTTCTTCCTCGCCGCGGTGTTCGCCAGCACGCTCGCGCAGCTGGCGCGCACGCGCGCGCTGGAGGCCGAGCAGCGGCGTCAGGAGGCCGATCTGTCGGCCGAGATGGCGCGGCTGCTGCTCGGCGGCGGGCGCCTGGAGACGACGCTGCCGGCCGTCGGCCAGCGGCTCGCGCAGGCGCTCGGGCTGCACAGCGCCGCGATCGAGCTGCGCGCCGTCGCGCCCGGCGCGCGCAGCGTCGTCTTCCCGCTGCGCGAGGGCGGCCGCCAGATCGGCACGCTGGTGCTCGGCGCCGGCGAGCCGGAGGCGCCGCTGCGGCGCGCGCAGCTGCGCGTCGTGCCGGCGCTGGAGGCGCTGCTGGCGGCGGCGCTGGAGCGCGAGGCGCTGCAGGCGGAGGTCGTCGAGACGGCGGCGCTGCGCCGCTCGGACGTGATCAAGACGGCGCTGCTGCGCGCCGTCTCGCACGACCTGCGCTCGCCGCTGACGGCGATCCTGACTGCCGGCGAGGCGCTGCGCTCGCCGACGCTCGACGCCGCCGACCGCACCGAGCTGGCGGCCGCCGTCGTCGAGGAGGCGACGCGGCTCTCGCGCCTGATCGAGAACCTGCTCGACCTCTCGCGGCTGGAGGCGCACGCCGCCGAGCCGCGGCCGCAGTGGTGCTCGCTGGAGGAGGTCGTCGCGGCGGCGATCGAGCCGCTCGGCGCGCCGCCCGGCACGTTCAAGGTCGCGCTCGACCGCGACCTGCCGCCGCTGCGCGCCGACGCGGCGCAGCTCGAGCGCGTCTTCGCGAACCTGCTCGACAACGCGCGCCGCCACGCCGGCGGGCAGCCGGTCTCGATCCGCGGTCGCGACGTCGGCGGGCGCATCCTGATCCGCGTCGTCGACCGCGGCCCCGGCATCCCGCCGGCCCAGCAGGAGCGGATCTTCGAGCCGTTCTACCGCGCCGACGCGGCGGCCGGCGGCGGCCGCGGCGCCGGCCTCGGGCTGGCGATCGCGCGCGGCTTCGTCGAGGCCAACGGCGGCCGCGTCTGGGTCGAGTCGCTGCCCAGCCAGGCGACCTCGTTCGTCGTCGAGCTGCCGATCGAGCCGCCGCCGGACTCAGAAGTGGCCACGGACCCGCTCGCCGGTCACGCGTAGCCGGTCGCGCTCGCTCGGCCGCAGGATCAGCACCTCGGCGGGCGCGCGCCGCAGCAGCCAGACGAGGTCGTCGCTCTCGAGGCCGCCGCGCGGCGCCGCCGTCGCCGACACGATCACGCGGTCGACCGGCTCGGCGTCGAGCAGCCGCGCGAGCGCGTGCCGGTAGGTGCGCCCGCGCGCGATGCGCGCGTCGATCGGCACGTCGCTGTCGGAGGCCACCTGCTCGATCGCCTCCAGCAGCGGCATGCCGAGCTCGCACTGCAGCGGCACGGCGGCGTCGAGCGGCAGGTAGCGCGGGACGGTCGCCAGGAACGCCGGCATCAGCGTCGCGTGCTCGGCGCGCGCCAGCCGCAGCGCGGCGTCGAGCGAGCGGCGCGGGATCGCGTCGCCGGTGAACGGCAGCAGGATCCGCCGCACGCGGCCGGCGCCGCGCTCGCGCCGCGCGCGCAGCCGGCTCTTGAGCACGGAGCCGCCGCCGGCGCCGAGCACGACCGCGACGACCGCGACGAGCACGTCGACGCCGCTCATCGCCGCGCTCCGCCGTGCGCTCGCCGCGGGGCCGCGTCGCGCGTCGCCGAGGCTCGCCGCGGGCGCCGCGCGGACGTCGCGCCGCCGCTCATCGCTCGCCCTCCGCGCGCTCGCGGCGCACCGCGACGATGCGGACGTCGACGCCGCGCGGGGCGGCGCGCATGATCCGCTGCGGCAGCGGCTCGCGCAGCCGCGCGAGGCCGCGCCGCGGCGACGGCTCGCCGACCAGCACGTAGGTCGTGCCGCGCTCGCGGATCTCCTGCGCGACGGTGCCGACGAGGTCGTCGGACTCGCGCACCAGCAGCTGCGCGCCGAGCACCGAGGTCAGCTGCCGCAGCGCCGCCAGGCCGCGCTCCTGCTCGGCGCTCGGCGCGCGCCCGGGCGCGCGCACCCAGAGCACGTCGAGCTCGGCGCCGAGGCGCTGGGCGCTGCGCCAGGCGCGCCGGACCAGCCGCTGCGCGCTCGGCGCCGGCTGGACGAGCGCGAGCAGCCGCTCGCCGACCGCCGGCGCCGAGCGCAGCTGCGGCGAGAGCACGCGCTTGGCGACGACCTCCTCGGCGACCTGCAGCAGCGCCGCCTCGCGCAGGGCGACCAGGTTCTCGATCCGGAAGAAGCCGTTCAGCGCCGCCTCGACGCGCGCGGCGGGGTAGACCTTGCCGGCGCGCAGGCGCTCCAGCAGCGCCTCCGGCGTCAGGTCGATCAGGACGATCTCGTCCGCCTTCTGCAGCTCGGTGTCGGGCACCGTCTCGCGCACGCGCACGCCGCTCAGCTCGGCCAGCTGGTCGTTGAGCGAGTCGAGGTGCTGGACGTTGAGCGTCGAGAAGACGTCGATGCCGGCGGCGAGCACGTCCTCGACGTCGGCGTAGCGCTTGCCGTGCTCGAGCCCCGGCGCGTTGGTGTGCGCGAGCTCGTCGATCAGGCACAGCGCGGGCGCGCGCGCGAGGATCGCCGGCAGGTCCATGTCCTCGACCGCGGTGCCGCGGTAGCTGACGACGCGGCGCGGGATCCGCTCCAGGGCGTCGGCCTGCGCGAGCGTCTCGGCGCGGCCGTGCGTCTCCAGCAGGCCGATCGCGACGTCGCGCCCGGCCGCCAGCTCGGCGCGGCCCTCCTGCAGCATCCGGTAGGTCTTGCCGACGCCGGCGGCCATGCCGAGGAAGACCTTGTGGCGCCCGCGCGCGGCCGTCATCACGCCCCCAGCAGGTTGTGGACGACGAGGTCGATCAGCTTGATGCCGACGAACGGCGCGACCAGGCCGCCGACGCCGTAGATCAGCAGGTTGCGCCGCAGCAGCGCGGTCGCGCCGACGGCGCGGTAGGCGACGCCCTTGAGCGCGATCGGCACCAGCAGCGGGATCACGATCGCGTTGAAGACGATCGCCGAGATGATCGCCGAACGCGGCGTGCCGAGGCCCATCACGTTGAGCTGCGCCAGCGGCCCGTCGTGGCCGCCGCGGCCGTAGGTCGCGACGAAGATCGCCGGCAGGATCGCAAAGTACTTGGCGACGTCGTTGGCGATCGAGAAGGTCGTCAGCGCGCCGCGCGTGATCAGCAGCTGCTTGCCCACCTCGACGATCTCGATCAGCTTCGTCGGATTGGAGTCGAGGTCGACCATGTTGCCGGCCTCGCGCGCCGCCTGCGTGCCGGTGTTCATCGCCACGCCGACGTCGGCCTGCGCCAGCGCCGGCGCGTCGTTGGTGCCGTCGCCGGTCATCGCGACGAGCCGGCCGTCGCCCTGCTCGGCGCGGATCAGCTCCAGCTTGCGCTCCGGCGTCGCCTCGGCGAGGAAGTCGTCGACGCCGGCCTCCTCGGCGATCTTCGCCGCCGTCAGCCGGTTGTCGCCGGTCACCATCACGGTGCGGATGCCCATCGCGCGCAGCTGGTCGAAGCGGTGGCGCATGCCGTCCTTGACCGTGTCCTGGAGCGCGATCACGCCGAGCACCTGGGCGTCGCGCGCGACCGCCAGCGGCGTGCCGCCGGCGCCGGCGATCCGGTCGAGCGCCGGGCCGAGCTCGGCGGGCGCCGTGCCGCCGTCCTCCTGGACCCAGCGGACGATCGCGTCGCCGGCGCCCTTGCGCAGCCGCATGCCGTCGTAGTCGACGCCGCTCATCCGCGTCTGCGCGCTGAAGGGCACGAACGCCGCATCATGGGGCGCAATCTCGCGCTCGCGGATCCCGTAGCGCTTGGCCAGCACGACGATCGAGCGGCCCTCCGGCGTCTCGTCGGCGAGCGACGCCAGCTGCGCCGCCTCGGCCAGCTCGACCTCGGCGACGCCCGGCATCGGCACGAGCTCGGCGGCCTGGCGGTTGCCGAGCGTGATCGTGCCGGTCTTGTCGAGCAGCAGCACGTCGACGTCGCCGGCCGCCTCGACGGCGCGGCCGGACAGCGCGAGCACGTTGCGGCGCACGAGCCGGTCCATGCCGGCGATGCCGATCGCGCTCAGCAGCGCCCCGATCGTCGTCGGGATCAGCGCCACCAGCAGCGCGATCAGCGTCGTGATCGAGATGCTCGTGCTCGCGAACAGCGCGAACGGACGCAGCGAGACGATCACCAGCAGGAAGACCAGCGTCAGGCCGCTGAGCAGGATGTCGAGCGCGATCTCGTTCGGCGTCTTGCGCCGCTCGGCGCCCTCGACGAGCGCGATCATGCGGTCCAGGAACGAGTGGCCGGGCTCCTGCGTGATCTCGACGACGATCCGGTCCGAGAGCACGCGCGTGCCGCCGGTGACGGCGCTGCGGTCGCCGCCGGACTCGCGGATCACCGGCGCCGACTCGCCGGTGATCGCCGACTCGTCGACCGAGGCGATGCCGTCGACCACGGTGCCGTCGCCGGGGATGGTCTCGCCGGCCTCGACGATCACGACGTCGCCGCGGCGCAGCTCGGACGCGGCGCGGGCGCTGCCGTCCTGCAGGCGCGCGGTCGTCTCCGAGCGCATCGCCCGCAGCGTCGCCGCCTGCGCGCGGCCGCGGCCCTCGGCCAGCGCCTCGGCGAGGTTCGCGAAGACGACGGTCAGCCAGAGCCAGATCGTCACCGTGAAGGTGAACCAGGCCGGCTCGTGACCGGGGTGGGTGGGCTGGGTCTCCGGGCCGCCGAAGGCCTGGATCAGCCAGGCGACCGTCGTGATCGCCGCGCCGACCTCGACCACGAACATCACCGGGTTGCGCAGCTGGACGCGCGGGTCGAGCTTGCGCAGCGAGCCGAGCAGCGCCGGCCCGACGATCTCGGCGCGCAGCGGCGAGGCCGAGCGGCGCGCCCGTGCGGGCGCCGCGGGCGCGGCCGGCGTGGGGGTCTCGGTGGTCATCGGGCCTCCCGATCGAGGGCGAGGTCGAGCTCGGTCACGTTGACGCCGGGCTGGCCGAGCAGGCCGAGCGAGCGGCCCTGCGTGGCGTTCGCGATCAGCCGCCGCACGGTCGCCAGCGGCAGCCGCCGCACCGCCGCGACGCGGTGCGCCTGGATCGCGGCGTTGGCCGGCGAGATCTGTGGGTCGACGCCCGAGCCCGACGTGGTGACGGCGTCTGGCGGGATGGCGGCGGCCTTCAGGCCCGGGTCGTAGGGGCGCTCGAGCGCCAGGTAGGCCTTGACCTGCTGGGCGTAGAAGGCGCGGGCGGCCGCCGAGTTGGGGCCGCGGTTGGCGAAGAAGGTCGCCTCCGGCGCGTAGCCGGTCGCCGACGGGCGCGGCTGGAAGTAGCGTGGGTTCGGCTTCGTGATCGGCGTGCCGTCGGCGGCCTTCCTCGGCTTGCCGTCGGCGCCGAGCACGGGCAGCCGGTAGGCGTGCGCGAGCAGCGTCGAGCCGACGACGCGGCCGCCCTGCTCGATCGGCGAGCCGTCGGCGCGGCCGGGGAACGCGACCTGCGCGATGCCGGTGATCGCGAGCGGATAGGCGAGGCCGAGCAGCAGCGTGAAGACGATCACGGCGCGCAGCGAGGTGGTGAGGCTCTTCGTCATCAGAACAGGTGGGTCGTCAGCCCCTGGACGACGGGGCCGAGCAGGATCGCGGGGAAGAAGGTCAGCGCGCCGATCAGCACGACGGTGCCGATCAGCAGCACGCCGAAGGTCGGCGTGTCGGTGCGCATCGTCCCCAGGCCCGCCGGGGCGACGCGCTTGGTCACCAGCGCGCCGGCGATGCCGAGCGTGATGACGATCGGCGCGAAGCGCGCGAACAGCATCGAGAGGCCGCCGAGCAGGTCGGCGAAGGCGATGCCGTGCGCGCCGAGGTTGCCGGGCGTGGGCTGCACGTAGCCGGTGAAGCCGGCGAACGCCGAGCCGTTGTTGTTGGCCTGCGAGAGGTAGGCGTAGAGCGTCTCGGAGAAGCCCTGCGGCCCGGACGCGAAGACCGACGGCGCGTCGTACTTGGTCGCCGTCGCCAGCGCGGTCGCCAGCAGCACCGTCAGCGGCGTCGCCAGCAGGCCGAGCACGACCAGCTTGATCTCGCGCGCCTCGATCTTCTTGCCGAGGAACTCGGGCGTGCGGCCGACCATCAGGCCGCCGATGAAGACCGCCAGCAGCGCGTACAGCAGCATCGTGTACAGGCCGGAGCCGACGCCGCCGAAGACCGACTCGCCATAGGCCAGGTCGACCATCGGGATCATGCCCCCGAGCGCCGTCAGCGACTCGAAGGCGGCGTTGACGGCGCCGGTCGAGGTGACGGTCGTCACGGCCGTCCAGAGCGCCGTGCCGGACGTGCCGAAGCGCAGCTCCTTGCCCTCCATGTTCGCGCCGTGGATGCCGGCCGCGTGCTGGGCCGGCGTGCCGTGCAGCTCGGCGACGTAGACGACGACGGTGGAGATCGCGAACAGCGCGAACATCGCGCCGAAGATCGTCCAGCCCTGGCGGCGGCTGCCGACCATGCGCCCGTAGGTGAAGGTCAGCGAGGCCGGGATCGCGATCATCGCCAGCATCTCGATGAAGTTCGTCAGCCCGTTCGGGTTCTCGAACGGGTCGGCGGCGTTGACGTTGAAGAAGCCGCCGCCGTTGGTGCCGAGCTCCTTGATGATCTCCTGCGAGGCGACCGGGCCGAGCGGGCCGAAGGAGGCGCGGCCGAGCGACTGGATGACGCCCTGGGAGACGAGCACCAGCGCGCCGACGACGGCGATCGGCAGCAGCACGTACAGCAGCGTGCGCGTGACGTCGACCCAGAAGTTGCCGAGCCCGGCCGTGCCCTGGCGGCGGTTGGCGATCGCCCGGATCAGCGTGATCGCGACGACGATGCCGACGGCCGCCGAGACGAAGTTCTGGACGGCCAGGCCGGCCATCTGGCTGAAGAACGACAGCGTCGTCTCGCCGCCGTAGAACTGCCAGTTGGTGTTCGTGATGAAGGACGAGACGGTGTTGAACGTCACGTCCCAGGTACCGGAGTGGAAGCCGTCCAGGTTCCACGGATGCAGCGTCTGCGTGCGCAGGATCAGGTACAGCGCGAGCCAGAAGAGCCCGCTGAAGACGATCAGCGTGCCGGCGTAGGCCTTCCAGCTCATCGAGCGCTCGCGGTCGACGCGCAGGACGCGGTAGATGCCGCGCTCGAGCGGCCCGAGCACGGGCGTCAGGAGGACGCGCTCGCCGCTGAAGACGCGCGCCATGTAGCCGCCGAGCAGCGGCACGATCGCGGTGAAGACCGCGCAGAAGAGGACGATCTGGAGCCAGCCCATCAGAGCCTCTCGCCGCGCAGCAGCGCGTAGAGCAGGTAGCCCGCGAGCAGGATCGAGACGATCAGGCCGAGCAGGTCGGCGCCGCTCATACTCGGTCGACCAGCTCGATCAGGCAGTACAGGAGCGCGAAGACCACGAGCGCGATGACGACGGCGATGCTGTCTCCGAGGGCGGAGGCGACGGCGATGACGGCCATGCTCCGGATGCTGGGTCGGCGGCCGTGAAGGCGGCGTACAGAGATCGGCGCGCGGCGTTCAGATTTCATCAAGGCGAGCCGTCGCGCCTGCTTCGGTATCTTGAGCGACTATGGAATCCGTAGTTGGTGACGCCTGATGGCGAGACTGCTGGTGATCGTCGGCAGCACGCGCCCCGGCCGCGTCGGGCTGCCGGTCGGCGAGTGGATCGCGGCGCGCGCCCGCGAGCACGCGGCCTTCGATGTCGACTTCGCCGACCTCGGCGCGATCGACCTGCCGCTGATGGACGAGCCGAACCATCCGCGCCTGCGCGGCTACACGCAGCAGCACACGAAGGACTGGAGCGCGCGCGTGGACGCCGCCGACGCCGTCGTGCTGGTCGTCGCCGAGTACAACTACGGCTACACGGCGCCGCTGAAGAACGCGATCGACTACCTGCATCAGGAGTGGAAGCACAAGCCGGTCGGCTTCGTCTCCTACGGCGGCGTCGCGGCCGGCACGCGCGCGCTGCAGCAGCTCAAGCAGGTCGTGACGACGCTCAGCATGCTGCCGCTGTTCGAGGCGGTCAACATCCCGTTCGTGGCGCAGTTCCTCGACGACGAGGGCGCCTTCGCGCCGAGCGAGCTCCTCGAGCAGGCGGCCGTGACGATGCTCGACGAGCTCGCCCGCGTCGCGCCGGTGCTCGCGCAGCTGCGCGAACCGGCGGCCGTCTGATGGAGCTGGGCGTCTACACCTTCGGCGAGCTGACGGCGGGCAGCCCGGCCGAGCGCGTGCGCGACCTGATCGCGGAGATCGAGCTGGCCGACCAGGTCGGGCTCGACGTCTTCGGCGTCGGCGAGCACCACCGGCCCGACTTCGTGGTGTCGGCGCCCAGCGTCGTGCTCGCCGCCGCGGCCGCGCGCACGCAGAAGATCAGGCTGACGAGCGCCGTCTCGGTGATCAGCTCCGACGACCCGGTGCGCGTCTTCGAGCAGTTCGCCACGCTCGACCTGATCAGCGGCGGGCGTGCGGAGATCATGGCCGGGCGCGGCTCCTTCGTCGAGTCCTTCCCGCTGTTCGGCTACGACCTCGACGACTACGACGAGCTGTTCGCCTCCAAGCTCGAGCTGCTGCTGGCGCTGCGCTCGAGCGAGCGCGTCAGCTGGTCCGGCGCCCACCGCGCGGCGCTCGACGACCTCGCCGTCTACCCGCGGCCGATCCAGGATCCGCTGCCGGTCTGGATCGCGGTCGGCGGCAACCCGCCGTCGGCGGCGCGCGCCGGCCTGCTCGGCCTGCCGATGGCGCTGGCGATCATCGGCGGCATGCCCGAGCGCTTCGCGCCGCTCGCCGAGCTGCACCGCAAGGCGGCCGAGCAGGGCGGCCACGCGCGGCCGGCGCTCTCGATCAACTCGCACGGGCTGATCGCCGACAGCTCGCAGAAGGCGGTCAAGACCGCGTTCGGGCCGTTCAAGACGATGATGGACCGGCTCGGGCGCGAGCGCGGCTGGTCGCCGCTGACGTTCGACCAGTTCGAGGCGTCGCGCACGCTGCGCGGCGCGAACTTCGTCGGCAGCCCGCAGGAGGTCGTCGAGAAGATCCTCTTCCAGCACGAGATCTTCGGCCATGAGCGCTTCCTGCTGCAGGTCAGCGTCGGCACGCTGCCGCACGCGGACGTGCTGCGCTCGATCGAGCTGCTGGGGACCGAGGTCGCGCCGGCGGTGCGGGCGGCGCTGCGGGCTCAGCCGGCGAAGCGGTAGCCGACGCCGGGGTCGGTGCGGATGTAGCGCGGCGGCGCGTCGGCCGGCTCGATCTTGCGCCGCAGGTTGGCGATGTGGACGCGCAGCACCTGGACGTCGTCGGCGTACTCGGGGCCCCAGACCTCGATCAGCAGCGCGCGGTGCGTGAGCAGCCGGCCGCGGTTGCGCACGAGCGTGCGCAGCAGGTCGAACTCGATCGGCGTCAAGTGCACGGGGCGGCCGTCGATGCGCAGCTGGTGGGCGGGCAGGTCGAGCTCGAGCCCGTCGACGCGGATCACGGGCTCGGCCTGGCCGGCGCCGGCGCGCCGCAGCGCCGCCTGCAGCCGCGCGACCAGCTCCTTCAGACCGAACGGCTTCGTGACGTAATCGTCGGCGCCGGCCTCGAGCGCGCGCACCTTCTCGTCCTCCTCGCCGACGGCGGAGAGGACGATGATCGGCATCGCCGACCAGCCGCGCAGGCTGCGGGTGACGTCGACGCCGTCGCCGTCGGGCAGCACGAGGTCGACGATCGCCGCGGCCGGCGGCCGCAGCGCGGCGGCGTCGAGCGCCTGCTCGACGGTCGCCGCCTGCAGCACCTCGAAGCCGGCGTCGCGCAGGATGACGCGCAGCGCGCGCAGGATCTGCGGCTCGTCGTCGACCACGAGCACGCGGGTCGCGGTCGCCTCGCTCATCAGCCCGCCAGCCTAGTGCGCGCCCGACCCGTGGGGCCGAGGGGACGCCCCGAGCCGTGGGGCCGAGGGGACGCGCCCCGACCCGCGAGTGCCGAGGCGCGCGTGCGCCGCGCCCCGACCCGTTGGGGTCGAGGCGCGGCGGTCGCGGCTAGGGCGTCGCCGTCGCGAGCGTGAACTGCAGGGTCGCGCCGTAGCTGCCCGTGCGCAGGCCCTCGTTCGCGTCGATCGCCTGCGCGAGCGGGATCGCGACGGGCTCATTGGCGGTCGGCGCGGTCCAGCTCCGGGCCATGGTCGGGAGCGCGCTGCCGGCGACCTGCAGCGGCTCGCGCAGCGCGAAGCCGCCGTTGACGAGGTGGCCGGTCGCGGTCGTGCTCGCATCGGCGACGCTCAGCGTCGCGTCGCCGGCGCTCGACGTGACCGTCGCCGTCTGCGTCGTCGTGTAGGTCTTCGCGAGGCCTGGCGCGAAGGCGCCGAAGCTGGCCGGCGCGCCGAGCGTCAGCGCCAGCGTCGCCGGCACGTCGCCGCCGGCGCCGCCCGGCTGCGAGACGTGCGTGACCTGCGTCGCGATCGTCCTCGACGCCGTGACCGGCGCCAGCGCGGCGGCGTCGCCCGCCGGGCCCTGCGAGTCACTGCTGACGGTCACCGTCACGCGGCCGCTGCGCAGCGCCGTCAGCCGGCCGCTCGCCGGGTCGAGGATCGCGGCCCTGCCGGCCGCCCGCGCGGCGTCGACCGCGGCCTCGCCGCTGCCGATCGCGAGCGCGTCGCTGCCGCTCCAGTGCACCGACAGCGGGGAGGCGAGCGGCACGACGCGGCCGCCGGGCTGCGTCAGGCTGCCCGCGAGCTGCGTGCTCTCGCCGACCTCGAGCGCGGCCGGCGCGTCGAGCGCGATCGACTGCGCGAAGGCGTGCACGTCGGCGCTCAGCCAGCGCGCCGAGCCGCCGACCGAGAGCCGCGTCCAGCCCGTGAAGCCGCCGCGGTCCGGCGTGCCGCCGGGCGTGCCGGCGGCGTTCGGCGTGACCAGGTAGGGGATGCCCTCGAGCCGCTCGACGCCGGCGATGCCCGGCTGCGCGCCGACCATCGCCGCCGGCTTGCCGCTGGCCGCGCGGAAGTCGCTCAGCAGCTGCTCGACCAGCTGCACCTCGGTGCGGTTGCCGAGCTGGCGCCGGCCGGCCGGGTCGGGATCGTCGACCGGCGCGTTGGCGAAGACGAGCACGTGCTCGATCGCGGCGTTAGACCGCGCGTCGTCCAGCGCGCGCCGCAGCAGCACGAGCTGGTCGAAGCTCGTCGCGTAGAGCGAGCCGAGCGAGCTGGCGAGCAGGATCAGGCGCGTGCCGTCGTGGTCGACCGTGCCGTAGGGCTGGCCGAACGCGCTCGTGAACGGCGCCAGCGCGCCGGCGCTGGCCTCGCGGTCGCCGGGCAGGTAGAGGCACGGCGTCGTGCCGGCGGCGGGCGTCGGCAGCTCTGTGCCGAGCGTCGAGCTCAGCGGCAGCGGCTGGCAGCCGGCCTGCGTGAGCGTCTGGCGCGCGAGCGTCATGTCCGCGGCGGCGCCGCCGGCGCTGACGTCGCCGTCGAGCACGATCAGGTCCGGGCTCGTCGCCCGCACGCGCTCGATCGAGCCGATCGCCGTCAGCGTGCCGAGCGGGTCGGCGGCGCTCAGCTGCGTGCCCGCCAGCGTCGCGAGCGAGAAGTCGGTGCCGGCCGGCGTCGCGCCGTCCGCCGCGACGATCGGGTCGGCGCGCGGCGGGTCCGGCGTGACCGGGTCGACCGGCGTCGCGCCGTCGACCGAGACGCTCCTGAGCGTGAACTGGCCCGCCCGCTGCTTGCTGACGTCGGTCTCGATCAGCTGGAAGCTGTTGAGCCGCAGCGGGAAGGCGATGCCGGCCGGGACCGTGAACTGCACGGTCTGCCAGTCGGTCGAGGTCGTCGGCGGCGTGCCGTAGACCGTGTAGGCGACGTCGTTGGCGTCGTAGAAGCCGATCGAGTCGAGCGTCGTCGCCTGCGTCGTCTTCAGCTCGACGTCGACGCGCAGCGGCTGCCCGGGCAGCGCCACCTCGCGCGCCGGGTCGCCGCCGGCCGTGACGCCCATGTTGCGCGCGACGCCGTAGGCGATCTGCAGGCCGTCGGGCGTGTCGGTCGCCGTCTGGCCGGTGTTCGCCGTGCCGTTGAGCACCCAGCGGGTGTTGGCGCCGCCGGCGAACGCGTAGGCCGGCGTGGTGACGACGCCGACGGAGATCGCGACCGCCTGGCTGAGGCCGCCGACCGTCACGATCAGATGCGTCGCGCCGTTGGCGAGCGGCGTCAGCTTCAGGCCGCCGCCGGCGACCGGGTCGACCCGGAGCACGGCGTGGTCGTAGTCGAGCCGCATGTCCTGCGCCTCGATCGGCGCCGCGTAGCCCTCGGCGTCGCGGCCGGTGACCGCGAGCGTCGTCGCCGCGCTCGCGACCGGGTCGGTGAACGAGAGCCGCTGGCTGGAGAGCCTCAGCGTCGCCAGCCGGCCGAGCACGCGCGCACGCTCGTGGCCTGCGTCGCGCCGCCGTCGCTCGCGTGCAGCGCGATCGTCGTGCCGGCCGCGTCCGCCGGCGCGGCGAGCACGCCGTCGCCGTCGACGTCGCCCGCGTCGGCGCTCCAGCGCACGTCGCCGGCGGCGACCGCGACCGGCGCGTCCTGGTCGTCGGTCGCCTTGGCGGCGAACGTGCGGTGCAGGCCGGGGAAGACGCGCGCGTCGGCGCCGCCCGGGCTGACGATCAGCTGGTGCGGCGTGCCGTCGCCGGCCTGCGCGAACAGCCCGATCCCGTTCGGGACCGGCCGCTCGGCGCCGTCGGACGGCGTGTTCTGGATGCTGACGGCGCTGTCGCCGGGGTCGCGCGCGACCAGCTCGGCCGAGCCGCCGCCGTCGAACAGCAGCGCGTCGTCGGCGCCGAGGCTCTTCATGAACGCCGCCATCTGCTGCGCGGTCAGGCCGGGGACGTCGCTCTGGTGGCCGTCGACGACGACCAGCAGCATCGTCCTGCCGCCGTCCTTGAAGCCGAGCGCCGGCCGGCCCTGGACGTCGACCTCGTCGGACGGGCTGTCGTAGTGCACGGCCGCCGGGACGACGCCGTTGCGCACCAGCGCGACGGCGCCGCCGATCGCGTACTGCAGCTTCTGCGCGATCGTGCTGGAGACGCCGTAGCTGATGCTGACGGGATCGCCGACGCTGAGCGCGTCCAGGTTCTTCGTCGTCGCGCCGTAGGCGACCAGCGCGTAGCTGCCGGGGGCGAGCTGGGCGGCGGTGGGCGTGTCGGACTTGGCGACCACCGTGCCGTCGGCGCCGACGATCACCTCGATCTTCGGCGATGCGGCCTTGAAGACGCCGGAGTTGCGCGTGTACGCGCCCCAGTCCGGCGTGATCAGGTCGATCGAGTTGGCCGGCGGCGCCGGCGAGTTGACGGCCTTGATCGGGTGGTTGGAGCCCTTGAAGACGGCTGTGCCGCTCAGCGTCAGGTCGGCCAGGCGGCCGATGCCGTCGCCGTCGACGCCGGCGACGGTCGTGCGCGAGCCTGGCGCGTTCGAGGACTTCAGCAGCGTGTCGCCGCGCAGCTCGAAGCCCGAGGTCGCGTTCGTGTCGCCGATGTTGAAGAAGTCGCCGTTGATCGCGGCGATCGCGCCGGCGTTCGTCGCCGTCTGGCTGAGCGGCGCGGCGGCGGTGACGAACGGGCTCGCCGTCAGCATGTCGCTGTGCAGCGTCGGCGCGCTGAGGTCGGCCGTCAGCACCTTCGCCTTCAGCCAGCCGCTCGCGGAGAGCGTCTGGAAGCTGCGCAGCGTGATGCCGGGCGCGATCGTGGTCGTCGTGTCGCTCAGCGTCAGCGCGTCATCGGCGTGCGCGACCGCCGGAGCGGTCGCGGCGGCGAGCGCGGCGCCGGCGGCGAGCGCCGGCGCCAGGCGCCGCAGCGCGCGCCGCGCCGGGATGGGACGAGGCAAGGGGAGGTCCTTCGTTCGGGGGCTGGTAAGACCACCCACGTCGTCGCAGCGCGCGGCGCCCGCTCGGTGACCAGGCCGTCAACGGTCGGTGACCGTTCGGTGAACAGACGCTCCGATCCGGGCGAGCAGTAACGTGGGCGCGGCTATGGCTGCGACGAGCATCGGTACGGCGCGGCGGCGCCGTGACGGGGAGCCGAAGGTGCGCGGCACCACGCGGTTCACGGGTGACCTGCAGATCCACGGGCTGCTGCACGGGCGGCTCGTGCTGGCCGGCGACGCGCACGCGCGCCTGAACGGCGTCGACGCCGCCGCGGCGCTCGCGCTCCCCGGCGTCGTGGCGGTGCTGACCGCCGCCGACCTGCCGCTGCGTCCCGGCGCCGGCGGCCGCGCCGGCCTGCCGCTGGCGCGCGACGAGATCCTCTGGTCCGGCCAGCCGGTCGCGCTGGTCGTCGGCGAGAGCGAGGCGGCGGCCGAGGACGGCGCCGGCCTGGTCGTCGTCGACGCCGAGCCGCTGCCGGCGGTGCTCGACCTGGAGGCGGCGATCGAGGCCGGCTCGCCGCCCGCGCGCGTGCACGCCGCGCCGGCCGTGGACGGCGGCGCCGCCGGCGCGCACGGCGCGCCCGACGACGAGGCGACCGCCGACGCGCACGGCGCCGCCGGCGCCGGCGGCAGCGAGCAGGCGCCGAGCTCGCCGAACGTCGTCACGCAGCGCCGGATGACCGGCGGCGACGCCGCCGCCGGCCTCGCCGCGGCGGCCGTCGTCGTCTCCGGCCGCTTCCGCACCCCCTGGGTGCACCAGGGCTACCTGGAGCCGCAGGTGGCGGTCGCCTGGACCGAGCCCGACGGCGAGCTCGTCGTGCACGCGAGCACGCAGGGCGCGTTCGCGCTGCGCCAGAGCCTGTCGTCGCTGCTCGGCCTGCCGCTCGACAAGATCCGCGTGCGCCCCGGCGTGATCGGCGGCGCCTTCGGCGGCAAGCTGGCGCTGCTCGAGCCGCTCGTCGCGGCCGCCGCCGTCAAGCTGCGCCGCCCGCTGCGGCTGGCGCTCGCGCGCAGCGAGGACTTCGCCGCCACCAACCCGGCGCCGGCGCAGCTGATCGAGCTCGAGCTGGGGGCGACCGCCGAGGGCCGGCTGACGGCGCTGCGCGGCCGCGTCGTCGCCGATCGCGGCGCGGTCGCCGACATGGGCGTCGAGGCGATCTCGACCGCGCTCTGCGCCGGGCCGTACGCCTGGCCGGCGCACGACCTGAAGGCCGTCGGCGTGCTGACGAACCGCGTCGGCGCCGGCGCCTACCGCGCGCCGGGCGCGCCGCCGGCGGCGTTCGCGCTCGAGACGCTGCTCGACGAGCTGGCGCAGCGGCTCGGCCTCGATCCGATCGAGCTGCGGCTGCGCAACGTGCTGACGGCGGGCGACCGCGGCATCGACGGCCAGGAGGTCGCCGTGCTCGGCGCGCGCGAGTGCCTGGAGGCGCTGCGCGAGCACCCGCTCTGGAGCGGCCGCGGCGCGCTGCCGGCCGGCGAGGGCGTCGGCGTCGCGCTCGGCTTCTGGCCCGGCGGGCTGGAGCCGGCCGCCGCGATCTGCCGGCTCGACGCCGACGGCAGGCTGACGATCGTCACCGCCGCGGCCGACATGAGCGGCGTCGAGAACGCCTTCGCGACGATCGCCGCTGAGACCTTCGGGCTCGCCGAGGACGACGTGCGCGTCGCCACCGGCGACACCTCCAGCGCCCCCTACGGCGGTGTCAGCGGCGGCTCGAAGGTCACCTACACCTACGGCCGCGCCGTCGAGCGCGCCGCCGCCGAGGCGCGCGAGCGGCTGCTGCGGATCGCCTCAGCCGAGCTGGAGATCGCGCCCGAGGACCTCGAGGTGGCCGACGGCGAGGTGCGCCCGCTCGGCGCGCCCGGCCGCGCGATCAAGCTCGCCGACCTGGCCGCCAGGACGCTCAGCTTCGGCAGCCCGCACGAGCCGATCGAGGGCTACGGCGGCGTCGCCCAGGTCAGCCGCGCGCCCGGCGCCGCCGCGCACCTCTCGCACGTGCGCGTCGACGTCGAGACCGGCGCCGTGACGCCGGTCGCGCACGTGATCGCCCAGGACGTCGGCCGCGCGCTGAACCCGGCGCTGGTCGACGGCCAGCTGATGGGCGGCAGCGCGCAGGGGCTCGGCTGGGCGCTGCTGGAGGAGCTCGCCTACGACGAGGACGGCCAGCTGCGCTCGGGCAGCTTCGCCGAGTACGCGCTGCCCTCGTTCGACGTCGTGCCGCCGATCGAGACGCTGCTCGTCGAGGTGCCGGCGCCCGACGGCCCGTTCGGCGCCAAGGGGGTCGGCGAGCCGCCGGTTGTCGCCGCGCCGCCGGCGGTCGCCAACGCGGTCGCCGCCGCCGTCGGCGTGCGCCTGCGCACGCTGCCGATGACGCCGAGCCGCGTCTGGGCGGCGCTGGAGGACGCGCGATGAGCGAGCGCGCCGCGCGCCGCGCGATCGTCGCGCTGCTGAAGCGGATCCGGGTCGGCGAGCTGGTCGTGCGCGAGGGCGCGACGCGGCGCGTGTTCGGCAGCGGACTGCCGCGCGCGACCGTGACGGTCCGCTCGCCCGCCGTCTGGACGGCGCTGCTGCGCGGCGGCCGCGGCCTCGGCGAGTCCTACGTCGACCGGCTCTGGGACGCCGACGACCTGACGGCCGTGATCGAGATCGCGGCGCGCAACCTCGGCGGCATCGACCGGCTGCGCGGCCGGCTGCTGCCACTGACCGGCGCGCTGCGGCGGCTGCGCACGCTCAACGTCCGCAACACGCCAGCGCGCTCGCGGCACGACATCGCGGCGCACTACGACCTCGGCAACGACATGTTCGAGCTGATGCTCGACGAGACGATGATGTACTCCTGCGCCGTCTTCGAGCGGCCGAAGATGACGCTCGCCGAGGCCTCGCGCGCGAAGCTGGACCGGATCTGCGCCAAGCTCGACCTCGGCCGCCACGATCACGTCGTCGAGATCGGCAGCGGCTGGGGCGGCTTCGCGATCCACGCCGCCTCGACGCGCGGCTGCCGCGTGACGACGACGACGATCTCGCGCGAGCAGCGCGAGCTGGCGCAGGCGCGCGTCGACGAGGCGGGGCTCGGCGACCGGGTCACGATCCTCGGCGAGGACTACCGCCATCTGCGCGGGCGCTTCGACAAGCTCGTCTCGCTGGAGATGATCGAGGCGGTCGGCTGGAAGGACTTCGGCACCTACTTCGCCAGCTGCTCGCGGCTGCTGGCGCCCGACGGCGCGATGGCGCTGCAGGCGATCACGATCGACGATCGGCTCTACGAGCTCGACAAGGCCTCGCGCACCTTCATCCGCGACTGGGTCTTCCCGAACGGCTGCCTGCCGTCGGTCGAGGTGATCGCGCGCGAGGTGGCGCGCTCCGGCGACCTGCGCGTCGTCGACCTCGAGGACATCACCGAGCACTACCCGGAGACGCTGCGGCGCTGGCGGCTGAACGTCGAGGCCAACGCCGCCCGGCTCGCCGCGCTGGGCTACGACGAGCGCTTCCAGCGGCTCTGGCGCTTCTACCTGTGCTACTGCGAGGCGGGCTTCATCGCGCGCCGGATCGGCGACGTCCAGGTCGTGCTCGCCAAGCCGCGCTGGACCGGCACCGTCGAGCCGCACGAGGCCGCGCTCTCGCTCGCCGGCTAGGGCATAGTTCCGCCATGACCGTCGTGACCCTGTCGGCCTCCTACGGCGCAGGCGGCAGCACGCTCGGGCCGCGCCTGGCCGAGCGCCTCGCCGTCCCGTTCCTGGACCGCGCGATCCCCGTCGGCGTCGCCGAGCGCCTGGCCGTGCCGCTCGAGCAGGCCGAGAGCCGCGACCAGTCAGTCGGCAGCCTGTTCGAGCGGATGGTCCAGCGGATGGCGCCGATGGGCCAGGTCTTCGGCGTGCCCGAGACGACCTACGACGTCCCCGCCGACATCCAGTACCTGAAGGCGACCGAGGAGATCATCCGCGAGCACGCGGCGCACGGCGACGGCGTGCTGCTCGGCCGCGCCGGCGCGCTCGTCCTGCGCGACCACCCGGGCGCGCTGCACGTGCGGCTCGACGGGCCGCGCGAGGCGCGGATCGCGCAGGCCGTGCGCCTGCGCGGGATCGAGCGCGCGCGGGCCGAGCGCGAGCTCGACGAGACCGACCGCGCGCGCGAGGCCTACGTCCGCACGTTCTACCGCGTCGACGCGCGCGACCCGAAGCTCTACCAGCTTGTGATCGACACGACGGCGATCGCGCTCGACTGCGCGCTCGAGCTGATCGTCGCCGCCGCCTCAGCTCGCGGCGCCGCCGCGGCCTGAGACGTTCAGCGTGCCCTCGCGCGGGCCGCTGCCCCAGGTGTCGGGCAGCTTGAAGCCGTCCGCGAGCGGGTCGCTGGGATCGACGACCAGCTGGTGGAAGCCGGTGATCCAGGCGCGGCCACTGATCGCCGGCACGACGGCGTCGAGCGCGCCGACCTTCGTGCGCCGCGCGATGCGGCCCGTGAAGGACGTGTCGATCACGCTCTCGGCGACGTAGCTCTCGCCCTCGCGCAGCTCGTCGCGGGCGGCCAGCACGGCGATCCGCGCCGAGGTCGCGGTCCCGGTCGGCGAGCGGTCGAGCCGGCCGGGCGCGACGATCGTCGCCTGGCGGCCGTCGCCGCCGTTGCGCGGCGGCGCGAGGAAGACGACGAACGAGAGGTGGGAGAGGTCATGCTGCAGCGGATGCGCGATCTCCAGCTGCTCGACGACGTGCGGGCGGATCCGCTCGCCCAGCTCGCCGAGCGCGCGCGCCTCGTCGGGGACGATCTCGAAGCCGAGCGACGGCGCGTCGACGAACGCGCACCAGGCGCCGCCGTAGGCGAGGTCGACGCGGACGTCGCCGAGCCCCGGCACCGCGACCGTCGCGTCCAGCCGCGTCGCGAACGACGGCACGTTCTCGAACGTCAGCCGCTTGACGCGGCCGGCCTCGCAGTCGGCGCGCACGCGCACGAGCCCGGCCGGCGCCTCCAGCGTCAGCTCGGTCACCGGCTCGACCAGCTCGACCAGCCCGGTCTCCAGCAGCACGGCGGCCGTGTTGAGCGTGTTCGTCCCCGACATGCCCTCGTAGGACGAGGACTCCATGATGATGAAGCCGGCGTCGGCCTCGGGGTGGCTCGACGGCAGCACGAGGTCGCCGGACAGCGGCGCCGAGCCGCGCGGCTCGAACAGGATCAGGCGCCGCAGCCAGTCGCCCTCGCGCTCGAGGTGGCGCATCTTGTCGAGCATCGTCTCGCCCGGGACGTCGAGCACGCCGCCGACGACGATCCGGCTCGGCTCGCCCTCGGCGTGGGCGTCGACGCAGTGGATGACTCGCGAGGTCCGCATCGCGGCGAGGCTACCGGTCGGCGAGCGCCCTCAGACGCGCCCTGTAGGGTTCCGCGCCGCCATGATCGTCGACTGCGCGCACTACCGGGACGGACGCCGCCAGCAGCAGGCCATGATGGCCCCGGAGGACGCGGCGCGGATCTGCGCCGCGCCGATGTCCGGCTTCGTCTGGCTGGGGATGGTCGAGCCGGCGCCGGCCGAGCTCGAGCACGTGCAGGACATCTTCGGCCTGCACGAGCTGGCGATCGAGGACGCCCAGTCCTTCCACCTGCGGCCGAAGATCGAGCAGTACGAGGACGGCGTCGCCTTCGTCGTCCTGCGCACCGCCCGCTATCACCGCGAGCGGTCGGTCGTCGAGTTCGGCGAGATCGCGATCTTCATCGGCCCGCACTTCGTGATCACGGTGCGGCAGGGCACGGCGAGCGAGCTGCATCCGGCGCGGCTGCGGCTGGAGGCGCGGCCGCAGCTGCTCGAGCACGGCCCGATCTCGGTCATGTGGGCGATCCTCGACCAGGTCGTGGACGACTACGCGCCGGTCGTCGAGGGGCTCGAGAGCGACATCGAGGAGATCGAGCAGCTGGTCTTCGCCGGCGCGCACGCGCCGACGCAGAAGATCTACCTGCTGCGGCGCGAGGTGAGCGACTTCTTCCGCGCCGTGCACCCGCTGCTCGGGCCGGCGGCGGCGATCGCGCACGGCGAGGTGCCGGTCGTCGGCGGGCCGCTGCGCCAGTACTTCCGCGACGTCGAGGACCACCTGAAGCTGGTCAACGACGAGATCCTCGCGCAGCGCGACATGCTCTCGACGATCCTGCAGGCGAACATGGCGGTGCTCTCGGTCGAGCAGAACGACGTCGTCCGCAAGATCTCCTCCTGGGCGGCGATCATCACCGTGCCGACGTTCGTGGCCTCCTTCTACGGCATGAACTTCGAGCACATGCCGGAGCTCAAGTGGCACTACGCGTACCCGGCGGTCGTGGCGCTGATGGTCGTGCTCGCGGTCGTGCTCTACCTCGCCTTCAAGCGGGCGCGCTGGATCTAGGCGCGCGCGGGGACGCGGCCGCGGGGCGGCGCTGCGCCGGCGCGCGGACCGCGGTGGTGCTAGGCCTGCGCCGGCGAGGTTCGCGTGCGCGAGCGCAGGCGCGGGCGTGGGAGCGCGGCGAGCTGGCGCAGCGCGCGCCACTCGACGCCGGCGAGCGCGATCGCCAGCGCGAACACGACGCCGATGCCGGTCATCAGCGTCGTCGTGCCGATCAGGAACGCGGCCAGCTGGTCGGTCGAGGCGTGGCTGGCGGTCAGCGGGGCGAAGGTCGCGGCCAGCGCCGCGACGCTGACGCCGACGCTCGCCGGCGAGAACGGCACCAGGTGGCCGGTGCCCTGGGCGAGCACGACGAGCAGCACGGCGGTCGGCGTCGCCGGCAGGTGGAAGGCGGTGAGGAAGCAGGCGAGCGCCGCCAGGTGCAGCGCGCGGGCGGCGAGCTGCCACGGGATCACGCCGCGCAGGTAGGCGCCGGGACGCGCCAGCGGGGCGCAGCCGGCGCGGACGTCGCTGAGCGCCGGCAGCAGCCGCGCGAGCAGCCAGCGGCGGGCGCGCCTGGGCGGCGCGCCGCGCACGAGCGCCGTGCCGGCGGCGGCCGTCACCGCAGCCCCGTCGCCAAGCGCGCCAGGCTCGGGCGGCGCAGCGGCGGCCACCGACGCGGCAAGCTCGTCGCACTCGGCCGGCGCGGCCGCGCCCAGCGCCTCAGGTCGCTCGGCTGCCGTCGCGGCGGCGAGCGCGCTCCCGCCGGCCGGCAGCGCAGCGATCGGCGCCTCGGGACGCTCGCTCCCGTCGGCTGTCAATGCGGCGACCGGGACCTCGGGGAGCTCGTGCCCGTCGGGCGGCGCGGCGGCGAGCGTGCTCGCAGCGATCGGCAGCGCGGCGATCGGCGCCTCGGGGAGCTCGTCGCCGCTGGCTGTCGGTGCCGCGGCGAGCGCGTGGCGTGCTGGGGTCGAGCGGCGCCGGCGCATGCGGACGAGTGCGGCGGCGAGCGCGGCCGCCGCGATCGTCGCGGCGAGCGCGAGCGTGACCGGTCCCGGCGCGAAGCCCGGCGCCGCGCCGAGCGCGAGCGCGGCCAGCAGCACGAGCGCGCCGGTCGCCAGCTGGCCGGCGCTCTCGGCGACGAGCGTGCCCGCCAGCAGCGGCGCGTTCGCGGCCGGCGCGCGGCGGGCCAGCAGCAGCACGCGCAGCGCGTCGCCGGCGCGGGCGGTCAGCACGCCGGCGCAGCCGGCGCCGGCGATCCAGGCCGCGACGGTCTCGCGGCGCCGCAGCCCGGCGTCGCGCGCGCAGGCGGCGCGCACGATCGAATGCCAGCCGCAGCCGCGGGCCACCTGGTTGGCCACGTGCAGCAGCACGCCGGCGAGCAGCCAGGCCGGCGCCGCGCCGGCCAGCGCGGCGACGACGCCCGCGAGGGCGCTTTGTCCTGCATCGGCCAGGCTTCCGAGCTCCGATCCCATGATGCGACGGTATGGGATCAACGCGTGAACGAACCGCAGATTCCGTGAACGCAGACGCGGCGCGTGCGCCACGCACCGGCGGGGTGGCCGGACTCATCGGAATCGGGGCTTCGCGCTCTAGCGTCCGCGCGAGTGTTCTCCGGTCTCGAGAGTCCCGTCCACTGGCTGATCGTGGGCGTGATCGCCCTCGTCGTGCTCGGCCCGAAGAAGCTGCCGGAGGTCGGGCGCTCGCTCGGCTCGGGGTTGCGCGGGTTCCGCGAGTCGCTGGCGGGCGAGGAGCGCGAGCGCGTGGCCGAGCCGGAGGCGGTGGAACCGGCCCCGGCCGACGCCGACCCGCTCGCCGCCGGCGTCGTGCACGAGCCGGTCGTCGTGGCCGAGCCCGCCGCGCGCGACTGACGCCCGCGCCGGCCTGATCGCCGGCACGTCAGCGACGCCGCCTGAGCCCGCTCGCCCGCGGCACGGACTCGGCCGCGCCGGCGACGCCGCAAGACGCCGCTCGCCCGCGGCACGGACTCGACTCGCCGCATGCCCGCAAACGCCGCGCGAGCGTGCTTTCGGCGCCGGCTCGCGCCGCCCTCATCGCTTTCTCGAACGTGGTCGATGTCACAGATGTCGAGGTCGAGGAACTGAGTGCAACGTGAGAGGCATGGATGTCGAGGCGCTGCATGCGCGTCATCACGACGACCTGCTGTTGTTCTTGGTTCGTCGGACTGCGGATCCGGAGGTTGCGCTCGACCTCTGGTCCGAGACCTTTGCGCAGGCCGTCGCCGGTCGGCGCACGTTTCGCGGCCGAACCGAGGAGGAGGCCGCAGGGTGGCTGTACGGGATCGCCAAGCGCCAGCTGGCGCGCTACTTCCGGCGTGGCTACGCCGAGCAGCGCGCGATGCACAAGCTTGGCCTCGAGCGACCGCCGGCAAATGAGGAGTTGCTGGCGGACATCGCGCATCGCGCCCAGTTGGACGCGATGCGGGTGGAGCTCGCCGCGGCGCTCGCTTCCTTGAGCGAGTCCGTGCGCGAGGTGGTCAAGCTGCGGGTCGTCGACGAACGGCCCTACAGCGAGATCGCCTCGATGTTGAGCATCACCGAGCAGGCGGCGCGCACCCGCGTGTCGCGAGGGTTGGCAGCACTGGCCGATGTCATGAGTGTCCGGGAGGCTGTATGAGGGACTTCGAGACCTTCTCGAAGGAGTTCGGGGAGCAGTTGGTCGACGCCGGCGAGCGCCGGCACAGGACGACGATGCGGCGCGTGCGCGGCGTAGGTGGAGGCGTCGCCGTCGCGGCGCTGCTGGCGCTCGGCGCGACGCTGCAGTCGACGTCGAGCTCGTCGTCGACGCCCGCGTCGGCGACCGCCGGCGCGCTGCCGCATCTCGAGCAGGAGGCGCAGGCGCCGGACGCGCCGGACGAGATGCTGGATCTCAAGCAGAGCTCGGCGCAGAACGTCAGCGTGGCGCAGGTCAAGCGCGCGCAGGCGCAGGCCGACGCGGTGCCGTCGGCGCCGGGCCTCTCGCCGTGGCAGCTGGAGGGTCCCGCGAACATCGGCGGCCGCGTCGTCGATCTCGTGATGGACAACCAGACGCGGGACACGCTGTTCGTCGCCACCGCCGGCGGCGGCATCTGGAAGACGACCGACGACGGCGTGAACTTCTCGCCGGTCTGGCCTGACAGCTTCACGCAGACGATGGGCGCGCTGGCGCAGGCGCCGAACGGCACGCTGTGGGCCGGCACCGGCGAGGCGAACCCCTCGGGCGGCGGCCTGACCTACTTCGGCGACGGCATCTACAGGTCGACCGACGCCGGCGCCAGCTGGCAGTCGATGGGCCTCGCCGACAGCGCGTCCTTCGGCCGCATCGCGGTCGACCCGGATGACTCGAACACCGTCCTGGCGGCGGCCTCGGGCTCGATCTCGCGCGTCGTCTCCCAGCGCGGCCTCTACCGCACGACCGACAACGGCAAGACCTGGCAGCAGGTGCTCGCGCCGCCGAACGACACGACCGGCGCGATCGACGTCACGTACGACCACTCGGCCGCGCACCCGCATCGCGTCTACGCGTCGCTGTGGGACAAGAAGCGCAACAACGGCGCCCGCGTCTACGGCGGAGTCGGCTCCGGCCTGTTCCGCTCCGACGACGACGGCGACACGTGGACGCGCCTGCAGAACATCGTCGACCCGCTGCCGTCGTACGACACCGAGCAGTCGGGCCTGAAGTCCGACGCCTCGCTCGGCCGCATCGGCGTCGCCGTCGCGCCGTCGAACCCGGACCGCGTCTACGTCGTCACCGGCACGCCGTACGGCCCGGACAAGGGCATGTACTACTCCAACGACGGCGGCGACACGTTCCACGTCGGCGGTCGCGCCTACTCCTCCTCTGGGTACCAGTGGTGGTTCGGCCGCGTCTGGGTCGACCCGAAGGATCAGAACCATCTGTTCAGCGCCGACGTCTCGCTGAAGGAGTCCAACGACGGCGGCCTGACCTGGCACGCGTCGTCGGGCCCGCACTCGGACCATCACGCGATGGTCTGGGATCCGAACGTCCCCAACCGCGTCTACAACGGCAACGACGGTGGCGTCTACCGCTCGGACTCCAACGGCGCGACCGGCACCTGGCGCGGCCCCTGGACCGGCTACCCGAGCAACCAGCCGTGGAGCCAGAGCTACCACCTGGGCGTCTCGCAGGTCAACGTCGATCGGCAGATCACCGGCCTGCAGGACAACTACTCGCAGGCGACCTGGACCGCGGATGCGCGGGACTCGATCGACCTGACGCAGTGGAACGAGGTGGCAGGCGGCGACGGTCACACGGTCGCGATCGACCCGACCGACGACACCTGGTACTACGCCTGCTACCAGCCCTCGCCGCCGAACCAGTCGTGCTCGGGCTTCCACGACGTCGACGGGAAGCGGGTCGCGACGCGCTTCCAGAACAACCCGCGCGGCAGCGCGACCGTGTGGCCGGCCAACCAGCGCTGGACGACGGACACGCCGTTCGCGATCGACCCGAACGACAACGCGACGATCTACCTCGGCGGCTCGACGCTGGGCGTCTCGCATGACCACGGCGCGACCTTCAGCGTGATCTCGCCGACCGACGACGCGAGCTCGCTGCCCGGCCCGGTCCCGGCGGACGAGGACGACCTCGGCCCGTTCTACGCGAACGAGTACGCGACGATCTCGGCGATCGCGCCGACCTCGACGGCAGGCCTGATCTACGTCGGCACCGACACGGGCCGGCTCTGGAAGACGACCGACACCGGCGCCCACTGGACGCGGCTGTCGGGCACGCCGACGCGCTGGGTCAACGCGATCGTGGTCGACCCGAGCGACGTCAACCACCTCTACGTGGCCTTCTCCGGCTACCGCGAGGGCGACGACGCCGCCAACGTCTACGAGTCCAAGGACGGCGGCGCGACCTGGTCGAACATCTCCAGCAACCTGCCGAACGGGCCGGTCGAGGAGATCACCTACGACGGCGCCCACAAGGTGCTGTACGCGGCGACGGACTACGGCCTGTTCGACCGCAAGGACGGCGACGGCAGCTGGTACCTGCTGTCCGGCGGCCTGCCGAAGACGCCGATCATGGACGTCAAGCTCTCCGGCGACGGCAAGTGGCTGGTGGCGGCGACGTTCGGCCGCTCCGTCTGGAGGCTGCCGCTCTCGACCAGCGTCTCGACCGACGAGAACGGCGGCTCCGGCCCCGGCGGCACGGTGCCGGCGACGCTCTCGCTGACGCTGGGCGCCAAGCCGACGTTCGGCAGCTTCACGCCGGGTGTCGCGAAGACGTACACGGCGTCGACGACGGCGACGGTGATCTCGACGGCTGGTGACGCGCTGCTGACCGTCAGCGATCCGGACGCGGTGCATCCGGGCCATCTGGTCAACGGCACGTTCGCGCTCGCGCAGGGCCTGCAGGCGAAGGCGACCGACCCGGGGACGAGCGGCTCGCCGTTCAACCAGATCGGCAGCTCGTACAACCTGCTCGCGTGGAGCGCCCCGGTCTCGAACGATCCGGTGACGATCTCCTTCCAGCAGCAGATCGGTGCCAACGAG
>Ga0153956_1000183_pt1 | contig 80845 bp, 81 predicted proteins | sample TSFL040MetaG_FD_104704 | JGI IMG/M metagenome (GOLD analysis project Ga0153956, IMG submission 104704) | Attine ant fungus gardens microbial communities from Florida, USA - TSFL040 MetaG | ecosystem: Host-associated > Fungi > Mycelium > Unclassified | place: USA: Florida, Wekiwa Springs... | reverse complement strand
CGCGACCGGAACAGCGTTCGGCAACGATGCGTTAAACGCTTGGAAAAACTCGGTTACAACGTAAATCTACAACCTATGAGCGCCTGATCCTCAACTAAAAAGAGCCTCTTATTTTCATAAGAGAGCCTCAACGCAGTTTCTTTCGAGTCAGTCAAGGAGCACTGACAGGTGACCTTTCTGGCAAGATCCTTAATTTTCAATTTACATCATCGGTAATGGCACCGCGACTGGCCGAAGAGACGAGTTTCGCGTATTTGGCAGCGACGCCGCAGATGTGGGCGAGGCGTTCGGGGAGTCTCCATTGGGAGCGGCGCCCGGCGAGTTCATCGTCGGAGAGATCGACGTTGAGTATCTGTTCGTCGGCATCGATCGTGATGAGGTCGCCGTTTTTGATCAGCGCGATGTTTCCGCCAACAGCCGCCTCGGGCGAGACGTGGCCAACGACCATTCCATAGGTCCCGCCGGAGAATCGCCCGTCCGTGATGAGTCCGACCGAATCTCCAAGTCCGAGGCCGATGATCGCCGAGGTCGGGGCGAGCATTTCATGCATTCCGGGGCCGCCCTTCGGGGCCTTCGTAGCGGATGACGATTACGTCGCCCGCTTTTATCTCGCGTCGCATTATCGCCGCCATACAATCTTCTTCCGATTCGAAAACGCGTGCCGGGCCGGTGATCTTTCTCGCCTTGATACCCGTCACCTTCGCGACCGCGCCGTCTTCGGCGAGGTTGCCGCGAAGTATCGCGAGATGGCCTTCCGCATAGATGGGCTCGTCGAATTTGCGGACGACATCCTGGCCTGCGGGCGGCGTATCGGGAACACCGGCTAGATTTTCGGCCACGGTCTTTCCCGTGATGGTCATACAGTCGCGGTGGAGCGATCCCGCGTTCAGAAGCACCTTCATCACGAGCGGAATTCCGCCCGCCTTGTGAAGATCTGTCGCAACGTATTTGCCCGACGGCTTGAGATCGCACAGAACAGGAACTCGGCGACGGATCGATTCGAAATCGTCGATCGAAAGCTCGACTCCGGGCCGAATGCGCGATGGCCAGCAGATGAAGCACCGCATTCGTCGAACCGCCCGTCGCCATAACGACCGCTATCGCATTTTCGAACGCCGCTCGTGTCATGATGTCGCGCGGCAGAAGCTGGTTTCTCACCGCGGCCTCTAGGACCGTAACCGATGCGACAGCGCTTTCCCGTTTCTCCTCGTCTTCGGCGGCCATCGTAGATGAATATGGCAAAGCCATCCCCATTGCCTCGATCGCCGAGGACATCGTGTTTGCGGTGTACATCCCGCCGCACGAACCTGCTCCAGGACAGGCGTGTTTTTCGACCGCCGTTAGTTGCTCATCGTCGATCTTGCCAGCGAGATATTCGCCGACTGCCTCGAAAGCGCTCACGACCGTAAGATCTTTACCGTTGAGATGTCCGGCCTTGATAGTGCCGCCATAAACAAAAATAGAAGGAATATTTAAGCGGCCTATCGCGATCATCGCTCCCGGCATATTCTTATCACAGCCGCCTATCGCAACCAGGCCATCCATCTGCTGCCCCTGGCAAACTGTCTCGATCGAATCCGCTATCACTTCGCGAGAGATAAGCGAATACTTCATTCCTGGCGTTCCCATCGAGATCCCGTCGCTGACGGTGATCGTGCCGAATGTCTGCGGCATCATCCCGATGCGTTCCGCTTCGACGACGGCCGCATTGGTGAGGTCACCGAGACTGAGATTGCAGGGCGTGATCGTGCTGTAGGCATCATCGACGAGTGGAATTTCCGCCAGGGCGATACCGTTACCCGGATGCCGTTCTTGAGACCGTCGCTGCCCAGGTACGCTCCCCATGGCCAAACCATAATGGCCGTCTCGATCGGGCATTTACCCGGATGAAGACCCAAACCTCCGCTGCCAAAATACGCGATCGGGCGAATGTAGCAGCTCGCAAAATCGTTTCGAGAGATCACTTCGCACGTTGCATCGGCCAACGCGTCGCTGGAATACGGAATTTCGAAGCCGTAGGCAGCTGCGGACGCGTGGAACCTTTCAAGGTGTTCGTGAAGGCGAAACACGGCCGGGCCGTTTACCGTCTCGTAGCAGCGGATTCCTTCAAACACACCACTGCCGTAATGCAGACCGTGTGCGGATATGTGTACCGTTGCTTCCGCCCAGGGCACGATCTCACCGTTCTTCCAAACAAATTTGACGTTTTCAAATGACATAATTTCCTATACTGCCCAAGGCGTTTTCTCTTCTCTTCGTCAGGTGTTGCGACAAGGCGATCCTGCGCGAGCCACGGCATCATCGCGCGAAGCCGCGCTCCGACCTCTTCAATCGGATGTGCCTTGTCTTCATTCTCTAGCCGCGTGAAATTGGCTTTGCCGTTGTCGCACTCGGCCATCCACTCGTCGGCGAACTCTCCTGACTGGATCTCAGAAAGGATCTTTTTCATTTCGGCCTTTGTCTGATCGGTCACGATGCGGGAGCCGCGTGTCAGATCGCCGTACTCGGCCGTGTTCGAGACCGAATAGCGCATGTTGCCGAGCCCTCCTTCGTACAGCAGATCGACGATCAGCTTCATCTCGGTTTCCTCTTTGAAATTGGTCTCGATGATACCCGCGCGTCCGGCTCCGATGGCAGCTGCATACGACAGACCGACATCACGCGTATCGCCCGTCACATCCTGATGAACCGCCAAAAGGGAAGGAACGCCGCGACCACGCAGAAATTCGCTGCGAACGAGATGGCCGGGACCTTTCGGAGCGACCATGAAGACGTTCACGTCGGTCGGAGAAGCTATCTTCCCAAAATGAATGGAAAAGCCGTGTGCAAACGCGATGTATTTGCCGGGTTTCAGCGTTGGCTCGATCTCATCTCGATAAACTCTCGGCGCAATCTCGTCGGGCACGAGCATCATGATGACATCTGCCTTCTCGGCGGCGTCGCGGGTGAACGTAGCCTCAAGACCTGCCTCACGAGCTTTAGTCCATGATTTGCTCTCCTGCGGCAGGCCGACGATCACGTCACAGCCCGATTCTTTCAGGTTATTCGCGTGGGCATGGCCTTGTGAGCCGTAGCCGATCACTGCCACCCGTTTGTTCTTGATCAATTGCGGATCCGCGTCCGCGTCGTAATAGACTTTCATCATTCAGGTTTTCTCCACATCGGTTTCCAAAACTGATCCCGGTTCAGATCCTTGTCGCGACTTCTTTTATTTCTCCGATGATCGCGTCGCCATCGATACACTCGACGGATTTCACCCGCACTTGTTGTCTCAGCCGCATCAGAAGATTTTCGACTCTCTTCCCGACCGAATCGGTCACGACGATCAGCTGCGAACGATCGGTATCTCCATCTTTGAGGAACAGCATTTTTTCGATCTTGTAACCTGTCGAGGAAAACAGACCGATAAGGCGTTCCGCGTCATTGTACCGGTTGTTTAGGTGAATCGTGATCGTGCATTTCATCTGAGTCTCATCTCCCTGTGCCCAGCCGCGGGCGGGATCATCGGGAAAACGCACTCCTGAGGAGCGACATGAATGTCCATCACGACTACTCCGTCCGAATCCAGTCCCTCTCGTAAAACGTCCTCGAGTTCAGCAGGGTGAGTAGCACGGAGACCCTTTGCTCCGTAGGCTTCTGCCAGCTTTACAAAATCTGGAGAACCGCTGAGATCCACCTCCGAATAATTCTTCTCGTAGAGAAGTTCCTGCCATTGGCGTACCATGCCAAGATTCGAGTTGTTCATGATGACCACCTTAAGGTTCGTTTTGTATTGCACTGCGGTTGCCAGTTCCTGAGAGGTCATCTGAAACCCTCCGTCGCCCATGAATGCGATCACTTTCTCGTCTGGAAAAGCGATCTGGGCTCCCAGCGCAGCCGGCAAACCGAATCCCATAGTCCCAAGGCCTCCCGAGGTGAGCGACTGCCGGATGCGCTTGAACCCGTAGTACTGGGCCATCCACATCTGGTGTTGCCCGACGTCGGTCGAGACGATCGCCTCGTTGTCGGTCAGCCGTGCGAGCTCCTGGCAGAGCCGCTGCGGTTTGATCACATCTTCTGAAGGCTCGAAGGCGAGCGGAACTTCCTGCGGCCAGTCACGGATCAACTCCCACCAGTCATCGATATCGCTGCGGTTGCTGAAAGTGTGCAAATGACAAAGCATCTCGCGTGGACCGCTTTTGCATCGGCGGTGACCGAATGATGGATCTTGATGTTTTGTCGGACGCTCGACGCGTCGACATCGACGTGGATGATCTCGGCGTTTGGGGAAAATCTTTCGATATTGCCGGTAACTCGATCGTCGAACCGGACCCCGATGGCAAAGATGAGATCGGCATCGTGAAGTGCGCAGTTCGCCGCGTAGTGGCCATGCATGCCGAGCATTCCGAGACTGTTCTCATGCCCCGCGGGGAAAGCCCCCAATCCCATTAAAGTGGTTGCGACCGGCAGATTCAGAGTCTCGACTAGATCGACAAGCTCACCGCTTGCGGCGGATCTCGTTACGCCGCCGCCCGCATAGACGACTGGGCGTTTGGTACTCACCAGCCGATCGACAATATCCGCAACGTTGACCTCAGCCGAGAGTTCCGATTCGCTAGACAGATCTAACCAGAGAGAGCTTTGAGCTGGATGGGATGCTAGTTCTGCTGTTACGTCCTTCGGAATGTCGATCAAGACGGGACCCGGACGCCCAGAGCGGGCGATATGAAAGGCTTCACGGACCACATCAGCGATCTCGTCAGCGAATGAAACGCAATAGCTATATTTTGTGCAGGGACGTGTAATGCCGGCGATATCGATCTCCTGGAAAGCCTGCGTACCGATCATCGGCCGAGCCACCTGGCCGGTGATCACCACCAAAGGAGTGGAGTCCATATAGGCGTTGGCGATGCCCGTAACCGTGTTTGTTGCTCCCGGTCCCGAAGTGGCCAAGGCAACACCGGTTCGCCCCGTAGCGAGTGCATATCCTTCGGCCATATGAACGGTGCCTTGTTCGTGCCGGGAAAGGATGTGCCGCAGCCTGCCTTCGAAACACTTAAGTTCGTCGTAGATGTTCAGGACCGCACCGCCCGGATAACCGAAAACCACTTCGACGCCTGCCGCGAGGAGCGATTCGCACAATATACGGGCTCCGCGCATTAGCTGGCCATCGCCATTTTGTTTATCACTGCCACCTTTAGTTCGCATAGAAAGACCTTTGTCCACAAAACCAAAAGGCCGTCACCCTTTTCGGATGACGGCCTTCGCATTGAAGCAATCAGCACAGAACATCATCCGCTTCGTGTGAACGGCACGATAATGATAATAATGCTGACTGCTATGTTGAGTAATGAGTTCATCTTTGAATCAAAATACGAGAAATGAGCGGAAAAATTACCACGCCCATTTATATAGAGTACATCTTAGAGCGGAATCTACCACTGAAACAAAAATATTTTTTTGTTCTCATCAGGCTTCATAGTCTTCGACACACTCTGTACGCAGTTCGTTCGTCATTCCGGAGTAGCGTATCAACGGTAATCTCCTAGTAAAGAAAACGCTGCCCAATAGTAAGGTTCGTGCGATTGACCTGATTTGTTCCGGATCATCGCGACCGATGCGGCCTGAAGTGCCCTAGCCGCCGACATTCCCTCACAATACTTCTTATAAAATTCTACAGTAAAAGTTTCTGTTGACCGGTCGTTTGCCTCCCATTGGGCCGAGATCACGGATGAACTCCCCGATCCCATAAGAGCCCAAGAGATACTCACAAGTCCCTCTCCGTTCAACACATTATTCGTCTCACAGGATGCAAGAAACGCAAGGTTTTGTTTTTTGAGCCGAACATTTAACAGGTCTTCGACAGTGAGCCGGCCAGATTTTGGGCCATCAGTCTTAAACGCGAGGAAAGAATTTAGGGGTTCTTCGGAGTCGGCTTGCGCGTGCATGGAGAAATGAAGGATGTCCTCGCCGCCAGCCGAGTCCCGGAACTGTTGCGGAGTCGCATTTATGAATGGACGGGTGCTAAATATCCCCGCAACCGTTGCGGCTTCCCGATTCACGTACGAGAGGTATCGACCATCGTATGTATCGTTTGCAAATACCTTTGCCGTTTTACGCGTGGGTGGAGGGTTCCGGAGCATGTCGGCGAGCAGGGAAACGGACGGAGCGTAGCTGATGGCGGTTTGCTCGATAAGATAGGATTCGCCGTCACGGCTGAGCGCCTGAAACGGTATCTTCCAGAGCGATTTGTCCGGGACAATAATTATATGATCGGCATTAACTGCCAGGGGAGCCATTAGCCGGTCGTATATTACTTTCCCATCGCTTTTGAAGAACACACGATCGCCTATCTTTGTCCTGACCGATCGGGCTAAAGCATCAGCCTCCTTTTCCGATACGGATAGCTTCACAGATCGAACAGGCTGGTTCTTTTCGATAACGAAGGCAAGAAGTTCACCGCTTAGCGTAAAGAAGTAAGAGATTATTGCGGTCTGTTCAGGGAGGTTGAACGGAGCGATTGGCCTTCGTTCGGAGCTTGATTTGCTACCGTTGGGGTTCGCAAGCGTTACGGATTTCTCTAGTTTAGCGAGTTGGTTTTCGGCATCCGGATTCCCCTCTATAAATGTTGTCGAGAGTTCTTCCGCCTTCTTTCGAATGTCCGCCGCGACATCGGCTCGGCCTCGAAGCACAGAGTTCTCGATGCGATCCTTAAGTACACGTCCCTTTATATAGTCGGCAAGTTCCAGGGCCAACTGGATGTTATTTGGGGCTTCTGCTTCGGCAAGAAGCCGGTAAACGGAATGGTATGTCTCTAGTACCGAGAGCGATAATGACGCATCCCCTGATGGGCGATCACTTTCGATGATCGTCGCCGCCTGTTTTGCGTGTTCGAGGGCGGCCTCCATTTTTCCGAGTCCCCTATAACCTTTTGCGATACCGACGTGTATTCCGGGGAGATCATCGCGGAAATTACCGGCTTCGGCTAGCTTCTGCAAAGCTTCGCCCTGTTTAACCATCCCGTCCCAGTCCTTCATTTGCTCGGCGATTGTCAATCTCCAGTACGGAACGATGTAATCGGAATGTCCCTTGAGCGATGAAAGCTCCGCGAAGTATTTCTCCGCAAGGTCTCTTTGCCCTTTGCGTGCTGCGATCACAGCACTCCCGAGAACAGAGCCAAACTTAAACCGATTGTTCCGATCCAGGCTTTCGAGCATCGTAAGATGTCTTTCCGCGTCCTGCACATCTCTCTGATATAACGAATTTAGGAGAAGAGTATTGAGAAATAAGCAACTCTCGTAATCGTCTTTTACCGTAATGGATAGTTCCCGACCTTTTTTCAGGAGAGCCGTGGCTTTTCGTTCCTGGCCTACTGAGCTCCACAGATTGGCGAGGTCGAACAGCGCGAGTCGATAGCGATATTTATATTCGGTTAGCTCCGCAATTTTAATGAGCTTTTCTTCGTATTCGATAGCCTTTGCGTAATTGAATTTTGACGCCCAGGCGAAGCTTAAGTGCCCGAGAACATCGAGACTTGACCACGAAACCGGAAGTGTCGTCGACAGCTTCTCGGCCTTTTCGAGCCAAACGATAGCAGCCACATCATATCCGGATGAGTACAGCACCCGGCCGATCGCAAGATGGTGCTCAAGTTTTAGTTGGGGATCGTTCGGGGCGGCAGCCAGTCCTTTTCGGGCGTTTTCGGTCGCCTGTGAAAAGTCGCGAACTGTACGTGCCAAGGCGGCCTTTGCAAAGTAGGCCGCTGCCATGCTTCGGGGATTCTTTGAGCGCTCCGCATCCGATTGAGCGGCATCCGCGACCTTCCCTGCTTCCTCATATCGTTCGAGACGGGTTAAAGACTGAGTTAAGAGCACGCCGATCTCAGAGGCTTGTGCAAACGCACCGGCTTTCCGGGCCCTTTCGATCGCGGGCGGTACTTTTGTCCCGGCCTCTTCAAAAGATCCGTTATTTACCAAGCTTCGTATCGATCTCAAAGAAACCGATTGAGCCGAAATCAGGGCGGGTACGGTTAACATAAGCAGCAAGCCGTCGAACAACCGGCTTGCTAGCTCCCCCTCCGAATACCGCAGCATTGGATAAGCTCCGTTCATTGCCGTTCTTAAGCCGGACGGCACGTTTGGTCGCCGCCATTATCTGTGTTGTTGGGCTGGCAATCCTGGCATTGCCGCAGAGGGCAGTTCTCATCACCTATCAGCGAAAAAACCTGCTCAACGGCAAACGAGAACAGTCCCGGGACAACTCCAACTCCTACCGTTACCGGACCCATCGCAAAGATGTTCCCTGCCAGGCCGATTGAAAGCAGCAGCATAAACGCGATTGTTTTTATTTTTTTCATTACTTTACTCCTTCTCTAGCTAGTTGTTTTTTCAAAAACTCATACATCGCTGCAGTGACGTAACGGCCTCCTACTCCGTGTCCCGCCTCCTTCGCGTATATGAACCAAACCTCGGTCTTGCGGTCCTTCAATTGAGACTTCAGGCCAAAGACGTCCCGCTCGGGACTTCTTGAGTCGAGTTTCCCCCTCGTGAGAAACAACGGAATGCCATTCCAGCTATCGGTGTTGTTCAGAGGGGAAAGCTCATCAAGCTTTTTCATTAACTTTTCATCTTTCGGATCTCCGTATTCGGCGATCGCGAACTCGTCTATCCAACTTTGTGACAGGTAACCGCGCACTGAGACCATCGGGTATTCCGCGATGACAGCCTTTACCCGTTTGGGCTCTGCGAGCCCGGACGCAAGTGCCACGAAGCCCCCGTAACTCTCGCCTCGCACGATGATGCGGCCCGCATCCAGTTCCGGCTGCTTTTCGATCCAGTCCAGAAGCGAACTGATGTCTTTTACCGCATCGCCGCGCTTTGCACCGTTGTCGGCATCCATGAATTCGGTGCCGAAGTCACTCGATCCGCGAATGTTGGTGTGGATGACGGTGAGTGCTAATGTTGCCGCGAACTGAACATCCTGAAGATCGAACAGCGGCCGGTCGATCGTCTGCGGTCCGCCATGGATGAATATAAGAACCGGCGATCTGCCCTCGACCTTTTGCGGCCTGACCACATAGCCCGAGATCTGACGGCCGTCAAATGAATCCCACTTGATTAGTTCAGGCGGCTTCACTTTATTCTCGAACTGCGCCGGTATTCGCTCCTTTGTCCACGCCGTCGTTCGTTTTGTAGCAATGTCGAAGACGTTGATAGAAGCCGGTTTCGAAATATTCTCTGTCGTGTAAACGACCTCCTTGTTCGAGAGCCATCTTGTGTGCCACACAACGTACAAACCTTTTAGTAATGGCGGGACGGTTTGAATAATTGCATCGTTTTTAAGTCTTCCCACTCGCAGATTGTCTATACCGTCGTGCATTTCCTGGAGCAGGAAGGATTTCTTGTCCGGCGAGATCTTCACATCCTGAAGATTCGAAACGCCTTCGGGGAGCTTGATCCGGGTTTTGTTTCCTGTTTTTATGTCCATCGACATGAAACAGGTGGATGGACATTCCGCCGACCCGGAGGACAGCCAGAAAACGCGGCCGTTTCCAAAAAATCCCTTTGTCGAATTTCCCTTTTCCTCGATCGCGCTCAGTTTTTTCGATCCGAGGTCGTAAGCATAGAGGCTTTGATTGCTCGATGATTTCCAGTACTTGAGAAGCACCTTGTTCGAATAAAAATCGAGGACGTTCCAAATCCCTTTCAGATCAACGTCATAACAAGTTCTTGGGGTCAGATCCGAACCGCATAATTTCGTGGCTTTGGTTTCGTAGTCGGTCTGGGTGTAAAAGATCCGCTCGCCCTTGTCATCCCAGACAAGCGATTCGACGGATTCATCCTTCCCGGTGAACGACGATAGTTTGCGCAAAACTCCCTTCCCATCAGATAGATAGAGTTGATAATTATCCCTGTCTTCTTTGTCGTCGATGAATGCGAAGACACCCCCTTTAGGACTTACTCGCACCATATTCGGAGAACGGCCGTCGATCAACTTTTGCGGTGCCATCATCGGTGAATCCAGCCGATAGATGTACGTCCTCTCATCGGTTACAAGAGGCGAATGGTTCTTTCGGTCAACGTCCCAGATCAGATTGCTCCTGACCTGCGAGGGATCGAAGAACAGATCCTTTACATCCGAGTTCTTTATTACGGGGATGCCTTCGATGGTGAAAGAAGGCGGAATCGGAAACTCATCATTGGACTGAACTCGGGCGATAGCTGCAAATGCGATCGCTAAGCCGATACTAATAAATGCAATTAGCCTGGTCGCCAAAAATAAGCGAACACGTGTTCTCCAGCCGTAGACAAAGATATTCATTGCTTCACCTCCACGCAGCGCACCGATGCGGTGGTCTTCTTGCGAATTTCGATATTTCCCGGGGATCGAGAACCTTTGGTTAGATCGCCGACCTTAAAATTCTGCGACTCGCTGACAACTCTCTCACCGCTCTCCAGGATGACGATAAGGCGGAGCTTGTAGACGGTTTCCGAGTTGAGTTCAGCGGTAACGAGGTGGGACGTCTTATCGGGCGTCTCGAAATGTTCCAAGAGCCTTTCGTCGAGATCAGACAGATAGATGTCGTAAGAGACGGCTCCCTTGACCTTTTGCCATGCAACCAGTAAACCCGCATCGGTCATTTTTGCTTCCAGACCGACAGTGCGCTGCTCATTACACCGCGAGCCTCCACGAGTTTCGGACATTGCTGATCGCGGTTCTTTATCTCTTGTTGGATTTGATCTCTTGGATCCATTACGACTAGGACGGTGAGTAGTTGTTGCCGGTTTGCGATTGCCTGTTCTCGAGTTCGGACCATCAGGCGACAAAGGTGAAGTGTCCGGGCCCCGATCGCCGGGAGCCTCGTTTACATTGCCTATATCTGCAATTTCAGGATAGTTGCAGTTTCCAACAGTTGCGACCAGATCGTCATCTTGTCTGAAGCCTCCGGAATTCATTAGAAGGAGAGAGATACCAAGTATTGTGAGCAATAGAAGAGCTCCGAATGCAGCTGCATTCTTCATTGCCGGCTGGCCGAAAGTAATTCCCGCGAACCGGTCCCTAATCGAACTCCAAATATGGCCCTGGTTTTCAAAGTCTGCCCTCTCTTCGTGGTTGCCCATCACGCACCTCCAAAACTCATCCGAGGTAGGCAGCGGGAGGCGCTTCATGCATTCCTCGCACTGAAGCAGGTGACGCATCGCGACGGAGCGTTCCATTGCCGAAAGCCGCCTTTCGCGATATGCGAGTAATTCGGACATTTGCAGGTGTTCTTCGCTTATCATTTGTTCAACCTTTCCAGTTTTCGCCGGGCATCGTACCTCGCTTTGCCTATTGCCCCCGCCGTCTTCGAAATGCTATTCGTCTTGGAGGATCGTGCAGCGATCTCCCTATCCGAGAGGGGTACTCTCGTCAATATGTCAGCCCATTCTTCTGTAGTTATTTCCAGCGACCCAGCGATTTCCGTCTTGGCTATACTGAACTGCACGAGATCGACGATCAATTCAGAACCCAAAAGTAGTGCGCGTCGCTGATACAGGGTGAGCCTGCAAATCTCCTGCCATACATTTCCGATGAGTGACACCATCTCGGCATCCGTCTCTCCCTTCGCAGCCGGCGCCGCTGTGCCGAACGCATCATCGATCGGCACCTCGCGGATCTTCGCCCGGCTTGTTGAGAAGCGATTGATCTCGTTGTGGGCGGTCTTAGCGGTGAAGGAGTGCCATTCCTCGATAGTCATTCCTCCGGCCCGCTTGTGATATTTCTCCCTCCATTTCCAGACACGCAAGACCGCCTCCTGAGCAACGTCCGGGAGGTCGGCTTCAGGAATGGCGTATCTGCGTTCGGTTACAACTTTCCAGATCAGGCTGATTGTGGAGGCGAACAAACTATCGTTCGCGCGCGGATCGTCATCCGCTTCTTTTAATTTGCGGATCGAGGATGCTTTTGGATCTTTTTGAAACGGCCTGTCCATTGCACTATGCCAGAAGCCTTCCGAAAAACGTGAAAAGGCTTCGCGGGATGCAAAGGTCAGGATCACCCGAAGTTTGAGAAGGAATGGTTGCGAAAAAAAAGTAACCACTCCCCTCAGGCGGGTTTTAATAATGTAGGTTGATTTTCGGTACGGGAATCAGGCTCTTTCAACACGAGAAAGCCAACGGGAACGACCGAAGATTTCCTTAAATTTTCCTATCGTAAGGTCGAAACGTCAAATGAAAGATCATTTTCAGATAATCCCGGAATCGGCTAATGGTCTGAACAGCCCGATCTCTCCGGTCTTGTTTCGCTCTTCGTGAAGTAAACAGATGCAAGGCATGTACCGCAATTCCAACAGAAGGCGCCCCGAGCTTCTCGACAAAAGCACTTGTAATGGAATTCAGACTTGTTCTGCCCCGTTCTATAAAGCACCTAGCTGCTCTGAGGCGGACCACTGGTTCATTTTTATTATACTGGTGCAAAAATAAGCCAGGTTTTGGTGCAAAAATAAACCAGAAAGGGAGGGCTTGGGAGGACTTATCCCGCTTATAATGCATTCCATCGAACGGATCCAACTTTGTAAGCGGTCACGTGAGGCATTTCGATTACTGTCTCCACCTTTCTTCGAAACTATCCCCACCATCTTTAGGATCGTCCTCTTCATCGCCAAAACCTAATCCGTAGCATTCGCATAGAGATTTCCATACCGGAAACAGGTTATCGAAGACGAAGCCGTCCAGGTCGAATTCAGGCGATTGGGATATGTGGGACTGATTGCCCGAAATTGCTGCTGGTGGAGCCAACTTCGCTACCAGGAAGTCCTCCAATTTTTCAAACACGACTAGTTCGTCCTTAAGAGCGTGGCCCCAGGGAACCGGGCGCGGCAACTCAGGATTTCCACAGCGGTGACCAACCAATTTTGCGAATTCCACCATCACGAACCACAAATTATGGGAGGCGAACCAGAAGGCATCCCCCGACAGGCTGAATTTTTGGTTGATCACACTTTCGATCAACTCGTCGGCTTGTCTCCGCCACTCTTCGATCAAGTATTTCTGAAATTCGGGACTTACCACGGCAGACGAATAAAAGCACGCCAGGAACTCCGAGGCCAACACGCCCGCGTAGTGTTTCGAGATGAGTTCGAGATCCCGCTCTTCTTTAAGATCGATCTCATCCCCACGGACATGCTTCCTCAAAAAGTTGTCGTGTCCGTGTCCTAGTTCGTGTGCGGGCACGTACAAGGCGAGTTTTTTCTGAACTTCCCATTCCTCCAGCGGCAGTCCCTGCTCGATCACGTCGACAATCTCGTACAAGAGGCCGGACATTATAACTATTTTGCTTTTGACCTCTCCCGATTCCGTAGTGCGAGCTACGGTCTTGGCCGCAGTCGCGAATTCGGCACCGAGATCGCCCGTATAGCCGCGCTTGATTCCAGCGTCATCTTGCCATGTGTGTATGACCTCACCCATTTCAGCGGGGTCGGCGACGACGATGCTCTCGACCGAATCCGGAGCGAATGAGCAAGTGCTTATCGCGTACCTGAGCGCAGCGAGGACGACGTTCACTATCCTCTTGTACGTTTCGTCCTCTGGATCGGTGACAGCCGGGATCGTCACACGAAAAGACAAGTCAAAATTCCATGATTCTTGTTCCTTGTGGGTATCCATAGTTCCCAGGAATTCTTCGGTATGATTTGCCGTGGTGAGGGAAAGCTACGACCTGGGTGCGCTCAACTCAGAATGGTTCTCGTTTACCCATCGATCGATCAGCTCGCGATATTCGGACACTTTATCGAGGAGCTCGAAGAGCTCAGTATCGGTGACCACCTCGGCGAAATCGTAGTCTATGTCGTTGCGTTTTCTCCGGCACGTGTCGAAATAATCGCACAGGTCCTCGACTTCTTCCGTCTTGATCACATACCGGACGACATCGAACGCTCGCTCGTGCCCGCCGTGCCCCTTCGACATTCGGTATCCTGCCGCCGCGAGGGCGATCTTGGAAAGCTGCAATGCGGCGTTATAAGCCGTCGCAAATCGCCGGTCGGCCGAGAGAGACTCTATACCCGAGTCCCGAAGATCGCGTTTCACGACTGCTTGAAGGGCCGAGATCTCCTGCGGACTCGTTTTATGCTCGCTTATCCAATGGTTCGCCAACCAGTCTTCCAATGTCATCGTCGTCACCTATCAGATAGATCTTGCGCTCCCGGATCACGCTGCTCACAAAATGATTTCCTTTTTGGAACTTGGACACGAATTCCGATGGGGAATAACACTTGGCATTGAACTCCCGACCGAATCTTCGCTCCAGCGGCTTCAGCAATTTCACAAGTTCGGCAAGGCCGACATCACCGATCATTAAAAGGTCCAGGTCGCTGTTAACCCGATCCTCGCCCTTAGCGACGGAACCGTAGATGAACGCAGCCTCGATCCTGTCAGTCAGCGGGGCGATCGCATCACGAAGAGCTCCGATCGGCCCGAGGGACCTTTCCAACAGTTCTTTGAGCGGCTCGAACAGCGGTGAATCCGTCGCGGCCTTGAAATATATACGCCCACCGTCCCGCCTTCGCAGGAGAAGACCATTGGCTGCGAACGTTGATAGTTCGCGTTGCAAACTTGAAGGGGTTGTTCCCGCACTAGCAGCCAACTCCGAGAGATACCACCACTTTTCCGGTTGCCGGTAGGTGGCGAAAAGGATCTCCTGTTTGATCGGTGTGAGTAACGAATCTATCGGACGGGTGTTACGCATCACACGTAAAAGATTACGCAGAATGCGTAAAGATGTCAATGAGTAAGTTAACTTGGGTCATTGCATTTCCTTCCACGCCTGAAACTCGCTTGGACGAACCTTGTATCGGGCGACATTTCCATCGTGCAGGCTGACGATCTCATTCTCGATAATATTAAAGAGCTCGTCATGTTCGGCTTCGGGCACGTCACTGGCCCCGATCAATTCTCGGATCTTAGCGACCACAACGTCTCCCTTTGTTTTTTCAAGGATGAGTGATCGGACGATCTCCTGAATTTGAAGCCGATATCTAAGTTTTAGGAGATTGGGTTCCGCTATCGCCCTTTGAACCGCCGTATACCGTCTGGACGAACGGTCGTACGCCCACATGTATAAGTCGCGGATCAGGCTTATATCGTTCTTCTCGTAGACACCGAGAAGCGCGCGGACATAGTCGTCCTTATCAACCTCAACAAACGATAGTGGCCTCAGATTTTTTTTGATCATGGGAATGTTCGCGACCAGTCGAGCCGTTCTCTTGTTCACATCTTCAAATGCCTGCAGATATGACAGGTGAACGATCGAAAAGAGGGACTGCTCGAACGGGTCCTCAATAAGATTGATCTTTTCTATAAACAGGTCGAACATTTCGTTGATGAGGTGCGGATTCTCGAGCGGGAGATAGGTCGATCCTCCGATCCCGACGATGATCGATCGCAACCGTCCGGAAGCGGCGGGATTCTCAAGGAGATTCTCGGACAAAAGAGCGTGAAGGCTGCAGACCTCATGTGATGTGATCCGTTCATCTTCAGCGGATTCAACTATGTACTCGATCGCGGCCTTATGGTTGAGGATCATCTGAGCCTCCAGGGCATTCTTGTCAGTTGCTTCCTTACCCAACTCGATCAGACGTTGTGTTTCGAGCAGCGAATAAGTATTGCCTTCCAGCCGGCTCGAATTCCAGGATAGATCTATCAATAATCGATCCAGAATGTTCCTCGCGTAGGTGCCGGCCGGACGAATTGCTGCTTCTACCTGTCCCACCTCGCGGAGCTTTCCGCGTTGTTCGGGATCGAGATAATAAGTTTCATTCGGGACGTAAGAGCGCAGAAATTCCTGATCGTAACCAACGGGTGTGCGCTGAGTCAGAGGTCTGGAAATGTAATCATGCAGGGTTCGCGATGCGGTCGAGATTGGGATGCCGTTTAGGTCCGACTCCTTCGGAACGCCGTTGCTTTTATCCTTTCCTATCTGTAGTTGAGTCTCAGGTTGCTCGGTAGCCAGAGCATATACGCGGGATCGTGCAGCTCCCTTCGATACAATAATGCCTTGTCGTGTTAACAAGGCAAGTGCTCGCTGGACGGCTCGTCGTTCGGTTGGATTGTCAGTGAGTCGTGCCGCCGCCACGATCGATGGCACACTTACTGTCGTTCCATTTTGAAGCATCTCGAGAATGAGTTTTTGGAATTCTGTTTGCTTTTTTTGCATGACCATTCAGCATCGAGTATTGCGACACTATTGCGACATTATATCGGTTTTTATAGGGAATTGCGACACGGGAACGAAGTATTGCGACAACATAATGTCGCAATACTTGCAATACGCGAGATAACCTTTCTTTCTATAATAGAACCTCCGTTACTCCGCCTTTGTTTCTCCATCGATCATTCCGCACGCCGCAACCGGCGTTGCAGAACGACTTGCTTCGTCTTTCAGCTTCTTCCTCCCCTCGCTGCATCAAGGCGATCGCAAGCCCCGATGCCGGGCAGTTCGAGTACGAGCAGATCGCCGCCTTTTATTACGGTGAGATCCGCAGGCGTGGGATATCCGAAGTGCTTAAGGAAATGGGCATTTTGGGTATGCAGCTTGAGGCCGTGACGGCGACAAATTTCGATCGAGAGATCTCTCTTGAAGAGTTAGACCGTGGCGAACAGAATCTCTCGGTTGCCGATCAGCGCCGGGTTAAAGAAGCGGCGAAGAATCGCCAGCCGCTCCCGTCGCGCTACCCGATCTTCGAGGACGAAATGAAAGCCGTACTCCGCCGCGTCGGGCAACAAAAGGTGAGCAGGATGATCTACGACGATGTCGCTGAACATTATCTATCGGACGGAGACAAACCGATCGAGGAACTGGACCGTGACTTCCTCACTTTCGAAAGTCTGGAGCAGTATGACGAGAACGGGATAGTCGGTCTTAGGATGAACGGCGGACAGCGATCAATCGTCGTTTTCGATCTCGAGTGCGAGGTGGACGAGTCCTGTCTTCCAGGGGAGGCTAGACACTTGGCATCGGAACTCGGAAGGCTGTTTGTCGGTCATGCAATGGGTGCAAACGCGGTTCGGAATGCACGGCGAACGATCGCCGAAGCATGGGCGCAAGCGACTGGCGCGGGGCTGCCCATGGAGAGTTGGAATAATCCATCGAAGGCACCGTTCACCGATCAGGAATTCGAGGAATGGCTTTCGCTCTCACTTGACCGGATCTACGACCAAAAGGCAGTTCGATCGGCCCGCAGGTTGTTCACTTGTCGCAAGGGATCTGCTGTCGAATTCCTCACAGAGCAGGAAGTTAATCCCGATTTCGAGGAGATGCAGTACACGGCCGCCGTTTTAAGACTTTTGTGGCGTCGGCAATATTCGGACTTCCATCTGAGGAGCTTGCGGCATGAAGCGTATCAGGAGTTGTATGTCGCGATCCGTGGCACCTCGGACACGGCCGATGTCGCGGACTTGAAGAAGCGGGCGTATTCGGATTTCAAAGAGACGAACAGGCTTTCGCTCAAGGCGTTTACGGCACTCAACACGGTCGCAAAATCCCAGGAGGTTCGGCTTCGTGACCTGTTCTCGAAAGATGCAACGCAATGGCTTCGTAAGATCGAGAAGGCCAACGCCGGAGGGCTCCGGTATCTCAAGTTTTCCCTATACAACGATCCGGGGGCGAACGCCCTCACGCGCCAGGAAAAGCAGAGGTTGTGGGACGCGGTTCGGAAGCGGGAAACGGAGTTGAAGGCAGTTACCTGAACCGTTCGGGCGAATCAGAACGTTCGATCGCAGCGACAACAATTCGTCCACGTTGTTGCTTAAGGACCGCAAGACACTTTACGAACAAATTGAAAAAGAGCGGCAATCAGCAGGCAGCGGAAGTGACATTTACATCCTGCGTACGTGCCTCAGACTACCCGCTTTTCTTACAGCTTAAATTTAACCAAGGAGCAAAAATTAACCATGTCTGCAAACATCTCGATCTTAGGAAATGCGGGCCGCGACGCGAATCTGCGTTATACGGAAAAAGGCACGGCGGTGGCGAGTTTCCCGGTCGCCTCGAACTCATTCAAGAACGGTCCCGAAGGCCGCACGGAAGTCACTCACTGGTTCAATGTGACCGCGTTTGGGAAGACCGCCGAAATCATTGCCGAGCACGTGAAGAAGGGCACCTATCTTTTGGTCCACGGGCGGCTTTCGTTCAATCCGTGGACCACGAACGAGGGCGATCCAAGATCCGGTGCAGAAGTGGCCCTTTTCTCATTTGAGTTCGTCGGCGGAAACCGGATAGAAGAGCAGGAATCGAGTGAACCCGTTGCAAAGGAATCGGCATCCTCGATCCCTGAATATACCGGTCCGTTGAACGCTGAAACGCCGACTGCCGAGCCATTCATAGATCAGTTCTAAGGACGGCTAAAGCTATCGAGTTTCAATGAATTATTACGGGCACCGACCATCGTTCGGTGCCCGTTAATTTACGAGCTTTCCCGAGGTGCATTATGACCGCATTAAAGCCTGAACGAGTGGATGGTCGCGACGATACGAGCCAGGCATACACTCCGATCGTATCGATCTATGCCGATGCATCATGCCTTCGAAATGGGTCGCCCGATCAGTCGGCAGGCTGCGGGGCGGTGATAGTGGACCGCAACCGGATGGAACTGAAACTTGTTGCAAAATATCTTGGCCCGTTGACGAACCAGCAGGCCGAGATAATTGCTTGTGCAAAGGCTCTTGAGGAACTTCGACGCCCGTGCCGTGTCGAGATATTTTCAGATTCACGGTATGTGATCGACACGATGAACGGCCGAAACAGAATGAAGTCCAACCGACCATTCTGGGGTCAGCTGGTCGAGAAAAGCTACGGCCATCACATTACATGGAGGTGGGTGAAAGGTCACGACGGACTCCTGTTTCAGGAAGCGGCCGACCGGCTGGCTCGCGCGGCTTCTACAGCTCAAACCGACCTTTTATCTGATGATATCGAACTGCTTACCGAGCATATCTCGAACGAGAATAATCAGCTGAATATCCGCTCGTTCGAGATCGAGCTCGATAAGATCATTAGCCGCTATCAGGCGTTCCGTGATACCGCGTCTCCGGTTCCAAGACTTGATGGCATTGCGGCTTATCCTTCGGCATTCTCGAACTAACGAAACGGAGCGGCTATCCATTGGTTTTGAGCCAGGATCTGAAGGATGTGTCCCGTTCGAACAGCAGGTTGAGAGCGTACTCGATCACATCGTCATTCGTGACTTTTGTGTTCATTTGCTCGCCGGAGAACTGGAGGTATTTCTTTAGTTTTCGATCGGTGGTGTCGAGCACTTTCGCGTTAACGCGGACGTAATTGAGGCGGTTGATCTGGAGCATCGGCCGTTCGGTTTTTGGCTTAGCTGACGGACTTGTTTCGGGTGTTGTTGACATAAGTTTGATCGACTCCTTTTGCGGATTTTTCTTTCCGGGAAGGAAGCGTTATCAAGTGCCGTGCCAGCCGAGTTTTATCGCTGGGTGGCGAAAGAAATAAGGCCTTGAGGTGCAATAACGAACCGCTTTTTGGCGAGTAAATAAGCCAGTCGAAGAGGCCGGCTAAAAAATGAGAGAAGAGGCCCGCCAACCTGTACGACAGGATAGACCGGGATCTGGGCGTTGTCGCCGAACCGAACCCCTGTGTAGTCAGTCACTTAACACCTTGTCGCCAAAGCGACAAACCGGGGACAAAGCTGTCGCCTGCATTCAAGGCACGAGTTTTGCGAATGCTTGCCGCGAAGCGGGCGGCGACAAGATCGGGGCGTGAGAGGCCTTGATCCGCCTTTCCTGCTCGCAAAGCGATGAGGAAAAGAGAAAGAGCAAAAGTCATCGGCAGACTAACCGAAGGCTCGGAAACAAAACATCCGCATTCCGTTCACGTCAGGCCTTACCTCTCGGATGGGGAAAAACTCGACGAACTCACCCGCGAGACGGGCGAAGTGAAGGCGGCGATCGTGCGCCGGATGATTCGTTTCGCCTTGTCCGACAAACAGCAACTCTTCGCGACGAATGCCTGTCGCGAAAAGCTCGACTGGCTGATCAAAAATGTACGCGGAGAATCGCATTCCTCTAATATATCCGACCTGCGGATCGGCGATGTCCTTGAGCGGCTCGAGTCTCTCGAAAGCAGGGTGGAAACGGATACGGAAATCTCGCGCGGCATTTTGCTCTTCCTGCGGGAGATCTACTGCATGTCGGTCATCTCGCTCTCGTCGCAGAATCTGATCTTCACGAGGCTCCTCGAATTCACATCGCCGAAAGCCGAAGAACGGGAGCTATCGGGGATCATCGCGGCCAGGGCTCTCGCCAATCAGATCGCACAAGCGGTCACGGACCTGAATCAGTTCACGGTCTTTCTCGAAACGCGCACCGGCGGCAGCACGGAGGAAGATCTGTTCTTGCTGACGAAGATAAAAGCCATTCGCGATCTTACCGCCGAGAAGCCGCCCGGCAAGTTTTAGCGATAGAGGCCCATCCAAATGAAAATAATCGCGAGTGTACAGGCCAAGCGCGGCAGCTCCCGCGGCCTTGTTCACTACATAGCTCACAGCAAGCTCGACGTCGAACGGGAACCGGAAAAAGGCCGCGAGTTGTTTAACGCATTCGCGAACGATCTGTCCGTGGAAAGCGCCAACAATTCTCTTAAAGCGGGCATCGCAAAAGCACGGCCTTCGAATGACGAACTGCATCACCTGGTTCTTTCATTTCGCCCGGAAGATTTCCAGTCACTCGGGAAAGACGAAAAGACGAGACGGCGGGCAGCGAAAGACATAACGCAGGCGGCGATGAAGCGGCTGGAGTCCGCGGTATCCGCCGACCGGCTTGACTGGGCTGCGGCGGTGCACCTCAACACCGAAAACCCTCACGTTCACATTGCGATCCAAAAGCAGTATTTTACGAGGCAGATCGAACGACGTGTCCTGACAAAAATTCCCCGAGAAGTCCTGCCTCATTTTGAATATCGAAATGGTGACAAGGTTCTCGTTCCCGGCATACTTATCGAGGCGGCAACATTGAAAATGGAGCAGTTGATCGCACAGAACCGTGAGCGGCATCCGAACCGTGACAAGAACGCTAGCATCGAACGTGGCAAAATCGGTGACCTTGGGCAAGATTTAACTCACGAACGTGAGCTCCTGCGGCAGGGATTTCTTTCCGAGTTCGAACTGCAACGAATCGATTCAAAGATCAATAACCTTGTTGAGAACGGCGACAAGCTGAGGTTTCTTGTGTCGGATCCCGCAAGCGGCACGAGGCGGCGTCTTTCGCTTCAGGATATCAAAGAGCAAGGGATTGAGTCCGAAACCTCTCCGAAAAGTCCGGCTGAGATCCGGATAAGAACGATCCTCCTCAAGATGCTGGCCAAGGAAGAGAGCGCCAAGGCCAAACTTCATAGCGACACTAGCGACGTATCCCGAGAGGCGGATCGCCTGAAGGAGCGGTACCGGAAGAACGATTGGAAACTCCCTGCTCCTTCATTCACAAAAGATGAGATCGATCAGCTCCAGGAGCACTACCTCGCAGTCTCCGATCTTCGCAAATTTTCGTATCTTGAGTGCGTGCGGTTCGAGCTCGAAAGATCGGGCGAGATCGCACAGAGGAGTGAGACCGATTTCGGTCGCTTGGCTGCGACGAAAATGATTTCTGAACTTCGTGCGAAAGTTCATGAAAAAACTCGTTCCGACCTGAGCGAAAGACGCTATTACACTAAGGTTGAGATAGGAGGCAAACGGGTTTCTCTCGCCGCACTCGACCGAGAGGAAAATGCTTCCACAAGCTCGGTCGCGAAACTTGTTGCAAGTCTTAAAGAAACAGTTTCCGGCCTGGTCACGGGAAGGGGTCGGGAATCCGAAGCGGAAACGAAAAACGATCCGATCCGCGACGAGATTCATAAGAAACTGAATGAAAGGCTAGCCGGCCACGAACGAGACAAGAAAACCGAGCAGAAAAGCGTGCGACTCTCGGGGAAGGTGCTTACCGGCACATCATCAGCGGAGCCCGTCTTCTCGGCGGAGCAGCTTGCCGAGATCGAGTCGCTTTCATCCAGACTCAAACTCAGCGCCATTTATGAGGACAGCCGGAGAGAACAGCAAAAACTCATCGAGGCTGCCGGCAGCGATTCGCCGGTCGCCAGCAAGCTTATGAAAACCGACCCGTCCACCGACTTCGAAGAACACAAACATGCCGTGATCGGGGGACGTGCCGTCGCCGGGGAGATCGTGGCCAGGATGGAGTTGGAAAAGGCGAAGGAAAATCTGAAGACGTTCACGAGTTCTAAAAGGTTTGAAAAGTTCGCCGTTCCAGACAAAAAGACCGGCAAGGTTGAGTTCTTAAGTCTTCACGATGTGGATATCTCAAATAAGGGATCGATCCTGGATCGTGCCGTCCGCGAGATCACCGAGACCCGCGAGCACCGGGCTATACGACGGACCGTTACCGCGCTCGCGAACTCGCGGGAGCAGCGTCTAAAAGATGAGATCAATGGCGCCAAAGAAATTCTCGCTTGCGCCTCGCGCGAGGCTTCCGGATTTGTGCAGTTCTCGTTCTTCGGACTCAAAAGCGAACCTCTTTATCTCCCCGTATTCACGACATCGGAGATCGCATCGATCGAGATGCGAATTGCCGTGACAAACAACGAGAAGGAGGCAGCACAGCTTCAGAAAGTTCTTGAGTCTTCAACGGGCGAGGCACCACGTTCGCTCAAAGAGATCCTTCGAGACTTTGAAGCACCGCCAACAACTCGCGACGCGGGTCAGGAGAAAAGTTCGCCCGTTCACGAGCTCGCAGAGCGGACCGAGCCTGTCGTATCCGAACCACGGGAAAGGCAGACCGGCAGAAATGAGAGGAGCAAAGAACCAGAAATCCATGGTTACTCTCGATGAAAAACTCGTCCGTGTCTCGGGCACACGGTTTGCACCTAACACGTTCGGAGGCGGTGGCGGCTTTGAGCAACGACGAAGAGCACGAGCGACATTTTAATTCGGTTACGCATATAGAGTTCTCAGGCACGCGAAGCGGCAGCTTGTTGATATTGGTCGGACAAATGAATACGGAGATCACATGTCAGGTCGCGAAGGGCTCCCAGATGATCCTTTCCGGGCGTATTCTGAATTCCCGCTCCCCCCGATTCTGTAATTGCGGCATCCGGCGTAAGAAGGCTGATAATGCGCTCATCCGTGAACTTGTGATCCACGGAATCTGAGAACTGATCTATCATCGCTCGGACGCCGCCGCTGTCGTTTGCTTCTTTTAGTGATGACGGCGGGAGTTCTATTGTCCCGCGAGTATCGAATGCCGGGTCGATATCTGAAAGATTAAGTTCCCGCGGCGAGCCTTTGGGTTTGGCGACATGCGGATTTTTAAGCACCGCATAAGGAGGATAGGCTGCCCGGATGGGCGGCGCGGTGTCACTTACTATGAGTACCTCCGAGTGCCTGGCCATCTGCCGTATCTCGGAGGCATGCATAAGGGATCGCTTTTGCTCCGCATACCGCGTGTTATCGTGTTTTTTCCCGGGATAGTCCTGGAAAGTCTTCGAGAAGATGGTCGTATCGCCCAGCTGCTTCGCCGCGTATTCCGCAGTCACGTCATCGAGGCCGGGTAAGAATATCTTGGTCATGACTGTTCCGAGAATGGCATTTGCTCGCTCCCGACCGTACTGGTCGTACATCTGCGGGAGGTCCTGGTATCCGAGTCCCAGGCCAACACCACGGCCTCGGCCAATACCCGAGATTCGTTTTACTTCAGCGACGTTCAACTGATACGCCTCGTCGATCAGGACGAAGCACGGATGTTCGGGCTCGTTCAATCCGTCGAGACGCATCTCCATAACCGCCTGCCCAAGGAACGTGGCGATCAGTTCTTTATAGATATCGGCTGCCCCCTCAGAAACGACAAGATAAATGGCCGTTCCGGGCTTTCTAAGATCCGAGAACCCGATATCCCTACAGCCCAATTCCGATTCTTCCTTTGTCGGCAGCATCGTGACCATTCGGGCCGGTGAGAGCGTGAACGGACGAAGCTTATTGTAAAGACCGATCAATATCGATCCACGTGTTTGTATCGGGGCCTGCCGGAAGGCGAGGTACGCCTGTTTCGCGTAAAGGCTCGGCGAAGTCTCCATCGCTCGGGCGAAAGCGTCGCTCCCGTCCGCGCTCAATGAGATCAGAAAGTCGGCCGCGAAAGCGGGGATCGCTTTTTCACGGTAGACCTCGGCAATGTGAAGAAGGATGGCGGTGAGGACTATCTGTTCCGCGTCACCCCAAAATGGGTCCGCATTGGTCTTGCGGCGGCTCTCGATCCCGAGCATCATCCCCGCGACCTGGCAGGCGAAGGCCGGATCGTTGCGGCATTTCGGGATGAAGTTCCAACGGTCGCTCTTGCTTGGGTCGTTAAGATCGAGGCGAAAGATTCTTTTTGCAGAGGCGGCGGTCTGAGCAAAAAGCTCTCATTTCGGGTCGTAGACGAGACATGAAGACTTGGCCAGAATCGCCCGGATCATCGAAATGAAGAATGTTTTGGACTTACCGGAGCCCGTCGGCCCGAACATCACGAAATGACGAAGCCACTGGCTAGGAGGAAGGAAGATGTCCCTGTCGCCGAACGCCTTTGCGATCGGGAGAGCATTAGACGGCAGCGGCAGTCCGCGAACTTTATTCATCAGACCGCAGCGAATAAGATCTCTGGCTTTCGCCCATCGGGCCGATCCGTGAGCGGTGCTCATCCTCCATAGCCGATAGGGGGAGATCTCATCGTAAGCATCCGACAGTCCGGCGCCTACACCGCACAGAGCCATCGCCCAGAATGCGAGGTTGATCAAACCAGGCCCGTCGAACAGCGATCCGCAAAAAAGGAACAGTCCTGCGTCGAGGAGTCCGATGCAAAGATAGAAAAGGCCTTTCCCGGCATCGGCGGCCCAATGCCAGAAAGCGTTGTACGAGGGCAAATATTGCTCGTTCGCCTTCCGGGGAATTCCGTACGAAGCGTCGAATCTTTCTATTCGTTCACGGGAAAACATAACTTTTTTACCGACCTTGAGTTTGAGCTTTAACCCATTCCTGCTGTTCTTGAAGATCACGAATGACGGTCTGATTCAGCTGCAATGAGTCGTCGCGCCACCTCACTATCCTCCAGCCGGTCGCGACGAGTTGTTCAGTCGAGCTGAACGGGGGCGGGCCAGTCACAGGAGAAGCGGCGGTCGAATGGAAATAAATTATTGAGTTGGCCTCTACGGAAGGAAGAGGAAAGCGAAAGAGAAGCATCGGTCCGGAATCGAGCGGAAATGAAACGATCTCGAAAGCAAAGGGGTCGGCCCGGTAGTTGAAAAAAATCTCGCTCAGGGACGAGCGAAAAACACGTTGGTTCACTTCGATCCCGGGCGGAAGCAGAGAGCGTTTCTGAAGCCCGTCGAGCACTGCATCGGCGTTCGCGGGCAATCTGCCACTTACGCGAAACTCGTCGAACGCCGCCAGTGACACCGCCATCAACAAAGCTCCCGTTTCCCGAAGCCGCATCGCGGAATCGAATTCCTTGCCCGATAGCACCGGCTTTATGGCCTCGGCATCGGAAGAGCCAGAAACCTCGGTCTATGCTGAAGGAGTTTCCACGAATTTCAACTGTGCGGCTTCTTTCTGCATGGAGTGATCCCTGGCCCACAGAAAGAGAAGAAAAACGAAGAGAAGCGTGCAAAGATGGCGGTAGAATTTGAATTTTCCCCAGTAATAGAAAAAGCGATCCAGACGGCTGTGCTGAGTGTCGTTTTTGCACTTTTCCTTTTCAGGTTTTTGTTTGCTTGAATTCATAGCATTTTCTAAACAGCGAGATCCTATCTTTTAGACCACTCCGGGTCTCTTTCTCCGAGCCAGCGATCGATGATCGGGTTAAAGCCATTCGTCATCGCAAGCAGATAATCAATCTGAAGTCCAAGAAGCTCCCGGGCGTCCCCCGTCTTGACGAAGTAGCAAAAGAATCGCGTAAGTGATCGGTGGTCCAGTGATTCGACGGAATCTCTCACGAATGCTCCGGCGACATCGATAGACTCGCGAATGCTTGGGTGATCTTCCATTCCGGCGATCCCGCGTACGGCGTCGAGGAGTTTTATCGCCAGGGAGAGCTGAGCCGACGAAGCCTTCGGATTCCGGGCCGCTAATATCTCCAGTTCCTTTTCCAGGGTCGGGTTGGCAAACCGACTGTAGATGTGCCGCGAGATGAACGGACCGCTCAGCTTATGACGAAGGTCGTTAGAGGTAGTTATGACGATCGGGCGCGATTCCCAATCGGCAACGCCGATGCAACCACCTTCGTATCGCGGGATGTAGATAAGCCCGCGTTCTAGCGGTATCAATAACGAATCCTCGATACTTGCCCCGAACTTGTCGCTCTCGTCGAGTAGCAGTACAGGCGGAGCGGTCTTCGATTCAACTGCTTTTGCTGCGAGATCGTAAGCCAAACCGACCTCGCCTAGGACGAGGAATTGTCTTTGCCATTTGGCGTTCCGAGCCTTTTCAAGAAACCCAACTTGCTCGCGTTCCGGAAGACCTTTAGCGATCGCGAGATTGTCCCGCATCCAAACTTCTTGTTCTTCGCGGTCCCAGTCGTAGAGGATCTCCTCCTGCTTGAGCCCGTCACGTCCGGCGACGACACACATCGTCAAATTACAGGCTGCGGCTAAGGCTTCGGGGAACGCCGTTTTGCCGCTCCCGCGTGTCCCCGATATAAGCCACGCACGGCCCGATTTCAAGCTTTCGCAGAAATCCCCGAATATCTTTTCGGGGGCAACATAACCGGTGTCGCAGAGCAGTCCGTATAGCTCACGCTCACGGCCTTTTCTTAGAAGTGAGCGAGGATCGATCTGCGGTTTACTTGGGTCGTGAGGGATCATTCCTTTGTATCTCCCGTGATCGATCTGCTAATGGGTGATTCCGATTTCTCCGGTAGGCCTGTAACAAGCACATAGCCATTCGAGCCGGCCGCGACTTCAAGGAAGGTGTCTTCCCGGCCGTTTTTCAGTAAAGCACCTGACAAGTCCTCCGTCATCGACTCCGAGCCGCGACGCATCGGTTCCGAAAGAATGACCGTGCCGCCCGACCGAAGAACTCCGACCGAGCCGAGGACGGACGAGGCGGTATCCTTCATCCCGCGAAAAAAACACGCCCACTGCGAGGTAAGGTTCCGACGTTTTCCTTCGATCCCCGAGGCACCGTCCCGCCCGAGAAGCTCTCCGCTGAACCGATGCAATTCACCCGAAACCGGATCGATCAGGCCGACGATATTGACGAACGCCCGGACCGATTCACCGCCGCGGACCTCTCCAACAATCATCGTTCCGGCCGGGTATGAATAGCCTTTCCCCTCCATCGTTCTAGTCAGCTCCATCCTCACAAAGCCGCCCGAATTCTTGAGTGTGTAAATCGAACCGACGAGACGAACCGGCAACATTGTTCCGAAAGGTATCTTAGAGGGCGACTTGGCAGTAGTAACGACGGGGCTCGGACTTCCGGGTTTCGTATCTATGCGTTTTTCGTCGGTGACTAGCGCATCTTTTTTGCTTATCCCGAAGAATAATGATCGACCCTTTGCCTCGTCCGAATCGCGAACTTTCGAGCTCGACACACTTTCAGGTTCACCGCCGCCTATAACGGCCTTGGGAGGGTTTGTTTGAAGCCTATTGCTTGAAGCGCCTTGATCGGCTAACGGCAGCGAATATGACTCCTTTCCTCCGATCGATGTCTTCGCATCGGGACTGACGGCTGTTTTTAACGGAATTGCGTTTATCTCTCCTTTGTCGGTAGGAAGTGCGGTTTGATCGGTGATCACGGGTACGCTCGAACTCTCTGACCGCGGCGCGACAGCAGGGGAAGAGGTTGGAGCGATCATGCTGAGGGCCATCTTCAGCTTCTCGCTGTCAGTTGCCGGTGCCGAGGTCGCAGTGTCTTTTTGGCCACTTCGGTTCACTGCCTGAGTCTGCGGCTTCGCGAACCACCCCATTCCGAAAAACCACGCGACCGCGACAACTAGGATGCAAACAAAGGCAGCAAATGCGGCGAAGGACTTGAGTATCCGCCACCGGCGTTTCTTCGGCTTGCCTGCCGGTTCGTCGGCGTCATCCGTCTCTTCTTCCGCTGTATGAGCGAGTTGATCTGCGGAGGATTCGAGCAGTAGCTTTTCTCTCGCGTCGTCATCTTCGACACCCGGGAGAGCGGTCGGCACATCGACTGGATCAATAGTTGTCTTTTCCATTTGAATTCCTACTCCTTGTCCTTTCGGTCGCTGAGATTTGAGACGAGCGGAGCATCGGCCGCCTCGCGATGGGCGACCAGAACACGAACGCTTTGATTGGTTCCAAGTATCGGGACCTTGTAGACAAGCGCGTAGTAAGCGGTCGAACCGGGCTGCACGAGCCCTTCAAGTGTTGTTGACTCGGTGTATTGGGTCTCGATCCTCGATGTCTGAATGCTGTTGCCCTTCTCGTCGGTCGTTTGAACCTGAAGTTCCGGGGACCCCGGTACAAGTCTCAGATTCGCCGCAGTTGAATTCCGCACAGCGACCACAACTAACCGCGTTTCCGGATCGAGCTCGGTGACACGCGAGACAGCGATCTCAAGGCCTTGCTGCGGTTTCGACCACGCGCCGAGATTCTTTTTGGGATCCTTCAGAGACTCGGCCAATTTCTTGTTGGCAAGAGCGGAGATCTCATTATCGGTTCTCCTTTTGTCAGGGCTTTTGCTGCGAGAATTTCGGATTGTTCCTATATCGGCATATGTCGAGTTAACGGGACGGTCCTCGTCCCGAGGCGCTTCCGAAATGGCAGCAGGCTTGATCGCCGGAATTTCTCCGACAAGTTTCGACACCGCCCGCGAGTTGATTGGGGCGGATGAGCCATTCTCTTGCCCGAGGTCATAGGCGAGGCCCGCCGTCCTTCTTGCGGCGACCACCGCCTCACGGTCGTATGTGATAACGCATCGATGAGCGTTCTTTTTAAGTTCCGCGACCGGGACAAGCTCCAGGACCAGAACGAGCCCCGATCTCATCTGCAGGCTGATCGCGGTCGAAGCGTTGCCGTCGCGCGACGGCACGAACGATTCGCCGGGATAGATCGTTATCGACCGGTCAGTCTCTTTTGTGGGCGATTGAAAGACGGAGGCGAGTTTCGGGTTCCCCTCGTGGATGTAATAGATGCCGTCAGATGCAGGAAACTCGACGATAGACACCGCATTCTGTGCGAGTCCGAGACGGATCACGGTTGGCTGTTTGGGATTGACCGTCACGCTGGCCTCGCCCGATAGGTAATCGGGCTGGGCCAGGTTGACGATCGAGACCGGCGCCTCCGAAGACAGGAGGGGTTTCGCAGTAACGTCGGGTGTCGATTTAGCTTCCTTTATAGGACGTTTATTAACTACCTTCGTTTTAACGGATCTCGGATGCGTCTGGGCTTTGATCTCTGTCGAACCGAGAAAAACGAGAGCGGAAAGAACGGCGGCAAAGACGATTCTGAATAACTGGATGTTCATAAGATTTATAAGCATGATCTTTCCCTGATGATTTACTGATGATCTTGATCTGCGCTGCTCGGCAGTGAGGCGTCGCGCGTTGCGACCGTTTCCTGATCCGTTCCGTCCGCGATCAATGTCACGGGAGAGATTGATTTACCGTTGACGGGCTCAACCCTGAATCGAAGGATGGTAAAGCCGGTGCGGAGATTGTTATCGTTTCTCACCGGCGTTGACGGGGTGTCTTTGAGGAGAAACTTAGCCTTGAGCTGGACGGATTCCTCAACGTCCTGACCGGCAGCTTTTCGGCGGATCTTTCTAACACCGATCGCGCGGAGAACATACGGATCGTTCTCGTCCACAGTCAGGTCCTGCAGTTCCCATGAGGAGTTGACGCTTTCCGCTTTCTCGGCCGCAAGCACTCCATTCTGTTTAAGCCGCGTTGCCATCGCGATCGAGAGATCGGGATCGAGCATCCGCAGCAGCTTGTTGACCCGGGCTTCGCGTGTCGATTGCTCCACCTCATACAACGCGTTAAGAAACTCCGTCACGAGATACTTCTTGTCAGTAGTTGTCGGGATGTCGGGCGAGATGCTGAGCGTCTCGGTTGATCCGTAGTCGCGGTTGTTCAGTTCCACGACCCGCCCCGAAGTTCTATCGACCACGATCCGATCCGCTTTTCGTAAAGACAGGTAGATATTTATTCCGACGCTTATGGCGAGGATTACAAGGAGAACCCACACAGCCTTAAAAAGCGATGAGATCGTGACCACGTCTTCCGGGTCACGGCTCAGGTAAAGCGGGGACGCCGGTGCCGTTTCGATCGTTTTTGTTTCTGATAAGTCTTCTTTCATCATTTCTTTTGCGGGCCTCTTCCCGCTATCGTTCACGGCCTATTCGCAAGATCGATGCCAAGAACCAAATCCGCGTTTTTTCTATGCCCCGACGGCACTTCTCTTTAATTTGGAGCGAAACCGCACCGGTGGTGCAGAAAAGCACTGCGAAAATAAACCACTCACTGCTTTCGGAGAGGAATGCCGGCGAAGATCGATCTGGCTTTCTGTGTGGGAAGAGATCGGATGTCAGGAGAGATGACTATAGGTCCGCTTTCACCGATCGGCTGCATATCACCCTTTCGTTTTCCATCGAGACGAAAGCGTCTCCCGGTGCGAGGATCATAGAGCACGATCATCGCGGTTGTATTTCGTGTGCTGGTTTCTCCTGGGGTTTCCTGCTCTCGGGGTTCTCGTTCGTTTGTCGCGTAAAGCTCGGCATTTCTCGGAGCTCCCTGAAATTTGCCCTGAGCCTCCAGCCAGCGATAGATCCTCAAGCCTTGTGAGACGTAGTTGCTCGTTTCACGGTATGGCGGGACGCCACCAATCGTTCGCCGTGCCGATGGGTTTATCAGCTTTCCATTCGAAAGGATGCTTTTGCCTTGCAGATAGGCAAGCACAGTGCCTTCGCCTGAGTTATAAGCTGCAAGGATCGATTCCAGTCTCCCGCCGAACAACTCGCTCAGATACTTCACATAACGCGCCGCAGCCTGTAGGGACGACGTCGGTTCATATGGATCAGACAGGCCGAATCTTGTGGCGGTCGCGGGCATGAACTGCATCAGCCCTTGAGCGTTTTTAGGACTGCGAAGCCACGGCCTGAATCTCGTTTCGTTGTAGGCGATTGCCCAAAGGAGCAGCGGATCGACTCCTTCCTTTCGAGCGACTTCGGCGATCTCTTTCTCAAAGAACTCGGCGCGCGACAAGACACTCATTCTCGACAGAGCGGTTCGTGAAACCGACTGCGATGGAGCAGATGCGGGACTTAAAAGAAGGACAAGAAGAATTAGAGCGGCAATGTAGTTTCGTTTTCGCATGACGCGTGGCGTTCGCAATGAACGTGCCAGTCGTCCCTAACGCGACGCGGCACACGCTTTGCAGAGCCTGCAAAACCGTTGACGGTTTCAAGGGTTTGAAACCAGCAAGAGATTTTTAACGCGAGGAAAAGAATGAAGAAATTTATACAAACGATACGACATACCGCCAAGTCATTAACTCCGATGATCGCGGTTCTGCTTTTCACCAACATCCTGTTTGCTCAAGGTCCGATCTTTACCGGGGATGCAAGCAATCTCTCCAACATCATCCGCGAGGCCTTGAAGCTGATGGCAATAATTTTGTTCTGCCTTGGCGCGGTCGGCGTCGCATGGGCGATCTACAACAAGATGACCGGAAAGGAATGGGGCAACCAGGCCTTCGGCTCCTTGCTGTCATTCGCGTTCGGAACCATCGTCGCCGTCTTCTGGCAGCTCGCACAGGGTCGTGCAGTAGGCATCGACACCAACTTCTAGGAGGGAAACAAATGAGACGACGAGCTACAAGGCCGAACGTATTTCGCGGACTAAAGCGGTTCGGGGTCTACTCGACCGATTGGAAGTACATCCTCGTGCCGACCGCTATCGCCTACCTGACGCCGTTCATCTTCGGTCTCTGGTTCGGATATGTGCCGCTTGGTTTTCCGCTTGGCTTATTTACGTTCCTCGTGCTGCTCGGAACATTCAACTACCTGCGCAAAGCCAAGCCCCAGTATTGGCTCTCTCAAAAGTTCGATTCGATTGTCGACGGGAACGCTTTCTTCAGAGCTCCGCTGAACTCCGAGCTGAAGACGTCGGACTGGATTAGCGATTACAAAGAACAGATCGCGATAAAGGAAAAATAAAATGGACACAGCAAACCTTTCATTCGCACATATTGCGGTCACGATCTTCGGAAGCTTCGCCTTCGCGGGTATCGGCCTCGTCATCGGAAGACGGCTGTTACCGGCGTTTAAGCTTCATCGGGAAACGACCAGGCACCTACCCGTGGTAACCCATACTCAACTGCCCCGCGATATTCCAGGCGAAAGCGGGCGCTTATTGCCAACCGAGATCCTTGGCCTGGAAGACAACATTATCCGTTATCGAGACGGGAGTTTCGGGAAGGCTTACAGTTTTGAACCCGCCAACACCTTGTATGACGACGGAAGGCTAACCGAGCAGCGGATCGAGGACCTTAAGACGATACTCAAATTCGACAAGCCGCCGACGAAGCGGCAGCTCGCGATGGTTCTGACCGACATCCTGATCCTGAGCAAGACGCCTAAGACTGATGCGATCACCAGCGCCGTTGCAGCGACCGTAATTGATGAGGTCTACAAGATGGCGTTAGCGAGAAACGGTTACGGCCGCCCGAAGTTCCAGCCTACCCTGGGACACTTTCTCGACATTCTTAAGAGCTATCACTGGAACGCCGGAGAAGAGCGGCAAGCGAATGAGCTTTACCTAAAACTCAACATCCATCGAAAGGACCCGTGGCTCAATGCTCCTACACACTCCGAATATGACCAGCCGTCAATGTTCGATGTGTTCGAGCTATCGGGAATCAGCAGCCTCGACGAGAAGATCCGTGAGAGCGTCGGCTTCCGCATCTCGGTTCAGATCATGCAGGAGATCGGCGAGGAGAATCCTCAAAACCAAAAGACACCGATCCTGTTTCTTTGCGGCGAAATGCGCGAGATCAACCGGCATTTTCCGGCTATTCAGGAGCTTATCGCCGAAGCTACCGTAACGGGTCGCAAGGAAGGGCTTGTCACTGTGCTCTTCTCGCAAGCCTATGAGCATTTCACAGGAACTGCCGAGCAGCCGAACATCACCGGCATCGATCTTGTCAAGAATTCCGGCGTCAAGATGATCGGCAAACAGATCGGGGGATTTGAAAGGTTGGCTGGCGACTGTGAGCTCGCACCCGAGACTATCGCGGCCATTCGAGGGATAAGAAACCAGTACGGACGCTTCACCCAATGGGTGTTCGTTATCAGGAGCGGCGTAGACAAGATCGTCCAAATGGCGGAGATACATCTCTCGCCGGTTATGTTGTGGGCAAACACCAACGACACAAACGAGGCCAACGCACGACGGCTGGTAGAGAATCTCCGCCCCGATCTGCCGCTCGACGTAATCGTCACCTGGCTCGCCGACAAATATCCGCAGGGGCTCACATCGATCGGCCTTACGTCTCTGTCGGATGCCGACATTCAGGATCTAACGGGAGGAATGAACCGGTCATGAACAAATACAAAAGCTTTCTACGCGAACTTACATTAAGCCTTCTCCTGTCTTCGATCCTGATCGGTCTGGATGTGCGCCCGGCTCAGGCTCAATGGACCGTATTTGATCCTTCGCAATATGTGCTTCAGGTCGAAAAAAGAATCGAAGAAGCCGCCCGATGGGTCGAAACCATAAACCATTACATCTCGATGTACGAGAATGCGGTGAAGCAATACGAAAAAATGGTCGAAAGCGTCACCAACCTTCGCGGCATCCTCGACAAGGTCGACGAACAGATCATGCGTCACAAGCAGCTCATTACGATCTATGCGAAGCTCGGCTGTCTGATCCGGGATACGTTCGAGCTCAAGAAACGGATCGAGGCGACGATCACGAGTCAGATACACTCCGTAGTTAACATCGCCCGAAGGCTCAAGAACGGCATCTTCGACATGGACGCCAACAAACGCGACCTGGACGACTTCCTGCGCTTTTCCATCGGGCGGAGTGCTGACGCGGAGATGGCCAATCTCGAACGCCTCGCGAAACTAGACTCAGAGCTAGAGCGGATGCTCTTTGACCGCGAGAACATACTTCTCGATCTCGCAAAGCTCTACGAGGAGCGAGAAAAGATCGCGGACCAGACTAGAGCGATTTTCGTTAACCTCGACGCGAACCAGGACGGCGTTCAGTCACTCATCGACCAGATGCTTGCCGTGAACCTTCGCATAACGACCGTAGAAGGTCAGCTTCGCGAACTCGAATCGAAGATCCAGGCAAAGTTTGTCGCCTACGGTTTGAAAATGGAACAGATGACCGAATTCGGCAAGGAGATCCGACGCACCTCGGAGATGATGACCGGCATCACCCGCGCGTCGGACGACTTTCTACGTGAGCTCGAAACATACGAGATCTGGAACGACGACGTCTATCAAAGTCCCCTTCCTTAAATTGACTGTCACGGGCCGATCAGACCGTTTCATCAACTGAACATATCTAAGAATCGGATCCTGGAAGCCTCGATCCGAGAGGAATTGAAGCAATGAAAGCCAACCGAATATCGCACGATGTCGTAGCCGTGCTCGCAATCTGCCTGACGCCCCTCCTCTTGGCCTGCCTCTTTACGACGACGGCGGCCGGTCAACGACCGCCTCGCCCTCGCCCGCCAAGAGTTGAAGGACAGACACCGATCGGGACTATCAATGGACAACCCGTCACCGCGAACGATCTTATATTAGGGATCAATCCGGATTCGCCGTTCATGCCGCCACTCGATGGCAGTCCGGCTCCAGTATTGCAGCAGTTCGAGAATCAATATCCTGCAAATCCGACCGCTACGCCTACGCCCGTTCAGGTGATCCTAAGCGCCATATCCCTCAAACTCATATCGTCCAGCTACGCCTACGCCCGTTCAGGTGATCCCGCCGAAGCCGGCGGCGCCGAATTTCAGCGAGCAGATCACAAACCTCATGCGCACCGGGCGGGAATGGCTTTTCAGATCCGTACTCGACACAATCATTCGACCCTTGATGCCGATACTGACGTTCCTGGCGTGGATCATCGCAAGCTTTGTGCTGATAGTGGCCTTCATTCGTCGCTTTCACGACAACCGAGGACTCGGACCTGAGCAGCTTGTTGCGTGGGGGATAAGAACGATCGTCTTTATGGTTGTAATCGGGGCGAGCCCGTTCATCATTGATGGACTTACGGTGACGGGAAAGTTTTTCGCGCGTCCCATTCGGGGCTACAATAGCTCGCTCATCGCCGAGTTCGACGAAAAGATGAAGCAGTATGTAAAGAACAACTTCGCTGTCGAGGACCCGGACGAGTTGTTGGCAGAGCGACTGCCGAACGGCCAGCCGGGGCTGGTCGGGATCATCACCGACCGGAACTCAACCGTCAAAGACATCACAAGCCAGATGAACATCCTCGGCTGGGATATGCCGCGTATGTTCACGTTCATGGTGATCGGGCAGAACATCATCAAGTTCGGCGGGATCTTCCTCGCCGTCGCCGGATTGTTCATCCTCATCGGCCTGAAACTTGCTGCACCCGTTCTTTCCGCGTTCGGCTTCGACGAGAAGTTTGCGGGTCAAATGTTCTATCCCTTCTGCTGGGGAACGGCGACTTTCGCATTGGCGTTCCCGATGGTGAAAGCAGTTACGCTGTTCGTCTGTTACAGTATCGGCCTACTCGCGCTATCGATCTACAACGGAAAAGCCGTATATTCTCTCGATCCGACAACCGCACAGATAATCACTAACGGCAACTACGATCCGGCTTCGAGTGCTTTGATCGTTACAGCGCTATTCTTTGTTTCGAGCTTGTGTTTCATCCTCGTGCCGTGGCTGAGCTATCGAGTCCTTCGGCATCGCGAGCAGCTCCGCGGCTACACGTCGCGAGATCACCGGGATAAAGGCGGAGGCGCAGGGCTCACAGACCGGCCGCATATTCGACGCAACGAAAGAGACCAGCCTCAGATCCAAGGATATGTTAAAGAATTTCGGAATGATGAAATATGAGGCGATCCCTGGAGGAACATCCATCGCTGGGACAACCGTGCCGATCCGCAAAGGAGTGGAATTCTACGACTGGGTCAACGATCAGCATATATTGCAGCAAGCCAATAAGCACATGAACGACACAACTTACGACACCACGGCGCTGCAGAATACAAATACTCAAAATATCGCGGATCAAAAGATCGAGGCGTCGAATACCTATCAAACCGATATGAATAAGGCTCTCGAGTCGCAGGCATCCTCCAACATCGCGGCCATAAACCAGGGGAGCGGCATCGCCGCCCAAAGCAGTCGTCAGGGCGCGGATATTCAGCTCTCGGGAATTCGGCGATCGGCGGATATCGAACGATCAGCGAATCAGCTCAATTTCGAAGGACGAACGGAAGCGGCTTCAATAAACCAGACAGCGGCGGCCGAGGCGGCACGACTTAGAATGATCTCAACGGTTGTGAGCGGATTCTTCCGGGATATGGATCGCCGGCTCGAAGAAATGAAACCGAAATACTAAAAGTCGTGCTGCGGTCATTCGATATGTTGCAATTTATTTCAATAAGTGATGGTGGAATATGACATTTATGATCAGGAAATGTCATATTCTACCGTAAAAAAACGGCCGACTAGCACAAACGATCTAAGAGCAATTTAAGTAAATGTCGTTCGGCAAATCGATCAGATCTTCGACCTTCCGGTGACCGGATGTACATAGATCTTGCCTGAGCTTTGGGCCGCCGAGACCTTTTTATCGACCATTTCGGAGAACGTTAGGTTGCCTTCCAGTACGTGAATGAGATCCTCGCCATCAACAAGGATTGTCTTTAATGCCTGGCCGCGAATCAGGAGATCTACAGCATCCTTACTAAATCCGTTAAAGGAGACAAATACACCACGCCCGTACATCTTTCCTTCGGTTTTTCCGGCAAACTGGAACAGCGATTCGTTATTCATCTCCCGGTTTTGCCATTTTGCTTCGAGGAGGTAATTCTCCCCTTCGAACTTGAAGGCTCCGTCTATCTGTTCTCCACTATTCCGGAAGGATTCGGTAACAGAGAGATTGGAAAGCCTGGCGAGTTCGACCAGAATGGATTCCAGTTCGTAACCTCGTTTCTGCTTTGCGGCCGTGGAGGAATTTTCGGTCGTCAGCTGCAGAAATCTGTTTCGCAAGTTTTCGAGACTGTTCTTGGGTTTCTGCTTTTCTTCCTCGGCTTTTATTCTCGCATCCCGCTCTTGCTTGATCCTGGAATCCCTGATCTCCACCAGTTGCCTCAAGTGGGCTAAGGAACGGTCGGCCGTTGCTCGATCGAGTTTCTTTATCTTCTCGAAATAGTAGGGATTGAATTCGCTCCATTTGACGAGCGAGTGCAGCATCGCGCGAAACTGCCTGATCCCGTGGTCCGGACGGTTATGCAAGCTGCCAATGACGGCCTCGACCATCTTCGCCCTATTTAGTCCTTTCTCGGGATTGTCGTAGCCCTTGATGCATTTGAGATCTTCTTTCGAACATTCATGATCAACAAAAAAGGCTTCAATGTCCTTCTTCGCCCAAAAGATGCTGAGAATGCAGTCCCTCATGCAGTGGCGTATGTCCAGGGGAAATTCCATAGTTTGTATCGAATAGGTCTCGCTCGCGCTTCGTACTTCTCTTCAATTATCTTCCGATAAGGGGCATAAGCTTCTCACGTATGATATTAGCGACCGTTTCCAATTCAAGATCGGCATCGAGCCTGTTCTTTCTAAGAAAGGCTCGCCACTGAAGCTTCTTGGTCGAATCATCGGTGAATGCACCCGTCAGGGCAACAGGCGTTTCATCTGGCAATTCAGTATCGCGTTGTTCGAATGTACGCCTTATCGCTTCGCTTAAAACAGCTTTGTCCAGATCGAGGGTGGTCAGGAGCAACCATATATCGTAAAAGTCCTTCATCCTGGTATTCACCATATCGAGGATGACCATGGCGTGAAATTTCTCCGCGATCGAACTCTCGGGTGTGTATCCGAGAAGTATCGGTTGTCCCAGATCAAGCAGTTGCGGGAATGCGACCTCGATCGGGCCAGGAACTATCGCATCCCCGAATCCTACGTCGATCTGAAGGCGCAGTCTTATCTTTCCGAGTAGTCCATTCGCCATCACTCGAACGCCTTGATATTCGCCGGCCTTTTGAATGATCTCGGCTGAAACCGTTTCGGGATCGAAAATCACCCCGTCATCCACGTCAACCGAACAGCATTCGCGAATTATCTTTTGAAGATTGTCGGTCTCATTGCTGGTTCGACCGAGGAGGTCGATATCCATAGTTGGCCGGACGGACGGCACGTCCCAGATCTTCATCATCTGAGCGCCTTTAAGCACGAACGTCCGACTGTGTTCAGTCCGGGAGAGACGGTACAGAAAACGCTCGATAGCGAAGTACTGCAGCAACTCGTTCAAGGTGCGATCCTCACGCCGGGCAATATTTAGCAGACGCTGGTGAATGGAGGCGGCGAGGTTGGTTTTTGTCGTCATTGTATTGCTTCAAGATAGGGACGGATCACCCGCTCTACCCTGCAGACGCGGGCAAACTCAAGGATCTTTTTTCTTGACCCCTTGTTTCTGATGCAAAGTCTCAGCGCTTCCAGGGCCACATCGAGCCCGATCCGGTTCCTGAACTTGAAGCAGTCGGCTACCGTTTTCTCCATCGAAAAGATCTTTATCTTTGTTCCGTCGATCGCATGTTGTTCGATACCGGATGAATACGCTTCGGGCTCAAAACGAAAAACGCGAAGCGGCGGATAATCGAGTTTCGGCTTTTGTCTGCCTTTTGGAATGGCCAGATACACCTCATGCGGCACTTCGTTTGTGATCCGGTGGAACGATAAGGCGGAGATAAGGCAGATGACCCCATCGGGTACTCGCATTGCCGCCGCGATCAGCTCGATATTTTCGGCTGGCGGATCGTCGGAAAGACGATACACTCCGCGAGTGATCTGTGTGATCTCTCCACTGTCGCGCAGTTCATAAAGAGTTCTTGGATGAATTCCCAGCGCGAGAATATCGGACGTGCGAAGGGTCCTGCCATTTGATCGGAGGGCTCTCAGTGCTTTTGTTTTCGCTATGTTCTCCATGTGGATAAAATCCGCATACGATATTAACATCGAATGAGTAGTTTATCCAGTTGGATCGTTAAGAGCATTTCAACAAATTCTTCGATCGATATCTTCGGATAGCCCGATATCATCGCCCGCGCTCTTATCCTTAAACTCTGATTACTCCTGTATCAACTAAAGGTAAAGCACGTGTGTGGTGCGGCGCCAGAATCCGCACGGCCCGCGAAACTCGGAACATCGATATCTGAGGCGGTAGAAATAAGCTGCGGACAGTTCAAAGGTTTGCTGGAAAGGGATCAGGATGGCGGATACCGGATTCAAAAGGGTTTCGAAGAAATATCCGTGTCGTGTGTGGGGGAAGCCCGATTGGTGCAGCACAACAAGTACGGAAACAATTTCGTTCTGCGCGCGAAAAACTCTGCATGCTGACCGTATCAGCCAATATGGTTGGGGCGTCTATTACCGGGACGAGTACCGATACGGTTTCGATCTCAAACGAAACGTCATACGGCTCACGAAGCAAAAAAGAACGAAGTATGCTGAAACACTGGCCCCGCGCTCGATCCGGGATCGCGTCTATCGAATGCTGATCGAGTTATCCCCGGCAACTTCAAATAACGCGATCGTGAACGGACGTGGCGGTTTGTCGGAGAGAGGGATACGAGACTTGTCTCTATACGGCAGCCTGCCAAGACTGGTCAATGAGCGGCAGGTATTGGTTGAGCGCCTTGTTGATTCGATGGCGAAGGACGGTATTCGATCCTTTGACGGCATACCTGGATTCTGGAGGGATACTCACGGCGGATTAAGGCTTTGGAGCAATAGCGATTCTTTCGATGATCTGATGCTGATACCGTTCGTCGGGCCGGATGGACTCATACGTGCTTGCCAGATCCGGTTTATGCGGTACATCCCCAACAAATCCGGGCGTTACGTCTGGCTGTCTTCCGCGAAGCAAAAGAGCGGGTGGGGCACGGGTGCTCCTTTACATCATGCTTCTCCCGCTCCATGCTTTGATAAGCCAGTCCTGGTTACGGAGGGAGCATTAAAGGCGGCAACAGCACAAAGGTTCTTAACCGAAAGGTACGTTGTCGGAAATAGCGGCGTTGCTACCTCGCATAAAGAGATCGTCGAAACCGCCCGCAGAAAGTCCTTAGAGATCGCATTCGACAATGACAATTTTACCAATCCTCATGTCGCACGGGCGCTGACCTCGCTGATACGGCGAAGGCTCTCGGATCAACGATCCTTTGCTTACGACGAAGACGTTCAGATCCTGACCTGGGATCGCCGGTTTAAGGGTATCGACGAAGCATTGCTGTCGGGCGACAGATTGTCTGCATTGACAATCGCTGAATGGATCAAGGATCTAAGCCCCGAATGTCTCGATCAAGTCGGGCAGTTATTGGATCTCAGAAACAAATAAGCGGCTGGCAGAATGCAAATTCACTTGCGAAACCAGTCCAATGAACATTTTTCATAATATACCGCTTTCTTTGATCGAGAAGATCGGTCGCATTATTGATACCGAAAAGAGACAGATCACCAACCGCGACCTATTGGATGTATGCAGTGCGGCGGGAGTCGACGGCTTTTCGACCGACCCGCATCTCTGTCACGAGATCGCGGAGACCGCTTTGAACTTCCTTGTACTGACGAAGTACGGAAGCCCGTTACTGTCCTCGGCCGAACCGTCTGCTTCCTGCTCTGCGATTCTCAAACCTCTGCAAAAGAGACTTCCGACGCAATCGTGGCGAAGCGATAGCCAGATAACTTATCAGCAATTCTCCACCCCGGCATCGATTGCATATTTAGCGGCATATCTTCTGAATCTCGGCGACAAGGATACGGTGCTCGAACCGTCCTGCGGAACGGGCAGTCTTGCCATCTGGGCCAGGGTCGCAGGAGCGACCGTCGTTACTAATGAGATTGATCCAAGAAGACGGCGACTCGTCGAGATCATCGGCTTCGAGCCAACGGGTCATGATGCGGAATTCATCGACGATCTTCTGCCGGAGGATGTAATCCCAAACGTGGTTCTTGCCAATCCACCCTTTTCATCAAGCTGCGGGCGCGTCGACAGGAACCAAAGCAAATTCGGATTTCGTCACGTCGAATCCGCTCTAAGGCGGCTCGCTCCGGGGGGGAGATTTGCGATCATTCTCGGTGAGAACGGTTCTCCGAAAACCGGGTCCGTAAGGCGGTTCTGGCAATAGCTTTTACCGAATATTCAACTTGACGCCGCTATTGAATTACCCGGCCGCGAATATTATAAGAACGGCACAACTGTGCGCGTATCACTTTTGCTTGGCGGCAAGAGCTTGAACAAAGAATCGGCATCCACCGGTGCGATCGCCGCCCCCTTGATCATTGACGCCTCGTCTGTCGAGGACGCCTTCGACAAGGCTCTGGCAAACGGTCTTCGATCGGGCTCGTCAGCCGAATAAATACCGACCACAACTAAAAACTATGCTAACAAGTCACCAACAAATGACCGCGGGCACAACTGCGCCTATACCCGGCGCCGCTGCTGCACTTGTCGCCGAGACAGTTTCGGTTTCGACGAGTGAAACTCCCCCTGAGAGTCCGATCCTTGCGTACACTCCAAGATACGTTATTGGCGGACCATCGCATCCTGGCGTCATAATCGAACCGCCCGGTCTTGCGAATGTTGAGCCGCCACCCATAACCTATCGTCCCCACCTTCCAAAAGAGCTCTGTACCGATGAAAAACTTTCGGCGATGCAGTTCGAGAGGATCATTTATGCGGGTCAGGCTCACGGGCAGAGGCTGGCAGACGGTTCCCGTGCCGGAATAAGTATCGGAGACGGGACGGGCTCGGGCAAGACGGCGACTCTCGCCGGAATCGTTCTCGACAACTGGTTCCAGGGACGAAGGCGGGCCGTCTGGTTCTCTGTAAAGGCCGACCTCATCGAAGCGGTCGCGGACGAGTTTGGAAGATTGGGCCTTACGCCGCCGATCAAGCTGATTAACGATTTTCCCACCGATGGCGACATCGAAATCGGCGACGGCATTGTGTTCTGCACTTACCGTTCTCTGATAGCACGCTCCAAGTCCGGCAATCGACGCATCGATCAACTGACCCGCTGGCTCGGAAGCGAAGGAGTGGTGATCTTTGACGAGGGACACAAAGCGAAATATGCTTTCGCCGATGATCGCGGACACTCCACGCAAACCGGAGCAGCGGTTCTTGAGATCCAGAACCCCGAAAAATATCCCGATTATCGTATTGTTTATTCTTCTGCAACATCTGCCGGTGAAGTGCGACATCTTGCATATATGTCCCGTCTAGGACTTTGGGGCGAAGGAACCAACTTTCCTCGTGGTTTCGAGCAGTTCGCCGAGGAGATCGAATCGGGCGGTGTGGGAGCGTTGGAAATGGTCTGCCGCGACCTTAAAGCGATGGGCCGGTATCTGTGCGGGAACTTAAGTATGGGAACCGATCCTGAGTCCGGGCTGGCGGTCGAGTTCCGCGAAGTTACTCATTGGCTTACCCCAGCTCAGCGGACGATGTATGACAGCATGGCGAGGGGCTGGCAGGAAGTGTTTAGGAATATTCATAAAGCCCTGGATCTGACCAACTCCGGCAAAGCAACTCGTGCGCAGGCTGTCAATCAGTTCTGGGCAGAGCATCAGCGGTGTTTCAGGAACCTGATCACAGCGTTCAAGGTTCCAACTCTCATCCACGAGATCGAAGATGCTCTTGGACGGCGAGAATCCATAGTCGTTTCGATAACCGGTACGGGCGAGAGCCAGACAAAGAAGCAGATAGAGCGGGCAGCAGATCAAAACGAAGCGATCGACAGTCTAGATTTTAGCCCGCGTGAGACTCTTACTAGATTGGTCGCCCAATGCTTCCCGACCGCCTGCTTTCAGGAACGAACAAATCCATACAGCGGAACCATTGAGTACATTCCCGTTCTCGACACTCAAGGTAACCAAGTCGAAAGCCGAGCGGCATTGGCACTCAGGGCGGAACTGCTTGATAAGCTCTCTGTGCTCGAAGTGCCGGAGCATCCGCTCGATCAGCTTGTGAATTACTTCGGCGTCGAGAATGTGGCCGAGATGACGGGCCGGAAGAAGCGTCTTATCCGTACAAGTTCGGGTACCCTCGAATATCGCGCCCGCCAGCTTGCCGGAGTTCCGTCGAAACTGATCAACCTTCACGAGAAGAACGCATTCCAGAACGGCGATAAACGAATAGCGATCATGTCCGAAGTCGCTTCCACCGGCGACAGCCTTCACGCAGGAGAGCAGGTTGGTAATAAACAACGCCGTCTCCATATCGCCGCGGAACTGAAATGGTCCGCCGACAAGCAGATCCAGGACTTCGGGAGAACTCACCGTACAGGCCAGATGTTTCCTCCGGTCTATCTGCTCGTATTCACCGAACTCGGAGGCGAGAAACGTTTCTCCGCAACGATTGCCCGCAGGCTCGGGAACATGGGAGCGTTGACTAAGGGAGACCGGAAAGCCGAAAAGGCAGGAAACCTAGATAAATACAATCTCGAGTCGAAAGAAGGACGCTCGGCTCTCAATGTCGTATTGACCGGCATCATGCGAGGTGTTGAGATCGAAGGGATCGAAGACCCAAAGCAGGCGTTGCGGGACATGGGACTCGTAAAAACGGTGGACAGTGTTGAACAAGTTCCCGACAGCGAGAAGACGACCATCGCGAAACAGCTTCATCAGAAGAGTCCAAGAGCGCGAAAGGAATTCGTCGGCGTTAACTGTGCAAGCTTCACTGCAGAACTTCTCGAATCCGAACTATTCGGGTATGAAAAAGGAGCTTTCACCGGAGCCAATGCCGCAAAGTCAGGGCTATTCGAGACGGCTGACGGCGGAACTATCTTCCTCGACGAGGTAGCAGAGCTTTCGATCAGTCTTCAGTCAAAACTCCTAAAAGCAGTCGAAGAAAAGCAGATCCGACGTGTCGGCGGCACGAGAGAACGGCCGATCGATGTACGAATAATTTCTGCCACTTCCAAAGACCTTTACTCGATGGTGCTTGACGGCGCCTTTCGTGCAGACCTATATGATCGCTTGAATATTCTGCAGTTGGAAACGATACCGCTTCGGTGCCAAAAGGAGCGGATAAGAGATCTTTTCATCCGCCAACTGAACGAGGAGGGTGCAGCGATGGGACGGTCCGACCCGTTTGCGATCGAAGAGGAAGCCCTGACAGCGGTCGAACTGCTCGAATGGAGAGGCAATTATTGACAGCTCAAGAACTTTGCCGCAAGGCTTGCGGTGCAGGCTGCTGGTTCACCCGCAATCACCGAGGACATTGTTCTACAGGTTGCCGGGATCGACCGCAGCATAATGGAAGTTTTCAATGCCGCCATCTCGCACAGCGTTCAACTGAGCCGCCCAAATCTTGTCACTGTGACTTTGGATGCAGACACTGACGATCTCGACAGTGTTTACGTGAAGGCAGCGGCAACCTTCATTGAGCATGCACTCAAGAGATCCCGCGGAAACCTTCGTCGTGCCGCTCGCTCGATGGGTACAACCCATTCGACTATTTCCCGGATTCTGAAAAAGCACAAGGAGAAAGTTGCCAGTAACCCTTACTCCGAGTCGAATCGCCCGGTTTATTCAGTTGCGGCGTAAGATCCTTTTATTGCGTCTATGCATACGCTGGCCGAAGAATCCTTCGGTGTCTAATATTTAACTCCGATAAATCACACCGGCAGTGTTTTCTCAGCAGATTTCTTACTAACTCGCGCCACGTGAACCCTAGTTTTTGCTTCTGCATGTCGCGTCAATCGACCGCCATTCACAAACTCCAAAGCTGATCTAAGAGGCACTTGGATATAATTTATCCTTCCAGTTCAGAAATCTCAATTATATCTACTCGATAGCCGATTCTGCCGATAACTTTCACAGCCTTCGACCTAAAAAGCGTCAGCATCGGATGTTCGTCCATTCCTACTTGCTCGGGTTTAAAGTCAAGAAAATAAGCGGAAGGCAGGAGTGTGGAGTGAATAACGAATATGGAAATCTTGAATAGCGGTTCGTTCGTGGCCATCGACAACCGGGAGAAGATCGACCAGCTCATCTATACCGCACGAGAAATTGCGTCCGAAGTCGGCAGGACCGAAGGGTTCCAGAACAGCGGCCAGACGAACCATCAACTCGGTCTCGAGATGTGGAAGGGAGCGGAGTACGTCTGCCGGGCACACGAAGAAGCGAATATTAGGAACCTGTTCCTGAGCAAGTTTCTCGAAAGGCTTCGCGAGATCGAGAAGGAAAGAACCTTCCAGACCAGGCCTGCACTAACGGCTCCGGTATCTCCCGAATCAGTTAGGCAACCTGCATCATCAGTTCCGGATACGGCGGCACAACCGATCGAGTCGCCTGTGCGGTCCACAGTACCTGAGGAGCCGTCTCGAATCGTTGCCGAGGAGGAGGATGAATACCTAGGTGTCGTCCCGGCGGACGACGATATCGAGAATGACGGGCCATCGTATGCCGATGAATGTGTACCGGCATACGACGCCGACATGGAAGCCTTAGTGGATAGGCTTGATAACGAAGGTCACGATACGGAGGACATCACATCCCACGAACCGATCGGGAACGAGTCTCAAGAGTCCGACGTTATTACTTCAGCACCGGACAGTGATGATGCCACAACCCAGATGGCGAAAACGGTCGAGCTAGGTGCAACGAATGTGGTTCCGTCTGAGGAAAATGAACTTGAAATTAAGGAGCCGGTCGAGCCGAAGTCGATTGGCCCGATCGTTCTTGCCGAAAAGGAACCATACAACTTCGACGGCTGCACGGTGACTGCTGTGGTTCAGCTGTTGCCCGAGGCCGAAGGCACGAGGAAATGCGTCGTGAGCGTTCGGACTCATGACTTTACTCCGCGTGTCGCGATAGTCGACGTCTCAGCTGTCGAGTCTCTCCTCCAGATATCGACCGCACTCGGCCGCGCATTCGAGCAATACAGAAACGAGCTGCCGGCAATCGCTGCCGACAAGATGAAAAAGGAAAAGCCTGCAGCGAAGAAGCAGTCCAAGACTACCGCGAAATCGGCAAAGCCACCCGCAGACGGAGCCAAGGCAGTTGCAAGTGGCGAAACGACGGCCGCCTCTCCCGTACCGAACGCTGAAACGGTTCAGGGTCAAGGAGGGCTTTTCTAACCTAGTAAATTGCCGTAAGCACCCCTAGGAGAAACTGATTATGGAACCGAACAAAGATAACGCCGTCCCTGATCCAAAAACAGATTCGGCGGCGGGCACGGAAAATGTCACCGAGCCGAAGGCAACGATCAAGGTCGAGTGGCAGGAATTCGAGCTCGACGCTACGCTGGCCCAACAAGACAAAACCTTAAAGGTGGTTCTCCAGCCGCACTTCGCGTCGATCGAGAATGCGAACATAACCCGCGAAGTGAAGGACGGAAAGCTTACGGTCACGATCGTGAAGCGTGCCCAGCATAAAGGAGCATGATGACCGGCGATCCTTTTAGCCGAGGAGTTCATGCGACGCGATGCGGCCGAAATCTTGAGCGGGGAGGAAATCAGCCGCGCCGAAGAGGTTTTGGAAACCGGTAGAGCGGAGATCGAAACGATCCGCCGCCAAGTCGCCGCGTTCGTGAGAGCATCCCCTAGTGCATCGAGTCAAATTCCGACAGGATTCTAGGTAATGGATACGGCAAGGATAAGGCAGCGATGCTCGAAAGTACTGGGATTCGATGAACAGCTTTCGAGATCGCTGGAGTATCTGAGCTTCAAGGCCCGAAGCCATAACGCGATCGCGTCTTTTGAACTGGTTGAGCGTGTTCTCTCCGAGCAGCACAAAATCGCGATGTATCGGGACATGTTCCCAAAGGAATGGAAGCGATCGAAAGCAAGCCTCTACAGGCGGGGCTACTACGGGAAATACAGCGAGCGCATAAATGAGCTGTTCAATCTGATCAACGACAACTGCTTCCCGTTGCTTGAATTCGCCTACGACGATCCGGAGAACGAGTTCGAGCAGTTCGCCATACCTCCAATGAACGTCGATCTGTGCTGCGAGGAGATTTATTTTGAGAACCTGAAGGTCAGTTACGCTACTGCGTTGATTTTCTACTTTCCGGATGACGCCTGGGATTTCCTGAACTGCCAATACAAGATTTCGAGGAGCGAATTCGATGAGATCCACGCGGACCCTCATCCGAACGTTTGGGATAAGAAGAACGATTCTTTATTCGGCGAACTTCTGCGTCTTGTCGATCATTCAACTGGGAACCCGTGGCTCGATACCAACTACTGCCAAATGGCGGACTGGTATACATGGGACCGCGAAACCATTGAGTCACTCACGGCGGAATACAAGGCAGCGAATGCGATCTATGAGAGGCTGAATGTTCTCGATGAGTTGATGGAAGCCGACCCGAAAAAGATGCTGCGGGCACTTATCGACTTCTGGAACACCGGTAAACATCCGAATGTTGTATCTGGAAACTAACTCGATGAACAATCACGCTGTACCTCCTGACCCAGAAGCTGCTCTCTATTTTCTGCCCGGGCAGTATCTTTTCGAGACTTTCGGCGAGAGCCGTCAAGGCTTGAAAGATCTTTCGAGCGTACAGGTGACAAGGGCCTTTCGTGACCTTCAGACCGATACTGGCTGGATAGATCGACGAGTGCTGCGGTATCGGGAAGCGACGGACGGGAATGCGATCCTTTCATATCTGCCTGCGGGTGAGCGGTCTATCACTATCGCGTTTCCCGGCGACCGGACCGAAACCTTAACCCTGCCGCTTCCGACGCTGATTCTGCTCGGCAAAGGTAAAGACTATTATTTGTGGGCTGCGTCGTCATCGACAGTTACGCGAAATACAAATCTGGCCGTTGCCCCGTTGCCGAATATTGGCTCGGGAAAGATCTGCTTCGGGAAAAATGAAGTTCCTGAAACACATCCTTCCACGCTGAATGCGGTTTGGAAGCTCATCTTCGGTGCGCCCTTCAACGGCGATCATTCAACCGGGCGGTGCCAGACCGAAGGTGACGTACGCGATCTCCTCGAAAAACTTGCGACCGACCATGCGAAGAAGTTCCCGACGACTCAACTTATCGTGTCTTCGAGCACCGTCGAGGATGCATGGGAAAGCATCGTCGAACGTACAAGATACGACAGCCGGTTCTAGTTTCTAACTTAATCCTATATGTCATCGAATCTTATCAGCCCGCCGAAACTGGTCGGGTATCGCATCGCTGCGTCCGAAAATGATCCGATCGATGCAGCCCTTTTCGAGTATTTGCTCGCCGGCAATGGCCTGTTCGTCAGGGCAAAACGTAAAGAGTTTGCAGTCTCGCTGCCGCTGAGCGTGCAAAAGATATCGGGGTTGCCGAACGCAACGATCGGCGTTAGGTGGACGAGGCCGGGAATACCCGCTGCTTTCTGGCAAGAGATCCTTACGCACGCCCAGCAAACATACTCATCCTCAAGTTTTAAGGAAGAGGTCTATTTGATCTATTGGGACAGAACTCTTTTCGGATGGCGATGGAAAGCTTCCGGTCGAAATCATACATGGGCATCGACGATCGCGGATGACACCCTGCCGGAATACGCTGATTGCTGCATTGAATTGCACACGCATCCTCCCGGTGCTCTGCATTTCAGCAGAGCGGACGATCGGGACGAACTGGGTAAGTTTCGTCTATTTGCGATCCTGATCGATGTTCACGACAAACCGAAGGTACGGTTCCGCTGTGGAGTTTACGACCACCTTATCCCGGTTCCCGCTGCATGGGTCGGCGAGATGCCGGAAGGGATCATCGATTTGAACGAGATAGATGCTCTTGTGGAGATGTTGTCGTGACAAATATAGACCTCAGCTTTGCACAGGCCGCCGTAGTGATGCCGAAGGAGCACAACAAGCTTCGAATCATCCAGGTCGGAGCGGGTGGAACTGGTTCATTCGCTGCACTCATTATTGCCCGGCTGATGTATGAGCTGAAGGAGTCAGGCAAATCCGTTGAATTTCTTATTGTCGATCCGGATATTGTCGAAGCCGGGAACATTCCACGGAGTAACTTCTGTGCCGCGGAGATAGGAAGCTTCAAAGCCCAGACCATCGCGAAGCGGATTACTTTGGCTTGGGGTTTGGAATGCAGCTACGCGAACGACACCTTCGACGCAGAGATGCACTTAAAACAATCGTCAGGCGATTATCGCTCGCTCACCGTGATCGTCGGCTGTATCGATAATCATCTTGCGAGACGCGAGATTCATCGGGCCGTAGAAACGCTGCAGGGATACCGGTCGGACGATGCCGCCAACATCTGGTGGATCGACGGCGGGAACGGAAAGTCTTCAGGGCAAGTTCTTATCGGCTCGAATACGAAACGACAGAAGCCTGAAGAATTCTTCGTCGGATCGAGTATCTGCCGCTCGCTGCCCGCCCCGTCGCTTGTGCATCCCGATCTCCTTGATGCAGAAAACAAAGTTAGATCCGCCGACCTTGAAAGACTCCCATGTCCTGATCGCATACGTCTTGGTGAACAAAGCTTGAACGTCAATCACCGCGTCGCGGTTGAGATCGGCGAGATGCTCACCGCGATGTTTCTGACTCGATCGCTGAAACGCTTTGCAACCTACTTCGATCTCGAAACGGGAACGAGCCGTTCCCTCTATTGCACGCCTGAGCAGATCGGATCGGCAATGGGAAAAAGGAAATAGATCCATGTCAAAACTTCTTACCGAAGAGCTTAGAAAAGCTCTTCCCAAACTGCGCGAACAGGCGGGCTCCGCCGATCCTATCGTTCACGCGAAATTCTTCTTTCCCGCCTCCGGATGGACCTGGTTTGTTACCGAGGGCGAACCGAATGGCGATGACTTCCTCTTTTACGGCTACGTCATCGGTTTCGAATCCGAGTGGGGGCCATTCGGATTAAGAGAGCTTGAAGAGGTGGAAGTGGATGGCTTCAGGATCGAACGGGACATACTTTTTGAGCCGACGCCGTTTAGCAAGATCCGGTTCTGATATAGGGCACTCCTGCCTTATCGAGAAAACGGGCGGACGGCAGGCGAGGTAAAGATGGAAAATCAGGAATATATCTCGAACGGCGATGGGCCGGTATACCCGCCAAGGGCCAACTCATTGGCATCCTCGGTTTTGCAAAACGTCTTTCGTCGCAGCGAGCAACCGGAAGTTCCGACAGCCATAAATCCAGTTCCGGAGGCAATGGTCGTGTCGGAAGACCCCACGCCGGTTTCTGAGGCGGCCACAGCATCGCAGCTGGCTCGAAATATCCTCAATCGCCTTGACCAGCGAAAAGAGAAAGCCTCGGTCAACCTCGGCATAGGGGTCGATGAAGTCGAGTCGCTTCCGTTCGATCTGTCGAAGCTGGAGAGTGAAGGGATCTTCATGAACATCGACTGCCGGGGATTCGGCCGCCTCGTTCGTCAGCTTGAATGGAAGACGCTGGGCGTGACACTCCCTGAGGACACAGCCGTTCGTGTCAGCCCGCCGAGAGCGGGACTGCTTCCCGACATCTATCGAAACAGGCGGATGCGCGGTGCGTCTCAAGCTCATAACGCTCTCAACAAGTTCGGCTTCCGGTTTACGCATTGTGAGACCGTTTGGGGAACCAGCGACTATAAATGGATCCCGTGGACCGCCTTCGAACAGGCATACTTTCATGCCTGTGAAACCCTTTCAAAAGCAAAGGCTGAAGTCCTAGAAAAGTACGACGAGATCGTCGAGGTTTTGACCGACAGCTTTCGCGATCTCGCAAATGACTCGGCAGAGAGGCTGCAGGCCACGACCGAGGAACCATTCAACAAAGAACAGTTTGTCGAAGCCGTTATCGCACAGGCTCTCGGTATGGTTCCGACTCGCGAGATGATCCGCGACGGCCTTGTCATAACGATGAAGCCGAAAGTGATCGTTCTCGGATCGGAGATAGTCGCCGAGCAGAATCTCGCACGCACTCTCGCACTCGAAACCGAGAAAGTAGATGCCGAGAGAACGCATCTTGAACTTGAGCTTGATGCGAAACGCCTTGTCGAGCAGATCAAGGTAACGGAAGCTGCCGAGGAATCGCAACGCGAGCGAGAAGTTAAGGAACGCATCCGCAATATGAAGATTGAGGCAGCCCGCCGAGAAGCCGACGAAGCAGTTTCCCCGGTAAAGGAAGGCTTTGCCCAGATCACTGCGAAATTGTTCGAAGCGGCGACGGAAATGGCCGAAAGGATGAAGGATGCAAAGTTCATTCCCGGGTCTTTGGCAAAACGAGCAAGGCAGATGTGTGAGTGGTACCAGCTAATGAACTTTACCGGAGACACCTCGCTCGAAGAAGTATTGGCCAAACTGGAAAGTGCTTCTGGTCGTGAGGCAAAGGAGAGATCACCGGAGGAGATGCGAACAGCCCTCAACGATATTCTCTGCGCTACAACCGTTCAATCCAGGAGGCTTCTGGATGAAGACCGTCTCTCGGCCCTGGAACTTTAAAACGATGCCATCCCGAATAGTCGAAGCAGAGTATCTTCACTACTCAAATCTTGCCAGGAACAGCGACAAGGTCTTCAGCATCTTTCTTGTTGAAGAGGATGACGGAAGCTACAGCTGCATATCGGAGTATGGGCGGCGGGGAACCTCACTTGTCCGGGTTGTCGTTTGTTCAAACAAATCGCGACCAGCTGCAGAAAGAGCCTTCAGAAAAAAGCTCGATGCGAAGAGAAACCATCGCGAGACGCCATACTGGGATTCTCCTGACGGGTCCGACCAAAGTCCGTATGCACAGGAACTTGCTGCGAGGTCTGTTCCCGCGAGTACCATTTCCACTCACATGATCGCCGAGCCCGGCCAAACGCAAAAACAAGCGGTGGACAAAACAGTGAGAGCGAGTGGGATTCTCAATCAAGGACAGATCGACTCTCTGGAGATCTGAGTTAAAGAGACTTTATGACCGATCAAACATCCGATGCAAAAAGCATCGAGAGATTCCTGCGCGAGATCGATGTTCGCATACGAGCCCGCTATCCGCTGATCGCGATCAACACTTACGAAGAAGATCGTGTTCGCGAAGCTCTAGTCGATCTGGTATTCCAGGAACGCCACAATGAGAAGCCCCTCTATTTCTGGAGCCGTCCCAGCGGATTGCAAAAGGTAGTCGACCCGAAAGAAGGCATTCTCCAGAATCCTGAATCGGTGGGTGACACGGACGACCCGGAAAGCGTTCTCGGATTTATCGGCGAACAGAAAACGGGAATTTTTCTGCTGTGTGATTATGCTCCGTATATCTCACCTTATGGGCAGGAAGATCCGTTGCTCGTTCGCCGTCTGCGCGAAATAGCCTGGAAGCTAAAATCCACCAAGGCTACGGTTCTATTCGTAGGCCCCAATTTTCCCGACCTGAAAACTCTGGAAAAGGAGATCACCCAGATCGATCTTGAGTTGCCGAAGGAGAATGAGATCGAAGAGTCGATCGAGCTTCAGTTGAAGAATCTCCGGTCCAGCGGTCTTGCTATCGATCTTGAAAAGGATACGCAGGTCGCACTTTTGCAATCGCTTTTGGGACTGACCGCAGGCGAGATCAGCAATGTGATCGCAAAGGCGGTTATCAGCTGCAACGGACTTAACCGCGAATCGATCAATGTCATCCTTGAGGAAAAGAAAAATGTCATTCGCAGAAGCGGATCGCTAACCTATGTTCACCCTGAACCTGCAAGTAATCTAGGCGGCTATAGGTCCCTTCGAGCGATCCTTGAACGTGCAGCCTACACTTTCAGTCCGAGAGCTAAGGCTCGACACGTCGAACCGTGCAAAGGAATATTGCTAGTCGGTTTGCCGGGATGCGGCAAGGATCTTTGTAAACGGGTCGCATCCTCAATTACAAATCGGGCTCTGCTCGATCTCGACTTTGGCTCGATTATGGGCGAGGGCGGTGGAGTTATCGGCTCTTCGGCAATGTCGATCAAAAGAGCATTGTCGATCGCCGGAACGATCAAGGGGATTCTGGGAATCAGCGAGTTTGAAAAAGCCGTATCGGATATGAAGTCGTCGAACAAGACTGACGGAGGTGAAACCGCCCGAACAATTTCTTATCTTCTCAACTGGATGCAGGACAACAAGGATGTTCTGGTGTTTGCCACCGCCAACGATGTGCGTGAGCTCGAGTCCGAGCAATTCCGAATAGGCCGATTCTCCTATATACACTTTGTCGATCTGCCCGGTGCCGAGGACCGAAGCGAGATATTCCGTGTTCACCTGACGAAACGTGAGCTTAATCCCGACCAATTCGATCTGGAAAAGCTCGTTGATAAGAGCAAGGACTTCTCCGGCGCCGAGATCGAAGGAGCAGTGAAGGATGGAGTTCTTGAAGCATTCATCGACGGCGACCGTTCTGCAGAGACCAGAGACATTCTCAAAGCCGTCGAGAGCATACCGCCCACCGCTCAGATGATGAGCGAAAAGATCGAAGAGATCCGTAAATGGGCTCGGAACAATATCAAAGGAGCGGCGGGCAAGATTGACGGCTCAGGAATCGCCGGAAATCGCGGCGATCGGGTCTATGAGTTTTAGGGTCAGGGAAGACTCACTAAGTTATGTCCAAATATATGTCATTCGATTCGCACGCATTTGCGAATGGAGATTTGCTGTTAGAGGCATTGTCCGAATTGGGCTTAACGACTGTCACTCAGGGGAAGGAATTGGTGCTCGATGGATGGGACAAACGAAATGCCCGAACCGCAGATATTATCATTCGGCGAAAGGACGTAACGGCCCATCATCTTCTCGCTGATATCGGCTTTCAGAAAACAGCATCGGGTTACGTGGCCGTGATTGACGACATGGATCTCGATTATCGACTCGGCAAGGACTTCGTCGTCCGTCTGCAGAATCAATATCACGAAGCTGCTGCCCGAAAGATGGCGAAGAAGCTTGGCGGGAGTCTCGTCAAGGAGCGGATCGGTAAGACGATCAAGATCCGAGTCAGATTCTGAAGGAGCGATTATGGCTGAAATTGAATTCACTATCGACACCGAGAAGGGAACTTGCGAGACGAAGATCAACGGTGTTCAGGGACCCGCCTGCGAAAAAACCGCCCAACAGTTGAAGCAGGTTCTCGGAACTCCGACCACCGACCGGAAAACTGCCGACTATCATGCGTGGCCAACCCCTAAGAGGCTTGTAGGATCCAATGAGTAAAGAATTAGTATTTGTGCTTGAACCGGATGTCGGACGCGTGACGGTAGAGATCTCGCAGGCATCGGCACAAACAGTCGATGAAGTTGCGAGGGATCTTGGGAAACGAATAAGTCTAAATTGCGCGAAGCCCGCCGAAAAAGAAAGATATTTACCCGTTTTGCATACAGCGTCAACGAAACAGGCGTGTCTCGATTCCGACGCATTTTCGATCTGGCTTTACCGGCTTTACCACAACTCGGTCGTCGATGGGCCAGGCAGACGAAGCGTTGTACAGGTGAGTGGTTGTTCTCTAAATTGCAGCGGATGTGCGTTCATACAGACTCACCGGCTGGAGAACGGCAAACTAATATCGATCTCCTCCATCGTGAGCGAAGTTCTTGCTCATCGCGAACGTCATGACGGGGTAACAATCCTCGGAGGCGAACCATTCGATCAACCCGAGGCGGTTGCCGAGCTTGTATCAAGGTTGAGGAACCACGGTATTCACGTCACTATCTATTCGGGATATACGATCGAGCAACTTATTGATCGAAAACTCACTGCGATAGACTACATCCTCACCCATATCGATCTTTTGATCGATGGACCATACATTAGTGAAATGCGAGACGGCGCAGGCGAATATCGCGGGTCGCGTAATCAGCTCTTAATTGGAGGTTAAGGGCTGGGGTTCTCCGGATGGAAAGTATAAGTAATATTTGAATTCTGGCGAAAAAATTAGCCGATGGTGCAAAAATGCTCGATCTGACAAACCAGACCGAGCAGATCTTATTCACCTTCCAACTTTCACCTCACCGAGAGCGCTTCGCATTTCGATCCTCAAACTCCAAGATGTCCGCGAGACGATAGCGCGCCTGGTTTCCGATTCTAAAGGCTTTCAGATGCAAGGTATGTGATTTAGGCAGTGCTCGAAGTCGCTGAAATCTCTTGGCTATTGCATCAGGTGTCCCGCTCAATCTCCATCTTTCCGCCAACTGAAAATTATCTAGAATATCTTGGTTCATAGGCTCTCCAAAGTCATTTCTCAAGCCGTTCTGTGCAAAACCTATGCCGACCAAATTTCCGAAACGGAGCTTCGTTTTAAGAACTAGGCAAGATTGTTACCTAAGAGGAAGCCATGTAGATGCCGAGTCAACGTAAGCGTCAATGTTCGGCTTCCACGTTTGAAACCAACCCCTTCATTTTGGAAATGGATAACAAAGGAGAGAGCAGATGACTCGGGAAAACTAGCTCTTGAATTCTTTAAATCCAGACCCAACATAAACAATGACTTAGACTCAGGGACGGGAATCTACCCGAACATCTACCCGAAGTGGCAAAAAGAGCAAAATAAAAGGGCTATTTTTAGCCCTTTTACCATGGTTCAAAACAACTGTAAGTTATTGTAAATAGGATTGTTAAAAGTTTGGTGCGGACGAGAAGAATCGAACTTCCACTGCCTTGCGGCAACAGGCTTCTGAGACCTGCGCGTCTACCAGTTCCGCCACGTCCGCACGTGTCGAACTTATGATGATACGCGCATTTGAGGCAAAAACTCAAGATTGCCGTGCAATGATTTTGTGATGTACGCGTGTTAAGGCGGTAATCTGTTATCTTAGGTGTGTGAGTATCGCTGAGGGCATCATAACCGTAAAAAACTCGATCGCCGCTGCCGCCGAGCGGTCCGGACGCAGTGCGTCTGACATTACGCTCGTCGCGGTCAGCAAGACACATCCGCCCGCCGCCGTTGTCGAGGCGATCGACGCAGGCGCCGTCGTGTTCGGCGAGAACAAGGTGCAGGAGGCTGATGAAAAGATCGCCGTCATCGACCGTGATCGCTGTCAATGGCACATGATCGGCCATCTTCAATCTAATAAGGCACGCAAGGCTGTACAGCTTTTTGACATGATCCACTCGGTCGATTCGCTCGAACTCGGGTTAAGGCTCGATCGTATATGCGGTGAAGAGGGCCGCGCATCGCTGCCGGTGCTCATCGAGGTCGATCTCGCCGGCGAAGAGTCAAAGTCCGGTATCACCGAGAGCAGCCTTTCCCAAGTTATCGAGCGCCTCGGCAAATGCAGATATCTCGAGCTAAAGGGATTAATGATCTTGCCGCCGTTTGCGGATGATGTTGAGATGACGCGGCCGTATTTTACACATCTGAGACAGCTTCGCGATGAACTGCTGCCCGGCGGCGAACTCTCGATGGGAATGAGTCACGACTTTGAGGCCGCCGTCGAAGAAGGTTCGACAATTGTCCGCGTTGGGACGGCAATTTTTGGAGCAAGATAATAATGGGCCTGACCCGAAAACAAAAGATACGGCTCTGCATTGCGGCCTTTTGACCGCTCGCATACATCACATTCTTTGTGCTGAGGGTCGTAAGCTTTTTATGGCTTGCGGTGATTTCGACCGCATACGTACCGTCGAGCGAACCGCCCGATCGGCGTTAATTATATCTGATGCTTTCTGTAACCATTCTTCCGATCTTATTTCTCGTCATCTGGAGCCTCTTTGGTGTTTGGGCGTTGGTGATGCTGCTTCGGCTTGTTTTTAATTACGCCGACCCAAATCCATTTGGCAAGGTTGGGCGTTTTGGTTTCAAGACGCGAAAGCTGACCGAAAAATGGATCTATCCTGCGGCAAGATTTTTGGCAATGTACGGCATCGATACACGGCTTGCACCGATCGTGACCTTGCTGATCGGGCTGATGCTCACGTATTTTGCGGTACAGATCATCGCAAATACTTTCTCGATAATCGATGGCCTGACGGCCGCCGTCGCCGCCGGTAACGTAAAGGCGTTTATCGGCTTTATTCTTTACGGCCTGCTTAGCCTGCTGGTGCTGTTCATCTTTATACGATTTATCTCGTCGTGGTTCGTATTTTCAAAGAACACCTTTCTTGGCTTTGTCACGCGTGTGACAGAACCGGTGCTTGCACCGTTTCGACGGCTGATACCTCCGATCGGAATGTTCGATATCTCGGCAATGATCGCTTTGCTGCTGATCGGTTTTTTACAAACGCTCGTGATCAGAGTATTTGTATCGCCCGTTTAAGCTGTTTTAGTCGTCATCGTCATTACGTCTTTTTTTAACGACAATATCATCGTCATCATCGCCCGGATCTATGCCTGCGGTCATGAGGTCAAATGCCGGTGATCTCGCGGCGGCCGGCATACTCGTCTCGCCTCTGACCGAGAACCAAATTATCTCATTCAGTTCTTTCGGATCGGCCATATCAGGATGCGATAGGTCCTGTTTGTCCGTGAGCCGCATATAATACGCCATCTTAGCTGACGGTTTGTCTGGCGGAAAGAGGTTATCGAGAGCGATGTTTGGCAGCACGGCATTGTACGGCCTCAGATCGGCATCAGCACTAAATATGTCCATCGGCGTCGCGTGCGCATCGAGAAAATTCATCGGCTGTATGCCAAGACATAGTTCCATCGTGCGTATCAGGCTGACGGTATTATGAAATTGATGGATCAGCCGCCCGGGCTTGTTGTAAGCCGAGATCACGATCGCCGCCGAACGGTGAGCATCGACATGATCCGGCCCGTCCTGCGCGTCATCCTCTATCACAAAGATCGCGGTGTCCGCCCAATACGGGCTATTAGAAACCTCTTGTACGACACGGCCGACCGCATAATCGTTATCGGCAACATAGAACTGCGGTGTCGGTGTCCCTCGATGAAGCCCTGCCGTGTGATCATTTGACAGCCTCAGTATAGTGAGTGCGGGCATCGCATCGGCCTTACCGGCCTGTCTGTCAGCGACATAATTTTGAAAGTCCGCTTTCCATGCTCCAAATCGCGATGCACCGCGAAAGCGTTCGTCCATTTTGGCATCGTCTATCACCGGATCTATCGACGCATCTTGACGCGCCGCCCGATAGCTGTCGGTCGTCATGATATCAGGCGTGTCCATATCAAAATTGCGGCCTGTCGGCGAAAAATGCCCTTCGAGCGATCTTTTTGTCGGAAACGCCGTGACCGTCGGTGAGAGGTCAGGATAATGTTTGCCTTTTCGGCGATTAAGAGACGCAACGTCCTCTGATGACACTGTCGCGATAAACTCGCCGTATGAGCGATAGCTGATGCCGGCACGCTTTGCGGCATCCCAGAGATAGAGAGATTCGGGTTCACCTATATCTCTTGCGCCATTCAGATACGGTATATAGCGCTTGAGAAACGAGGCCACATCATTCGCGGTCGCGGGCAGGTCAAAGACCGACGGTAATGCAACGGCGGGTTGCGTCGATGGTGCATCATAAGCAGGCAGTCGGTTAAAGCCCTCGTAATCGTATGTGCGTCCGCGTCCGGAATATTCCCAACGATATGCCTTATCGACGTAGTCGCTCGAAAATGCCGCCGTCGCCCAGTTATGTCCGTCCGGACTCGCCTCCGAGTTGACAAAGAACCTGTCGAAAAGCCCAAATCTCAATGCCAACGCACGTGCGTTCGGCGTTATATTTTGCTCTTCGCCCTCGGGTGATTTCGCCGCGTCGCCGGCACCAAAGATCGCCACCGAGCCGTCGCCGTCAGCCTGTGTACCATCGCCGGAACTTTTAAGATCGCCAAAGACCTGATCGTATGTACGATTTTCGCGGATGATATAAATAACGTGTTTAAATGGCGATCTGCCGCCGGGAAAGATGTTTCGCCGCGGCGAGCCGATCAGTCCGTTGTTACGCATAACGGTCTGCGTGTATGCGTACAGCCCTTTTTCATCAGGCAAGTCGATGAGGCTGATGCTGCCCGACATCGCTGATACGCTGTAAAGTCCGCGTTTTGTATAGCCCGATCCGGGAAATTGGGCATTCGGCATATTCGGGTAAAATCCCGTGTCATTTATCGTCTGAGACGAATTTTCCATTCCCGTGCCTTTGCCGTTGCCGACCAGCAATCGTCCGCCCGCGACCGCGACCGCTGACGGATAATTGCCTGTCGGTATGAATCCTAAAAGTTTCGAGGCCGGTTTGGCCGTTTTGCTGCGGTCGAGACGAATGACGCCGACCGCATTTGCCTTTGCATTGCTGACATATAATGTCGAGTCGTCGTCACTCAACGCGATGCCCTCGGGGCTTGCACCGCCGCCTGAGTCTTCGGCAAGATGCACGTCGATCGTCTCAATGACCGCATCACGCTGTGTGTCGATAACAGAAACACTGTCGCCGTCGGAGTTTGCGACATATAATCGAGCTCGGCTGCGGTCAAATGTCATTGCCGTCGGATGTCTGCCGACGGCGACATATTTTACGCGATTCGACGCATCAACGACCGCGACAGTTGCGTCGCCCCAGAGGGATACATAAATCTTTGAGACCTTTTTAGCGGTTGCGAGCAGCTTAACGTCATACGGATATGTGAACTGCTCCGAACCCGCCCGGCGAAGCGCGATCCGTGTTATTCGCCGCGTGTTCTTCAGATCGGAGACGATCCCCAACGAATCGCCGAGGTTGTTTGCCGTATAGATCGACCCGCCGTCAGGGCTGACGGCAATGCCCGTCGGATAAACCGCCGCAACATTAGAGTTGTAGTTTGGCGAAGGAGCATTATCGGCAAAGGCTGCAACATCGACGTACGGAGCCTTGATCGGCTGATCGGGCTCACTTTCGGGTAAGATCGGCCTATCTGCCGCCGTATCAAATGCGAATATCCATATCCGGTTCTCAAATCCGCCTGAAACATACATACGGTATTTCCCGTCCGGCTGTAAGTTGCGGTCAAAATCGCATCCGACATTTGCGCTCTGCGGCGAAGGGAAATAGATAGTCTGTACAACCTGTATAGGCTTTGCGTTGAGGTCGATGACAGACAACGTCTGCTGGGCCTTGCTGGCTGATGTAAACTCGACGCCATAGCCGCTGTTGACAGCAATGAGAAAGCGTCCTTTACCATCCGGGCCGTTTGCGTCCGGCGAGCGTACAAAGTTTACCGTCAGCGGAGCGACCGCCGGCAGTCCGTTAGCCGCATCAGTGATCAGATGACCGGCAGGCGTCGGCCGAAAGGCATTTTTTTCTTCAGCAGATCGTGTCTGTGCCTTTGTCGTCGGCACAATGTAAAATACGCCGCTGCATATAACCAAAGCGATCGCCGGCACCGCCGAAAAGCGAAACCAAAGATCGTCGAGACGCTCTATCATCATACGAAACCTCACTGACCTGTTGACCTTTTTGAGATATCATAGCCTATTCGATGTTACATGGATATAGATAAAAATAACGCGGACCCTCGCTCGCTGACGATCGATATCAGGGTCGTACCGCGGGCCTCTAAGAGCGAGGTCGTCGGTTGGCATGACGGTGCACTGAAATTACGCATCGCCGCTCCGCCGGTCGATGGCGCGGCAAATGATGAGGTCGTACGCACACTCGCAAAGTATTTCGGTGTTGCAAAACGCAGCATCGAGATCATCGGCGGCATGACGTCAAAACAAAAACGCGTTCGTATCGACGACATCGACCGCCGGACTGCTGAGGCATTGTTGAGCGCCGCGTGATAGGCGTGATATAGTCATTTATTCGTTAAACCTTAAACAAAACAAGGATTTAGAGTAAATGTCAGGACACAGTAAGTGGCATACAATTAAACACAAAAAAGGCGCTCTCGACGCCAAACGCGGCAAGATCTTTACCAAGCTGATCAAAGAGATCACGGTTGCGGCACGCACCGGCGGCAGCGGCGATGTCGATGCCAACGCCCGTCTTCGCAAGGCGGTCTCAGATGCAAAAGGGCAAAATATGCCTAACGACACGATCGAGCGCGCTATCAAACGCGGTACCGGTGAACTCGAGGGCGTAAATTACGACGAGATCACATACGAGGGCTACGGGCCAAATGGCGTCGCGATCCTCGTCGAGACGATGACCGACAATCGTAATCGCACCGTCGCCGAGATACGTCATCTTTTTTCAAAGAATGGCGGCAATATGGGCGAGGCCGGTTCGGTCGCTTGGATGTTCGATAAAAAAGGTTATATCGTCGTCGATAAGGCCGCCCGCAGTGAAGAAGAATTATTTGACATCGTCATCGAGGCCGGTGCCGAAGATATGCAGGACGACGGTGATGTTTTTGAGATCTTTACCGCACCCGAAAATTACGACGGTGTGAACGAGGCGGTCAGATCCGCCGGTATCGAACCTCAGGCATCCGAACTCTCTATGGTTCCGCAAAACTACATCAAACTCGAGGGCAGCGACGCCAAGACGATGATGAAACTCTACGACGCACTGGACGACAACGACGACGTCCAAAAGGTCTGGGCAAACTTTGATATCGACGAAAACGAGTTAGACTAGTTCCTTTTTATTAATAAAGGAATCTCTGAACGATCGTTAAAAGCCAACAAATTTAATAGCCGTGCGTTAAGCAAAAGCTCGACGCACGGCTTATTTTTTGAGGCCTCACGATCAAAGATATGTTGCCCGTCAGCCCGACCGATCCGTATTCAGCTCCAAGCTGCCTGCGGCACCGCGTTTGCGGCGGCTGCCGAACCGTAGAAAATGATCGTACGCGGCATTGCTCTCCGGATCGATCTTTATGATATGAGCACCCACGAGAAATTTTTCGGTCGAGAGATGTATGCCGACCGACTCGTATCGCTTACCGATGACCTGCATCTCAACCTTGCCGGTCGGGAGGTCGATCTCGACATTTAATTTGCGGTCCTGACCGACGAGATATTTCTCTTTGAGGCGTATCGCACCGACCATAAAGGCAACGCCGGTGCGGCTGAGATCAACAGTTTCGCCGACAAGGGCGTTGTTCCTTGCGACCTCGCGTAAATGTTGAGAATTGATGTCCGGTTCGAACCAAACGCGCACAGGTACCGATGCACGGCGCCTCGCTGCGACCAGCCGTTCAGACAGTGAGGTGTTAAATCGGTCGATCAGTTTTCGTAACATCGCAAGTTCAGGCGGGAGTAACTCTTTATTTTATATATACTTTTCGGCTTTTTACAAACATTTTATTCACATCTTGCTGCTCGGCGGCCTTATATCTCTGTTAACTTTGACTCTTTCGAGTGCATTATTTCTTGATCGGCTCACCTTTTAGATCCTTGCTGCTGATATGCGGCAGCCCTTTTTCGTCGATCTCGAGAAGGAATGACCGGCGTCCCGTTCTGCCATATTCGGCAGGAACGGCATTGGCAAAATACCTGTGTTTATCGGCTGAAAGCGTGATCGTGTAGTTATAGCCCGTCGATGCACTGCTGCCCGCATCAGCCGGAAGCAGGCCGCCCTGAATAAGCGTCGGCAGATCGCCGCAGACATTATCATTCTGCAGCGAAAAAGCGACCTCGGCCTTGGCGATGCGCTCCATCATCGATGACGCCTCATTCTCATGCGTCTCGACCCGCAGATTGTAAAAATATTGTTTTCCCTCAGCTTTGATGCGTTTTTCGGCTTCGTCATCGACGGTGATGATCGTCCAGGTTTCGCCGTTCTTTTTTAATTTGATCTGCTGGAGTTCGTCTTTGCCGGTCTCGTCGTTAGGCAAGAGTGCCGTCACGGTCGCCGAATCACCCGACACGATCTCACCGTTGATCTGCAGCTCGGCAGGGATCAATCCTGCTATCGCTTCGAAATCGAGAGCAAAGTCGTTAAGCTCTGAGTCACTGAGGCTTTCGATCGCGGGCCGCAGATTTGTTAAGAACAGAGCGTCGCGAAACTTCTTTTCGCGGAGCAGTTTATAAAATGCACGAACCGTATCCGCCGGGCCGCCGGCCGTGATCTCGATCGCCGCAGCTTTGGGCTTTGTCGTCTCAGACGAATTTTCAGCGGTGTTTGTGACCTCAGCAGTATTTGAAATGCCATTTTTTGAAGCTGCGGCTGAGCAGCTGACCGCAAGTGCGGCAAGCACGAGACATACTGCCTGTACAAAAAACCCTCGCACTGTCGCGAGCCGTCTGGACTTTAGTTCTGACATTATTACTGTTTTACGGTTCCGGAAAGGGACTGACCGCCCGCGAAAAAGCGAGCTTGCATCTAAAAGTATATCTTTTTACTTTCAATTATGTAAAACAAAATATAACAGGCACATTGAGATAAGCTGCACCTTTGCGGTAATGAGATCGTCAGTAAAACAGCGATCAGACAACAAACTGTCCGAAAACAGCATTTTATGATATTGGCGTTGCCTTTAGAGCGGGTAATGAAGCGGCCGCCGATAGCGAACCGGGACGAACATCGGTTCAGGTTTTAGGCGGTAAGTAATAGTAAGTAATAGTATAGCCCCGCCGTAAACGACGGGGCTAAGCTATAACATAGAACATCTGCACGTTAGTTAAAGCAGACGGCAATGCTCATTACCTGCACCTTTCAGACAGATCGCATACTTGTCCTAAAGTGTCCGAACGGTTAATCAGTCGCCTTGCCTTTGAGCCAAAGCTCGCGGCCGACAAGATACATGATCACGGCCAGGATAATAAAGGGAATGATACCCAGCAGATCCGACGAAAAGAACGGATTGCTCGTCTTTGACCAACTTTCGGCCTTATCCTGAATGTCCTTGAGCATCGGCCAGACCGCGAACAGAGCGATCAGGATGCCGGCGATCGCACCTCCGGCGATATAGCCCGACGCAAGCAGAACGCCGTTCGATTTATCGGTCTCGGCGGTGATCTCATCCTCGGTAAGATTGCGTGAGGCGAGCTTGCGTTTGAGATATATATCGACGAGATATCTAACGATGCCGCCGATAAAGATCGGTGTCGATGTCGAGATCGGCAGATAGATGCCGACAGCAAATGCGAGCGACGGCACACCTGAGAGTTCGAGTACGACGGCGATCATAGCACCGAGTATCACCAATCCCCAAGGCAGATTTTGTCCGAGCACGCCCTTGATGATATAGCTCATCAGCGTCGCCTTTGGCGCGTCGTATCGAGTCAGATCCTTGCCGTCATCATCCTTTTTGATAATGCCGTTGATGCCCGGATCGACAAAGTACGCAGGTTTGCCGTCCATGCCGACCAGATATTTGCCGACCTGGCCTTCTTTAGGCTCGGTGTTCTGCCAGACGCGATATGCGTTGGTGTCGGTATTCTTGTACTTACCGTTGGTGATGTGCTCTGACTGAAACTCACCGCCTTGTTTGAAAAGCTGATCCTCGGCTATCACCTTAGATGCGACCGGGTTAGACGCATCGACCTTTTGATAATAGGTCTCATTGTTATTAAGCATGATCAGCAGCGACCCGAGCACGAGTGCCGATGCCAATGCTCCGACGAGGATCGCGATCTGCTGACGCCACGGCGTACCGCCGACCCAAAAACCCGTCTTCAGATCCTGTGACGTCGTACCGCCGTTAGACGCCGCGATACACACGATGCCGCCGATCGACAGTGCCGTGACAAAATACGGATCTGCCGCCGTCCATCCGAGGCCGAGAAAAACCAGACACGTGATCAGCAGTGTTGCCACCGTCATACCCGATATCGGGTTCGATGACGAACCGACCTCGCCGGTAAGACGCGACGACACCGTCACGAACAAAAAGCCTAGAATGATGATGAGTATCGCTCCAAAGAACGAAACAAATGGACTCGAAAACACGCTCAGCCCCAGCTGCGGAAAGAGCATTATCGCGGCGATCAGTCCGATGATGCCGACGACCACCCATTTGATCGAGATGTCCTGATCGGTACGCGGCAGCGACGAATTTGATTCCTTACTGCCGCCGCGAAGGTCGGCAAGGCCGGCCTTTAGCCCGTGCCATATCGTCGGCAGGCTGCGTGCGAGCGAGATCATTCCGGCCATAGCCACCGCACCGGCCCCTATGTAGAGCACATACGCACCGCGTACGTCACTCGGGTCCATTTCGCCGATCGTCTTACTGATCTCAGGGGCGACAGGCGTTGTCACCGCGTCGCCAAAGAATTTGATGATCGGTATCAGCACCAGATACGACAGCACGCCGCCGCCCATCATCAGCCCTGCGATCTTTGGCCCGATAATATAGCCGACACCGAGCAGCGTCGGATCGTTGTCCGAGTTGATCGATCCGCCCTTGAACCCTTTGTCCGTAAAGTCGTAACCGGGCGAGTCCTTCCAAAAAAAGAACACTTTCATCAGCGCATTAAAGATAAAACCGATCACAAATCCGATCGTAATTATCTTACCGCCCTGCAAAGCGGCTCTGTCGTCACCGGCTGTCGCCACCTCGGTCGATGCCTCGCGGCTCTCGCGTGACGCCCCGGCCTTGAGTACCTCGGCACACGCCGTGCCCTCAGGGTACTTGAGATAACCATGCTGGTCCTTGATGAGCGCTCGCCTCAGCGGGATCATCATCAAAATACCCAACAGGCCGCCCATCACCGCAACGAGCATCACACGCGTCAGCTCGAGATCGAACCCGAGGATCATGATCGCCGGCATCGTAACTCCGATACCGAAAGCGATCGACTCACCCGCCGAACCCGCCGTCTGCATCATATTGGCCTCAAGAATGGTCGCATCCTTAAGGCCGAGCTTCGACAATATTCGAAAGACCGTGATCGCGATGACCGCGACGGGTATCGACGCCGAAACGGTCAAACCAGTCTTTAAGACCAGGTACAGCGACGATGCTCCGAACACGATGCCTAATAACGTACCGATCAAAAGCGGCAAAAATGTCAATTCACGCAGATTGGCGCTATCGGGAATATAGGGTTTAAAATTCTCGAGAAAAGGATTTTTCATCCTGCGTTGTCTCCTTGATGTCGAACTTACGTAAAGGGGAAAGATACTTGCAAGGAATTTACCTTTCTTAGCCGAAAAACGCAAAAACAAAAAACTCCCATCCTTGTTTAGGCGGGGTGATGTTAGTGTCCGGCGCCGGGTGATCCGGGTTTGTTGGGTTTAAGCAGAAAGACAAATGGGACAACGCCGATCACGATCCACATCAGCACATAATAGGCATCAATAAACGACAGCATCGACGCCTGTTTCAGGATATTTGCCCAAGCGATGCCTTTGGCCTGTTGGGCGGCTTGGTAAGCGTTGGAGCCTTGCGATATCAAAAATGAAACAATGCGGTTATACCATTCAGTAAAGTTCGGATCCAGATCGCTAACATGCGCTCCGAGTACGCCGACATGATATTGGTTGCGGCGGTTAAGTATCGTCGTCAGGATCGCGATGCCAAAGCTGCCGCCGAGGTTTCGGCTGAGATTCATAAGTGCCGAGACGTTGTTTGTCTTGCCCGGTTTGATGCCGGTATATGCGGCTGTATTGATCGGTACAAAAAGAAAGGCAAGGCCCGCCGCCTGATAGATACGCGCCCACGCGAGATCTTTGTACGCGACGGTAAGCGTCATTCCGGTCAAATGCCATAGAGCGAGTGCGGATATGGCAAGCCCGACGAGGATCAGCCAGCGAACCTGTACCTTTTGCAGCAAGTATCCGCCGACAAAGGGCATCATCAGCATCACGACAAAACCGCCCGGCGAAATGACCTCGCCCGCCGTTACCGCGTCGTAGCCCATCAGCGTCTGCGCCATCAGCGGCAGCAGAAATGTCGATCCGAATAAAATGAACCCGACCGCGAATAACAGTAAGAATGAGCTTGTAAAATTACGATCTAACAGCAGACGCACATCGACGGCGGGGTCTTTTTGCCGAAACTCCCAAATGACGCCGACGGTCAACGATACGATCGAGATGGCCAAAAATCTGATGATAAAGCCGGACTCGAACCAATCTTCGCGATTGCCCTCATCGAGTACGATCTCTAGTGCTCCGATGCCGAGTGCGATCAGCCCGATGCCGACCCAGTCCACCTTGACGCCCTCGCGACGCATACGTTCGCGTTCGCCGGCGGTGCTTTTTGGCTCGCTGACGAAATACCACGTCAGAGCAAGCGATGCTATTCCGACAGGCACATTGATAAAAAATATCCAATGCCAGCTGTAATTATCAGTGATCCAGCCGCCGACCGTCGGCCCGATCGCCGGTGCAAAAACGACGCCCAAGCCATAGATCGCGAAAGCAATGCCGCGCTTTGCCGGCGGTACGGTGTCGGCAATGATCGATTGTTCGCTCGGAGCAAGCCCGCCGCCGCCCAGGCCCTGAAAGATGCGAAAGATGATCAGCATCGGCAGATTGGTCGAAAGCCCGCACATCAGCGAGCTTGCAACAAATATCGCCACGCACGCCATATAGAACCGCTTTCGTCCAAAAAATGTTGCAAGCCATCCGCTGATCGGCAGTATCACGGCATTTGCGACGAGATATGAGGTCAGGACCCACGATGATTCGTCCTGGCCGGCGGAGAGGCTGCCTGCGATGTGCGGCAGTGCGACATTTGCGATCGAGGTGTCGAGCACCTCCATAAATGTCGCGATCGTCAGGATCACGATGATAAGGATCGGGTTTATCTGGCGTCGGGCCTCGGACATACAATGGGGGAAAGTGCCGGTCGATCTTTTGCCTTAATGTGCTCCCTCGATCGCCTTTGCGTTACGGACCTTTTTAAAGAGAAAACCTGCCGGTATGCATAGCCCCACGAGCACGGTCATGATCGTAAAATCATCAATATATGCAAGTGCCGTCGCCTGTCTGACGACAAGCTGATAAATGCTCGCGTAAGCCATCTGTGTCGCGGTTGACGGATCGAACTGCTGTACAAAACCCGCGTATATCTGCTGAAAATATTGTTGAAATGTCGGATTATTTTCTGAGACGTTAGTCATCAGATACGACTGATGCATCTGGCCATATCTCGTCAGCAGCGTCGTCATAATGGCGATGCCGATACTGCCGCCGGTGTTGCGCATCAGGTTGTAAACGCCGCTTGCGTTGCCGATCTCGTGCTGGGGCAGCGTCGCCATAGACATCGTCGTCAACGGCACAAAAACAAAGCCCATTGCCACGCCGCTGATAAGCATCGGTATGATGATATTACTCTGTGCAATGTCGAGGTTGATAAGCGTAAAAAGATATGTCGAAAATGTCAGTACACCAAACCCGAATGTGATCAGATAGCGAGTATCGACCTTGCCGATCAGACGGCCGACGATCATCATCGACACGACCGCACCGACACCACGGGGGCTGACCGCAAATCCGCTCTCGACCGCCGGATAACCGAGCAGCGTCTGTAGAAACAGCGGCAGCAGAGCCGTCGAACCGTACAGTACGACGCCGACCGTCGTCATCAATATACACCCTACCGCAAAGTTGCGGTTCATAAATACGCGCAAGTTCACGATCGGCTCGGGTGTGTAAAGTTCCCAAACGACAAAACCGATGACCGACAGAGCAGATATCGCTGCCGTAAAGCAGATCAGCGACGACTCGAACCAATCACGCTGCTGGCCTAGATCGAGCGTCAGCTCGAGCGCTCCCAGACCGAGTGCCATCAGCCCAAAGCCTGTGTAGTCGATCTTTCCGGGCTTTTGATTTTTGAGATACGGCGGATCTTCGACAAATGTGTTTGCCATCAGTGCGGCAACGATCCCGACCGGAAGATTGATGTAAAAGATCCATCGCCACGAGTAGTTGTCGGTGATCCAGCCGCCGAGTGTCGGGCCGATGATCGGAGCAACGACGATGCCCATTCCGTAAACGGCCATTGCCGCTCCGCGTTTATCCGGCGGAAAGCTCTCCAGCAGTACGGACTGCGCGATCGGTTGGAGCGCACCGCCGCCCATTCCCTGCAAAATACGGGCGATGATAAGTATAGGCAGGCTCGGCGCCGCTCCGCACAGAGCCGATGCGATCGTAAAGATAATGATGCAGATGATCAGGAACCGTTTGCGGCCGATGAATTTGCCGATCCAACTCGTCGCGGGCAGGATGATCGCGTTAGAGATCAGATAGCTTGTCAGCACCCATGTCGCCTCTTCGGATGTCGCCGAGAGATTTCCGGCGATATGCGGCAGTGCGACGTTGGCTACTGAGGTGTCGAGCACCTCCATGACCGTCGCGAGCATCACCGATACCGCGACCAGCCATGGGTTAAAACTCGGAACCCATTGCTGCGGAGTTTGGTCGTCTGCCATTTTACCTGACCTTTACCGTCGGCTCGACAGACATACCCAGTTTTAGCTGTTTGACCTGGTCGGTCTGTTCCTCAAAAACGATCTTGACCGGAATGCGCTGTACGACCTTTACATAGTTGCCTGTCGCATTCTCAGACGGCAAAAGGCTAAATTTTGAGCCTGTGCCTGACTGAAAGCTCGCAACCTTGCCGTGAAATGTCATATTCGGATACGCATCGACCTTGATATCGACCTTTTGGCCTTCCTGCATCAGTTCGAGCTGTGTTTCCTTAAAATTGGCAACGACCCAGATATCGTCGGACAGCGAGATCGCCATCATCGGCGAACCGACCTGAGCAAGCTGGCCTTCCTGAACGCTCTTCTTTGTAATGATGCCGTCCTCAGGCGCGTATATCTTTGTATATGAAAGCTCAAGCTCGGCCTGATGAACTGCCGCCTCGGCCGTCGCCACATTTGCCTTTGCCGTCTCGATCTGAGACTGGCTGACATCGATCTGTTCGGGAGCCGAGTTAGCCTGCTGCAGGCGGCCCTGCGACTCATCGACCTGTGACCGTGTCACATCGACCTGTGCCAGTGACTGGCGATAATTCTCATTAGCGGTAGCAACGTTTGAGCGTGCCTCGTCAACTCTCGACTGCGCGGCATCGGCGGCCTTGCGTGCCGCGTCAAGACGCGCCTGAGCGTTTTGAAGTGCGTTTATCGCCTGATCCAGCGACTGCTGCGAAATATCGCCATTCTCGAAGAGCTTTTTACGCCGCTGATACTCGACCTCGGCAAGACGAACGTCGGCCTCGGGCTGTGCGATCTGTGCTCGTGCCTGAGCAAGATTTGCCTGCGCGGTCTTGACCGCACTTTGCGCCTGTGCGATCTGTGTCTGACGGCTCTGAGCGGCAATACGTGTCTGTTCGACAGTGTTGTTGGCGGTCGATACGTTAGATCTTGCCTGTGTGAGCGCCGCGGTTGTCGTCTTTTTGGTCAGGTTGGTGTTCGCGACCGCCTTTTGATACTCGCTCTGAGCGGTCTGCAGCTGAGCCTTTGCCTGTTCGAGTTTTACCTCATAATCGGCAGAGTTAAGCTCGACGAGCAGTTCGCCCTTTTTAACGCGGTCGTTGCTGTCGTGATAGACCTTGGTCACATAAGCCGCGACCTTTGGGCTGACCTGTACGACATCGCCGTCGATAAATGCGTCATCGGTCGATTCGAACTGCCGTGCGTACAGCCAATATGCAATACCGCTCACAGCTGCGATCAGCAGAACTATGCCGCCGATAAGCATCAGCCTCTTTCGTTTACGCGGATCCGGTTTAGGGTCGATCGAGTGATCCTCGCCATCGGCTGAGGCGTCGGGCCGGCCTGTTTCGGCTGCGGCGTCCTGTTCGATCTCCGCATCGCTGCCGTCTCCCTTTGTGCTTTCTTTTTCGTTACTCATTAATGACTCACAAACCTAGTAAGTAAGTAATCACTTACATTCTCATTTTTTACGATCTTTGTCAATAAATTAGTTACAAATGCGTATGAGACAAGCTTTTTGCTAACATTGACGCGGTACAAACGATGTCAGAGACGATCACAGAAACGCGGCTGGAAAATGGCTTGACGATACTTACCGACAAAATGTCGGGCGTCAGATCGGCAACGCTCGGTTTTTTTTACAAGATAGGTGCACGACACGAACCGACTGAGCTTGCGGGCATCTCGCACTTTATCGAGCACACCGTTTTTAAGGGAACTGCAAAACGCACCGCACTCGATATCGCTATCGAACAGGACAGGCTCGGCGGCAACCTCGACGCATTCACCACGCACGAAGAAACAGGATTTGCCATCAAGGTCATCGATGACCAGCTGCCGCAGGCATTTGACCTGATCGCTGATATGCTGATGACGCCGCTCTTTACCGACGCCGATCTGCGATCTGAGCAAAAGGTCATTATCGAAGAAATGAAGATGGTCGATGACTCGCCCGACGAACAGCTTGGCGACATCTTTAACGAAGCATTTTTTCCCGCTCATCCGCTAGGCCGCAGTATCGCGGGCACACCCAAAAGCGTGCGGACCTTTGACCACACGCTGACCCGCGACTATCACAAGCGGGCATTTCATCCCGGCAATCTGGTTATCGCCGCCGCGGGCAACGTCGATCATCGCCGCGTGGCCGTCCTTATACGCAAGTCTCAGCTTGGCTCGCCGGTATCGGCCAACGGCTTTGACACTGCGATCTCGGCTCCGTCAGCCGCCGCTCCGATCATCATCAAAAAGAACACGAACCTCGAACAGGCACATCTGATAATGGCGATGCCGTTTCCGGCCGCAACTGATGAGAGGCGATACGCCGCAGACCTCCTGGCAAACATCATCGGCGGCGGAACTTCGAGCCGCCTATGGCAAAAGGTGCGCGAAGAACACGGCCTCGCCTACAGCGTCGGTGCATCTTGCGTGATGTATAAAGATTGCGGGTTATTCTCGGTATTTGCGGCAACATCGCCCGAACAGGTCGGTGAGGTCATCGATCTTTCGGTCGCCGAACTCAGCAGGGCCGCCGCCGATGCCGTCACTATTGACGAACTCGAACTCGTCAAACAGCAGAGCCGTGCGTCAGTGTTGTTATCGCTTGAGGACTCGGCATCACGAGCCGCCGCCCTTGCTCAATGTGAGATGGTCCACGGACGCCAGATCAGCATCGACGAAACATTGGCAAAACTCGACGCCGTCACCATCGACGACTGTCGCGCCTTAACAGAGGAATTCTTCAGGACCGAACATATCGCTCTCGGAGTACTCGGCAACGTCGGCAAATTAAAGATCGACCGCGATCGTCTTGCGATCAGCTCCTAAATCGCCAGCGGATCGATCAGCTTAATGCCGTCAAATAAACGAAAGTCACGGTCACAACTTGCAATGGTCGCATTGTACGAGATCGCATATGCCGCGATGACTGCATCCGGATACAGCGTTCCTGCCGCATTTGTGTCTAAGGCAAGTTTCTTTATCAATTCGAAATGATCATTCGACGGTTTCAGAAAGATCGTATTCGGAAAGGCAAGCCATTCATCAACCAACTGAAAGGTCTCACCGAGAGTGTACGGATAGGGCACTGCAGCTTTATTTGTCACTATGCGGATAAATCCGTTTATGGTTTCCCAGCAAAAACAGACGCTTTTCTGTCCGTTCATTATGTTTTGAAACCAGTTGCTGGCAGTTTTAAATCTAGGGTCGCTCTGATTATACGCGTATATCAGAAGGTTTACGTCCGGCAAGATCATTTGTGAAACGGCCCCTCTATCCGGTCAAGCAGCTCAGCCACTTTATCGTAGTTAAGATGAGGATAAAGACCTAGATCCTTTGCCTTAACCTTAAAAGGTTTGCGCTTTACCTCGTTCCGCATTGATAGCTTTGAAATGCGCGCGTAACGAATGAGTTCGTTAACGACCTCTTTAAAGGTCTTGCCGTCGCCTTCCTTCATCTCGTCTTTGATCGTTTTGACGACATCGTCATCTAATGTAACTGTGGTCCTCATACCGTCATCGTATCATAATGATGCAATGATGCGTATATAAATACATCATGATGCTCACAATGCAAAGACGGCGGACATGGATCGTGATCCTAATTAACGGTAAGCGATCGGATCGGCAACTCCGGCACGATCGAAACCGCGCAGACGCAAGGCGCATGAGTCGCAGGTGCCGCAAGCGAGGTCCTGACTGCGATAGCATGACCACGTAAGACGAAGAGGTGCGTTCAGTTCTAGACCTCTTTGGACGATCTCTGCCTTTGAAAGATGAATGATCGGCGTACGGATGGCGATATGCGTGTCGGGCCTTGTGCCGACGTCGATCGTACGCTCAAATGCCTCGTAAAACTCGGGACGACAGTCAGGATATCCGCTCGAATCTTCGGCGACGGCTCCGATATAGATCGCCTCCGCACCTATCACCTCAGCCCAACTCGTCGCGATCGCAAGCATATTTGCATTGCGGAAAGGAACGTAACTCGTCGGTATCTCTTTCGCATCAAGATCGGCATCGGTGACCGCAATACTTTTATCCGTCAGCGACGATCCGCCGATCTTTGCCAGATATTCGATCGAGACATCGAGCCGCTTCTCAACATTGTAATGATCGGCGATCTCGTTAAAAGCCCTTCGCTCACGCTCCTCGGTCAGTTGGCCGTATGAGATATGCAGAAACGCCGTCTCATCACACTCGGTGCCGGCGATGCCCGCGGTAACACAACTGTCCATCCCGCCTGATACAAGGACAATGGCGACACGGCGGTTCAAAGACGCGGAGACGCGGAGATCATTTAGTTTTTCGGTTTTATCGTCCATTTATAAGATTCCAATACATTTTAGCCAGTTGACCCGAAATGATCTCATATGTGCCGTCTATCTTTATTAGATATGCTCCAGACATAAATTTGTGATGCAGAGAAAACTCCAACTTCACTAGTGTCTCATTTGTTTCACGTTCATCATTGGCTTATGGGTGAAGGTCTTTCTTCAGATGGAAAAATTCTGAAAAGGTCATAGATCTCACTCGTGACATTAAATGCAGCCTGATAAACTCTCAATTCCCGATGACCTGCCTTTATCCCCGTGTCATCGCATCCCATTATCACCACTTCGCCATTACACTCCATGAACATCGGCTCCCCAGATGTATTTGTGCAGCTGAAGGTTAAATCTGACGCGCAGGCCGCTCCGTGAGACGCTTTCGGCGAGTTGTCGCATATCAACGCCGTGAATCGGCGAGATGAGTATCTCTTTAGTACATTTTTCGAGGTTATATTTTGCGATGATATCTTTGGCAAACTCCAGATCCTGCATATCGGCGACGACAAATTTCACTTCGTCCTTTCCCGGATCGAGACGTTCGATATTTGGCCAATGATTCCGCTCAGATTCGCCCGATGCAGGGCATTTTATATCAAGAATGATAGCCGCCCGATGATCGACCTTTTCGGTCGAGACATATCCGCCGGTCTCGATCAGAACCTCGTAACCGCGATCGATGAGTTGGGTAATGAACGCGAATACATTCTTTTGTGCGAGCGGTTCGCCGCCGGTGATCTCGACGAGCTTACAGCCGTACTCATCGAGCCGGGCAAAGATGTCGTCAAACGACATTCGTTCACCGCCCGTAAATGTGTATTCGCTGTCGCACCACACGCATCGCATCGGACAGCCCGTCAGACGCACAAATGCACACGGCCGGCCCGCATGCGACGACTCGCCCTGTATCGATAAAAAGATCTCGGTGATCCTGAGGTCTTGTTCCGCCATGCTAATTGAATTTTAGCGACTTTGAGATGTGACTAACAATGAGATCGTACTTAGACCTTTCGTCCTGAGGATACTCGATCGTAAATGTGATCCATGTTGCCCCGGGATCGCGTTCATTTCCTTTTAATAATGTCTTTTGGTAATAGATCTTATTATCGCTCGCACCTGAGATAACAAAGCCTTTCTTTATCAATGACTTGTAGCTAATTCCCGTGTGTTCTGCCCGAGCATCCTCATACGCGCCTTTCAGTGTCTTGAAAAGTGCGTTATATTCGCCCCAAACCCTCATCTCGATCTGCTTATCTGCACTTAAAAAAATGCGTCCATCATCATTGGACGAAGGCGGTTGGACCTTGAATTCCTCCGGATAGCTGATCTCATATCCAAAACGCGGATTCGAGTATGTTTGATATTTTGTCTGGGCTTGTCCGATCACAACCGGAAATAATGTACTAATTAATATCAAGACTAGACAGTGCAGCTTTTTCATAATCATTTAAAATAATCCGAACCAGTCATACGTATTCATCAATTCTCCAAAACCGAACGATGCGAGATTGGCGGCGATGATCGCGATCATACAGCGTATCCAGTCGTTTGAGCCTAGAGTATCGCGTCCGCGAAAGGCTAACCAGAACAGGGCACATTCGGCGACCGGGGCAAATATCTCGGCAACAAGCAAATAGAGAGCTCTCGACTGTCCGTAAAATATCGCCGGCAGTACGAGTATCACGACCGGATAAGTACAGGCAGTCAGCCAGACGCCGCACCAGAGTTTTTGTTTGAGCGTAACCTTTGGCGAAAGCCCGACAACCAGTACAACCGTCTCGATAGCTATCGTAAACAGATATCCGAACGGCAAAAAGTACCAAAGCTCACGCATAGGCAGCATCTGCGTCGTCCTCACCGGTTCGTCGATCAGATCAAAAAGAAACATCGCGTTTTACTCAGATATTATTTCCCGCGAAACACGCGAAATATACGAAAGGAAGAAGCTAAGAGATGCACCGATAGTGCCTTCACCATTCTTTCTCTCAGTCGCGTCCTTTCGCGTAATTCTCGGGCAAATCTCTCTCAAAGCATCTTCACCAAAAACGGAAATTCCGCCAGCACATGCCCTATCGCAAATGCGAAATACAGATCTCGCGTCGTCGTATAGTCCAACGCAAATCCGCCCCACAACACCGCGACGATCAGCAGGCTGACGACGATCGATGCGACGAGCAGTTTTGGGGCGCCTTTCGCATTTGCAAAAAGCGGTATCTCGCTCAACCTCCACGGTATCGCGCGTCGATCGACCAGCGGTATGAGCAGTATCCATACAAAGTAATGTATCGACTCGAGAAAGACGTGCGTCGTCACGAGCAGACGGCTCGAAACACCCGGCAATATCTCGCTGCCCGCGTGCTGCGTTATTCGCCAGAAAAGATTCGTGTCGCTCGGCAGGTCGGGCGTCCGAGCGAGTGCGAACCATATCGCGATCAGAATGACGGGTATCGTCGCAAGGCACGCGTGATAGGCACGCAGCCATTCGGGTTTAGTGCGCCTGATCTGTCGTTCGAGGAACCACATCGCGACAAATGGATGCAGATAGACCAGCGAAAGGCTCCAATATTGAGGCGCGGCCCAAGCCAATGCCGCGATCAGAAAGACGACGGCAAATGCCCACGACCAATCGCTACGCGGACGCTGTCGGCCGCGTAGATAAAAGAGCATGCCGACCCATAACACGAATGCCGTGTCCCATGCGGCCGTCAAAGCGGCCCAACTGTCGGCACTCCACATCCATTTGCCGCTTGCGAAATAGAGCGTCAGATAACACACCGCGAGCACGATCACACCGCCGATACCGACCGAATAATACAGCCGTGATCTGCCCCAGCGAACCGGCATACGCGCGACAAAATAGCGAAACTCCATAAAATTATGGACGCCCGCAAATAAAAATATCGTCGCGATCGACGCCGCAAGCGGTGCCGAACCGATCAGCACCGCGGCAAGCGCGCATGCGCTGACGAACGCCGCTACAAGATAGTGTGCGCTCGTCAGTTCGGGTCTTAAATGCCGTATTTCCTGCAATGCGTTACTCTTCGCTCTTGGGAGCGTCCTGCACATCAGGTACGATCAGCGTTACACCGCCGTCTTTGGCGGTCTCGATCTTGATCTTGCCAAAAGCATAGCCATAGTTACGCACAGGTTCCGAAAAGATCTTACCGGTGATCGAGCGTATGGTCGTCGGCGGTCCTGCGTTGGCAAAAACGTAGGTTGCTGTTGATGCGACCCCGGCCACAGCGATCATCATCACGACTGTTTTAACTCGAGTATCTGCCGCACGCTTTGAGCGAAAGAACCAAACACCGCCAAATACGATCGCGAGACTTAAAAAAGCACCGCTGACGATGGTCTGCACCCTGCCGAATATGCCGCTGTCACCTTTTGTCAACGATCCCGCCGCATCATTATCATTATCCATCTCGTCGAGCTGTGCCCGGAGAGGTTTGATCAGATCTTGCGAGATAACGAGGCGTGCCTCTGTCGCGTCCTTTTTTATATAAATGTTGAGTCTGCCGTCGATCACATTAGCCTGTTTAGGGGTTTCGGTCGGCTTTGGCTTGGGCCGCGGAACATCGGCAAGAGCCGTCAGCGATGTCATGGCGATTAGCATTGAAAGTACAAATATTCGTTTCATCTCGTCTCTCCTTAAGGTCTAAATTTTCGATTTGTAAATTTTGTCGAGTATAACAGCATTTCTCTTACGAACGATTTGCGGTAAACTCATTTGCATTATGCGAGCACAATTAAAGCGATTTATCGAGCAGATGGAAGACAATTCGGTGGCGATCATACCGGCCGCACACGAGCAGACACGAAGCTATGACACCGAGTTCAAATTTAGACAGGATTCTGATTTTTGGTACCTGACGGGCTTTCCGGAACCGGACGCCGTTGCCGTGATCGTCAAGGACGGCAAAAAACCTTTCACGCTTTATGTTCGCCCGCGCGATCTTGAGATGGAGACGTGGTTCGGCCGCCGTCAGGGCGTCGAGGGCGCAGTCAAAAATTATCACGCCGACCGCGCATTTTCGATCGACAAGTTTGCCGCCGACCTGCCAAAGCTGCTCAATGGCCGCGACAAGCTTTACTATCGTTTTGCGGTGGACAAAGCTCTCGATCAGCAGATGCTTTCATATTTTACAGAGCAGCGTGTCCGCCGCCTCAAGACAGCTTATCCGCCGCACACGATCATCGACCCGACACCGATACTCGGCGAAATGCGGCTTCACAAATCGGATAAGGAGGTCGAGATGATGCAGACGGCCGCCAATATCGCCTGCGAAGCTCACATTCTCGCGATGAAAAAAGTGCGTGCAGGTATGAATGAGGCTCAGGTCGAGTCGCTGATGGAGGCATATATGCTCGACCGCGGCGCGAGCGGCGTCGCCTACAACTCGATCATAGGCGGCGGCGACAACGCGACGATCCTGCATTATGTCGAAAACAATATGCCGCTCAAAGACGGCGATCTTATACTGATCGACGCCGGAGCCGAGTATCAGGGTTACGCGTCGGACATCACGCGCACATTCCCCGTTAACGGACGATACTCAAAAGCTCAGCGTGAGGTTTATGAGGTAGTGCTCGACGTTCAAAAACAGTGCGTCGAGTACACCGTCACAGGCAATGTTCACCAAAAACGTCATGAGTTCTCGGTCGAGCTGCTCACCGAGGGAATGAAGAAACTCGGCCTGCTCAAGGGCAGGACAAAGGACCTCATCAAGAACCGCTCTTATATGAAATACTATATGCACGGCGTCGGCCATTATCTCGGCCTCGATGTGCATGATGCTGGCCGGTACTACGTCGATCAGCAGGCAAAAAATTCGAAACCGTATGCACCGGGAATGGTGTTGACGGTCGAACCAGGCCTCTACATTCCGCCCGATGACAGATCGGCTCCGGCAAAGTATCGCGGCATCGGCATCCGTATCGAAGATGACGTGCTCGTCACAAAAGACGGCAACCGCAACCTGACCTCAGGCGTCCCGAAAGAGATCGACGAGATCGAGGCAATTATGAATTCAAAGGCTGCGGCCGCTCGTAAATAACACTTAAGATATAGATCAGCGATGACACAAGCCCAAATGTTCGACCATTTACCACTGATCTTTGGCGGGCTGTTCCTCGCCATTCTCTTCGTCCAGTCGGGCATCGACAAGGTGACCGACTGGAGCGGCAATATCGATTGGCTCAGCGGTCATTTTGCCAAGTCATTTTTGTCCGGAATGGTGGCTCCGCTGCTGATCGTACTGACGGTTATGGAGCTTGCCACAGGCATCGCGTCAACGATCGGTGTCATTCATTTTTTGGTTTCGGGTACGGCGACGGTACTCTTTTATGCGTCGATCGTCGGAGCCGCGACCTTGACCGCACTTTTCTTTGGCCAGAGAGTGGCAAAGGACTATCCCGGTGCAGCCGTGATAGTCCCATATTTTATTCTCGACCTGACCGTTATCTATCTGTCAGCTCCGGTGCGTTAGCCGGTCTTAGATCAACGTTTTCGCTGCGTTATCGTAAACGCGGCGACGTATCTTACCGGCCCGGGCTTTGCTTCTTTTGTCCGACGCGGCATCAGAGATACAAGTTCTATCGTCCAGACATCTACATCGGCACTGCGTTCGGCTATACCTGTATTTAGCTCGACAATCTTCTTTTTTCCCTTGTAACTGACCTCAGCCTTGACCTTTGCATTGCCGGCCCAAACACATGCGACGCCGACCGGACATCGCGAATCTTCGACGACCTCGATAAATTTGATCCTGACCTTGCCATGCTGTGCTGATGCCTGCTTGCCGGCCTCGACCTTTACCGTTTCGGCGGTCTGTGCCGCAGCCGAAACAACGCTCAACCCCAACAGCATCACCGCGATCAATAGATATCTCATAACAACCTCCGCCGCATATCTCTACGACTTTCACACTCTTAGAACGCCGATCTTGCATCCAAGTTGCAGGTGCTTTACGCCGCCTGCGGGCTTAAAGTGATATTTTTAGAAACCAACATCGCTTGATGACGTATTTAAACATTAACTTTCGCCTTTTCCAATATTAATGATCGGGGCACAGCCCCAACACAAGAAATATGCGCAGATCTTCTTATTATTTGTTAACTCTCGTCGTTTTGGCCTCACTGGTGGCCGGCTCGACTTCGGCAGCTTTTGCTCAGACGCACGGCATAGACTTTGCCGGTATGGATCGGAGTGTAGATCCGGGCGATGATTTCTTTCTTTTTGCCAATGGTACATGGTTCAACAAAACAGAGATCCCCGCTGACCGATCTTCGCTCGGTACCTTTCAGGGCATCGCTGCCGAGGTTGCCGAACGCAATGCCGGCCTGATAAAGGATGCCTCAAAGTCAAGATCGCCCGAGGCAAAGATGGTCGCAGATCTTTACGCCTCATACATGGATGAGGCAACTATCGAATCTCGCGGCCTCGCGCCTATCAAGGCCGAGCTGAACGGCATCGCTGCGATCAATGATAAGAAAGATCTCGCACGTGTATTTGGCTCGCAGCTCCGTGCCGATGTCGATCCGCTGAATTCGACCAACTTTTACACGGATAAGATCTTTGGCCTTTTTATCTCGGCAGACCTTAACGATCCGAAAAAGAATGTTCCGTACATTCTACAGGGCGGCCTCGGCATGCCCGACCGCGATTACTACACCGGAACCGATGCGGACAGCGTAGCCGTACAAGCGAAATATAAGACGCATATAGCAGCCATCTTAAAACTCGCAGGCATCTCCGATCCGGAAGCAAAAGCCAACCTCATATACGATCTCGAAAATAAGATCGCCGCGACCCATGCCACACGCGAAGAGTCGTCAGACGTGCCCAAGGCAAACAATCCGTGGAAAACAGCCGACTTTGCAAAGCAAGCTCCCGGGCTGGACTGGAACACATACTTCAAGGCCGGCGGCGTGGCCTCAGAGCCGACCATCATCGTCTGGCATCCAAAAGCGATCAAGGGCATCTCGGCCCTCGTAGCCAGCGAACCGCTCGACACCTGGAAGACATACGCGACGTTTCGTGCTATCGAGAGAGTCGCCCCTTTCTTGCCGAAAGCCTTTGCCGACGAGACCTTTGATTTCTTTGGAAAGACGCTTTCAGGTGTCAGCGCTCCGCGTCCGCGTGAGCTTCGGGCGGTCAACGCCACGAGCGGCTCTCTCGGTGAGGCGGTGGGCAAGATGTACACCGACAAATATTTCGGTGCAAAGGCAAAGGCCTCGAT
>Ga0153956_1000182_pt1 | contig 80988 bp, 60 predicted proteins | sample TSFL040MetaG_FD_104704 | JGI IMG/M metagenome (GOLD analysis project Ga0153956, IMG submission 104704) | Attine ant fungus gardens microbial communities from Florida, USA - TSFL040 MetaG | ecosystem: Host-associated > Fungi > Mycelium > Unclassified | place: USA: Florida, Wekiwa Springs... | reverse complement strand
CTGAATAGATTTAGCCATTTCGGTAGTGGCTCCTTCTCCATAAATGTAAACATTCGTAACAACCTTAATAATCGGTTTACAATCTGCATTTACCTTATCTGTTTTATATGCAACACCAGACTTACCTTTTTCGTCAACAAAATAAATGGGATTATTTTTAGCAAATATGTAAGGCGATTGATAAGGGAACTTAGCCATCAATGGGTCTAATGATAAAAATCTACCCAACCTACTATCATAAATTCTTTCTGTAAAATCCAAACTATTCCCGACACCTTTTATTTCATTATCCTTTTCCTGACCGTTGAAACCAAATCGGTATTTATCTTCTGCTTTATTGCACACTTTTACCAACACATTTTGCTGGCTGTAGGTAAGCTTCCAGCGACGCCATGGGTAGAAGAAGATAACGCCGCTGCCGGATGCAGCCACTACTCTAAAGCGCACTTCGGAAGCCTGACCGGTAGCGAAGGTAATCTGTACATCTCCCGCAGCATCTAACGTGCGTGTGGTGGCAGCCTGCCATTCGGATCCTATATGGCGCTCTACATACAGGGTAAACGTTGCATTGAGCGATGATACGGGTATGGTAATATCTTCTTCGGTGTTGGGGGTCACATCAAGCGTGTTCCATGCCCCTCGTCCTGCAGATCCGCCCCCTACTCTAAGCAATGCCTCCGGACCGCTTCCCTGTATGGCAATATTGCCACCACTCCATGGCTGGAAGCCACACGAGGCAATTGGACAGTCCCAGTTGATCCAGATAGGCACATACGTCCATTGCGGTACGTAGCGCGTCTGAGAGATCCACGCGCACTGGGTGGAAGTGTCGTTCACATACCTGCCCGGCATCAGCGAACCAAAAGGATAGTAATCGTAAGCCGCCATGAGGCTCGGTCTGTATCGGTCTATGGTGTCATCGCTATTGAGGTCTATGTTTTGTCTTTTATCTATCACCACAGCAAGCACGTTACCTAAATGGTTTGTGAGCTCATAGCCTTTGGTGCCAAGGGTATGCTGCAAGGAGAAGGGTGCTGCCTGCGCATTTCCGTAAGGGGTTACAGCGGAATAGTTCACCGCATCATCATATTCGGCGCTGTACCATGGCTGCCGGCTTTGCAGCCTGCCGGTATCCACTACCGGCTGGCTGGGGTTTTGCGTATAGTCCCAGTTATTATAGAGCTGGTCTCTCCAGTAATGCTTGATGCCCAAACGGCTGCTACCATACAGGTGATGCTCTGCCAGCCACATACGCCTGTTTATAAACACTTGGTAGGTTTGTACCAGCAGGGTGATATCTGGCTGGGTGGCGGGGTCTGCAGCGTTTGCCCGTATGAGCAACTTATCCAGCGAGAAATGAGGATGGTCTGCCAGCGTGGTATCTAACGAATAATAGTCATTATCGGCGGTGTACTGACTGAGATAGCCTGAGGGGTTGCTGTTATACACCATGCTGTTCAGCTCCGCGGTAGTCGAAATGTTATTAAGCTGTTCGCGCGCGCCGCTCCATTCATCAAAAAAGCTGTAGAGCTGACCCTCGGTTTCTCCCTCGGTATATGCCGAAAGCGCTTTTCTGAGGGCAACGGAATACAGCGCATCTGGTGCAGTGTAATATTCATTATTGGCAATGTCTTCGGAATAGGAAATATTATGAAATAAGGTTGCGAGATTATCGGCATACGCAGGCTCCTGATACATTGTTTTGAAACCAAAGGAAATGTTCTCGATATTTTCATTATTAATGCCGTGGGCTAAACCATTTATTGCCGCCGTACAATTTTCCGGCTCTTCCTCAAGTCCTATGGATTGCCGGAGCACGTTGATCATTGCCAATCCATTATCCATAGAACAGAAGTTGGAAAGGATTGCTTGCTTGCGGTCATCCTGGTCATCCAGTAATAAAGATGCTGTCCAATCCTTTATCATTTTATCATCCTGTTTTTCAAACATATCTTTCCATGCATTTTCGATAATGCTTTTCTCATTTTCCCGGTTGTAGCTCAACAACGGATTTACATAGGCATAGGTACCTTCCAGCATCGCCTGTTTCTTACCGGCATTCAGGTAAAAACTTACATCATAGCTGTTAAGTTTGGCGCCTACCCAAGTGGGTGTATTCCTTCCAATCTTATCTAAAACGGTAGCGGTGAACCAACCGTCTCTCCAGGGTGCGAGCACCGTATCAATCCACCGGATGCGACCACCCGGAGCATCATCAATTACATCAGCAATCTCATGTATTAGCGTATAGGTTTTCATTTGATATTTATCTTCCGTTTTGTACACTGCCAGTATATTGCCCTGGGCGTCCCTTACGTAATAGTCGCCATTATCCTGATAAACAGTATCTGTCTGCTGTGTAAATATCTTCGCGGTTCTGTTACCTGCACCATCGTACATAAAGACAAGGTTATTCTTCGCCGTAGTATTGTTTGTCTTTACCACCTTGTTATACAGGTTCCAGACAATGGTATCCTGATTGTTCATCTGGTCTTTGATCATATTCCCCACAGGGTCGTAAAGGAAGCGCGCTGATGAAGCGGTTGTATAAGGTTGTATTTCCTCCGGAAAAGCTGTGGAGGTGGACAGGTCAGTGACATTGGTCAGCTGATTCGGTTTTGAATTCGCATAGTAGTAATTCATAGAGTCCATGAGTTGGGCAGCTCCAGCGATGGTATTGGTAGAAGGATTATTACCCCAGCGTACCAATTTGGTAATATTGCCATCCTGGTCATACTGATAATTGCTTTTGTAATCATCAATAGCGGAAAGTGTCTTATTGACGGGGTCAATTACATCGTATCCGGTTTGCTTGATCCTGTGCAGTTGGTCGAATGTATATGTGGTATTCAACCTGTCGAAAGGCAGAATGCCCACCATTTGGCGGGAGATATTCCCATTGTAAAGATTTTTACCAGTATGCTGCATGTAGATGAAGGAATCAACACCAATAGGCTTATAGTCACCGGCAAAATAATCCAGGGTAAGTGCCACTGCGTCATTGGCATGGATGCTGTCTTTACTATTTGCATCCTTACCCATATCCGCCTGCGTTGTCATGATGTCGCTGTTAATTGCCTTAAGCCAGCCTTGAACGGTATAGGCATAGTCTACTCCTTGTACTCTCAGATCTCCAAGACTCAATCTTGCCAATGGACCGTGCTGGTAATAATTGTACTCCGCGTCTCTCAGCCATTTAAAGCCATCGGCACTGGTTTCCACTTTCGTAATGCGGTTATCGTCATCATAAGAATAACGTTGGTAATACTGATCCGAGAACCCGCGATTATAGCTAAGCAGATTTACTTTTCCGCTGATGACATCGTAATCATAGTCTATACGCTTATAGCGCTGGTTATAACTTTCCAATTTAGGAAAATCATGAGTGAGGGTTTTGACATTGCCGCCAATATCATAGCTGTAATACACGCAGTGACTGTAGCCCGAGAAAGCATTATTACCAGAGCCAAGTGTTGTAAAGTATTTCACTGCCGTCACCCGTTTTCTCAAATTTTCCTGTGAGGACATACCCGGTATTGCCGCCAGATTACCTACGGCGGTGTCATAGACAGTTAGTACTACATCTTCTCTTAAATGTTGCCTTATCGCGGTAATAACCTGGCTATGTGGTGTTGTAAGGCAGTTATACACCATAGGAGGAACAGGAGACACTAAAAATCCAAGAGGCTGTGGGTAGATGTAACGACAACCGCCAATAAAATGCAGGGTATCCGTAACGCTGTATTCTCCATATCCAGGACATCCCAGCGCGCATTGCCCTGTTTCCATTATCCGGCTTTGGTCATCATACAGATTGTAAGTATAACGTCCCGTTGCATTTTGCTTATCATTTTGAGAAAACACTAACCGACCTGCGGCATCGTACCAAAACTTCACGGTACCTCCGTCAGGAGTGGTTTGCTCAGTCAGCTGATTCCGTGAGTCGTATTTATAGACTGAGGTTTTTGTATGGGACGGGTATAAGTTGGCTTGCACCGTGTTATTCGTCCTTACCGTGTCTACTTTTTTGATGAGATTATTTGAAAGCATGGTAACACCTGCCGGAGGCACTGTTTTGATAAGGTTGCCTGCGCGATCATAATAATAAAGTGTTTTTTGAAAACGCTGATCCCAGTAACCTACATTCAATTGCTCATAAATGCCGTTCATTACATAAGCGTAAAAGTCGTTCGCCAGAAACTCACGCACTGAATCAATATACATGGCGTATCGCCATTTTCCTTCATAGATAGCATCGGTAAGCCTTGTTCGCTCGCAATGGTCGAATGTATCAGCGGCAGGACTTGTTACGTCAATGGGATTTCCCAGCAAAACATCTCTTAATACAAGGTTCTGTCCCAATGAGAAGTCTGTTAAGCCCTTAATCACAAGCGTATCGTATTTGTTGAGGGCATTTAATTTGGTACCTGCAAGTTTGATGGAAAAATTCCTGGACACGCCGTCGCCCGGCAACACGGTTAGCGTATTAAATAAAGGCAGATAGTCAAAATGCTCATTTTTGTGCAGGTATTTAGGCAATCGGAAGAACAGATTAAACAGTGTATCACCAGTAGCGAAATATTGATAGTAATAAGAATTGTCTGAACAATGATAGGCTTTCAAATTGGTAAAGCTGCCTGCACCACTCTTGGTATTGGTTCCTATTTGCATCGTTATCCTGCCTCCATTGACGGCGGCAATGTTGCGCAGCATGGTGTCCACTCTTCTGAAATAAGGAGAACTCTGACTACTGACAATGTAAAGATCAGTAGTGTTACCGGGATGCATGGGCGTGGTATAGGTACCGCTTGTTGATAAAGGGGTATAGACCTCGGCATTTAGGTTTTCTTCGTGCATGGAATCCAATACATTGCCGGAAGACTGAGCCCGCAGGTTGTACTGATATTGTAAAAGCGCTTGTTTCTCAGGACGATAATAGTTTTCATCCACCGTACTCATATAATGATCCACAAAATTGGAAGGCAACCCCTGGGCTATTAAGTATGTAGAAATCTTATCGGTAACCTGTGAGACAACCACGGGAGAGGCATTGTTGGAGTTGATGAGATAAACATCCTGCATGGCATATTGGCTGCCAATCTTGTATTTAACAGGAAGCGGACCCTGGATATTGGCAGTGTCGTAATAAATAGGAGAGTTGGGAGTGGTTAAAGAGGGTCCTAATATTTGTGCCCAAACAGGTACAAAATGAGCAATCGTATCTGTATAAATGAAACCGATCCTTCCGGGAATAATCTCAGCAAAAGGTTTATTGATCCATTTAGCTGTGTAACTACCGTTATAACTGTTCAGCGCATTTTTATAAATGTATAATTTATTGTAGGGAATGTTATTCAAATTGACCATTAGCGTATAAGAACCACTGTTTGATTGCTCCCAATACGGATTGTCTATTGTAATGCCCACAGAAATAGCATTCATATAACTTATAAAAGCTTTTGCATTCTGGTCGCTCGAAAAAGTGAAAGTTGCATAACCATTATATCGCTTGATATACATACTGTCTGCCAGCTGACAACTTTCTATAAATCGTTCGTACTGCTCAGTTGTAAATCGCTTGCCTGTCTTATAGTTCAAAAAACTGCGAAGCATCTGGTCGTAATATGGATGATCAACCCCTTTAACACCATACGATAAAAGTGTATCCGTAAATTCCTTATAACGCTCTTTCATCTCCGTGCATGGTACACATTCTGCCAGTTTATCCACGGAAAGATTAGACATCTCCATGCTGTTCGTCCAACCTAACAGTGTACAAGATGTGGTCGCTTGCGCGAGGGTCGTCCTTGAAACATTGGCAACAAAAGAGTATTCACTGATATACCCGTCTCCGATACCGCCTAAATCTAAAATGCATCGTACATCAGTAACCGTGATCGCGTCGGTACCTTGCCCACTGAAAATGGATGTGCATGCCTGTGTGCTACCGCTTCCGCTACCGCGCATATAAAGTTTAAGCGTATCATTCGTGTTCTTGTAGATCTTTATAGTATAGAGACCTCCGTATGAATTATAGCTCCCTTTTACATTCACCGAACTCGTCCCAAACCTGCTGATCAGTAAGTCATCAAAATCATAACCTGACTGCAGTATCACAGTGCCTGTACTTTGGTTATCCAGAACGCCGGTCTGCACCACGTTGTTCAAAAAGCCTTTTAGCGAATAATAGTAAGATTGTTGTTTGCAGTTAAGATCGCTTGTCGAAGTAAAATCGAAGTCGGTATAATTGACAAGATAAGGATTACAAAGGTCGCTTAAGCTTAATCCTGCGGCAACAATCGCGTCTCTGATCTGCATAGGCGTATAATTTCCATAGTGTACTTGCCCTGTCTGCACCAAATTGTTCAAATAATTTTTTACTGTAATTACAGAACCTCCTGCAAAACAGTTTACCAATCTTGCAGTTATGGAATCCATCTGCTCTACACACAACAATGAATCCATATGATTGTATATCTGATGGGCGGTATCATTGTACATCTGGATGGAATCTTCACTCATGTTGGCAGCCATATTTAGTACCTGCTGCAAATCATAAGACCCCAAGTTGGTAGAACTGGTATCATTCAGAAAAAGGCTCCAGAAGCTGCTCGGAGAGCTGGTATCAATTTGTCCGGTAGCAGTAAAATACGTGGTATAGATCGGTGGTGGCTCTAAGGCAATTCTTTGATTCTTGCAGGGACCGCAACTATCGGTCGCCCCGGCAATTTGATAGTTCTTATAACGCTCCCTGTTTTGAAAATAGATTTGCGTCATGTTCTTGAAATACTTTTCTTTGACATAGTCGTTTGTCAATACAAGCGACTGAATCTCGGTTTTAAAAACATCATTTGTACAATTCTGGAACATGATCGTGTCCGTACAATTACAATAAGCCAAAGTCGTGATCAATGTATCAAAATACACTTTACCACCCCTGAAAGAGCGTAAAGAATCATACGGAGAAGGAAATCCAAGTTGAGATGACAGCATGGGCAAAATCGGGTCTTTTTTAATAATTGAGTCCAGATATAAAAGCCCTCTTGCCTCAGCCGTTTTTGCATCAGGAATAGCGGCATACATTTCTTTAAAGGAATCAATAAAACACAATTGCGACCTGCAGTATTCAGGATGTAGTGGCAATAAGGCTTCTGCTATCAGGTCCGCATTACTGCCTGAATACAAATAAAGAAACAAATCCGCTGATGCCATGTATTGGCTGCGTGAATAAGAAACACCATTCTTTGAAAGAGATGCCGGTAACGTAACAATGCAAGTGTCCTGAAAGCGGTAATGCATGTCTTCGTCTCTGTCAAAGACGGAATGATTGTTTTGCGGATTTGAGCCGTTTAAATGATAATAACCCGGACCGGTTATATGATCTACGCCTACGATTGTCGCAATATGGTATTTTCCGTATTTACCACCGGGTTTCAGATCGTCCATCATCTGCTTTTTCTTGATGGCGCATGGATCATCCGGATAATCATCCGCAGGACAAGGGAAACTGCGCTCCAACACTTCCTCTTTTATAAAATCATGCACATTTCGCAGACAGTTATCAGGGAGGATCATAAATGAATCGACTGCCGCATAAACATTGTTCATATCGACAGTTAATTCCTTGTGGACGGAGTATTTTCCTTGGTCAAGGAAAGTGTCTTTTTTTATGCCCGGATAGGAACGAACCATGCTGTCCACAACGCCGTTTATGCCCAAGGTATCACTTTCATAATATTTCTCTACACCACAATCATCAAACATTCTGTACCAATATGAAGCTGCAACGGACAAGTATTTATTGGGGCAAAATGTAGGGTAAGGCAAAAAATTATAGATGTACTGAAAGCTATCAACCGCACCAAAATCCATGAAGAAATTATGATCCAGTATGCGTTGATTACCCACCACTTGTTGCGGATTGTTAGCGATCAGATCATTCTCAAAATACGCAGGATTGGGAGCCATCGGTGTGGAGACAAATGATTTTGTTGTGAAGTCGACGTTACCGATCATTGAAGTGTGCACCAGCTTTCCTTTATAATCCTTCACGGACATGGAGAGCTGACCATTGGGGTCTTCGGTTACAGTTTTGTTGTAAAAACCTGCCCAACCTATATCAGCGCCCATTAATTGATTCAGATCCGATTGATCGCTACCAACATAATTGTAAGTAGTGTAGTGTTTGGTTCCTATTTGAAGCGAATCTCCGGCTCCTCCCTGCTTATCAATACGATCGTTATATCCAGCAGAATACCTTGTTTGTATAAACGGATAACCATCGGCATCGGGAACATATTTTTGCCATCCTGCGGTGTCGGTATTATATTTAGAGTAATAAATGTTAGAAAGCGCAGTATTACCTAATTTATCCGGCATCACTTCATTAGGACAACTATAAGTAGACAGTTTGTCAAAGTCAGACGGCTGGTAAGGCTGCCCTGTAACAGCGTTAAGGCTCACGTTAGTTTGATATTTAAACAGATTACTGGGTACAGGCGCCGGCAAGGTTTTGATAGAAGGGCGTCCTTCATAGTCCAACGTGTTATCCGTAACGATCAGCTTACCAGGCAAACTGTTGAAGCGTGTGATAGTCTGTCTGTTTTTCAACAATCCATCATAATAACTCATTACCTGTTTGTATTTTCCTTCCTCGGCAAAACTCACCGTATACTGCCAGTTCATCTTATCCTGAAGATGGGGCGTGAGTGTCTTATAATGTACAGAGGAAAGTGAGGTAACAGTTCCCTGATCGGCACTTAACGACCAATCAGAGTAAACTGGATAACGATAGTTCGTTACATCCGGTCTTACAAATCTGGCACGATAAACGATGTATCCTTGTTGATAACTCAATGGTATCGAATACACATTTTTATTCAGCCAAACCCGGGTACTGTTGTTCTTAAAATCGTATTTAAACGGACCGGAACCATAATTATCTACGTAAGCCCATTCCAATTCATAATTTGTAGGAACAGGCGGATCAATACCACCTGGTCCTTTAATGGTGATATCCAGCCGGTCATTATTAACGGATGCCTGAATGACTGGCACCGTACCTGACCCATAATATTGCTTCTCATATTTCTGTACTAATAACGAATATTCAATCTGAAAGTTCCGATTGGTAAAATTAGGGTCAGCGAGATTTATCGCAACAGGCGCCGATGGATTTGTGATGTCATAAAAGCCGGTAATCCTGACTACCAGCTTTTGAAAACCCGTATAACTTTTAGCCTGGAAATCCTGGTAAGCAGTCAAAGAATCTGGATTATAAGCAATGACCAATGTATCATTAAAAATTGTTGTTGAAGACGCAAGAGGTCCCGCATAACCTTTAACTTCGAAACAAACCTTGTATATATAGGGATTGTTAACCTTTATTTTGTAATGATGATCGACATAAAATTTCACGAAACCACGGACTGACTTAAACTGATTATTGCTGTTCCAAGTAGAATTGGACATACCGGACCAGTCGAAACTATTGTAAACACTATCCGTAAAAGGTGCCTGCAAAGTCTTAAAGGAAGATCCTGTTTTTCTTGTTGATATTTCTCGTGTATGAAAATCAAACGTCTGACCTTCAGTGTTTGCAGGAATACAAAAGTGAACAAAAAATAAAAAGACGAAAAGAATTCTTTGAATAACGTTATTTCTCATTGTATTCGGTTTATAAATAATCGTATATTTTGTAATTAGCGTATTTTTTCAGTAGCACTTTTTTGTTCTCCACTACAAAAAAAGAAGTGCTTTGAGGAGGGCGTTTTTGCTGGCTGTAGTTAGTACATATTATTGTTTGTAGTATCTCTGAAGGACCATCATATAACCCGGCGGAAGATGAGTTTAACGCCGCCATAACCTTAATCGCTAAAGGAAAATGATGCTTATAATCATAAACAACGTCAATTTGCCTGGTCGGTGAATTGATTTTAAATGATAAGCTCAAGGAGATGGTATCTCCGTTTTCCCTATAGGATTTAAGTATGCCATATTTCATAATTACGGAGTCTATGTAATAAGAAATCACAAACCCGTTAAATAGATCATTTTCCCGTTCCCTTGCGCCGCTCTTAAAGTTGTCCAAATCAATAAGTGTAATTGTTTTATCCACATGATTGGCTCTATAATACCAGCGATTTGTTAATAACATGGCATGGGCTTCACTTTCATTATACATCACTTCATTCTTGATATCCATATAGGCTTTCCCTGTTAATTTTTCAGAATGATTATCCGGAAAATCCATCTTGATAAGATAGTCATAGGAATAGGTATTTAATGACTTTAGCTGCGCCATCATTGATTTTAGCTTATAACCATCCGGTTGATTTTGCGCAAAAGATTGCGAAGTGATCAGCGATACGAACAAAATAGTCAGCCACCAAAAGTTTTTTTTCATTTTCTTTCTATTGATTATTTGGATGAGCACTGCGTGATTCCGATATGGTCATAATTCCTTTCTCCGTTTCTTTCTTAGTTCGGACAAGATTGCCTTCCTGATCATATTCATAAAATGTCGCAAAATTGTTTTCATCGAGAGTTGCCATGAGCTTTTCATTGAAAGGATGGTATACAAATGCTTTCATGTTGGCATGGTAGGGATGAACGCGTATATCATCTATATAGGCATTGGCAGGAAAAATGAAATTCAACGACGAAACCGCATTGTCTGTTTCAAATACGCATTCTATTTTTTGCCACCTATCTATTAAGTTACTTTTATTCTGAGCAGTATAAGAACTCGTCCCATAGGTAACGCTGGCAGAAGAAGTAGCTAAGGTATAGGCGGTCTCTGTTCCTGAAACGGAGGAAGGTCTAACCCAATAAGAGAGAAGGTATTTACGTTTTGTGCCTGCGGCATCTGCTCTTTTTAATGTAAATCCATTATAAAGTGAAGTCGCAGTTTGCGAATTACCGGACACAGGTATCGCGATCGAAAGAGGGGTAGCGCCCGTTTTCAAAGAATACAATCCACTGTGTGAATACGTTGTGCTGATAGTGTTATTCCCGGATGTCAGGTTGATTGTTCTGTATTTGCTCGACCCTAAATTTTGAACGCCTGTAAAAGTTACAGTATGGAACGGTGAAGAGAAGAATTGCATAAGGTTACCCGCCAGCAATAAAAGTTTATAATCTTCAAACCCTTCCGACAAAACTTCACCTTGCCGCGAATTTTGAGCAATGGCTGTAGGAAGTTCTTCATTGTGTCCATACGTAGCAGTCGAATAGATAGCCACAGCGTTCTTGTTTTCAACCTCCATCCCGTAAGGGTTCCATGCGGTAACTTTTCTGTCACTGAACCAACCATCGGAATAGGGGCTGAATTTCATGTATGATAAAGTCGCATCGGTCTGATTACACACTTCATTACTGCAAGATGTCTGGTAATTGCTGATATTCAACCACGCAGAAATTGCCGAGAAAAGACCTGTCCTGCGCACACCCATGTTCCAATAGTCACGTTTCTTTACATACTCGTATTCTTCAGCTAACCGGAAAACGCCACGCTGCCCTTTAGCAAATTCATTCAACGTCTGCGGATTATCCTGGGTAGGAATATTCACGGCAGTGTCTGAAAAATTCTTAGCGCTAATAAAAATTAAATCAGAGAGGGTATCTTTCAGGTTTTGTGCCCCATCGAACGGTAATTTCATGGTGGTGTAGCTCTGCATATTTTCTGTAAGATGATTCTTGTAGCCGGATCTTACTACTTTGATGTCTACATTATACAGAGTGGTGTTTGCCGTCCATCCCTGCGTATTGTTTGGAAATCTTGGTTTGATTACATAATCACAACATCCTTTTCTCCCGGTGTTCCACGATAATCCCATTACCCAGCCATTTACAGACTGACCATTATAACTGATCAGCAACTCGTCTCCAATCTGGTATCCTTCCTTATGGGCAGTCATCAGATAAGCATTAAAGTCCGACTTGATCATTATAGAGTCTACTGTCTCTTCAAAACCCGTGTTTCTATAAGCCGGACCCATACCTTTCGTTCCCCAGTATGCAGGATAATTCACATTATACTCAAGATCATTAAATTCATTGTTTACCGATGTTATCAACGGAATGCCTGTTATAGGATCAAAAACTTCATTGGTAAGGATCGTTGTCGCTCCCTCGTTGAATGTTTTTACGCTTTTAAGGATTCCGTATTGCTGTACCATAGTGGTTGCAACCATCGATCTGAACTCGTTTTTATAATGCCCCTCCCAGGGGAATGGCAACACGATAGGTACAACCACTGCAAGAATGTTCGTCACATTACAGTTGAAGTTAAAATTCGCATTGTCGGTATTCTCTGTTTTCTCTCGGGTGTCGATCGTCAAATCACTTTCTACTCCCAACAGCTTTGTCGTTTGTTGCATTTTATTGCCGGAAGTTCTCGCCAACACTTTCACATTGTTATTAAGTCTTTTTCCGGTTGCATAATACTCGTAAATTTGCGAATTAATCAATTCGAGATTGCCTGCCTTATCGACAAAATGCTTTACACTTAGTGGCTTTCCATGCATATCATTCAGTGTAATCGTATAAGACTGGTTTACCTCCAACGTGTTTCGCTGATTGAATATTCCAAAGTCGTGCTCATCCTTCAATTTGTTCAGCGTATTCGCCTGAATGATAAACGGAAAATCCTTTGCAGTGCAATATTCGTAAACATCGATTCCTTGCGCCGAACGCGCCTCATTCTTATGAATACTTGTCACAGTCACTTTTCGGTAACCAACACTGGCAGGAGGCAAAAAGCTCTCTGCCACAGGCGTTTCCTGATACAGGTCTACCGGGTCGTTCGGGGGCCATTTGCTTCCGTTTTGAACGGTAAATTTCACAGGTACGCGAAATGGATTTTCATCGCCGCCAATAATCGGCTCATAGCTTGCTACCCCACTGCTGACTTTTCCGAATCCCGGTTCTTCTAGGGTATAGTCATAATTTTTACCATAGTGCGCATCTATGGAATTACCACCCGCCTGAGCAGCCCAGGAATCATTGAAAATAAGCGTTTTAACACGTTGTCCGCCACCCTTCTTTTTTAGACCGGGGTCGTTTAAACGAATAAAGGATTTACTAGTATTAATGTATTTCGCCCGTCCTTTCTCCAGGAACCGAATGATCGGGTTTTTTCCCATAGAAAATAGTTCATCAAAGGACTGTTTAAGTCCCGCAAGGATATTTTCGATGCCGGACCTGTCAGGATCCATGCCGGGAAAGAAAATATTCGGTAAATTATAGCGACCTATGTTGAGACCGGTATAGGCAGCCGGATGCATTGTTGCATTGCCCTGGCTCGGATACGCGGCTTTGAGTTTTACATATCCGTATTGCGGATCATCCGTACACACGCCGGCGTTATCAATGCCCGCATAGCCTTTTACCTGTTCATAATTCCCGTCATAAAGGTCAATATTGAAATTATAATAAATGCAATCCGCGCCCTTCAGATATTTGTCTTTGAAACTTGACAAATTCAATTCATCATTAATACGCCGCTTAAAATAAACATACAGGTTCGGACTGTTCTTATTATTGTACAACGTTTGTTGGTATTGATGGTTCGGACCATTACCCACACCCTCCACCTTGAACATGTCCATAGCAAGCCTGTCCTGCACAAACGCATAGTCATCAGATTCGTAATCCACTTCAATCGTCCCTCCCGAAGGCAACGTGATCTTTTTCAGACTCCATACTTTTGCATACTCATTGGTTAAACTGTCCTGACTGACAAACGGATATTCAAAATTCGATAGTATAGTATCACTTGGCTTATAATTGCCCCAGCGATCCTTATTTACATAAGCATATCGCGGATTAAGTATGCCATTGTCGTTATATTCAAATTTGTACGGGCTCATAATACTCTTATCAGAGTTGCCATACTTAACAGCGATTTTTTTCAAGGTGAGTTTCCCCATTGATGTGTCTATCGTAGATTCAGTCGGCAATCCTCTGCAAAGGCTGTAATCATAGTCGAAATAAACCGTTTTTACCGGAACAGCCTGGCTTTGATTGATAAAACGGTCATGCTTGTTGTATAACTTAATTGAATCTAATTTGTAAGAATTACCAGAATTGGAAATAGCATTCATATATCCGGCCGCCCCTTTTATACCGTCCTTAACCCCTTTGCCATCTTTTCTTGTTGAGACGTAAAATTCGGCAATAAAATTTTTGGACTCAATAGATTGCAGTATCCACTGCTCTCTTGAACCAATCACGTAGTTCGCCTTGTCGTCCTGCTTATCAGAAAGGTAACCCGGATTGTATTGGGCGCTATCCTTTTGAATGGGAGCTTTCCATCTGTAATCCTTATTTTTCAGAGTGTAATTGAATTTCGTAAAGCTTCCCAAATCATCATCACTTGGACCATCACCGGTCACATCCACATAATCCAGAGACAAAACACTTGTTAAAAGATAACTGTGCGCGTATGAAGGTGTGATAGTAGCGCTGTAGTAGTTATCCAGACCTTTTTGATTAGAGGGAGAATCATCATTCGGATCAATGTAAATTAACCCTTTGCTCGAAGGCGCGGCATCCGTACTAAAGGTCGCTTCTCGTGTTACATTATTCATGGCGGCTATGCCATAAACATATCTGCGGCCATCTGTCTGTGTCTGCACTACCTCAGATATATGATACTTTTTCCTACTATAGTCACCCGATGTAGCAAAACGGGAAATACTGTCAATAGCTTTTATAGGTCCGTTACCAAAAACGGAATCATAACTATATAGTCTTTGTGAACTCGCAACACCATATTTAGAGGCTTCTTCTGCTGTAAAATAGTTTACAAAGTTGGCTCTGGGGTCTCTTCCGTTACTTTCAACCTGGGTTAACTCCCCTCCCTGTTTAAAATAAGTGTTCTCATATAAACTTCCCTTAGTATTTTTTGTAAAAGGATAGAGGTATTGTGTCCAGGGCCCTGATTTGATCCTGGTGTTTGATTCAGAACCGTCACCGCCCGCCGCAAATAACCACGCGATACTTGCCTCTGCCTGTGCGGAAGCAGAAAACTGAGTGCTTTCCACCGTTGGATCGTACACACTGCCCTGATCGTTTCTGAAAGGACGGAAAACACCACCCGTGCCCTGACCACTTACTGCATATACGTCATAGGTCATATTACCGGGAGGTAAATACTGCATCGTTTTATTGAACATCCCGTCACGATCCCTGCTGAAATCAAGGATGTCTGCATAGGTAGGAGATGCATCCTGACTGTATAAATAACCATAGGCTCTCCGAGACCCGTCATTATTATGATGCACAATGCTTTTCATAGCTCCGATATAACCATCAACATTGCACCAGGCAGCTTCAAGACCAAGCTTGATGCGCCCGTAGTAAGAATTCATTGTTGAGCTGTTGGTAATAACAGGAACATAATTTTTAAGAGAGATAGGGATTGTCCCCGAAACTGTAGGTCCATTGACCGAAACATTTTTTGCTGTAAGTGAAGATGAAATACTAAAACTGGCATCTTTAAGTCCCGAACGGGTACTGTACCCCTGGCCGTAGCTTACCCCAATCCCACCGGAAATGTCCGTGCTCATCATTTGAGAAGTACTCAGCTGAATGCCGGCATTGTAATCTATTTCTGCGCCCGTTTGTGAACCCACGCCAACATTAACTCCTGCAGAAACACATTTAAAAAGACTTACTCCAGCACCAAAAGAAAAATCAGCGCTCACTCCCCGATAATTACTGAAATTAAGCGCCCCTCCTATTTGTGCGGAAAGCCCGATCAACGGATCACCGGCGCCAAACAACTCCCCAGTAATACCCATGTTCACACGAAGATTTTTTTCATCCTTAATGTGAAACTGCTTTTTTAAAGAGTCTCCTTTAAAATCATCGGGAACACCTCTCATTGCCCTGTTGATGACACCGGGGTTGATGTTCCACCCTAAACCAACCCAGCTTGCTTCCTGTTCCATGCCTATTCCTCCATGATAAGCAATATTCACAGGATAGCCTTCCACATCCAACAATGGGATATTATAATTAAAGTCCCCGGTAAACATATCCACCATATCCGTAGTACCCACTGGCTCAAAACTCATAACTTCAGGCTGACTCGGACCAGTGGTCAGCGCATAGGAAACATTAGGATAAACCAGTTGATAAATCAGCGACAAAAGAAGTGTCATTGATATAGCTCTTAGCTTGCGACTGAACTTTCTTAGATCATTTTTTTTCATGGATATATTCAGGTAAAGTGTTTAAATCAGTTTTATTAAAAAGAAATTTTATGATTCCGTTTTCTAACAGGACATCTTTATAAATCAATTGTACATCATAGCAGGGTATGCTGTCGCCCACAGGCAAAGCAAAGCCTACAACAAGCGTCTCCAAAGGGGCCATATCAAAATTATTTTCAAATACATAACTGATCGGTTTTAAGGTCAGTCCGTTATACACCAGTGTGATATTGTCTTTAGCCTCATTCAGGTAATACCCGTATTTTTTATTGTAATCTTCAGCTGAAGAAGAATTTTCTCGCAAAGAACTACTGCCTTTCAGATTCTTAATCGTGATATTAAACCAAAGCGTGCCTTTCAATTGCTTTCTTCTTAACTCAGCATTAAACGTTTTATCGTTTTCTTCTTCGTAAGAGATGATATATTCTGTAGGCTTATATTGAGCAATATATTCCCAGTTATCAACCAAAACTTTTTTATTTAACCCATTTTTCTCTTCCTGCACATAAGAAGCATACTCATACTTCGTGCGGTGACTACAAGCTATAATCACACAAAGAAACATCAAGCCCAAAAGCAGTTTATTTTCCCTCATAGTTATTGTTCACGTATTGAATTACTTTAGCAGTAACATCCAGATTTTCATCGGTATATAATACAGTACCCATTCCGTTAGCTCCGATTATAAGGTCGAGCTTATTTTCCGCGCCAAATTTTTGCAACAACGGATTTAGCCTTTTCCATACCTGCTCATTGATATTGCGACTTCCCGAATCATATTCTAAATCAATATTCATTCGTATATTTTGATAGGGTCCGATCATTTCTTTCGGTACTTTCTCAACGCTACCATAACTTTTAATTTCGATTTCAAAGCTGTCGGAAACATGCTTTAGGTATTGAATGCGGTCATTCACATCCTTCTCCAATTCTTTTTTCAGCCGATATTCATTAAACAGCTTCCCTGTATCCACAACTGCGACCCTTTTTTGCGTCATTCTTGAAAAAACATACATAAGAAGTATTGAAACGAGCAAGGTGACGGCTATTGTAATAAGTAATTCTTTAATTCGCATTAGGAAGAAATTCAGGATTGATGTAAATAAAATTCAGTGTATACTGACTACCCAAAGAGTTGGTAAGTATGAGATGGTATTTTGCTTTATGCTTAAACTTTTCCGTATCTTTTAAATCCAAAATGTATCTGTTATCACCATATTCTGCATGGAGTTGAGCATTTTTTATTTTCACTATATCACCATTATCTCGTTTGATCACAATAGTCAGCACATCCCTGCTTTTTTCTTCCAACACATATTTTAATTTAAGAACTCCCAGTGCGTATGCCGTCGTTCCTCCGCTTTCTTTCCGGATATCTATATCTGAAACATCTTTCGGTATATATTTCAAAATGCTGTCCTCAATAATCGTAAACTTCCAGGGTTGCGCGCCGCCCAATAATATCCCCTTATAATAAGCATCCACGGTCCATGCATACGGCTGCTGCACCACCAGCGGCTTGGCATACACCGGGTAGGTGATGGATGTAGGGACAATATTGCTTTCGGAGTAAACCGGGTTGTTCCTGGTAATCGCATTTTCGGTGTTCTGTCCTTTTTTGATTTCCGCTACGCGCACCCTGTAAGTAAGTTCGCTCACAAAAGGGTAGGTGGCAATCCAGCTCAGCATCGGGTTATACTCATAGATCTTCGCATCGTCCTCGGGTTCCAGTAACGTAATGGAGAACAGGTCTTTTGATTGTTTATAAACACAATCGTCTATCAGCACAGCGTTGGGAGATTCTGCGTGGGAAAGCCTGGGAGTGACCGTTACGCAATACTCATAAGTACCCTGAGGCAATACACTATAGTAATTAAAGAGCTCTCGCAGCGCGGAAGAAGAATAATTCCATTGTGGATGTACCCTGTCTTTGGAAAAGGTATTGACACCCGGTGTCAGGGTATATTCAAAGCTATATTTGATGAAGTAAGGAGCGTTTCTATACCTGATAACGCCATCCACCGTGCAACGGGTATTCTGATCCTCCATTGATTGTATCTGAAACCCCCACATATTGTCCGGGGTCAAATCAAGCCCTTCCAGTGGCGCGGTATTCACAATAATGTTCTGCGAGCGCAGGGTTCCCGTTATGCCGGTCAGCAGCCAAAAGACCAGCAACCCTTTTATTAGCGGGCGCCGGTATCCGTATGTTCTCATTGTTTTCATCGTTTAAATTTTTTCATTCAGTTTGAATTTGAAATTCCATGTCACATCCAGCATACCTGAATATATTTTTTTCCACGCAACGGATTCATCAACCCGGTAGGTATTATAGCGGAAGTTACCCCTGACCATCAGGGGTACGCGTTTAAACCGGTAGCTGCATCCCAGCGTGGTTCCGTACCGTGACCATCCAAAAGAGGCGAGCGCCAGGTCCAGTCCTGCCATAGTCATCCATTGACTGTTCCATGTATAGCCGGCTGACGCGTTTAAGAACTTCACGTTGCTATGCGCGGGAGCAATATTATCCGCCTGTGTTTTTCCCTCGCCTAAGTTGAGCATGAGGTTAGCTTTGCCCTTATTATAAAGAACATTTAGTTGTGCCACATTACTGTTGGAAGCGTTCGTGTCTATCATTGCCGTATTTCTGTTGTAAATCGCGGTTATGCGGAGCACGTATGTTTTTTTCTTGATCTGATAGCTGGCTTTACCCGTCCATACGGAGCCGAAGATCGGGCGTTGCGGTATGTTGAGGGTATCGGTGAAAGAGCGGAAGGTGGTAAAGGGTTTGTAGGATAGGCTGACAGAAGGATAGCGTTTTGAGGTGGTGCGGATGTCAAATCCCCATTTGGAGTGGCTGGATTCACTGGTAAGGTTCTGTTGAACCAGGTAGTTGTAATCCACGCCTACGGTCAGGAAGTTCTTAAAGAAACTTGCTTTTACCGCGCCCGTATAGCGGTCTGTACCGCTTAGTACCAGGGGCAGTGAATTGTTCTCGAAGCTTTTTCCTACATGTTCATATTTTCCTTTCAGGTCAATACCGGTGCCGGTGATGTTTCCGTCTGCGGAAAGTTTATAGGACAATTTATCGTTTACGCCGGTTCCTTCTCCTTTGAATTCTTTCGTAGAGCGGAACGAAGTGGCTGCTTCAGCATCAACGTGCACATTATCGGCTATTATGCCGGTGTAGGTTCCCGAAACGATGTTGATGGGATCTTTGAACGCTGGCATGCTTACGTCGACGTCCTTGAAAAAATCGGTTTCATTAAGCATTTTTCGGCTCGGCATATAGCCGTAGTAGATAAGGGAGGCTTTCTGGTTTTCACCGGGGCGGAATGTGGTTCTTACAGAATAACCTTTGTATTTGTCCACCGTACCATCTCTTGTCACATACTCCACCCTGCCATAGGTGAAGCCTGCCTCGCAAAAGCCAAGGTCGTATCCTAAATCGGCGCCTTTGATCGTTTGCCCGTTAAGGGTGTAGGATGAAACATCCTTTGAAATAATACCGGCATCCAGATTGGTTAATCCGGTAATGAATTTTTTCGCGCTTCCTTCAGGTAACAGACCTGAAGCGGACTTCGCGAGTTGCTTATAGGTCTTGCCGTCAGCATTGTCCAAATCTTTGATCTTATCATAAGCCAGCACGGAGTCGAAATAGTTGTTGTTCTCGTATTGCTCCAGGAGGGTATAGTATTTTTGCATCTTTTGCTCCAGTTCCTGTATCTTCCTGTATTTATCCATCGCTTTTTCATAAAGCTGCTGTGCTGTGTCTTTAGCACTTTTGAGCTTGGCTGCGGTTTTATTGTTCTGCACGATGCTATCGCCTTTTTGTGTCAGGCTGTCTTTAATTTTATTCTCACAGGCTTTTATCAGATCAGTCAGCATTCCTGTGGTGTCGGTCTTATATTGAGAGATATCCGTAAGCCCGGTTTCACTTCCTACTTCTTTCCAAAGGTTATCTTTTTGTCCCCGGAGGTTTTCAAGGTAGTTGCCGTATACGCTTTTAAGCCCCTTGCCTTTTGCTACGGTTTCATCGTATTTATTCCTGTAGCCGGCTATGAGCTTCAGAAGCTCTGACTTAGCTTTTTCCGTGTCGTAGTGAACCCGCAGATAGCTCGCTTTGGCAATGCGATGTTTGTCCTGGGACGTGTAATAGCCTTCAACATTGACGGGAATATCCATTATGGGTATCTCTGCCTGTCCTGCTATCTCGTAATAGTTATTTTCATTTTGCGAATATTCCTCCTGACCATTGGATGCATTACCGGTAACGCTGATCGTTCCCTGCACTTCATTTTTCTTGTTCTCTTCGTTCAATTTTTTTAATTGATCAAATATGGATCGGCTGTCTTCAAGCTCGTTTTTCACCAGTCCTGTAACGTTGTTGCGCAGGTTTTCTTTTTTATTTTTTATAGCGCTGGAAATGGACTGGGCTGTATTTACTTCATAGTAGCCCACATATCTCCCTTTATAATGAAGGTCCACGAACGTGGCATTGACTTCTGTCCTGTAGGTGACTGTATAGCCTTTTTTGCTGAACAAACGTTCTATCTTTTTCGCCGAATTCTTAAGTGTTGTGTAAGTGTTGGTTACTGAGGATCCGGTACGGGTTTCTTTTATCACTCCGAGAAAATTTTTCTTGGGTTCAGGGCTGTAGATAGTTTCCAATTCTTTTTTTGCCGTGGAATGATCGCTGAGCGAGCTGTCCACGATGCGAATAAGCTGTGTGTTGGCAATAGTGTCTTCTGACAGCAGCGTGAGGTAGGTATGATAAGTGCCTGCCGGCAGGGATTTATTCCTGATGAGTATTTCTTTGTATAAAGAGTTGAAGACAGCTTTCTCATTATCCGCATAAGAAAGCCGCACATGCCATACACCGGATTGTTCAGTCACTTTTACTTTACCGGACTTTTTGTATACAAGAATGCTGTCCTTATCTCCTGTAATATCAAAGCACGAAATGTGCAATGTAATATCGGACGTCTTCTTTTCGGCGTTAGCAGCAAGTGTATAGTATAAGTCCTGAAAGAGTTCATTATTATCATTTACAGCTACAGGATCCAGCATGACCCTTTTCGTGCTGTCCCAGCTGCCAGCCCACAAAGGGTAAGCGGCAGCAAACAAGGCTGTAATTAATAATACGGTCTTTCGCATGGCTGCGATAAAAGAAGGTTGGTTAGAGAGTGTAAATGGTTAAGCTGTCGGTGTGCAAACGTGGCTGTTAGTCATAGACCGGTCAGAGGTGACACAAATTTATTTTCATTTATTTCACAAAGTCAAGGGAAAATACCCTTGACTTTCTTGTTTCTTCTGTTATTTTATAGCTGACAAATCCCTGTTCTCCTAATGATCCAGCCACAAAATAATTTGCCTAACGATAGAAAATGAAATATTTTGAGTTGCGTTTTGCAACCAAATCAGTTGCAAAACGCAACTTGACTTTTTCACCGGAATTATTTCATTATGACTGAACCTACAAATATGCACATAGGCAAAAAAGTGCAAAGGATACGTGAAGTGTTGGGCATAAAACAGGATGCCTTGGCTGCATCTTTAGGTATTACGCATCAGGCTATCTCCAAGATCGAACAAAGCGAAGTGATTGATGATGAGAGGCTAAATGCCATCGCAAATGCACTCAAAGTAACGCCGGAATCTATAAAAGCATTCAATGAAGATGCAGCTGTTAATTTTCTGAACAATATCACCAACAATCATTTTGACAATAGCTCCACCGCAATGGTTTATCAGCAGCATATTCATCCTGTTGAGAAAATAGTGGAATTATATGAACGAATGTTAAAGGAAAAGGATCTGGTGATTGAGCTGTATAAAAAGCAACAGCAGGCTTCTTAATAAATATTTTTGGGCATGAAATTTTAATGCTAAACGCTTAACTTCTAATTTTAAAAATCATAGCCATGAACAAAACAGCAATGATTGAGCAGATTGCAAAAGACGCCAGCATTACAAAATCACAAGCTAATGAAGCCTTGGATGCTTTCACAAATGCGATAGTAAGCACATTAAAGAAAGGAGATAAAGTTGCCCTCGTCGGCTTCGGCACATTTTCGGTTGTGCAACGGGGAGCGCGTACCGGACGCAATCCGCAAACGGGTGAAATCCTTAAGATCAAAGCGCGCAAAGCGCCCAGGTTTAAAGCAGGTTCCGGCTTCTCAAATGCGGTTTCATCCGCAAAAGCTGCAAAAAAATAATTTAGAGAATTCATATTACCAGAGAAAAGAGAACGCTTCATCAAAGTTCTCTTTTTTTGTATAAGCCATGTCGGGCTATTTGCAATTTATGCTGATGGGATAAAAGTGGATTTGAGGGGTAAATCCCCCTTTATTTTTTTCATAAGATATTTTTATGCCGATTGTACCTGTAAATGGTAAATGGTGTGCTTATGAAACCAAGCAGCACAATATTATTGGAAGCTGATGTACAAAGGCTGAAAGCTGTAAAGCATTATGTTAAGCATAACCGTTCCGCTAACCTGCGCATAGCTGCCTTAGCCCAACTACTTTATGCAAAATGATGAGACAGATTTTTAAAGCTAAAATACATTCAGATGCTAAGTGGTATTTTGTTTCGTGTAATTGAATTGCTTACAAGCTGCCAGCGCAAAAATGCCGGTAATAACAGCGCATATGCCTTTTACACCAATACGTTTTACCTCAGGAAGTTAAAAAACCATATTGCTTAATGAGCCAGGACATTTGAATTTACAAGCGGCTGAACACCCTGTCTTATTTTTGGCACTACCGCCACGCTGGCAGAAAAATCTTACCTGTATAACATATTTGCTGCCGCTTTCCAAACGTAGTTGCTTGTAATACCCTGATTAAAAACATACCGTTTGCAACGCGTCCCCCACCCCATAGGGTTTAACATCGTTGAAAATATTTTTTGGTACTACCAACGCGGTGTCAAAAATCGCTTTCACACAACCCCATTTTTGCCCTGTAAAAAACCTGTACGGAATGGCAAGCAGCAATGAAGGATCTGCTGCCCATACAAATAAACCGTTCCTGCAGGCATTAAAGGCACAGCCTACATAGTAGCGACAATAAGGTTTGAAATAAAAGGCTGTGCCGCTTTCCCTCTGCCCTGCGGGACGGGCGGGGCAGCATGGGAAAGATTAAAAAGAAAAGACATTTTAATCAACACAAAACAAGCATATGTTAGAGAACATTTCATGGAGCGACTATTTTATCGGGGTAGCCATTTTTCTGGCGCTTTACTACCTCGCAATAGGAGTGCTGTATTTCTCAGGCGATCTTAAAAGGCTTTTTTCACAAAAACAGGGACTACGCCCAAAAGCCATAACAAATGAGGAACCTAATGTGGCGGAGGAAGATAATAAGAGGGAGCTTTCCCCTTTAGAAAATACCACACGGAACGAGTTCGCAGAAGTAGAGGAACTTATAGAGCGCGTGAAAGAGTTGATCATCAATGCCTCCGGCAGAGAAACGGATAACACTGAACTGAAGCAAGGCATTCATAATGTGCTGAAAAAATATACATCTCTCAAGTATTCCCCTCTACGCACATCGGTCAATGAACTGATTATATCGGAGTGTCAAAAATACGGACTTGCTGCACTGAAAGAAGAAGATGCGGAGGGATTATGGACAAGTGGTGTGTAGCATCCCCAAAGAGCGTGCTTCTCTGTACTAGGAAAGGAAGTGAAGGGTATGGTAAGGTGACGGAGAAGCCGCTCTTCTTAATTGAAAGATACTTTAAAATCTTTAGAAATGCAGGATATGAATAAGTGCATCAGTAAAACAAAAATGAACAGAACTATTGCAAAGGGCGTTGCCACATTAGCGTTATTACTGCTTACCTGCGGGGCATTCGCACAGGACGGCATCCAGGGTATTGAGGCAGCCAACACCAAAGTACGCAGCTATTTTGAGGCAGGCACCAACCTGATGTACGCCGTAGGTGCGCTACTCGGCCTGATCGGTGCGGTAAAGGTCTATCAGAAATGGAACTCGGGCGACCAGGACACATCTAAGGTCGCAGCCGCCTGGTTCGGAAGCTGCGTATTCCTTGTAGTAGTAGCGACCGTGATCAAAGGTTTTTTTGGAGTATAAATAGGATAACTATGGAACCGATACTTATTGCCAAATTAAGGGCTTATATCGCCTATAGCCACCCGGACCTGCTGTTGCAGCTGCTGGAAGAGAACAAGCTTGCCACTTATCTCGAAGAAAAAGTAAAAGAGGTGATGCCTGTAGCGGAACGCTGGCTGAATGAGGCGAAGCCGCTTTATATAGTGGAAGAGCTATGCCTGGATGCAATGACAGCGGAGCTGAAGCCATCCCGGTACCTATACATCCGCGACATCCTGATGGAAGAGTTTGAGCAGGACTATGAGCGGTTGAGAAAAAACGGAATGCTGCCATATGAGATCTCCAATATGATAGAAGCCTGCAAGGATATTTTTGAAGAGTTTGATTTCAATACAGAAAATGAAGATAACCGGTTTTTAAAATACGCCGTCATAGGGCAGGTACATGATTACCTCGCCTAAGCCAAAAAGAAAAGTGAAGAAAGAAAATGTGTTGTTATGGCTTACAATATTTCCCAAAAGCTACATGATAACCTTCGTGCTATACAGATAGCGTTGGATTATCAGAACGGTCATCCGCTTACTGCGGAAGATGTCGCCAGCCTGAAAAAATATGCAGGGTTTGGCGGCATTAAGGCCATCCTATACCCATACGGTCCACCTGAAAGATGGCAAGCTGAGGGTGCTACCAAAGAGGACATGAAGCATCACAAGCAAATCATTCAATTGCATGATTTGCTAAATGAAAAATACGCTTTCTTACACTACAAGGAAATTATTGGTTCCTTACGCAATAGCGTGCTGACGGCATTTTATACGCCCGAAGCAGTACCTCAAACATTGTATAACGTGCTGGCAGCACAAGGTATCCAACCGAAAAGATTGTACGAGCCATCAGCCGGCTCCGGCGTGTTCATCACAGAAGCTGTAACAATGTTCCCCAGCCTGGAGCAGATCACGGCGGTGGAAAAAGACAGGCTTACGGGGTTAGTGCTGTCCGCCATCAACAGCACGCTGCCGGTTGAAACAACCACCCATATCACGGGGCTTGAAGAAGCGCCTGTAAATGATAACGGCAGTTATGACCTGGTAGTGAGCAATATCCCCTTTGGGAATTTTTCTGTATATGATGAAGCCTACCCGGACAAAGAATTATCCGGCAAAATACACAATTACTTTTTTGCCAAAGGGCTGGATAAGCTGGCTGAAGACGGGTTGCTGGCATTTATTACAACTGATGCTTTCCTGAACAACCCGTCTAACCATGCGGCAAGAAAATATCTTTTTGAACGGGCAGATTTTGTAAGCCTAGCGGTGATGCCGGATAACCTGATGAAAGAAACCGGCAATACCGAAGCGCCGAGCCACCTGCTGGTTGTTCAAAAAAATACGGCTAAAGAAACCCTGTCGGAAGACGAAGAACTCCTGCTTATGACCGTTCAATTGGAAAATGAATATGGGCAGTATTCTCTTAACCGGTACATCCATGAAAACAGATATATCGTTACGGGTAATGAAACGCGCGCTGGTAAGAACCAGTACGGACGGGCGCATGAAACCATCTGGCAAAGCGGGAACATCAATGATGTTTCAGGTAAGCTTCGTGAGCTGCTTGCCGAAGGGTTCAGCGCCCATTTTGACAAAGTGCGGTATAACCGGGCACAGGCAGCCGCATTGCCGCTCCCGAAAAACACAGACAAGAAGCTTACCTATCTGTCAATGCCGGAAGATACAACCGCAGCCCCATCCGTGCAGCTTGGGCTGTTTGATACAGCCCCGGCAGAACAGATCAACCGGGCAATGGCTTATATCAACCCGCTTGATGAAACCGTTGTACAAAAAACAACAGCCCGTATCATCGGCACGATACGCACAATGGATAAGCCGAGCCATGAAAACGTCGTATTGCTTACCGCAAAGCAGCATAAAAGTAACCGTTTTTTATACAAGCTCTATTCCAACGTCAAAGAAGTAGATCATCTGTCCGCAAACTGGATGGATGCCCGCTTATTGGGGCATGAGCTGACAGGTATTTCCAATTACCTTAAACAGTTTGACCACAGCTTCCGGTATGAAGGGGATCAGACACTCGAAGGCTTTTTCCGGTTTGAGCAAAAAGCACCGCTGCCCTTTATCGGGCTAAAGCCCTATTACCAGGAAGGCACGTTAGTGGTACACATGGATAATGTCGGCACAATCAGCAATCCCGATCCCGAATACAAGCAAGCCGTTTTTCACCCCCTAGGTCTTCAGGGGAATATTCATTTCTATGAAAATTACACGGCGCTCCGTGATGCCTACCTGGAATTATCGGCAAAAGAAGTATCCGGCGAAGCGATCAATGAAGCTGACAGGGATAAGCTCAACGACACTTACGAACATTTTGTTGCCGAACACGGTCTTCTGAACAGCCCCGATAATCTGGTAAGAATATCCAAAGGCGAAAGTGTTATTACCGCACACGCTACAAAACAGTACAAGCCTATTTTGGAGGCTATGAATAATCATAAGCCGTTACCCATGCCTATAACCTTGCCTCATCCCACACATCAAAGCAGGTCTGATTATGCGGGATTGAAAAAGGAATTATCTCTTTTGCGTGAAGCATTTGAAAATAGTGGTGTAAAAGTGAACACATCCGTTACAAATGGTCAGATCGCCACAATCGTTGAAAGCCAAAGAAAAATTAACAAGGTAAAATTAGGAGGCAGCTAATGCAACTCAAACTATGGATACGTCAAAACCCGGTTTACAACCTTGGCAATCAGCAGATATACTATTCCGGTACCAACCCGCAAAATCTTGTCCAGGTGGTAGGCGTACTTCCGTCAGCAAGGCAATGGCAGAATTACGACAACTTTATTGATGTTACTGACTACGTAAGTGATTTATCAGAACTGCAGCTTACATGGACAGTACAACGGGATAGCAGCGGGGAAGTGAACATAGCGCACAATGAAATCAAGAAATCGGCATCCGGGCAGTTAAGTTTTGAAGGGTTGGCATACAAGCTGATCAAGCAATGGCTGATAGATGATGTATCGGCAGGATTGAACAGCGTAGAGGTGATGATACAGGACACTTCCTGCGGTGAATACAGAGGTTATAAGTTTTCGGCTTCCGAAATGCAATGGTGCAGGGGCAATATCTGTCAGTTCAGTATCATCCTAAAACAGCAGGACGAACAACTATCGTGTATCAAGCGCACGTTGATAACAGACAACTGGCAGGGATGGTTCCCTGAAAATGGTGTCCCTGCAAATAATAAAAAGCATCCCCGTTTCGGGTATTGTGTGGAACATCGCCCCAATGGGATGATGATTGCCTTGTGGTATATAATGGGGCAAACCATTGGGCCAATGATAGGGGTGCTTATACCTTTGCTTTTTGCGCTTAATGGGTTATTTATTTCTATAAACCTTATTATCAACTCAATAAATGCTATCATACAGATAGTAGGCGGCAACCCTATTAACCCTATTCCATTATTCAACCTAAGTGCTACTTTCGACAGCTTCACGGTTTATTTTGTTGAGACAGCGGGATGCGGACGGGAATATCCTGCTCCATTGATAAGAGATTATATCACTAACGTGTGCGACAAATGCGGTGTAACCGTTAGTGCTCAAACTGCACCAATATTTTTTGCTCAAAATCTTACGGTAAATACTTCAACTGGTGTGGAAACATTTGCCAATGAATACTACAATGCTTGTTATATGCACCCTGAGACACAGCGAGGAATCAGGAGATTTGACAGCGTTAATATATTCGGTAATTCGCCAATGAATACTACTACCTTTTGGCAACCAAGAAATGCGCCTTTACATGCGTTAAACACTTTCCTTGACTTAATCCTGCCAACGTTCAACCATGAATGGAGATTGAGTAATGGAAATCTCTATATCCTCCGAAAAGATGAGATGAACCAACAGGCATTTATGTATGATTTTCGGGACGGGTCAAATGATAATGATAAACTTGTAGAGGATATATGCTTTGAACCGTCAGGAGAAAAATACCCTGCTTCCTGTAATGGCATCTATACTACGGATGCGATGGATTCCAACGAGGCAGGCGGTTCAAACGGCACAGGGCAAATGAATGGAGCTGTAAACTTCGTAGCGGTTGATCCGAACAATAACAATAAAGCCATTAACCCTTTATTCGAAGGGTTGTTAAGTAAGAACGTTAATCTTGGAGCAACGAAATTCAATCTTGACGGCGCAAGCGGTTGTTATTATTACGATGCCTTGCAGCAGTTAGCTAATGCGGGGTTTTTGAGTCCTGTTACATTATTCCAGACAGGGTCTATTGCAGGCGCTATGCACGAATACGGAAGTTACGCCCTTCTATTGCAGAATGAACTAACGCAATATGGAAAGATTATTATTTGGGATGGGCAAAGTTACCTGAACGCAAGGGCGTTGATAACGAAAGCTGCATGGGATGGTATTTCTCCGCACCCTATGCCTGACATTAACACGAAGTACAATGAGAATAATGAAGCATGGAAAGTAAAGCATGAGCCAATTACCAAAGTAGTGGGTAGTAATTTAGTTTTATCGAATGCGCCGTCAGGTATTTACAGGGCGGCTAATTTCTTTGGTGCGCCAATTTCGGAACACCCCGCACTCCTCCCCAACTATCCCATGTATTTTGAACCGAATTTTAAAGGCACACTTTGGGATAGGTTTCATTGGATAGACGATCCGAACGCCAATCCAAAGATGAATTTTACCTGGTCAGCAAAATTAGAGTTGTGTTGTGAAGACCTGAAAAAGATAAAATGCCTCAATGATGCAACAGGTATTATACTGCATGAAAAAGTACAATTGCCTTTCGGCTATCATCGGCAGGGAACCATAAACGAGATCACTGTTTCCTATAAACCCGATGAACAGGCAGGAAGGCATATCGAATTACGCGGGAAACTTTAATCCGACATGCAAACAACATTTGATAAATCTGGTACTAATTCCTGAAAACAACAAAAAAATACAGAGATGAAAGGCAAAACCAATAATCCTAACGGCAGACCTAAAGGAACACCCAACAAAACCACTAAAGACCTGAAAGAAACCGTAATGGCTTTTCTTTCAAATAACATGGAAGATTTGCAGCACAACTACAACCAGTTAGAGGCAAGAGATAAGCTGATATTCTTTGAAAGACTGTTAAGGTATGCCATGCCTACGCAGGCAGCAGTAAAGGCAGAGATAGAACATGAGGAAAAGGGTAATAAGGAAATAATCATCAAGGGGGTGAAGTTCGCAGAATTGAATAAAGCAAAAACCATAACACATGAGCAATAAAGAAAGTTTACAAAAGTTGACGAAATACTCGGAAAGAGTGGAAGCTATATTGGCATTGGATACGATTACCTACGAAGACGTTAAAGTCCTGCCTCAAGCAGAGAAAGATGAACTCATAGCAGTTTTGGGAGAAATGTCTAAATCTACCGGGGAGGAATATGATGCTTACAGAGCTAAGATTGACGGGCTTTTGACTGAAGCTGACCGAAACGACCAATGGGAAAGCAATCACGATAAGATAACCGCTGCAATATCCAATCTTATTAAAGACAATGGGCATATGCCCGCTAAATGGCAGATTGCTAAAGAAACAGGGTTAAGCAGGCAGACAGTCCATAAGCACATGAAAGAATACGCAAACGATCCGAGATATTTGGAAAGGAAAGAACAATTCCGCTTCATGACCGACCAGGTACTGGCAAGGGTGTTTTATTATGCTGTGAACGGAGATATGAAAGCAGCCAAGTTATACCTTACCGCAATGGGAGCATTAGACAATCCCCGTATCGTAAATACACAAAACAATTACATACAAATAAACAACACTATCCTAAGTCAAGATGTAGTGGAAAGGTTGAGCCCGGTGCAGGTGGCGAGTATTGAGGCGATTGTGTTGGAATCAAAGTTTAATCTTGAAAGTTAGTAGGATGTTGGACTTTAAGAAAAGGGCTTTGCTTGTCATGACATGAAATGTTAATGTGAGCGCATTACTTGTGGATTTAGTATATTTAGATAGATTTGCATCTCCTTAAAGGAAATGACATACCTAAAAACTAAATCAACTTTCAGTTATAATTCAGGTGAAACACTGCAACGATCACACATATACTCTTCAATACCTCATTGTGCATATTATGCTTGCATACAACTAATGAAGCACATTTTAATAAAATGTCTTAGCAAAGATGAAAGGTCAATGAAGGTAGAAATGACTAATAAAAAATACAACACGCACACTTATATTATTGAAACTATAATAGACAATCTCATTTCCAGAAATATTAATATTCGAGAATTTAGAGATGAAATAACCCAGCTAAAACGTTTAAGAAACGATGCGGACTATATGGATTTAGAAGTAACATCAATCGAGGGTACGAATTCTTTGACGTTATCAAACAGAGTACAAACTTTTCTTAAAAGAAATTACACCGTATGACAATAAGAAATTTCATCATTGACACAATGGAAATGCTTGTTTCAACATTTCCTGATATGAGAGTAAGATATGAAGATCATTTTATGTCAGATTCTCATTTTCTGGAAATTAGTCCATCTGTAATTTTCAGTGATAACAAAAGGTATATACAATTGGAGGAAGAGATATATACCGAATTCAGGTCGAAATTCCCTGGTCAAAGTTTATGCTTCCTCACTGAAACCTCCCTTGTCCCATTAAAAAATATAGATTATGTGTGCGAGGGTGGGTTATATAGGAAAGCAATGCCTACTCATTCTCAATACTCTCCTTCATTAGAAATAAATTTTAGTACGGTCGTAGCAGAAGTGCTCCATGAACCTATAAGCTATATTTCCGATAGTCATCAAACTGCTTCAAATTCTATAATTATCGATTCACCATTTTCGATAAACACTTTCGATATTGCAACCGGAATTGTTTCAGCTAACAATTCACAATCGAAAATTAAATTAAACAACTGTACTGTGTCTTACGCTATCGCTGCTTAATATGACAAAAACAAATATGAATTCCGCCTTCGAAATCCACAACATCATATTGATGGAGTCTAACTTTAATAGGGTTGCAAATGTAATTTTTGAAGAAAGCCTTATTGATTATGTTTGTGATATTGATGTGAAGGTGCATATAGAGGGAACTAAAGTAAATGTATTAGAAACTATTGTTTATACGCAAACTGTCAAAGAAACCAAGTTACAGCAAGTATTTGCTAAAATTGGAATGATAGGTGTTTTTAACGCTATAGGAGACTCTGACCTAAATTTAAAAACTTTTGGCGAAGTAAATGGGGCAGCTATAGTGTTCCCTTATTTGAGAGAGCATCTTACTTCATTATCAATAAAAGCTAGCTTACCTATTGTATTAATTCCTCCCGCAAATTTTATGGCAAGACTGCCTGAAGAGGAAAGTAAATAAGCTGTTTCTCTATGCAATTGACGGCTCAATTTTGAGCCGTGAAAACTCTTCGCTGTATTCCACTCCTTTATAGCCCTGAGAACGTTAAAACCACATTGGAGAAATAAAAATTGCTACCTTATTTGCTACCTATTAAAAATAATAAAGCCTGAAAGTATAGTAAACACTATATTTCAGGCTTTATTAATGTCGGGGAGACAGGATTCGAACCTGCGACCCCCTGGTCCCAAACCAGATGCGCTACCGGCCTGCGCTACTCCCCGAGCCTATTGATATTCAATTATCAATATTTTAAAATTACCGGCGGTGAGGGGGGGATTCGAACCCCCGGTACAGTTTAACCCGTACGACAGTTTAGCAAACTATTGGTTTCAGCCACTCACCCACCTCACCAGTAATATGCTGTAAGCTTTGCCCACAGCGTGTTTCAAGAACTTTATCTCTTTTCAGAAAGGACTGCAAAGATAGGTTTCTTACAGAGATTACAAAATTATTTGAGAAACTTTTTTACATACTTGCCAGCTGCACTTTTTGCTGCAACTCCAGCATGTGTTCTTTGTATTCGGTATCGGTATCCATAAGGTTTTCTACCGTTTGGCAAGAGTGGATCACCGTAGTATGATCGAAACCTCCGAAGTGTTCTCCGATATTCTTTAAGGAGCTTTTGGTAAATTTTTTCGCTAAGTACATCGTTATCTGTCGGGCTTGTACTACTTCACGCTTACGTGTTTTGGCCAGCAAACGATCATAAGGAATGTGAAAGTATTCGCACACCATTTTCTGAATGTTTTCTATAGTAACTTCTCTTGCTGCAGAACGTACGAAATTTTTCATTACGCGCTTTGCAAGGTCTATGTCTATTTCTTTTTTATTGAGTGTAGATTGTGCAAAAAGCGCGATCAGTGCGCCTTCCAATTCCCGCACATTGCTGTGTACATTATAAGCAATATATTTTACTACTTCATCAGGAATATCCAAGCCTTCCTGTTTCATCTTCACTTGCAGGATATGCTGGCGTGTTTCAAAATCTGGAGCCTGGATATCTGCATTCAATCCCCAACGAAAACGACTGAGCAAACGTTCCTGCATACCATCCATATCTTTCGGCGGTGTATCGCTCGTAAGTATTATTTGTTTACCGCTTTGATGCAAGTGATTAAAAATGGCAAAAAATACATCTTGCGATTTCGGTGCCGTTACAAACAAGTGAATGTCATCCAATATCAGCACGTCAATCAACTGATAGAAATGAATAAAATCATTGACTTCATTATTCTTGGAATGATCTATGAACTGATTGATAAATTTTTCTGCACTCACATACAGTACTACTTTGTTAGGATGCATTCTGCGCACTTCATTTCCGATGGCTTGCGCGAGGTGCGTTTTACCCCAGCCTACTCCGCCAAAAACCACTAACGGATTGAAAGAAGTGGCGCCAGGTTTTTGCGCTACATGAATGCCCGCTGATCTTGCTACACGATTGCAATCTCCTTCCACATAATTATCGAAAGTATAATTTACATTCAGTTGCGGATCTATCTGCACTCTTTTTAAACCCGGAATAGCGTAAGGAGTTTTGATATTGGAAGGATCTTCCCATTTCAGCGGCATATCTACAAAGTTGCTGTCTTTAGCAGGTTTTGTATGCGTACTTGCGGCAATGCTTACCGACGCGGGATTACGGTAAGTGGCTTTACTTTCCATAAGTATCCTGTACTCAAGCTTGCCATCTTTGCCTAATACTCGTTTAATAGTTTTTGCAAGAAGTTCTACATAATGTTCTTCCAGCCACTCGTAAAAAAACTGACTGGGCACTTGCAGGGTAAGTACTTGTTCGTTGAGAGAGGCTGCGCGTATCGGCTCGAACCAGGTTTGGTAGCTGCGCAGGTTAACGTTGTCTTTAATAATAGTTAAACACTTTTCCCATACAGCTTCAGCATCATTGTTTAGCGAATTATTATTAGGTGTATCGTAATGGGATGTATTCATTCTCAATAAAGATTCATCATTTTTTTGTTATCAATAGTTACTTCAGTCTTCGGGATATAAGGCGACGGTTCCAATTCCATTCAAGCAGCTACTTACGGATTACTTTTAAAATACCTGTACTTCTTTTAAGATTTTTATACCTGATTTGCGGACTTGATTACCAATAATGGAAAGATAAAATTTCTTTCTGTAAAAACGAAATTGCTAACATTCGTTGAAAAAAAAAAATCTTATCCGCTTGTTTGTTTTATAAGAATTACAGATTGCGCATTGCTAAGGTTCGTATTTTTTTTATGATCAAAAGTATAGTCCAATCTGCCCAATCGAAGCCCTGCCCAGCCCACTTGATTGATAACAATATTTTTGCCAATCTTATTTTTCATAACAGTAGGTCTTTCTAAAAAAGTATGTGTGTGTCCTCCAATAATCAAATCAATATATTCTGTTTCCTTAGCCAAAATCATGTCGCTCACCTTATTATAATTATACTCATAACCCAAGTGCGATAAGCAAATAACCATGTCACATTTTTCTTTCTTTTTCAATCGTTCGGAAACGGATTTTGCAATCTGAAGAGGCTCCAGGTATTTCGTATTTCCATAAGCGTCATCCGGCACAAGACCTTTCAGTTTTATACCTAAACCGAATACACCGATTTTCACATCACCTTTCGTAAAGATTTTATAAGGCTGTGTTTTGTTTTCCAATACGGTATCCGTAAAATCATAATTCGCGATCAATACCGGAAAGTTTGCATGAGGCAATTGTTTTGCAAAACCTTCTGTTCCCGCGTCAAAGTCATGATTTCCCATAGTCGCAGCATCGTATTGCATCAAGCTCATAGCTTTAATTTCCGGCTCACCTTTATACAAATTAAAATAAGGAGTACCCTGAAAAATATCACCTGCATCAAGCAATAACACATGTGCTTCTTCGCTTCTTATTTTATCAATCAACGTTGCTCTTGCAGCTACACCGCCCTGCCCTTCGTATTTACCGCCATCCATGGGGAAAGGCTCCAACCGGCTGTGTACATCATTGGTATGTAAAATAGTAAGGCGCTGCAAGACGCTGCCGGCAAGGCTTTCAAAAGGAAAGGCGTTTAAAGCAAGCAGCCCGCTTCCCATAAATGTTTGTTTCAAAAAACTTCTCCTACTCTGCATAGCTTATTCGGTTTTCAATTTCTACGTGCAACGGTTTGTGTTGTGCAGATAAATTTTCGATGTATTCAATAAAAAGATCCCGTACAAAAACAGCAGTAAATTTCTTCTTTAAAGGTGTAAGAAAATCACAATTGTCGCCGCCCTTCGCTATGTAATCACTGATCGCCATTTTATACACTAAGTTTTCATTGAGCGGTTTTCCCTGTATCAAAATGTTTATGGCTTTTTTGTCTTTTATCATAAAGCTGATTCCGCTTACCGGCCATCCTTCGGCTCTGGCCATAAAATCGCAAAACTGCTTTACGATATTACCGGGTACTTCGATGACTGTAAGCATATTGTCAAATGGCATCAACTCATAAATTTTCCCCCGTGTAATGGTGCCAGGAGAAATATAAGACAAGCGAATGCCTCCGTAATTCATTACCGAAAACTGCACATCCTTATCTATTTTTCGGGCGCCGATCAACTGCGCGTCTGCCATAAAATTTCCCAGACTGCATTCCGGCTGCGATTTGGTAAGCATCATATCCGTTGAGCCAATCACTACTTGCATTTGTGTATCCACGCCCTTTTTATAAGGCGATAAAAAGTCGTTGATCTTTGCATCGGTCTGCAATGTTTTATCAATCGTATAGTTATCGCTTTTTCTTTCCTGTATGTAATATGGCTTGTGACAGGAAATAAAAATAGTAATGCAGCAAAGAGCAGCAAGACGAAGCGATGAAATATTTTTAAATAAAAACATGAACAGAATATGATTTGCGGGTTGTACGTGGCTATTGAAATTCAATTTAATAATTTTAAAGCATGAATAAAAGAAGGACTGTATTATTTCTGCATCGTAAGTTGCTTTCTCCGCTGAAAGAATTTATCAGTGACAGTCGTTCGGTTGGTATCATACTCATCATTACTACTCTTGCTTCTATTATCATTGCCAACAGCGCCTGGGGCGATTCTTATAATCATTTTTGGGAAATGCCCTTACAGATGCCGGCTCCCGAATTGCATCTTCCACATACACCTTTGCACATCATCAACGATTTTTTAATGGCGTTCTTTTTTCTTCTGGTGGGTTTGGAAATCAAAAGAGAATTACTCGTGGGCGAACTGGCTTCTCTAAAAAAATCCCTGCTTCCCATCATCGCAGCAGTGGGCGGTATGGTAGTGCCGATGTTTATTTTTTTTCTGTGGTGTGGCAATTCTTCTTATAAAAATGGCTGGGGAATACCTATGGCTACAGACATCGCTTTTTCGCTGGGTGTATTATCACTGTTAGGAAAAAGAATTCCGGTTTCATTTAAAGTATTTTTAACAGCGCTCGCCATTATAGATGATCTCGGCGGTATTTTAATGATCGCTGTTTTTTATGCGAAAGAGATGCACTGGATGTATCTTTTTTTCGCTTTTGTTATTGTCTTTCTATTGGCGATGATGAATCTTTTTAAAGTGCGCAGGCATTATTTCTATTTTATTTTAGGCATTTTGCTTTGGTATCTTATCTATAATTCCGGTGTTCATGCCACAGTTGCCGGTGTGCTCCTCGCATTCACCATTCCATTGTATAAAATAGAGCAGTTGGAACATTCTTTACATGATCCGGTTAATTTTATCATTCTTCCTTTGTTTGCATTGGCTAATACAGCCATTCTGCTGCCTGCCGACTGGAGTCCGTTATTTTCATCCTCTTTGCATCATGGCATTTTTACCGGGCTTGTTATTGGTAAGCCACTGGGTATTTTTATTTTTTCTTTTTTAGCCATAAAACTGAAACTTGCAGAGCCTGCGCGTAAAATAGATAATAAAGGATTGCTGGGCATAGGTCTTATAGCCGGCATTGGTTTTACCATGTCTATATTCATGTCTTCACTGGCGTTCGAAAATCCGGCTTCACAACTGATCGCGAAAGTGGCTATTATAGGCGCATCATTCGTTGCGGGTAGTGTGGGTTATATTTATCTCAGAGTATTAATGAAAACATAGCCTTACCTCTTATAGAAAAATCAAATTAACTTTCTTAAAAAATTTACGGTATGATCTTAAAAATTTTTAAAGACAAACCCACCAAAGTTTTCATATTTATTGTTTGTTTCTTTGTGGCTAATGCCCTGATAGCGGAATGTATCGGCGGCAAACTTTTTTCTCTGGAAAAACTGCTTGGCATAGCGCCACACCCATTTTCTCTTTTGGGCGAAGAAGGGCTCACTTACACCTTAACTTGCGGTGTGTTGCTATGGCCGCTTGAGTTTGTGATCACAGATGTCGTAAATGAATATTACGGGCCTAAAGCCGTAAGACGCATTTCATTCATTGCCGTAGCACTTATAAGCTATGCTTTTCTCATGTTTTATCTGGCTATTCATGTGCCTGCCAATACCGATTTCTGGACCGGCAGTCAAAAAGAAAAAGGAGTGCCGGATATGCAGGCGGCTTTTTCGGCCATCTTCGGACAAGGCATGTGGATCATTTTCGGGAGTCTGTGCGCGTTTTTACTAAGCCAGGTATTGGACGCGTGGGTATTTCATAAAATAAAAAAACGCACCGGTGAAAAACACGTATGGCTGCGTGCTACAGGCTCTACTTTTATATCGCAGTTTGTGGATAGTTTTGTGGTGCTTTTTATCGCGTTTAAGGTAGGACAGGGCTGGAGTTATCAAAGAGTGCTGGCTATATGTATGGTCAATTATTCGTACAAGTTTGTAATGGCGGCCTTGCTTACTCCGCTTATTTATTTCTTAGAGAAAAGAATGGAAATTTATTTTGGAGAAGACCTAACCAAACAAATGAAACTGGCAGCTATGGGTAAGGAAAATGAATGAAATATTTCCTATATAAAATTAAGAACCTGACACAAAAGTGCCAGGTTCTTAATTTTAAAAAGTTTTTTACTACACTTTATAATTCCATCCATGCACATCTTCTACTTTTCCATAGCGGATGTTGTTAAGATGTTCTTTTACCCAAACCGTAATTTCAGCAGTTTCCGGCGAAGGCAATTCCATGCGGTCGCCTTTGTAGGTAAGTGACGCTATGGGCGCTATGGAAGCTGCGGTACCTGTACCAAATGCTTCTTTAAGCTGTCCGTTCTTATGTGCTTCTTCTATTTCATCTATGCTTATGGGTCTTTCTTCCACAGTGTATCCTTTTTCTTTCAGCAGCGTAATCACACTGTCTCTTGTCACACCTTTAAGAATGGTATCGCTGGTGTTAGGCGTAAGCACTTTATCTCCTATCACCACAAAGAAATTCATTGTACCGATTTCCTGCACATATTTTCGTTCCATACCATCCATCCACAAGTTCTGGTCGTAGCCCTCCTCACGTATTAAAGCCGTAGGATACATGACCATTCCATAATTACCGGCAGCTTTTGTAAAGCCGGTACCGCCGGGGAAAGCCCGCACATATTCATCCTGCACATAAATATTTACAGGTTTTGCATAATAAGGTCCTGCGGGACTGGTAATAATAATAAAGGAAAATTTTTCAGCGGGTTTCACACCGATAAATTCATCCGTGGCTATCATAAACGGGCGAATATACAAAGCGGTTCCTTCTGGTCTTGGCACCCATTCTTTATCCAGCTCTATCAACGTGCGCATACCTTCAATAAAGAATTCTTCGGGTACATCCGGCATAGCCATGCGTTTGGCGGAAACATTCATCCGGTGCCAGTTGTCATGCGGGCGAAAAACAGTGATCTCGCCTTGCGGATTTCTATAAGCTTTTACCCCTTCGAAAATAGCCTGTCCGTAATGAAAAAACGTTGTAGCGGGACTTAAGCTTAAGTTACCATAAGGCATGATTTCCGGAGTTTGCCAATTGCCATTTTCATATTTAGCGATGTACATATGATCCGCATACAGCTTTCCAAATTGTATGTTGTCAGGGTTTAGCTGGTTGATTCTTGAATTTTCTGTCTTTCTGATCTTGATGTCCGGAGTTGCTATATTCATAAGCTTATGGTATGATTTAGTTTATCTTCGCAAAGAAACGAAATTTTCACGAAGGGCATTTTTCAAATTAGTTAAGAGAATGATAGAACTTATAAAAACTCCCATAATTTCAGCCGCAAATGACGCTTACTGGCAAGAACCGGGAAAAGTAAAAGACTGGATGCCGAAAGATGTTTTGGTAATGACTACCCCATTGGCTGCCGGCAGCGAAGAAGCAGCATTGCTCACAAAAATAATGGAAGCCTGCAACCTGCAACCTGCGGATTATAATCTTTTGCAACCTTATAGTGATGAAAAAACAGCCTGGTATTTATTGAAAGAAAAACTAAATCCCCAAACGCTGATTCTCTTCGGCATATTACCAGAACAGTTGGCTGTAGCCGCTTACTTAATGCAACACCAAACCAATCGTTTTGATGACCGTAACTGGATCCCCACCGCCTCGCTTGCAGACATTCGCCAACATCCAGAAATAAAAACGCATTTGTGGAAATACGGATTAAAACCGGTTTTCATTGATAAAATTTATACATAGTCTTTCGTTTGGATTCAGCACTTACATTAAAAAAATATTGGGGTTACACTTCCTTCCGACCTTTTCAAAACGACATTATACATGCTGTTTTAAATAATAAAGATACACTTGCGCTATTACCTACAGGAAGCGGAAAATCAATTTGTTACCAAATACCAGCTTTAATGCTTGATGGCTGCTGCTTAGTGGTTTCTCCACTTATCGCCTTAATGCAGGATCAGGTAAAAAGATTAAAAGATTTAAATATTTCCGCCGCAAGTATTCATTCCGGAATGCACCATAGCGAAGTAAAAAGGCATCTTGAAAATGCAGTTGAGAACGGATATAAATTGCTTTATGTATCACCCGAAAGAATACAGCATCCACTATTTCGGGAATATCTCGCAGGCATAAACATCAGCTTTTTTGCCGTAGATGAAGCACATTGTATTTCTCAGTGGGGGCATGATTTCAGACCCGATTATTTAAAACTGCAAACATTGAGAACGTTGTTTCCGGAAAAATCTTTTCTGGCTTTAACCGCTACCGCAACGGATGAAGTACAACAGGACATTATCAAACAATTACAATTACGTAATCCGGCATATTTCCGCCAAAGCTTTAAAAAACCGGATCTTCATTATTCGGTAGGACACAATGACTTTAAAATACAAGCAGTAAGCCACAATCTGCAAAATAACGAAAGCGCCTTAGTGTATTGCAGAAGCAGAAAGCAGACGGAGCTGCTGGCAAAAGAGCTGATTAACCAAAATTTAAACGCTGCTTTTTATCATGCCGGTTTGCAGAAACAGCAAAGAATGCAAACACAGGAAAGCTGGATGCGAAACGAAACGAAAATAATAGTGGCGACCACCGCTTTCGGAATGGGCATCGACAAATCCGATGTAAGAAAAGTAGTGCATTATGATGCTCCGGAAAATATGGAAGCTTATTACCAGGAAGCAGGACGGGCAGGACGGGATCATAAAAAAGCACATGCCTTATTGTTCTGGAATAAACAGGATATTGAAAGATTACAACAAAGTGGCGCTATAAAATTTCCGGAGACGAGCTATCTGCGAAAAATTTATCAATCGGTTTGCGAATATTTGCAAATAGCCATCGGCAGCGAGCCTGACCGGTATTTCGATTTTGACCTGGTGGATTTTTGTAAAAAATTTGCTTATGCTGTGCCGCCTGCTTTGTCGGCGATAAAACTTTTGGAGCAGGAAGGCTTGTGGACAATAACGGACGCCGTATACAAACCGGCAAGTTTCCAATTTGTTACTGAGCGGGAAGCATTGGATGCGCTGATAGAAAGCGATTCGAAATTGGGCACAGTCTGCCTCAGCCTCTTACGCTCTTATACCGCTGTTTTTCATTATCCGGCAATTATCAGCATTCAGGAACTTGCCAAAACAAACAGGCTGACCATAGAAGAAACTGAAGCAATTTTACTGCATCTGCATCGGATAAACGCAGCCGATTATAAAAAAGCGACTGACAAGCCTCAGCTCTATTTTCATCATTATCGTGTGGATAGCGCACATTTACTTATAGACCAGCAGCGCATCGAAAAGTTGCGAAAGCAACATCAAGCACGAACAGCGTATATGATCGCGTTTTTACACAATGAAACACTGTGCAGAGAAAAAATGATTTTGGAATACTTTGGAGAGAAGGCTGAAAATGCTTGCGGACACTGCGATATATGTGAGCGAAAAAAAACATTCCGTAAATCGGAAAAGGAACTCAGAAAAGAACTGCTCGGCTTTTTGGCGCAAAACGAGGCTACGATTATTTCCATTCAAGCCTTTTTCCGGCATCAGTCAGATGATGCGGTTTGTATATTGAGACAATTAATGGATGAAAATAAAGTGATCCGTAAAGGTGATCTTTATACAATAGCAGCTAAACGGTAATTGATTCCTTTACGGCTTCCAATTTACCCAAAGCAGCTTCCAGCATTACAAACATCTGATCCAGATCTTCCATTTTGCAGGTGCCCACACTTATTCTGTACCAGGGAGAATCTGAAGCACCGAAACATGAAAAAGGTACAATTGCCAGCTTTGCTTCACTTAAGATAAAATTAGTCACGTTAGCCTGTGATGCTAAAACATGATTCCCATCGCTACAGCCGGTAAGATCTATTTTTACAGTAAGATATAAAGCCGCTTCAGGCGCAATGGCATCTACAGGAAATCCTTTTTCTTTCAGTTGTATAAAGCCATTATATATACGCTGCAAGCGTAGTTGTAAGCCATCTTTAAAAGGAGCTATGAAATTTCGCACAGCTGTATCATTCTTTAAAAAAACCGCCGTTGCCTTTTGCTCTGCCAGAGGAGCCCAAGCACCTACATGGCTCAGAAAAGCTTTTATTTTCCCGATGATTTTTGCAGGGCCGAGCGTCCACCCTACCCTCATGCCCGTAGCGGCAAACGCTTTGGAAATTCCATCTACAAAAACGGTATATTCTTTCATCGCCGGCCGCAATGAAACCGGATTGTAATGTTGAGTAGCGCCGTAAGTAAGCATCCAGTACATTTGATCGTACATTACGTATAGCTTCTTTTCATAAGGCCCGCGTCTTTTGTTTTCTTCTAAAATAAGATCACATATTTTCTCCAACTCTTCTTTTCTGAAGGTGGTGCCTGTAGGATTTTGAGGTGAACACAAACAAAGCAGCACTGCTCCCGGTAAATGAGGCGCGAGCTCTTCGGCTGTGGGCATAAAATAATTTTCGGGTGTTGCTTCTATCACACAATGTTTGCCCCAGTTCATGTGCGTGTAATGATTATTATTCCAGGAAGGCGCTACATAAATCACTTTATCATCTTCATCTACCAATGTGCGGAAAAGCGTATAAATAACCGGGCGTCCACCGCTTGATATTTGCACTTCATCAAGAGTATATTCCAATCCTTCATGTCGTTTTACAAAATCCAGCACAGCTTCACGCAACTCTTTTAAGCCATCGCCGGGCGGATAATTGGTGTAATGATGCCGGTAAGCGTCTATTACAGCTTCTTCCAGCTCTTTGGGGATGGGAAATACCGAAGGATTAAAATCGCCGATGGTATAGTTGAATATTTTCTCTCCTTTAGCGATGCGATTGCTGATTTCATTGCCCAACTTTACAATCTCCGAACCTACGAGAGATTCGGCCAGTAAACTTAACTGACTCATAAGCATTCCTTTTAAGTGTTCGTCTTAAATATAAGGAAAAATAACCTAAATTTTTTATTCCATTTAATGCCCAAAAAAAATAATTAACGCTTGACAAATTCATTTTTTTTGCTTTTATCTTCATTTAAAACTATAATTCATGAAAAATAAATTATTTGCATTTGCGCTTCTATTAGGCCTTTTGACGGATTTAAAACAAGAATTTTAGCTAAAATAACTGCTCTTACTACCATTAAATATCTCAACAAATTTGTGTTCAATAGAAATATCAACACCCTTAAAGTTAACCTCAATTTATAATGCACTATGGGTTAAGAAATAAAAAAGGACTAATCAAAAAACTGTTTCATTTTTAATCCATCTGATTAAATACATTATTTTTTTCTAAATCCTGAATACTGATATTTTGCAGACAATTTTGATCACTTGTAAAATAATAAATAGAGTCTCCCTCTGATGAAAGACATGTAGCCACTAATTTTTTAGGTCTGATAGCCTGACTATGAAGCTTTATATTAGTGATGAATTTATTTTCCCCTTTAACAAAAGTCCCTATATAAACAATATCGCCAAGTTCGTACAGTATAGTGAATAGATTTTTTTTCTCGTTAAATTTTACATCCATCACCCCATACTTAATGTCGTAATTATTCATAAGCGATTTGTTTTCATCAGTAACATTTTTTTGAAAAGGGTAATAAATCTTTTTGTTGTTTTTAAGATCATAAACAAAGTCCCAAAGTGTTTCTGTAACGTAATTCTCGCTGACAATGGGTGTAGAGTAGTTATAATTGATATTATTTTCAATCAGGAACTTAGGAATTTTAACAGGTAAGGCTTCTACATCAAACCTGTTGTTACTCAAATCATATTTTGCTATTACCAAAGAATTAGTATCTGGAGTTGGGAAAGTCAGCCCACTATAAATTCTATTATTACTACTAAAAAAATTATAGTCATTAGGATAATATTTTTGTGGAAGATCTTTCCATGAAATAGTTGCAATTTTAGAAGCCTCATCAAAATTTTCTGTTTCAGAAGTAAGCAGAAATAGTTTTATATTAAAAAACGTGTCCTCTCCTTCCACTTTATTAATATAAGGTATTCTAAGAATAGCATTTATTTGTCCGCTCTCATCACTCCATGAAGTAGTTATTTTAGCTTTTAAATCTGTATGGTGGATGGTAAAAAATAAGTAATCATCGTAATAGTTATTATGATCATGTAATTGTGCAAACGCACGACGAATCAAATCATTTTCAATAGATAAAAGAGTAATGGTTTGGGCTTCCTTGTTTATTGAATAAAATTTGTCTGTTAAATAATTTTTGACAATTAAGTTCTTTTTGAAGTCTTTAATACTTATCGTTTTTGAAACTTTATAATTACAGCTATTCTCATTGCAAGGGTGAGGTTGATAATCATAAAATCCTTTTAGCAGAGTGCGAAAAACCTCTTTCTCATTGCATACTTCAATGACTTCAGAAAATTCATTTTTATTGAATTTAATATACAAATCTTCATCCCATACAATGTTTTTTTGATAAGGCGAGAGTCCGAATTTTTCAATTAAATCTGTTGAATCCATGACGTATTCACTATTTAGCAGAATTACAGCCTTCGGATTTTTACGCATTATTTCCGTTAATGAAGAAGTGCAGGTTACGCAGTCAGTAAAAGATAACTTTATGTAAGTTAAAGATGAACCAAATGTCAAAATACTGCTGGCAGAAAAGAGAATAAGATTGAATAATAGTTTAGCTTTCATTGTTGAATAATTATAATTTGGAAACACCCAGTATTTACTGGGTGTGAATATTACATTTTACTAAAATAAACTTTTTATTCTCCATCACTGGCGACTTCATGTAAGTCTTCCACTAGTACATCCTCTTCAATTTGAGCTGGATCATCAGCTCCACCATCACCACCAGTAAACTCTGGACAGGCATTTACTACTGTGCCTTCTAAGACTTGCCCGCCAATATAAATCCATATCTTATTGGACATACAATCCAATTTACAACATAACCAATCGCTACCAGACAGTATAAATTGGAAGTGCCATTACCATTATCACTCATACTTGCAGAACCGCTTACATAAGTATGTGCTTCTAAGGTAGATGCCATAGCTAAAAAGGAAAAACAGAAAATTAATTTTTTCATTTTTGCTTTTTTTAAAATTGCCTACTCTATAAAACACTTTTCGGCTTACGTGTAACAATTATTTAAATTAACCGGTTAATAACAATTGTTACACAAACATATTGAAACTAAATAAAATAGTTAGTAAATTAATATATTTTTTTTGTTTAATTCATTATGGTCGTCTCTTACCACTTCACCCGAAGATAATCTGCTTCACCCGTCATATTTTCCAAAGCAAGGAAACCAAACTGATCGCTCGATAAATATTTAGCCGGCATTGTAGCCACTTGCGTGTTGTTGATATAAAAATACCAGGTGCCGCCTTTCTGTTCTACTTCTACCTCGTTAAATCCGGTTTTGTTGATGGCGCTTGATGTGGTCCAGTCTTGCAGCGTCTGATAATTTTGCGAAGCGCTGCCTTCATCATAAATGGCAAATTGCTGAAAATCGTTATCTATGAAAAATGAATAACCATAGTGTGTATTGGAAGTACCCATGATCAATGCAAACTGATAATTGGATTTAATACTTGTCTGCACCAGAAAGTTGCCATCCACATTACAACCTGTAGGCACTACTGCCGTTTGGTAGCCATGTGCCAGAGAGTAGTCTATCAGTTTATATTCTCCGTTTTCCACAAGCCCGTAAGAAGAATCCGCGGGATTATCAAATGCCCACCCGCGTGTATCGTTGTTGAATTCTTCCGAAAATTCGTATTGATAACCTTGCGGCTGAGGATTGGTATCGTAGTAATTATTACGCACACATCCTGTAAAAACGAAGGCGCTAATTAATAACGCGAAGGCTGTGGGAATGAGTCTTATTTTTTTCATGGCTCTTTTATTTTCAAAAAGATTAAAAACAAAAAGGATACCAAAAATGATATCCTAAATGCCTTCTACTTTTTTATTCTTTATTTCCCCTGGATTTTTACTTCGGTTGGATTAGTATTTTTTTCAACTTTTTATAAGCTTTTTTATAAAAATTATTGGCAGTTTCAATAAACCACGCAACATAGTTTACACTTTTGCCAGTATAAAAAAAACCATTTTTTGTTAGTTCAAAATTCTTACCGGCTATATACTGTGGCGTATGAAAACTCAGCTTGCCTTTATACTGAAGATAATGATAGAAGTAAATTTCTTCATCATTTATATATAGGCGACCATCCATAAATCTTACTTTCTTCCCGTTTATATTTTCATCTCTTATAAAATGTTTGAAAAATAAACGCGACCGGCATTTTTCAGGATTGAGCACCACATGGCTAAAACTTTCATAAGGAGCGTTAGTTTCCAGGATTGGCTTTCCGCGCCAGATTTCCCATATTGTAGCAATACCCGAAGCTTCATCAAAACCCACAAAATCCGGATTATCCAAAACCCGAATGATATCATCGCTTTTTGAAAAAAGTGTATTTACTTTTTCTGTATTTCGCATTATGCAAAAAGGCCCGGATATAAACAGTTCGTAAAAAGAAAGAATATCGTAAGCGGATAGCAAATCCGGCGTTAGTAATTTCTTTAAATCACCTAAAATAAAATCCAGATCAGAGAACCCCCAGAAATTGTAATCGCGAATGTGATCCTCAAATATTTTCCCATACATTGGTTTCAGATCGCAAAGCTTATAGGCTTTTTTTAAAGTAAACGGATGGGAGAGTTTACGGCTCGCAAGATGGTTAAATTCATCAATTGTAAAAGGAACTACTCGTATATTTTTCCCTTCGAATTGTTGAATATCCTCATCATCTGTGAAGAAAATAAAATCAATAAAACTATTTGAAAAACAAGACTCGATAAAAAATGGATAATATTTTGGCAGTTTACCAAAATAGGGGATAATTATGACAATAGAATTCATGCAGGAAAATGAAGCGCCGTAAAATAATTTACAATTTAGCTAAAAATATCAGCTTATGATTTTACATACACGGGCGAGGTTTATTCATCCAGTTTCAATACAGCCAAAAAAGCTTCCTGCGGCACTTCTACACTACCAATCTGGCGCATCCGTTTTTTACCTTCTTTTTGTTTTTCCAGAAGTTTACGCTTACGTGAAATATCACCACCATAACATTTTGCCGTTACATCTTTTCTCATAGCAGATATGTTTTCACGAGCTACAATCTTGGCGCCCACAGCGGCTTGTATAGCAATCTGAAATTGCTGGCGTGGTAATAACTCTTTTAATTTCGCACAGAGTTTTCTTCCAAAATCCTGTACTCTCGCACGGTGTATCAAAGCGCTCAGCGCATCTACCTGATCTCCATTCAATAAAATATCCATCTTCACAATATCACTTTGACGATAATCCAAAGGATGATAATCGAACGATGCATAACCACGTGTGCAGGATTTTAGTTTATCATAAAAATCAAAAACGATTTCGGCCAATGGCATTTCAAAAATCAATTCTACCCGTGTAGGCGTGAGATAATGCTGATTGACCAAAATGCCGCGCTTGCCCAAACATAAGCTCATGATGTTGCCGATATAATCGGGCAATGTAATGATCTGCGCACGGATAAAAGGTTCTTCGATGCGATCCATACGGCTGGGATCCAGCATTTCCGTAGGATTGTTTACTATGATTGTCTTGTCTTTATCTTTTGTAGTATAGGCGTGAAAACTTACGTTGGGAACAGTAGTGATCACGGATTGGTTAAACTCGCGTTCCAATCGCTCCTGGATAATTTCCATGTGAAGCATTCCCAGAAATCCGCAACGGAAGCCAAAGCCCAGCGCCTGTGAAGTTTCGGGCTCAAAGGTAAGTGAGGCATCATTGAGTTGCAATTTTTCCATACACTCGCGCAGCTCTTCAAAATCATCAGTTGAAACGGGGAAGATGCCTGCGAACACCATTGGTTTCACTTCTTCAAAACCATGTATCGGCTCAGAGCTGGGATTATTTACCAAAGTAATAGTATCACCTACTTTAATTTCTTTCGCATCTTTGATACCAGTAATAATATAACCTACGTCGCCGGTACTTACTTCCTGTTTGGGGGAAAGTCCCATTTTCAGAATGCCTATCTCATCCGCATTGTAATAATTGTCGGTATGAAAAAATTTTACACGGTCATTCTTTTTAAGGATACCGTTAAAAACTCTGTAATAAGCGATAATGCCGCGGAAAGAATTAAAAACACTATCAAAGATTAATGCTTGCAAAGGTGCGTCGGGATTGCCTTTCGGAGCCGGAATACGTTCGATGATGGCACTCATGATTTCCTCGATGCCAATACCACTTTTCCCACTTGCCAAAATAATTTCTTCGGGTTTACAGCCGATTAAATCCACGATCTGGTCAGTCACTTCAGGTATCATAGCACCTTCCATATCTATTTTATTGATGATCGGAATGATCTCCAAGTCATTATCCAAAGCGAGGTAAAGATTGGAAATCGTTTGCGCCTGAATGCCCTGCGATGCATCTACTAATAATAAAGCGCCTTCACAAGCTGCCAACGCACGGCTCACTTCATAGGAAAAGTCCACATGACCGGGCGTATCTATAAGATTGAGTGTATATTTTTCTCCTTTGTATTCATAGTCCATCTGGATAGCGTGGCTCTTTATAGTAATTCCTTTTTCACGTTCCAGATCCATATCATCCAGCACTTGTGCCTGCATATCTCTTTCGGAAATAGTTTTGGTAAATTCTAAAAGGCGATCCGCCAAGGTGCTTTTCCCGTGGTCTATATGTGCGATGATGCAAAAATTGCGAATGTGCTGCATAGTCAAAATAAGTGTGCAAAGGTACGATGTAAGATGCAATGAAAAGACAATGCGCAGCGTATAAAAAAACAGAAGCAAATCTGCTTCTGTTTATAAAAAGTTGCAACGAAAAATTTTCTTATCTTTTTCCAAAAGGCATTCCTCCCATTCCCGGCATTCCCATACCCGGCACCATCCCTTTCATTTTATTCATTTGTCCCATCATTTGTTTCATCTGGTCAAATTGTTTCATGAATGCGTTCACTTCGGCAATGTCTTTTCCGCTTCCGTGTGCGATGCGTTTTCTGCGACTTCCGTCTATTACTTCAGGGTTGCTGCGCTCAAAGGGTGTCATGGAATTGATCATCGCTTCGATACCTTTAAAAGCATCATCTGAAATATCTATGTCTTTGATGGCTTTGCCTACTCCGGGGATCATTGCCAGCAAGTCTTTGATGTTTCCCATCTTTTTGATCTGCTGTAATTGCTCTTTGAAATCTTCAAAATCAAATTTATTCTGGCGAATTTTCTTTTCTAATTTCTTCGCCTGCGCTTCGTCAAACTGTGCCTGCGCACGTTCTACAAGGGTGGTGATGTCGCCCATACCCAGAATACGCTGCGCCATGCGCTCCGGATAAAAAACATCCAGTGTATCCATTTTTTCACCCATGCTTACAAACTTGATGGGTTTGTGCACTATATAAGAAATGGAAATAGCTGCACCGCCACGTGTATCACCATCCAGTTTTGTAAGCACCACACCGCTGAAATCCAGGCGATCATTAAACGCTTTTGCAGTATTTACCGCATCCTGACCAGTCATGCTATCCACAACAAACAAGATTTCCTGCGGGTTTATGGCTTTTTTGATGTTCGCTACTTCGGTCATCATCACTTCATCTACAGCCAGACGTCCCGCTGTATCTATAATAACTACACGATGACCGTTTTGCCTGGCGTGAGCGATGGCGTTTTCAGCAATTTCTACAGCATTTTTATTTTCCGGCTCACTGTAAACCGGTACTTTTATCTGTTCACCTAATACTTTCAGCTGATCAATAGCTGCCGGACGATAAATATCTCCTGCTACCAATAGGGGATTCATGGATTTTTTTGATTTCAGAAAGTTGGCAAGCTTTCCTGAAAAAGTAGTTTTACCACTACCTTGCAAACCTGCTATAAGAATCACGGTGGGCTTGGCGGAAAGATCCAGTTCTGTTTCTGTTCCACCCATCAGTTCGGCTAATTCATCCTTCACGATTTTTACCATCAGCTGCCCCGGCGAAACGGCTGTAAGTACTTTTTCACCCATTGCTTTGTCCTTTACCTTATCGGTAAATTCCTTGGCTATCTTATAATTTACGTCCGCATCCACAAGCGCGCGGCGTATTTCTTTGATCGTAGACGCGATGTTGATGTCGGTAATCCTTCCCTCACCTTTCAGTTGTTTAAAGGCACTATCGAGACGTTCACTGAGATTGTCAAACATTCTTTATAGAAAAATTTTAGGCTGCAAAGGTAGGCAGAATGAAGGATTTATAATAAGAGGAACGTTGAACTTACTAACTTTTTAAAAATCGGGTGTTTTCGCTATTGACAACTTTCCGATACGGATTATTTTTGTGCTTTAATAATTTGTAGCCCCATAAAAATAATCATGAAACGAATTTCACTTTTAATCGCTGTAACTTGCTTTGCCCTTTATGTAAAAGCGCAAGAAATTGCTCCTTTAAAAAATACTGATTTTAAAAAGAACAATGTAAAGCTGAATCTTTTCGGACTTCCGCTGAAAAATATTTCATTGCAGTATGAACGAGGACTTACTCCTAAAATGAGTGTTTGTTTGGGTGTGCGTCTTCAGCCAAAGGGAACGCTGCCTTTTAAAAGTTCGGTTTCCAACGCGATAGGAGATGATGATACCGCTTCTAACGATTTTGTAAATAACGCCAAGTTGAGCAGTTGGGGTATTACGCCAGAGTTCCGTTATTATTTTGGCAAAAAGCCTTTGAATGGTTTTTATATAGCGCCTTACCTGCGTATCGGTGGTAACAGCCTTACCTGGTCATACGCTTTCAGAGAAGATAACGGAAGTATGCGTCCTATTGATTTTACCGGAAAGATCAACTCTATATATGGAGGTTTGATGTTGGGTGCACAATGGCACTTCGGAAAATCTTTTTTAATTGACTGGTGGATTTTAGGACCTTCCTATGGAAGTATGAAAATAAATTTGTCGGCTGATACGGATTTAAGTGACCTTAGCGCTGATGACCGTAAAGACCTTGAAGAATCGCTGGATGGGATAGGTTATGGAGGTCACGAACTCGATTCTAAAATTGACAACAGCGGTATTCGTGTATCCGGACGGCTGCCGATGTTTGGGTTAAGAACAGGCTTATGTATAGGCTACACCTTTTAGCTATTGCTGATAAGTTTCTTTAGCTGTTATTTTTTCCTAATGTTTTTTTTAAACGTAACTTTTTGATATTTATTGCAAATAAGTAGCGGGTAAACAGTGACCTTTGCAGCACTTTTTAAAAGATCGCCTTTAAAAAGTGATTCTGAAATAAATGAACTTCTCCGCCACTTTTATCTCCTTTAAAAACAGAAATTTCTCACTGTTCTTTTTCGGGCAATTTGTATCTCGTATTGGGATGTGGATGCAGCGCACCGCTGTGATCTGGGTAGTGTACACTATTACTCACAGCGCTTTTATGATTGGCGTAGCCACCTTTGCAGAGCAGTTTCCTTCTTTCCTGTTTTCTATCCGCGGCGGCATTATCGCCGATAAATATGACCGTTATAAAGTGATTCTGCTGACGCAGATACTTAGCGCGTTGCAGGCAATTGTACTCACCATTTTTGCTTTTGCCGGCAATTATCATATCGGATTAATTTTAGGACTCAGTGTTTTTTTGGGTATAGTAAATGCGTATGACGTGCCGGTGCGGCAAAGCATGATGAATGAAATCATTGAGGAGAAAGAGCACCTGCCCAATGCGATTGCCCTAAATTCTTCTCTGAATACTTTAGCAAGATTGATTGGTCCGGCATTATCCGGTTTTGTACTTGCCGCCTATGGAGCCGATTATTGTTTTCTGTCCAACGCAGTAAGCTTTGTAGCAGTTATTGGCGCTATTGCAGCCATGCGTTATCCCAAAATAGATGTCATCAACAGCAGTATAAAATCGCGGGGAAACTTCAAAGCCGCAGTCGGTTATTTAAAAGAACATAAACCTATAGCAACCGTTATTTTCATAGCTGCATTATCCAGCTTTTTCGTATTTTCTTACATCACCTTGCTGCCGGTTTATGCAAAGGATATTTTCAAAGGAGATGCCCAAACATTCGGCTGGCTCAATAGTGCAATGGGCGTGGGTGCGGTTGCCGGCTCATTTTATATAGCCAACCTGCGTGGTGCGGCTAACTTCCGCAAGGTGCTTTTGGCAAGTACCTTTTTATCAGGCGTCAGTTTGTTGCTCTTTGCTTATTGCCACAATTTCTACTTATCACTTTTTTTCACAGCATTGGGCGGTTTTTCTTCTGTAGGACAATCATCTATTGTTGTAACGATTGTACAAACAGAGACAGACGCTGCTTTCAGAGGAAGAGTGATCAGCTTTATCGTAATGGCTATGTTTGGGATGCTGCCTATCGGTAGCTTGCTCGTAGGTTATTTAGCGCCAGTTTTGGGCGCATCGCTCACATTGTTTTCACAAGGAATCATCGCCATCTTAATCGGAACAGTCTATTATAAAAACCTCACTGCTACAACCGGAAATACAAAACAATAATTATATGGAAGCAACAACAGCGTTATTGGTAATGGATATGCAAATGGGCATTTTACCCAGACTGCCACAACAAGGTGCAGACGTTATAAATAAAGTGGCGGAAGCCATCAAAGCCGCCAGGGAAAAGAATGTACTGGTTATTTTTGTGAGGCTGGGTTTTCAAAAAGAAATGCCGGAAATAAGCACCGCCAATAAATTGTTTTCAGCCGTCAAAGCACAGTTGATGGCAGGCAATAATCTTGATGCCTTTATGCAAATTCATCCGGATCTGGATGTGCGGGAAAATGATATTATCATCAACAAAAAAAGAATAAGCGCTTTTTGCGGCAATGAACTGGAAATGCTGTTGCGTGCGCAAAATATAAAAGAACTGGTGCTTACCGGTGTGGCTACGAGCGGTATCGTATTATCTACACTCAGAGAAGCTTTTGATAAAGATTACGCGCTGACGGTATTAAGCGATGGCTGCGCAGATGCGGATGAAAGCGTGCATACTTTCTTAATTGAAAAAATATTTCCCAAACAAGCTGCTGTGATGACGGTGGATGAATGGAAGGATTAAATGTTAGAAACAGGTTTCATTTTTTTTCAAACGAATTATTTTTTAAAGCATTGCTAAATGCTATTATTTCTGTCTCGGTTGTATCAAAAGCGCACATCAACCGTACTTCGTTTGTAGCTTCATCCCAAATGTAAAAGGGAAACTTTTCCCGCAACGGAGCAATCCATTCAACCGGCATTTTTGCAAAAACGACATTGGCTTGTACCGGCATTGTTATTTCTATATTGGGAATGTCCTTAATAGAACGATAAAGTAATTGAGCCATTTGATTGGCATGGTTTGCTGCTTTTCGCCACAGTTCATCTTTCAGTAATGCTTCAAACTGCGCCGCAATAAATCTGGTTTTAGATGCCAGTTGCATTATTTGCTTTTGCTTGTAGCGAATATGTTTTGCCAGTTCTTTATTGAAAACAACTACCGCTTCACCGTACATCATTCCCAACTTCGTACCTCCTAAAGAAAGAATATCCACGCCGGTCTTTGTGGTCATGTCGGACAAAGAAACATCCAGACTTGCTGCAGCATTGAAAAAACGCGAACCATCCAGATGCAGGTAAACATCATGCGCTTTCGCAAGCTCGTTGATTGCTTTTATTTCATCAATAGTATAAACAGTGCCATATTCGGTAGATTGAGTAAGCGAGATCAGTTTGGGTTGTGCAAAATGAATATCTCCTTTTCTTATCAGTTTTCTCGCCAGCGCATTCACCTCCAGTTTTCCCTGCCTGTTAGCCGGAACGGGTATAAAACGACAACCGGTAAAGGTTTCGGGAGCCGTGCTTTCATCATTATAAAAATGAGAAGTATCTGCGCATAATACCGAATTGTAACTTTCTAAAGCTGTGCTTGCACTTAATACATTAGCGCCGGTGCCATTAAAAACAAATACAACTTCCACATCGGCTTCAAAAACATCTTTAAAAAGACTGGTAACTTTATGAGTATAGGCATCGGCGCCATAAGACACCGCATGCTCGTTATTGAGTTCTGCCAAAGCACTCATCACCTCCAGCAGTACGCCCGCATAGTTGTCACTGGCAAATCCTTTCATTAAAAAAACAGATTACGGGGCATTTTGCGAAAATGTATCTCCCTGGTTCATATCACCGGTTTCAAATCCTTTTTTAAACCAATACATCCGTTGCTGGGAAGTGCCGTGTGTAAAGCTTTCGGGAACTACATATCCCTGTGCTTGTTTTTGCAAATTATCATCGCCAATCGCATTGGCGGCAGTGAGCGCTTCTTCTATATCGCCGGGGTCAAGAATATTTTTCATACGCTGCGCATGATGTGCCCAGACACCGGCTAAAAAATCGGCCTGCAGTTCTAATTTTACAGAAAGCGCATTGGCTTCTTTTTCGCTAACACGCTCCCGCAATGCCTGAACTTTTTCCGAAATTCCCAGCAGATTTTGCACATGATGCCCCACTTCATGCGCTATCACGTACGCCATTGCGAAATCGCCGGGTACATGAAAACGTTGTTTCAGTTCGTCATAAAAACTAAGATCGATATACACTTTCTGATCCATGGGACAATAAAAAGGTCCGGTAGCGGAGCTTGCACCACCACAATCACTATTAACTGCGCCATTGAAAATCACCAGTTTCGGATCTATATATTGTTTGCCATTCTGCCTGAATAAATCCGTCCATACATCTTCCGTATAAGCCAATGTATATTTTACAAACTGCACAGCACTGTCTTGCTCGGCTTTCTGCTCCTCCGTCATGGGCGCACCCTGCTCTGTATCGGCCTGGTTGATAATCTGGGAAGGATCACCGCCTAAAAAATAAACGATAAGTCCCAATACCAAAGCACCCAAACCACCGCCTATGATGGTGCCACCGCCTATGCCTCTGCGGTCTTCTACATTATCACTTTGTCTTCCTGTCAAACGCATTTTTTGTTAGTTTTTATAATCTAATGTAGCAAAATCATTACAAAATAAATCTCCTTTTTCAGAAGAATAATTTGTAAAGATCAACAGAGGTAAATCAACTCAAAAATGATTAGGTTTGCCGCAAATTTTAGGCTATGCAGCAATCTGTGTTTGATCACATGCAACAAATGGGACATGAGCAATTGGTATTTTGCCATGATCCTCATTCCGGACTCAATGCTATCATCGGTATCCACAATACTACGTTAGGCCCAGCATTGGGCGGCACCCGTCTTTGGAATTACAACAGTCACGAAGAAGCGATCATAGACGCGCTGAGACTAAGCCGCGGAATGACCTATAAGGCCGCTATCAGCGATCTGAACCTCGGCGGCGGAAAGGCAGTTATCATAGCCGATCCCAAACAAAAAAGTGAAGCTCTTTGGAGACGCTATGGAAAATTTGTAAACAGCCTTAACGGCAAATACATCACCGCAGAGGATGTAAATACTTCTGCACGTGATATGGAATATATCCAATTGGAAACTTCTCATGTAACGGGCGTACCCGAATATATGGGCGGCAGCGGAGATCCTTCTCCTTTCACAGCTTACGGCGTATTTGTAGGTATGAAAGCTTCCGCAAAAAGAATGTGGGGCAAAGACAGCATCGCAGGAAAAAAAGTAGTGGTGCAAGGTGTAGGGCATGTAGGCCAATATCTTGTAGGGCATTTGATAGAAGATGGTGCTAAAGTTTACATCACAGACATCAATGAAGATAAAATCAAGGAAACCACAGACAAATTTCACACGGTGGAAGTAATAGACGGTAAAAATCTATTTAATATGGATATGGATATTTACGCTCCCTGTGCTTTAGGTGCTACCGTAAACAGTGAAAGCATTGCCAAAATGAAATGTGCCATCATCGCTGGCGCGGCTAACAACCAACTTGCAGATGAAAACATACACGGCCCGGAATTAATAAAAAAAGGAATTTTATACGCTCCTGATTTCCTTATCAACGCCGGAGGACTCATCAACGTAGCTGCGGAACTTGACGGATATAACCGCGAGCGCGTATTGGGCAACGTAGAAAAAATTTACAATCGCGTGCTGGATATTTACAATCTTTCTGAAACAGAAAATATTCATACACAGGCGGCTGCTATGAAAATAGCCGAAAAAAGACTGAACGATATAGCGAATGTAAAATCGAGACTGTAAAGTGCAGCATTCTTACCTGCACCTAAGTTCATCACATTTGTAAAAATGAAAACCGGATGCTTGAAATTGCACTGATATGGCTGTACGTATATCTTACATCCGTTGCTGTGGGAAAAACTGCGCTTGGCTTATCAGGCTATGATTTCTCTGAAAAAAAAGTCGCCGGTAACGTGTTGTTCTCGCTATGCGGACTTACCGTAATCACCGTTTGCGCAGGCTACTTTTCATTGTTTTCAAAAACAGGTTTAGCGTTCAACCTTATACTTACAGCTTACACGATTTTTTATTGGATAAGGAAGAAAAAATTTTCTTTTCTTCCTTTTTCTTTTTCCGGCAATAAAAAAGATGCAAGTTTTTATATCCGCATTATTTTCCTGGTGGCGGCTTTGCTGCTTATTTTAGTAAAAGCGGCGGGACCCATCAACAACCCCGATACCGGCGCCTACCATTTGCCCAGCCTCAAATGGATTGAAAACTACAAAGTAATAAAAGGCATAGCCAATGTGCATTCCCGTTTTGGCTTCAACTACCAATACTTAGTGCTGTGCGCGGTGTATAGCTTTTCTTTTTTGAATATCGCTTCCGCACACGCTATGAACGGCTACCTGATGCTTATGAGCGTTCTGTACATCATTGGTAGTTTGGATTATTACAGAGAACGTAAGCTTTCACAACAGGATTTTATCAAGCTGATCGTTTTGTTTTTCATAATCAATATGAATAACGCGATCTCAAGTTTAAGCCCGGATTTTCCGACAACGGTAATGGTCATTACTGCTATCTTTCTGATAGTAAAAAAAATAGTTGCAAAAACCACCTATCAGCTTGATGATGATGCAAAGATGATTTTTATAATCAGTATTGGAGCGCTTCTTTTCAAGATATCTTCCATACCTGTTTTTCTTTTTTCTTTATTATTCATCATTCCTTTACTCAAAAAAAAATTCAAAACATTTTTATTCTTAGTTTTCATAGGCATAATTGCGGTAACACCTTATCTCATCCGCAATTATTTTATATCCGGTTATCTTGTTTATCCGCTTTACAAACTGGATATTTTTAATGTTCCCTGGAAAGTTCCGAAATCCATCATCATCTATGAAAAAGAAGTAATACGAAGTTTTGCATTAGGACTGGAATACGGCAAACCTTACCCACCGGCGAAAGAATTATTACAGTCGTGGTGGTCTTATTTAAAGAATGCTAACTCTGCTTATCCATACATTATTATGCTTTTGGCTGTTTGTGTGATAATGAATGTTAGCTATCTTATTTATTCATTTACCCTCCGCAAAACCGGGCAAACAAAAGAATGGTTTTTCTTATCCGTTATCTTTTTTATCTGCCTGGCGTACTGGTGGCTCAATGCTCCTGATCCTCGTTTTGGCAATGGCTTTATCGTCCCATTTATTGCAATAACTGTTTCTTTTTTTTCAGGCTTCTTCAGAAAAAAATTTCCTGTTTTTATAATAAACGGACTCTTGATTATGCTGAGTGTTTTATGCGGTATGATGATCGAAGGAAACGCGCTCAGCTCGGTGCCCAACAGCTATAATAAAACAAGCTACAATTTCATTACACAAGAAGCTTATATGCGACCAGATACCATCCGGCACAGCACACTACAGCGTCCGTTATATTTTACCGCCGACTCCACTTTTTGCTGGGATGCTTGCGTGCCTTGTTCCTATAGCTATGACAAGTATAAGTATATGGGTAAAAAAACAGAGGATGGTTTTATGCCCGTTCATGATTAAGTATTTATTTTGGGCGACAATCGTTTATTTATACTAATTCAGCGATTAGAACTTTTATATTTGTTTTCTTAAAGAACTGCTATGCAAAATTTTGATTTCAAGAAAATCATTCCGCATTTATTAATTGTATTGGGCTTTGCCATTTTTTCTTTAGTGTACTGCTATCCTGCGTTGCAGGGGAAAGTGCTGGCGCAGCATGACCTTCTGAACTGGGAAGCCATGTATCACCAAAGTGAAACTTATTATGACTCTACGGGCATCAACCCTTTGTGGACGAACAGTATGTTTGGCGGGATGCCTTCTTATACCATCGGCACGCCGCATAGCAATAATTATATTGGCAACATCAACAAAATAACGACCGGCATTCTTGCCAAACCGTCTTATCATTTTTTCCTGGCGATGCTGTGTTTTTACATATTAATGATGGCAATAGGCATCAACCGATGGATCGCCGTAATCGGTTCGTTTGCTTATGCGTTCGCTACGTATAATGTCGTAATTATCGCTGTGGGTCATGAAACCAAAATGCTGTCCATAGCCTATATGCCGTCTGTTTTGGCAGGTATGATCTGGCTCTACCGGGGACGGTTTGCCATTGGCTCTATCGTCACGGCATTGGGTTTAGTATTGTTCATAGGCGCGGGACATTGGCAGGTTTTATATTATTCCTTTTTCATTTTTGGCGGCTATTTTATCAGCAAGTTGTACGAAACGCTCAAATCCAAAGGCAATATGCGCAACTTCTGGATCGCTACAAGCATTTCACTGGGCATCGCCTTACTGGCTGTAGGCACTATGAGTACCGGATTGCTGACCACAAAGGAATATGCCAAAACAACGATGCGTGGCGGAGAGAGCGAGCTGACCATCAACAAAGACCCAAACAAAAAAGCGGGAGGTTTGGATAAAGATTACGCATTTGCCTGGAGCAATGGCGTGGGCGAAACATTCTGTCTCATGGTTCCTTATTTATACGGTGGTTCTATGAGTGAACCTCTTGACAAAGCGCCGGAAACGGAAGCGCTGGTAGGCGGACAAATATCTTCTGCCCCACTCTATTGGGGTCCACAGAACAATGGTATTTCCGGACCAGTTTATTTTGGCGCCATCATTTGCTTTTTGTTCGTTTTAGGATTTTTAGTTGTAAAAAGTCCGCACAAGTGGTGGATCATGATTATATCTCTTATTACCATCATGATGTCTTGGGGAAATCATTTTAAAGAACTTAACTATTTCCTTTTCGACCATCTTCCTATGTACAATAAATTTCGCGTGCCTTCCATGATCCTGATCATCCCGCAATTGCTGTTTCCCATTTTGGGGATGTGGGGGTTAATGGAAATTGTAAGAGGAAATATTCCAAAAGAAGAAATGATTAAAAAACTGAAAATTGCCGGCGGAATTACAGCTGGCTTGTGTTTACTATTCGCCTTTGGCGGTTCTATGTTTTTTGATTATTCAAATACAACAATTGATGCGCAGTTTCCTAAACAATTGCTGGAACCGCTCAAAGATGATCGTAAAGCGCTGGCAATGAAAAGCAGCCTTACCAGCGCCGTTTATATTTTACTGGCAGCCGGTTTAATATGGGCTTTCATCAAGGAAAAACTCAATCAGAATCTTCTCATAGCGGGCATTGGCATTTTGGTGTTTATTGATCTTTACAACGTTTCCAAAAATTACCTGAACGAAGAAAACTATGAAGATGAAACCGATCATGAAGCTGCATTCACTCCGCGACAAGTAGATCTGGAAATTCTCAAAGACAAAGATCCTTACTTCCGTGTGATCGATTTTTCCAGAAATGTATATAACGATGCGATTCCTTCTTATTTTTTCAAAAACGTAGGTGGCTATTCCCCTGCCAAAATGGAGCTTTATCAAGATCTTATTGATGTGCAAATGGGTGGTGCGCAAAGCGGTGGAAAATTCAACAAAACGGTGTTGGATATGCTTAATACTAAATACATCATTTTCAACGGTCCGAATAATCAGGTTGTATATCAACCCAATACTGAAGCGAACGGCAATGCCTGGTTTGTAAATGAAGTAAAAACAGTGAATACCGCAGACGAAGAAATGAAAGCACTTACCTCCAACAGTCTGGGTGATACGACAGTTGTTCCCAATGCGTTTAACTCCAAAACAACGGTTATTATAAAAAATGATTTTGCAAAAGGCATCGCAGGCTATCAGTTTGGAAAAGACAGTGCAGCATTTATAAAACTTAGCACATACGGATTGAATGATCTTTCCTTCATTTCCAATAATGCACAAAATGGCATCGCGGTATTCTCAGACATTTGGTATCCTTACGGTTGGGAAGCCACGATTGACGGCAAACCCGCCGATATTATGCGTGCAAATTATGTGCTTCGCGCACTGAAAGTGCCCGCCGGACAGCATACAATAGAATTTCATTTCCGTCCTAAAAGCTATGCTCTTGGATCAAAACTTACTTTATACAGCAACCTGCTTCTCGCAGCGGTTTTTGCTCTGGCGATTTTCTTCATTGTAAAAAGTAATAAGAAAGAAGATGAAACAACCTCTGCAGCACCAGCATTGTAACGATAAATTAAAAAATTAAACTAAAAAAAAATGGCATCAATTAATCCTTACATTCATTTTAATGGAAATGCGGAAGAGGCATTTACTTTTTATAAGTCAGTTTTTGGCGGCGACTTTGCCCAAATTGTCCGTTTTAAAGACATGAACTTTGAAGGCGCTCCCAACCTTGAAAAGGAAGCAGAAAAAATCATGCATATTGCTTTACCCATTGGTAAGCACAGCATACTAATGGGAAGCGACACACCTGAGCAATTGGGAAAACATAATGAAAGAGAAAACCGAAGCAAGATTTCTATAAGTGCCGAAAGTAAAGAAGAAGCCGATCATGTATTTAACGGACTTTCTAAAGGCGGAGAAATAGAAATGCCCATAACAGACAGTCCATGGGGTTCGTATTTTGGGATGTTCAGAGATAAATTTGGTATAGAATGGATGATAGGATTTGATTCAAAACATAAAGAGCAATAGTAGGGATAAATTATCCTGTCAGTATAAACATTGCACATAATTTATTATGACTACGAGGTATTGACATTCATAATTACTTTTCTCGCTCCAATTGACAAAATTGGACAAACTAAATTATCTCAAAAAGAAAACAACGCTTATACAGCCCGAGCTGCTTATGAAAATTTCGGATTGCCCATCGCAACAGATATAAAAAGTATAAACGATTTTCCAATAGATCCAATTAATAGAATTTCAAAGATTCATTGACGGAAGCAAAAACTTCTCATAAGAAATGACAGGTAAACTTTGCAATTATTTTCATTGGGATTGAACGATTCATCTTATAAAGTTCAATAATGGACAATAAAAACATTCTCATATCAGGCGCGGGGATTGCGGGAACGACGCTTGCTTTTTGGTTGAAAAAGTTTGGATTTAATCCAACCATAATTGAAAACTCGCCTGCCTTGCGGGAAGGCGGTTATGCCATTGACTTTATGGGAGCAGGTTATGACGTTGCCGAAAAGATGGAAATTATACCGGCCCTCAAATCGGTTGACATCAATTTTTCAAAACTTGTTTTTGTTGATAATAACAACAAGGAAAAAGGCAGTATGAATTATCAGAAAATTAAAAACTTTCTGAATGGCAGGGCATTTACTCTACTTCGTAGTGGTTTGGCAAAAGTTATTTACCAAAGCCTTGATAAAGATGTTGAAATAATTTTTGGCGACACCATTACACAAATAGACCAAAACGAAAAAGAAGTTGTTGTAACTTTTCAAAGTGGCTCAACCAGAACTTTTGATTTGGTTGTAGGAGCAGACGGTTTACACTCTAACGTGCGCAACCTGGTTTTCGGAGATGAAACACAGTTTGAAAAATATTTCGGCTATTACACTTCGTCATATACTATTGATAATTTTTCTTTAGGGAACGATACTTTTTCAATGTATAATGTGCCATACAAACAAGTTGCAGTCTATTCAAAAGGTGAAACTCAAACCACCACTTTTTTTATTTTCAGTTCACCGGAAAAACTGTCTTATCAGCATCACGATATTGATAAGCAAAAACAAATTTTGAAATCAGAATTTGAAAATAGTGGGTGGAAGTGCGCCGAATTACTTTCTCAAATTGGTTCAACAAAAGATTTTTATTTTGATACGGTCAGCCAGATTAAAATGGACAATTGGCATAAAGGAAGAATTGCTTTGGTGGGTGATGCCGGCTATTGCCCGTCATTACTGTCTGGCAAAGGTTCTACGCTTGCAATGGCAGGCGCATACATACTTGCAGGAGAATTGAAACAAGCAAATGGAGATTATAAAACTGCTTTTGAACAATACGAAATTCTGTTCAAACCTTTTATGGAAAAAAAGCAGAAAGCTGCCCGGTCTTTTGCAAAATCATTTATCCCTAAAAGCAATTTTGGTATCTGGCTGAGAAATAAAATTTTTAAGCTGATGTCTTCCTCACTTTTTTCAAAATTATTTTTAAATCAATTTAAGGATAGCGAACTAAAACTAAAGGAATACTGATTGGCGGATAATTTTAGCTTGACAAAACATTTAGTGTTCTTTATATCAAGTCCGTATTCTTAAAGAAAAAAAGGGCTGCTCTATACAGAACAACCCAAAGGATTTTTTGGTAAAATTACCACTGGTGCGGAAGAGGAGATTCGAACTCCCAAGCCCTTTCAGGCACTACCACCTCAAAGTAGCGCGTCTACCAGTTTCGCCACCTCCGCATTTTTTTGAAAGGGATTGCAAATGTAATTTGTAAAATGCAAATTGTAAAATAGAAATTACCGGCGCAGCAATATCCGAAATGTAGAACCTTTACCGAGCTCAGAACTTTTCACATATAAAGAACCGTTATGATACTTATTGATAATACGTTTGGCTAACGATAGCCCCAGCCCCCAGCCTCTTTTTTTAGTAGTGAAACCTGGATCAAAAACCCGCTTGATCAAGTGTTTGGGTATTCCTTTTCCTGTATCGCTGACGTTTATTTTTACATTCTGCGGTTGGTTTTCCACCGAAATGTCAATACTTCCTTTCCCATCCATTGCGTCCAGCGCATTACGCATCAGGTTTTCCATTACCCAGTCAAACAATGGTCCATTGATATAAACCGGTATTTCTTCTTCATTGGTAGTAAAAGAAAAATTCACCTTAGCGGGGGCACGCTTCTGCATATATTCCACCATGTTTTTAATGCGCGGCACCAAATCTTCTTCCTGCAATTCCGGATCGCTTCCCACTTTCCCAAAACGATCAGCAACAAGTTTTAATCGTCCGAGATCTTTTCGCATTTCAGTTACCGCCTCCTTATTACAATCCTGTTCGGCCAAAAGCTCTATCCAGCCTTCGATAGAAGTAAGCGGCGTACCAAGCTGATGAGCCGTTTCTTTGGAAAGTCCCACCCATACCTGGTTTTGAAGCGACTTGTTGGCCGCACCAAGCGCCATCAATATTACTATGAGAAATAAAAGTATAATGACTAACTGCACATAAGGAAAATATTTGAGCTGAGTAAGCAAGTGGGAATCGCCATAGAATATTTTTTGCAGGCCAAAATCAAAAGCAACAATAAGCGAATCATGATCTTTTCTGAAACTTTGCAACTGCTCGTACACATAATTTTTATGATTGCTAAGTTTGATGCTATCCAGATTTTTATGATCGAGTATGCTGTCATTTTCATCGGTGAGAATAATGGGAATGGTATTGTTTTGCTCACTGAATTTTAAAATATATTCGCTGGCAACAGGGTCGGTTGTTTGCGAAAGCACTTTCAAGCCTTCCACATATTGCTCTACTTTTTTCTTTTCATCTTTCGCAAGCTTATCTGCCAAAAGATTGGTATAATAAACCGTAGCGCTCACTATGAAAAGCGCGATAAGCACGAAGTAGGTTTTCCAGTTGAAGAACTGACGCATGGGCAAGTAAACGAAATGATGGTAAAAATATTGTGATTTTTAAGGAATAGCTACTATTTTTGTCCGGTTAATTTTAGCCAATAACGAAATGCAAACAAATACACAGGATAATCTCATCGAAAATCAAGCGGATATTGAACTCAGCAAACCTTCAAAATCCCGTTTTTTATTCCTGCTTTTCTTCTTTTGTTATTTCATTTTTGCCTGGGCGGGTTGTTACAATCTTTACACACACAAGTTTGTACCCAACGACAAAACTGTAGTGCCCGACAACACGTTGTACGATCCCAAGTACAAATAGACATTCCTATTTTTATCCGTCATGATCGTTTGTGAGCAGGAAACAGCAGTTGTTATATTAAGCTATAATGGCAAAAAATGGCATCAGCTTTTTTTACCGCAAATTGTAAAGGAGGCAGAGAAAGGATATGACCTCATTGTTGCGGATAATGCTTCTACGGATGACACACTGAGTTATGTTCAGGAAAATTTCCCAACGGTAAAAACGCTGCACATTCCCATAAACAAAGGATTTTCCAATGGCTACTATGAAGCGTTGCAACAAGTACAAGCCAAGTACTACATATTGCTGAGTGCCGATTTTGAGGTAACGGACAATTGGTATCCTCCTTTGCTCCATGCCATGCAACACTACGAGGGACTTGCCGCCTGCCAACCCAAAATACGTTATTGGAAAGAAAAAGAATATTTTGAATACGCGGGTGCAGCCGGTGGTTTTATGGATAAATGGGGTTATCTCTTTTGCAGGGGAAGAATTTTCAACGATCTGGAAAAAGATAATGGACAGTACGAAGATGATATTGAAATCTTTTGGGCTTCAGGCGGTTGTCTGATGGTGCGGGCAGATTTATATCATAAAATGGGCGGATTGGATAAAGATATGTATGCGCACATGGAAGAGGTGGATCTTTGCTGGCGATTGAAAAATGCCGGTTATAAAATCGGATACATTGCCGGCAGCACAGTATTTCATGTGGGTGGCAGTGTCATTAGCTATGGCAGCCCGCAAAAACTGTATTACAATTTCAGAAATAGCCTGGTGCTATTATTGAAAAATGAAGCAGGGCTAAAATTACTTTGGCTGTTTCCGCTAAGATTATTTTTGGACGGACTCGCCGGTTTCCAATTTTTACTTCAGGGGAAGATTAAAGAAATAGGTATTATCATCAAAGCGCATTTTCATTTTTACGGCAGCTTTGCTAAGTGGCTGAAAAAAAGAAATCAAGCTAAGAAACTGGCGGTGGTGCGCAACAAAGAAGGTATCTATGACAAAAGTATCGTCTGGGATTATTTTGCTTTGAAAAAGAAAACTTTTGACAAACTGAAATACCTGCCCAAGCGACTTTCTTAAGATTTTTTACAAAAGCAACTTCAACAGCTCTTCGATTCCTTCCGTAGCAGGTTTTTCAATAGAAATAATATCCTGATGAACTACTGTAGGAATATGTTTATCAATAACATATTTAGAAATATTAGCAGGTAGATAATCCATCAATCCCGCCGCAGGGTACACCGCTAAAGAAGACCCGATTAAAACAAATATATCGGCATCGCGCATAACGGGTATCGCTTTTCCCATCATATACACCGGCTCTTCAAACCATACAATATTGGGTCTCAGTTGTGCGCCATCTTCCGCTGTGTCTCCTATTTTCATATCACTTTTTATAGGATAGATCAAGTGTTCATTACGTTCGCTGCGCATTTCCAGAATTTTTCCGTGCAGATGCAATACATTTTCTGATCCTGCTCGTTCATGTAAATCATCAATGTTTTGAGTAATGACCTGCACATCATAATACTCCTGAAGCTGCGCCAATCCCAGATGCGCTTTATTGGGCTGCGCCTCCAAGACGCTTTTTCTCCTCGCATTATAAAAATCCAATACTAACTGCGGATTTCTTTTCCAGGCACGCGGCGTAGCTACATCTTCTATACGATGTTCTTCCCATAAGCCATCGCTGTCACGAAAGGTTTTCAATCCGCTTTCCGCACTGATGCCTGCGCCGGTAAGTACTACTAATTTCTTCATTTGTCCACTTCATTTTTTCAAAAATAAATGAAACAATTATGCGTAAACTATATTAACGATATAAAGATTGTCATTGGTAAGGATAACGCTTATTTTTGAACGCAAATGAGCTTGCCCTCCCCACGTAATTTATTTTTTTTACCGTTTATACTTTTATGGTGTGCTTGTGCAAATATTTCGCACCCCACCGGTGGAGATAAAGATATCACTCCGCCTAAGCTGCTGTCGGTAGCGCCCGCAGATTCTCAACTGCATGCACGGCTGACGAAAATTGAATTAAAATTCGATGAGTTTGTAAACGTGACCAACGTCACGGAAGAAGTACAATTATCTCCATTACTACCATTTTCCCCTTCAGTAGAAGCATTCAACAGAAAAGTAATTGTAAAAATACCGGACAGTTTATTAAAAGATAATACAACGTACCGCATCAGCTTTGGAAAAGCAATTGTGGATGTACATGAAAACAATGCTTTCACCGGCTATAATTATATTTTCAGTACAGGCGATTATTTTGATTCTTTAAAACTCTCGGGACAAGTGATCAACGCTGCCACCGGCAAGAGTGATACCGCCGCCATGATATTGCTTTATGAAGCAAACAAATCGGACAGCGCCGTGCTCCATGAAAAACCCCTGTATGCTATGAAAACAAACCCCTTGGGAAACTTTTTATTGGAAGGACTGCCGGATAAAACGTTTAAGATTTATGCTTTGCATGATAAAAATAACAACCTGATGTATGACGGGAAAGATGAAGACATTGCATTTTACGATTTTACCGTTCATCCCGCCGACTCTGCAAAACAACGTATAGAACTTTATATTTTTTCGGAAAATGATTCTGTAAACAACAATGAAAACTTACAGCCCGCTAATAAAAAACGTGGTGGCGCATTTGCCGATAACGCAGATCAGAAAAATACGGCGGCTGAAGGTTTTACATACATTGTAAATGTGGACACAAGCGATAAGAATAAACGTTCGCAGGATGTAACGCAACCCTTACAGATCACCTTCAATAAAAAGATTGCGAGCATCAATACCAACAGAATAAACCTCACTTATGACAGCGCCGGTACGATCATAGAAATGCCTGTCCTTATAAAAACAGACAGCACCAACAACCAAAAAATTTTAATTGAAACTTCCTGGAAAGAAAACAGCGCGTACACCTTAAGGCTGCTGAAAAACTTTGCTGTTGATAGCACCGGTACAGAAGCACTGCCTTCAAAATATGTTTTTCATACAAAGGCGGATTATGATTATTCAAAACTTCATGTGCATTTGCCTACAAAATATTCAGACGATCAGTTTGTATTTGTATTGCAATCTGCAGACAAGATCATCTATCAAAAAACGGTAACGGACACAATGCTGCATTTCCTGAAATTACCCCCTGCTGAATACAATATGCATATCATCGTAGACAAAAATAAAAATGGAAAATGGGATGCCGGAAAACTGCTTGAAAAAATACAGCCGGAAAAAATAATAGCCAATGACGTAACGGTAAAACTGAAACCGGGCTGGGAAAACACTGTAGATTTCCGGGAAACATCTTTACACGAAAACGATAAAATCTCACCCCTGAAAAGGTAAAAACATCCTCAACAAAAAATTATTTTTACAAAACAACCATTCTTATAAATGAAAAAATTAATCATTCCTCTTGTACTTTTTGCTTGTGCTGCCCATGCGCAGGAACGTATGACTCCGGAAAAACTGTGGAGCTTGAAACGCGTATCGGCACAGGACGTCAGCAACGATAACCATCTTGTTTACTACAGCGCCAGAACGTATGATATTGCTTCTGAAAAATCATCTGCAAAAAATTATTCACTGGATCTCAATACCGGGAAAACGCAGGAGCGTACTTCAAAAAATGTAATTCAGCGCGATAAAAACTACTGGTATGCGATGGATGATAAAGCAGTTTACCGCAGCAGTGACAAAGGTGATAAATGGCAAATATTTTACAGCAATGCTACCGGCTGGGATAATGCCCGCATTTCTCCCGATGGAAAGTACATCGCCTTTACAAAAGAAGTGCTGGTAACACCTGTAAAGGGAAGTGACCTTTACAAAGATCTTCCAAAAACTACTTTGCATGCTTACACAGATCTTAACTACCGCCATTGGGATACGTGGGAAGACGGAAAATTTTCTCATTTGTTTATCGTTTCTGTAAAGGGCGGTGTAGAAAAAGATCTTCTGGCAAATGAACCTTATGACTGCCCGCAAAAACCTTTTGGTGGCAGTGAAGATTTCATTTGGAATCCGGATAGTAAAAGCATTGTGTATGTATGCAAAAAGAAAGTGGGAAAAGAATATGCACAAAGCACCAACACCGATCTTTATCAATATGATCTGGCAAGCGGCTACACAATCAATCTTACCTCAGGCATGTCGGGTTATGATATGAATCCTGCTTTTAGTGCAGATGGTACTTATCTTGCCTGGACGAGTATGGCGCACGATGGCTATGAAGCAGATAAAAATGATATCGTGGTGAAGAATATGAAAAACAAAAACGTTCCCAAAATGAACCTTACAAAAGACTGGGACGGAACTGTAGATGGATTTTCATGGGATAACGCTGAAAATAAAATCTACTTTAATGCGGCATGGCGTGGCACACAGCAACTTTTTGAAGTGAATAATCCGGGACTTACCAGAATGATGCCCTTAGTAAGAAAACTTACAGAAGGAAAATTTGACATAACAGGAATTGCAGGTATTACAGATAAGGAAATTATAGTTTCCCGCACCGATATGAACCATGCGGCGGAAGTTTTTGCTGTGAATAAAACATCAGGAACTATGCGCCAGCTCACACATGAAAATGATGCAGCCTATAGCCACATTGCCATGAGCAATACGGAACTGAAAATGGTACACACTGCGGACGGTAAAGAAATGGGTGTTTGGGTTATCTATCCTCCAGATTTTAATCCTGCCAAAAAATATCCGACGCTACTCTATTGTCAGGGTGGTCCGCAATCTGCGCTTTCGCAGTTTTATAGCTTCCGCTGGAATTTTCAGCTGATGGCCGCGCAAGGCTATATTATTGTAGCTCCTAATCGTCGTGGAATGCCGGGCTGGGGAGTGAAATGGAATGAACTCATCAGCAAAGACTGGGGCGGACAACCTATGCAGGATTATCTCGCTGCGATAGATGCAATCTCCCGTGAAAGTTATGTGGATAATAACAGGCTGGGCTGTGTAGGCGCGAGCTATGGTGGCTATAGTGTTTATATGCTGGCAGGTATGCATCAAAACCGCTTTAAAACTTTCATTGCCCATGACGGATTATTTGACCTCAAAAGCTGGTATGGCACTACAGAAGAATTATGGTTCGCCAACTACGACATCGGAGGCAACTACTGGAAAAATCCTACTCCTAAAAGTTATGAGAAATACAATCCCAGCAATTTTGTAGATAAATGGAATACGCCGATTATGATCATACAAGGCGGCATTGATTATCGAGTACCGGTAGAGCAAGGACTGGAAGCCTTTCAGGCGGCGCAATTAAAAGGTATAAAAAGCAAATTGCTTTACTTCCCTAATGAAAACCACTGGATACTTCATACACAAAACGCCCTTGCGTGGCAAAGAGAATTTTTCAGTTGGCTGAAGGAAACATTGTAGCAGATTAATGATTTATTCATCTTATAAAAAATGTCATTCTTTCGAATGACATTTTATTTTTAGGCATTTCAAAAATTGCTTTTAAAAACTAATTGTAACGTTTTCAGCATTTGGGCGATAGAATGTAAGACGCACGTATTATTTTTGTCCCGAATTTTAGAAATCACCATACAACAGAATTTTTTAAAGAATGAGAAAAACATCATTGCTCTTTACTACATTATTTCTTGCAGGAAGCTTGTTTATAACGCTTACAAGTACTTCTTGCAATAATAACCAGAATCATAAACCCGTCTCAACGAATGAAGAGGGGAAAGGCAAAACTACTGTGATAGCTTATGTAGATATAGACTCTTTTGAAGCCAAGTATGAATACCTGAAAGAACAACGCAAACAATTTCAATCGAAACAAAACGCAATGGAAGCTGAATTGCAACGCTCTGCCCAACAATTGCAGGCAAGCGCTCAAACCGCGGATCAGAAAGCACGTTCGGGTAATATGACGGAAGCAGAGTTTAGTGCTACGCAAAAGAAGCTCGCACAAATGCAGCAAAGCCTTGAACTGCGCCAGCAATCGCTAACACAACAGCTTATGGCAGAAAAAGACCAGTTTAACGACAAACTTCATAAAGAGCTTGATGATTTCCTCAAAGAATACAATAAGGATAAAAAGTACGATTATATTCTCTCCTACTCTTCCGCCGGCGGCAGCCAGATCTTGCTTGCCAATCCCGACTATGACATCACAGAGGATGTTATCAAAGGCATGAACGAACGGGCGCAAAAAATTTCCGCTAATGATGATACCACAAAGAAAAAATAGTATTTTTCTTTCCTAAAAAAATCATCGGTTTGGATAATAACAACGAACATCATTTTCATCGCTCCCTCAGCCTTACAGACAGTACGCTGCTGGTTATCGGGTCGATGATCGGCTCTGGCATCTTCATTGTGAGTGCGGATATGACGCGCAATGTGGGCAGCGCCGGCTGGCTTATCGCCGTATGGGTAATTACCGGATTAATGACCATGATCGCCGCTATAAGTTATGGAGAACTGGGAGGAATGTTTCCCAAAGCAGGCGGACAATATGTATATCTTAAAGAAGCTTACAATAAGTTTATCGGCTTTTTATATGGGTGGAGTTTTTTCGCAGTCATTCAAACGGGCACTATTGCTGCCGTGGGCGTAGCATTTGCTAAATTCGCCGCATACTTGTTTCCTGCGCTCAGTGAAGACAATAAACTGTTTAAGCTTCAGACGGGAACAGATGCCTGCAACCAACCGACATTTTTTTCTATAAGTGCGGCTCAGATTGTAGCAATTATTCTCATTGCGCTACTTACACTTACCAACACACGTGGCATCAAAGGTGGTAAAATCATTCAAAACATTTTTACTTCCGCAAAACTTCTCTCTTTATTCGGTTTAATACTTGCGGGTATATTTATGTTTCGTCCGGATGTATGGGATGCCAACTGGATGAATGCCTGGGTGGCTACCAAAACAAGCTTAAAAGAAGCTTGTAATCCTGACGCGGGTTTTACTGTAAATACTATTTCGGGTGCCGCATTAATGGGGGGCATCGCTGCCGCTATGGTAGGCTCTTTGTTCAGCAGCGTAGCTTGGGAAAATGTGACATTTATAGCAGGAGAAATAAAAAATCCACAACGTAATGTAGGATTAAGTCTTTTTCTGGGAACGCTCATCGTTACCATCGTGTATGTGTCTGCCAATCTGATTTACATAGCCGTATTGCCGCTTAATGAAATAGCGCACGCCCCAAAAGACAGAGTTGCGGTAGCGGCTTCGCAGCAAATATTCGGAAGCATTGGCACAGCTATTATGGCTGTCATGATTATGGTTTCTACTTTCGGATGTAATAATGGACTGGTGCTGGCAGGCGCGAGAGTTTATTATACTATGGCAAAAGACGGCTTGTTCTTTAAGAAGGCAGGTACGCTCAATGATCATGGAGTGCCGCAATGGGCTTTATGGGCACAGTGTGTGGTAGCATGCATTCTTTGCTTAAGTGGTAAGTACGGAGATTTGCTGGATATGATTTCTTTTGTCGTCGTTATTTTTTATGTAATGACAATCATCGGCATTTTCATTCTGCGCAAAAAGCAACCTAATACGGAAAGACCCTATAAAGCGTTTGGCTATCCTTTACTGCCGGCGATATACGTTTTATTGGGTATTACATTTTGCATATTGCTTATTATTTACAAACCCCAATTTACCTGGCCGGGATTACTTATCGTGTTGTTGGGCATCCCCATATATTTATTTATGAACAAAGGGCAAAACGCATAAATGACACTGGATATAGCTACTCTTTTTCAACGGATGAATGACCTGCACGTGATAGTGGTAGGAGATGTAATGCTGGACAATTACTGGTGGGGAGATGTAGATCGGATTTCACCCGAAGGACCGGTACCCATCGTGGCGCTTCATAAAAAAGAAAGCAGACTGGGCGGTGCGGCCAATGTGGCACTAAATTGTAAAGCGTTAGGCGCAAAAGTAGTATTGGCAAGCATTGTAGGTGATGATAAAGAAGGCGCACAACTTATTAACCTGACAAAGGACGCGGGTATTAACACGGATCTATTGCAGACCAGCACGCATCGTGCTACCACATCCAAAACAAGAGTCATCAGTCGTAATCAGCAAATGATGCGCCTGGATGAAGAAGTGACGGATGAATTATTCATAGAAGAGGAACATCCTTTTATAGATGCTGTGCTGAAATACATTCAACTGAACAAACCGGATGTATTGATCTTTGAAGATTACAATAAAGGTTTAGTGAAGGAAAATGTAATTGAGCGTATTACCACGCACTGCAACGAAACAGGAACAATCACCGCCGTAGATCCCAAAAAGAAAAATTTTCTGTCTTATAAAAACGTAACTATTTTCAAACCGAACCTTAAGGAAGTGCGTGAAGGTTTGCATATAAACCTGGATAAAACCGACGATGAAACTTTAAGGCAAGTTCATCAGCAATTAAATGCAGAACTTCACCATGAGGTTACCTTCATTACACTTTCTGAAAAAGGAGTATTCTATAACGATAAAGATCAGGCTGGCATTATTCCATCACACATTCGTAACATAGCGGATGTTTCTGGTGCAGGCGATACTGTAATAGCTACTGCTTCCCTGATTTACGCGCTTACCAAAGATGTAAAATTTATGGCTGCACTTTCCAACCTTGCCGGTGGATTGGTTTGCGAACAAGTGGGTGTAGTGCCTGTCAATAAAGCGATCTTAGAAAAAGAAGCGATTCAAAAATTAGCGTAGCAGATTTATATCGCCTTTCCAAACCATTTTTTCTCCGCCATCGCAAATGCCTTCCAACACATACACATACACATCAGGGCCTAACGTTTTGCCTTTATAAGTACCATTCCATCCGTTGGCTTTGTCATTGAGAGGGAAGTTTTTTCTTTCATAAACTATTTCTCCCCAGCGGTCATATACACGGAAAGATTCAACCGTTCTCAATCCTATTCCTCTTGGATAAAACACATCGTTTTCTCCATCTCCGTTAGGCGAAAAAGTATTGGGTATGAACACTTGGCTTTGATCGCAAAGGACATTTACAGTAACAGCATCGCGGGCTATACAACCATAACTTGAAGTTACCTTCACCACATAGGTAGTAGTAGCGGTAGGACTGGCAATAGGCCCGGCACAGTCAGCGCAACTCAGCGATTGCGAAGGCGACCATTCATAACTGACAATCAATGTTCCTACCGCATTCAAATTAACATTGTTTCCTGCAACAATAATTTCATCGCTTCCAGCATTTACTGTCGGCAAAGGATGAACAACAACACGAACTTTATTCGTATCCGGCTCACAGCTTCCTTCTACAGCTATTACAATATAATTTGTAGTTACATCAGGTGAAGCAATTGGATTGGCAATGTCATCATGATCCAATCCATCGGAAGGAATCCAATGATAACTGGTAGCTCCAGACGCGAAAAGCTGAATGCTGCTGTCTTTACATATTTCGCCGCCATCCGATGCCACACTCGTTGTATGTGTTTGCAGCAATACTTTCACGGTATCTTTATTTACACATCCGTTATTATCTGTGCCTAAAACAACATAGCTTGTAGCAACTGATGGTGACGCAGTTGTAGTCTGACATGTAGCACATGATAAACCGGCTGTCGGAGTCCAAGCATAAGATGCGCCGCCCGATGCAGACAACGAAGCAGCATCGCCTACACAAATAATAGTATCAGGAGAAGCAACGATTGTGGGGAGATCATACACTGTAATATTGCCATATACCGTATCCCTACATCCATTCGCATTCTGGGAAATCAACGTCACAGGATAAGTGCCTGGTGAAGAAAATGTAGTGATTATATTTTTTTGATTACCGGTAGTTTGTCCGTTATTTATATCCCAAGTGCGGCTAAATAAAGGAGAAAAATAGGTAAATGATGTATCTGTAAAAGTTATCGGAGTATTTATACAAGCAGGCGACGTGGCAAAATCAGCAATTATATCATCCACTTTAATTGTATCTAAACCACTGCTGGAATTTACGCAGCCGGAGCTATCTGAAAAAACAATTTTGGGTAGATACGCACCGGGAACTGTGTAAGTATAAGTGGTACTGTTTCCATTAGCGGCCTGTAAAGTGCCATCGCTGAAATCCCATAGAAAATTGGTAACACCTGTAAGATTCGCTGTGAAATTTACTGTCAGAGGATTGCATCCTTTCAACGGTGCATAGGTCAAGCCACCTCCATAGCCCAATACTCTAACGGAATCATAAACCGTGTCTCTGCATCCATAGCTGTTTATAGCGATCAAACGGACAGTATAAAATCCCGGAGTGGCGTACACATTATTGGGATTGGAAATAATAGAGCTGTCGCCATTGCCAAAACTCCAGTTATAATTAATAGCACCTGTAGAATTATTGGTAAACTGAACGATTAAAGGCGGACAAAGTGCAAAACTATCGCTCATATCAAAGTCGGCACTCGGCTGTGCAAGCTTTATGTATGCATTTTTTATAAGCGTATCCGCACAACCAATATTATCCGTAACAATAAGTTTCACCGTATAAGCTCCCGGTTGCAGATAGACATGATGCGGGGTATCTATCGAGGACGTAGAACTTCCGTCTCCGAAATCCCATAAGTAAGTAAGCGGCGCATTGGTAGAAGAAGTACTGGTATTGAAAAACTTGATCTCCTGATTTAAGCAAAGTGTAGTATCACTGGCTGCAAATTTTGCGGTTACTTTTCTCGACTCAATATAGTTGGGTCGCTCCAAAGAATCTACGCAGCCTACATTATCTGTTACCACCACTTTTACCGAATACATGCCCGGAGCATAAATGTGTGTAATTGTATCTTTATTAATAATGGCATTGCTATTATCGCCAAACGTCCACTCCCACTGTGTCGAATAAGCACCAGGCGTATTACCTCCTGTTTCTATAAAATGTGTCTTTAGTGGAGAACAACCTATGGGCGGCACAGCTATAAAATTAGGATCTGGGTCTGCAACAAGAATGTAGTTGGTTTTGGTTACACTATCCCAGCATTCATTATTGTCCTGAAAAATCAATTTGACTGTATAAAGATCTGCATTAAAAAATACCCACCCTTGTCTTGGCGTTGTATCTCTTGCCCAGGTATTAGGCGAAATAGTATATCCATAATATTGGACTGAATCTGAAAACTGCCGCGAAAAGAATATTGTATCATGTTGGCATATAGCTGTGTCATTCGCCCAAAACTGAGCCGTAGGTGTATAGAGCTTAATCTTCTTTTCTCTCACATGCGTACAACCTGTGGAGTCATCATGAACGGTTAAAGTAATAGTTTTCAATCCTAAACCTGCATAGTTGTGGGTTGGATTTTTTGATGTATCTGTAACGCCATCGCCAAAATCCCAAAGTCTTGATGATATCCTATTGATAGAATTATCAAAAAAGCTTACAAAAGTTGGCGTGTCACAACTGACCCGATAAGTAAATCTTGAAGTAGGTCCTTTCACAAATATTTGATAGGGTAAAAGAAAAGTATCCGGACAAGAATTATTATAGGCTCTCATTAATATATAATAAAGTCCGGGTTCTTCTATTACAATCGGACAAACACGTGCAAAGGGATAGGTATTACCACTTGCTTCATCAGGGAAAGACAGTGTTTCAGATAAATGGTAAGTAGCAGAGGTAGTACCCGTAGAAAGATCGGTTATAAACAAAGTATCTCCTACACAAAGCGTATCATCGCTTACGGTAAATAAAGCATGCGGTATCGTATCAGTATGCACTATGGCAGTATCAGTTATCATGCATCCGTTGGAGGTAAATGCAGTCAATGTAACAATATACATTCCAGGCGATGAATAAGTATGAGACGGAGTATTGGAAGTCGAAGTAGGGCTGTTATCCCCGAAATTCCATATTACAGAAGTAATACTTACTGGTGGTGGTTGAGGGTAAAACCAATGAGGAGGAGGCCAGGGTTGCGGTAAAATAGATGAAAGAAACCCATTATTAAAAGGTCCATCAACATAGTTAAAATCCAAAGTTGCAGGAACACAATGGTCGTATCTTTCTGGTAAATGAATTTCAATAGCCAGTCTTATAAAAGTGTCTTGCAAAATTTTCGAACTGGTGCATCCTCGTGCATCTACAGCTGTCAGTTTAATAAAGTAAAGAGAGTCGAAATTATAAATATGATAAGGATTAACTGCTGCGGATGTAGGCGACCCATCTCCAAAATTCCATTGATAAGAAGTTGCATTGGTTGAAAGATTGGTAAAAAACAACGTGTCTGAAGCCGGACATGGTATTGGTGGGGAAATGGTAAAATCTGCCGTAGGTCCCGGCACAACGGTAATGGGCTTCACAAAAGTATCTACACATACTCCGGCAGCATCTACAACCTGAAGTTTTACATTATAGGTGCCCGGTGTTGTATAAGTATGCGTTCCGTTTTGTCCAGAGGTGGTTCCTGTATTATCTCCATAATTCCAAATATAGCTGCTGGCTGCAGTAGAAGTATTTAGAAATAAGACATTACTATTTAGGCAAACTGTATCCGCCGCATTAAAATTAGCATTTAAGGCACCTACAGATAAGGGTTTTATAACCGTATCCTTGCATCCATGCGCATCAGTCACGATCATTTTTACATTGTAAGTTCCGGCTGTTGTATAAGTATGTGAAGGAGTGCTTCCCGAACCAAAAGGCGTATTATCTCCATAATCCCACGAATAGGTATAAGGCCCCGTACCAGTAACACTGGAAGTAAAAGTGGTGTTGCCCGGCGCTACACAAATTGGCGTAAAACTAAAATCACCTACGGGTGGTGTATATACAAGCACATAAGCTTGTTTTACAAGAGAGGAATCACAACCAGCACTGCTGGTAACTGTAAGCGTAATATTATAAGTGCCTGATTGTCCGAATATATGAGAAGGATTTTGAGTACTCAGCGAGGATCCGTCTCCAAAATTCCAGTTATACGTTGCAGGACCTGGAACGAGAGGATTAGAATTATCGGTAAAATTTACCGTAAGCGGCGGACAACCGGCTAAAGGCGTTCCTGTAAAAGCTACATTGGGCGAAGGATGTATAATAAGCGTTTTAGTTTTCGTTACCGACACTCCATTTTTCGTAGCTGTCAATGTGATGGTAAACGTGCCGGATGTATTGTAAACATGACCGGGATTAGTGGATACTGAAGATCCTCCATCTCCAAAGCTCCAGGAATAACTGGTAGGACTTCCTGTCGAGGTATTAGTAAAAATAACTGTTGTAGGATTACATCCTACAGAGTCCGACATAATAAAATTCGCAGTAAGAGATTGTGCGGAAACCCGAACTCCCAACGAAAAAGATAAAACAATAAATAAATAAACTTGTAATGCTCTATTCATTCAAATAGTAATTTGGCTGGTTAAGAGAATGGTAATCCTTTTTTAAGACTGTCTTAAATTACAAAAAGTTAGCATCTCCTTCACATTTTTTTCAATGTATTTTTGAAATTCGTTTATGAATCACACATTCCTTTTGCTCGGCAGCAATGATGGCGACCGTTATTTTTGGATCAACCAAGGTATAGAACTTATTGAAAAACAATGCGGTATTCTTGTCTGCAAATCTTCTTTATATAAAACCGCAGCATGGGGGCTTGAAAATCAGCCTTCATTTATAAATCTTGCTGTAGAGCTTAAAACAAACCTGACCGATTCTGAACTGCTGCAACAAATTCACAATATTGAACAGAAACTTGGCCGGCAACGCTTTGTAAAATGGGGACAACGTACTTTAGATATTGATATTTTATTTTATAATAATGAGATTATTGATACGGAAAATTTAAAAATCCCTCATCCTTTTTTGCATAAAAGAAGATTTACATTAGCGCCTCTTTTTGAGATAGCACCGGATTTTATTCATCCTGTTTTCAGGAAAACCATTGCTCAATTGCTTGCCGAGTGCGAAGATGATCTGGAAGTAAAAAAATTGAACTGATTTTTTATAGTCTGCAAATTTCACCTTTCTATATTTGCTGCTTTATGAAATATCGCTTTATTGCAATCGAAGGAAACATTGGAGCGGGAAAAAGTACATTAGCGCAGTTATTGGCCCATCACTATCACGCCCGGCTGCTACTCGAAGAATTTGCCGACAATACTTTTCTTCCAAAATTTTATAAGGAAAAAGAACGCTATGCCTTTCCTTTAGAGCTTTCATTTCTTGCCGACCGGTATAAGCAAATGAAAAAACAGCTTTTACAGCAAGAGTTGTTTAACGAAAAAATAATTTCTGATTATGTATTTATAAAAAGCAAACTTTTTGCCCGGCTCAATCTTCCCGCAGATGAATATGAGCTTTTTCAAAATCTTTACAACATTGCCGACGTCAATTTACCCAAACCGGATCTGCTTATTTTCCTGTATTGCCCAATAGAAAAATTGCAGCAAAACATTCAGAAACGGGGACGCAGCTATGAGCAGGATATTCCCAAAAATTATTTGGAAAACGTGCAGCATATCTACGATGAATATTTAAAATTGAATTTGCAAAAGACAGTTTTTATAGATATGAGCCGAGTGGATTTTGAACATAATCCATCTCATTTTCAGCAGCTTATTTCATTTTTGGATAATAACCGCGAATTTGATACTCATTATCTGGAAATTTATTAATGTGAATAACAAATCTTTAGCAACCTATTTTAAATTTCTATTATTTTTCTTATTTTCCCTTACGTAAATTCGCAGTCTTCAAAAAAACGCTATAGACAAAGTTCTTGGCTTTTTTTGGATGTGGTGAATTTTTTCATACACATTCATTTTACAGATAAAATTATCAGATCATGGCGGCAGCAAAAACTGCAAGTGCAACAGCTAAAAAAACAACCAAAAAAGCTACTAAAAAAACAGCCTCAGACAGTCCGCTGAAAAAAGCGCTCACCGAGCATTTCGGATTTGAAAACTTCAAAGAGCAGCAAGAGGAAATTATCGAAAGCATCGTATCTGGCAAAGACACTTTTGTAATCATGCCCACGGGTGGTGGCAAATCTCTTTGTTATCAGCTGCCTGCATTAATGAGTGAAGGCGTGGCACTTATCGTATCGCCCCTCATCGCGCTTATGAAAAATCAGGTGGATCTTATAAGAAGTTACAGCAGTAAAGACCACGTGGCGCATTTCCTCAACTCTACGCTTACCAAAGCGCAACAGAAAAAAGTGAAAGAAGATCTGGCAGGCGGGCAGACAAAAATGCTTTATGTAGCACCGGAAACACTAACCAAAGAAGATAATATTACTTTCTTTCAGGAGCTTAATGTTTCTTTTGTCGCTGTAGATGAAGCGCATTGTATCTCCGAATGGGGACACGATTTCCGTCCGGAATACCGTAAGCTGCGCGGTATGATTGATAATATCAATCCCAAGCTTCCTATCATTGCGCTTACTGCTACCGCTACACCTAAAGTGCAGGATGACATTGTAAAAAACCTGGAACTTAACAACCCGAATATTTTTATTTCTTCCTTCAACAGACCCAATCTTTATTATGAAATTGTTCCGAAAGGAAAGAAAGAAACTGTACTAAAACACATGGTGAAGTTCATTCACCAAATGAAAGGTAAGAGCGGCATTATCTATACACTTAACCGTAAAACGACGGAAGAACTTGCCAGTACGTTAATGGCAAATGGAATTTCCGCGGTAGCTTATCACGCCGGATTGGACGCACCTGTTCGAGCAAAACGCCAGGATGATTTTTTGATGGAAAAAGTGGACGTTATTGTTGCCACTATTGCTTTTGGAATGGGCATTGACAAGCCGGATGTTCGTTTTGTCATTCACTGGAACGTGCCAAAATCTCTCGAAAATTATTATCAGGAAACCGGGCGCGGCGGACGTGACGGACTGGAAGGGAAATGCATTCTTTATTATTCTCATAAGGACGTACAGAAACTGGAACACCTCATGCGGGACAAACCGCTCAGTGAGCGTGAAATGGGTGCGCAGTTGATCGCGGAAACCTTAGCCTATGTGGAAAGCGGCGTATGCAGAAGAAAACAACTGATGCATTACTTCGGAGAAACTTACAAGGAAGACAATTGTGGAAACTGTGATAATTGCCTGAATCCTAAAGAAAGATTAGAAGTAAAAGACAGTTCAAAAATAGTATTGGATGCTGTAAAAGCATTGGATGAACGTTTCAACATAGAATATGTAGTAAATGTCATTTTGGGAAAAGCCACTCCACAAATTAAAACTTACAAGCATGATAAGCTCAAATGTTTTGGCAGCGGACTTATTATGGAAATGGAAGTGAATTTCTGGTATTCACTCATCCGCCAAATGATGTTTGAAGGCCTGATAAGAAAAGATATAGAAGAATACGGGCTGCTGAAAATAACGGAGAAAGGACACAAATTCCTTAAAAAACCATTTTCCATTATGGTCGTTTTAAATCATAATTATGAAGACGCTGATGGTGATGACGAAGAAGTAAGCAGCAATGCTGGAGGAAGCGACGTAGCAGACCCCGTACTTTTTGATATGCTAAAAGACCTGCGTCGGAAAGTAGCTATGGAAAAAAATCTTCCGCCATTCGTTATTTTTCTTGAGAATTCTCTGGAAGATATGGCAATGAACTACCCGACAACCATGGAAGAGTTGGAACGCATTCAGGGTGTGAGTAAAGGAAAGGCATTACGCTATGGCAAAAAATTCATTGAATTGATTGCCAAATATGTAGCGGAAAACGACATTACAAAACCTGATGACTTCGTGGTGAAAAGTATTGTGAATAAAAGCGGCATGAAGGTTTTTATCATTCAAAATATTGATAAGAAAATACCACTGGAAACCATAGCGAAAAATAAAAATATCTCTTTACAGGATTTGCTTACCGAAATGGAAACTATTGTAGCAAGCGGCACAAAGCTCAATTTAGATTACTGTCTCGACCTGGATGAATATGAGCAGGATGATATCTTCGATTATTTCCGTAATAATCATGATGACAACCTCGAATTGGCTTATGAAGAATTTAAAGACAGAGACGTAAGTGAAGAACATTTGCAGATGATGCGCATTAAGTTCTTAAGTGAATTTGGAAACTAAAAGCACAAAGCGATCTTCGGATCGCTTTCTTATTTT
>Ga0153956_1000181_pt1 | contig 81350 bp, 71 predicted proteins | sample TSFL040MetaG_FD_104704 | JGI IMG/M metagenome (GOLD analysis project Ga0153956, IMG submission 104704) | Attine ant fungus gardens microbial communities from Florida, USA - TSFL040 MetaG | ecosystem: Host-associated > Fungi > Mycelium > Unclassified | place: USA: Florida, Wekiwa Springs... | reverse complement strand
GCGCCGCAATGGCTGAAAGGTCTGCTCGATCGCTTCGGGATCGCCAGCCTCGGCAATCTGCAGGAGAAGTTGTCGAAGGGCCTGATGCAGGGCAGTCAGACCATCGCCGCGCAGGCGCTGAACATCGGTCAGAGCACTTTCGAGTTTCTCGTCAATCTCGGCATCATGCTCTATCTGCTGTTCTTCCTGTTCAAGGACGGCGATACGCTGGCGGCGCGGCTCAAGGAGGCGATCCCGCTGAAATCCGGTCTGCGCGACGACCTGCTGGAGAAGTTCACCGTGGTGATCCGCGCGACGGTGAAGGGTGGTGTGCTCGTCGCATTGGCGCAGGGCGCGCTCGGCGGCCTGATCTTCTGGATTCTCGGCATCAGTGCCGCGCTGCTATGGGCTGTGCTGATGGCGTTTCTGTCGCTGCTGCCGGCGGTCGGTGCCGGCCTGGTATGGATGCCGGTGGCGATCTATCTGCTGGCGACGGGGGCCGTCGTGAAAGGCATTGTGCTGATCGCTTACGGCTTCCTCGTCATCGGCCTCGTCGACAACATTCTGCGCCCGATGCTGGTGGGCAAGGACACCAAGATGCCGGACTATCTGATCCTGCTCGCGACCATCGGCGGCATCGATGCGCTCGGCCTGAACGGCTTCGTCGTCGGCCCGGTGATCGCGGCGATGTTCGTCGCCGGCTGGGCGATCTTCGCGCAGTCGCGCAAGGGCGGTGGCGGGATCGAGCCGGTGTAGGTTTTCATCGCCGTATTCGGGAATGCGGCCTCGCTGGGCGTGCCGGATCATGTCGGTTGACTGCGATCACGCGAAAGCTTGCGCCGGAGCAAAGTGATCCAGCGGGCGCGGGTCTAGCGTGTTTCCACCTCGCCCTTGATCGGATCGCCTGAATTGCCGAAGGCGAGGTCAAGGTGTCCAAAACGAGGAGGTCGCGATGTCTTCGCGGTTCCGTGCCGTGGCCGATGTCCCGCTGCTGTCGGCGGGTTTTCGTCCGTTCTTTCTGCTCGGTGCGCTTTATGCCGGGTTGTCGATCCTGGTCTGGATACCGGTCTTTCACGGCCGACTCGCGATCGCGTCAGCCTTTGCGCCGCGCGACTGGCATATTCATGAAATGCTGTACGGCTTTTTGCCGGCGGTGGTGACGGGGTTCCTGTTCACCGCGATTCCGAGCTGGACCGGGCGATTGCCGATCCGCTGCTTGGGCTGATGCTGGTGTGGATTGCCGGGCGCGTCGTTGTCGCCTGCTCGGCGCATATCGGATGGCTTGCCGCGATGCTGGTGGATGGGAGCTTCCTGTCGCTGGCCGTCATCGCCGCCGCGCGCGAGATTGCGGCAGGAAAGAACTGGCGCAATCTTCCGGTCGTCGGCTTCGCGATGACCTATGCGTCGTTGCTGATCGTCTATCGCAAGCCGCAGCGGTCGGCTGCGGCGGCAAGCGCGGGTTAAAGCATGATCGGTTCGGAATGAACCGGGACTTTCACTTCGTCAGGGCTCCTCGCAATGACGGCAGAGAGTTGTGCCTATGACGCCTTCACCGCGGCGTTGGAGAACGCCACCTCGATCAGCGTGCCGGAGCTCGGCGCGCTCTTGATCTGGAAGCGGGCGTTGTTGGCCTCGACCAATGCCTTGGTCAGCGACAGGCTGACGCCGGCGCTTTCGGTGTCGCTCGGGCCGGTGCTGCGGAAGGGCTCGATGGCGGCTGCGACTTCATTTTCGTTGAGGCCGTGGCCGGTGTCGCGCACGCGCAGCATGACTTCGCCCTGGTCCGACAGCGCGGTGGACACGATCACCTGGCCGCCGGCATTGGCGAGGTGGATCGAATTGCCGATCAGGTTGAGCGTGATCTGCCGCAGGGCGCGCGCATCGGCGACGACGGTCGGCAACAGATGCGCCAGCGAGGTGCGGATGATGATGCGTCCGCGATTGGCCTGCGGCTGCATCACGGCAACGCATTGCTCGACCATCTCGTTCAGGTTCTGCGAGGTGAAAGCCAGATCGATCTTTCCTGTCTCGATGCGCGAGAGATCGAGCAGGTCGTTGACGATGGCGATGACACGCTCGCCGGACGCGCGGATGTCGCGCAGATATTCGCCGTAACGTTCGTTCCCCAGCGGTCCGAACCGCTGGTCGATCATCACGTCGGCGAACCCGATGATGGCGTTGAGTGGCGTGCGGACCTCATGGCTGATGCGCGCGAGCACATCGGCCTTGGCGGTTGCCGAACGGTCGGCTTGCCGCCGCGCGTTCAGGAGTTCCGTTTCGGTTTTCTTGGTCTGGCTCAGATCGCGGAAGACCGCAAAAAAATTCGGGCCGTCGATCCGGGTTCGCCCCATGATGATCGACAGGGGGATGAGGCCGCCGGTCCGCACCTGGCCGAGCGCTTCGCGGCCATGGTCGAGCAGGCTGGTGACGCCGGCCTGCTTCACGCCGGCCAGATAGTCGCTGACGATGCGGCGGCTCTCGTGAGCGAACAGATCGACGACATTCCGCTCGGTCAATTGCGCGCCGTCATAGCCGAACAGCGCCTCGGTGCTTCGGTTGCACGCATTGATGTTGCCTTCAGCGTCGAACATCACGACGCCCTCGGCCATAGTGTCGAGGATCGCCGCAAGATCTTCCGTGTCGATGGCGCCGGCGGCAGGCGGGGCATCTGCGATTTCGGAAACCGCGCCCGACGGCATGTCCGGCGGCGCGGCCGAGAAGATCAGCGCATGCGCCGGTTCGTCGTCCCAGGTGATGGCGTGCAGCCGCGCTGTGATCGGGGCGGCCACCGCGCCTTCGCCGGATTTGTTGCCGGCGGATATCGTGACTGCCGTGCCGCCGTCGGATGCGTGCGATGTCGATGATACATCGGGCTCGACATGCAGGGCATCGAGACCTCCGGCATCCTCCAGCGCGGCCAAGGTCGGATAGTTCATCCGCGCGAGACATGCAGGGTTGGCATGAAGCAGCCGGCCGAGACGATAGATCAGGACGCCCGTCGGCATCAGGTCCAGCAGCGTGCGGTCGTGCGCGACCGCGCCGCGCGGGGCAGCGGGTACATCCTGCCGGTCGCTTTCCGTTACGTCGGGCTCAGATGCGACGGTGTCGTCGTTTGCGATTTCAGCAGGCGTGCCGATCAGGCTCGTCTCGGATTCGAGGCGCGCCGAAAGCCGTCGCGCAAGTTCATTGAAGGCGCTGTTCTCGACAGGCGTGAGCCCCGGCGATTTCGGATCGCTCGGCCGCAGGTGAACGACGTTCTCGGGTGGCTGCACGGTGGAGTCCGGTTCGGTCGTCTGCGTCGGTTGGATGGGGGCGGGTTCGAAACTCCGATCGTCGGACGCGACGATCGGTTTGCGGATGATGCCGTCGGCGGGCTCCGCCTGAGGAACATCCGCCGACAGCGGCCGTGTCGGCGCGTCATCCGGCGGCGCGCCATGGCCCTGCGCGATCACGCGATTCATGCCGTCGATGTCACGGCAGATGCCGAAGCCGCGATAGCCGGTGAAATTCTGTTCGCGATCGAACAACGGCAGCGCGGCCATTTCGACGGCAAGCCGGCTGTTGTCACCGACCGGCCATAGCAGCGTCACGTTGCTCCATGTTTGCCGCGTGGCCAGGGCATGCGCGAAGCGGTGATCGGGGTCGAGCGAGAATTCGGCAGACATGTCATGCCACTTGCGGTCCGACATGGCCGATGCATGAGGGCCGATCAGACGTTTGAAATCGTCCGATGTCAGCGTGAAGATATCCTTCGCGTCGAGTTGCCAGACGAAGCGCAGCGGTGTCGTGCGCGGTTCGAGCGGCGGCAATGGCTCGGCATTCGCTAGTGGTGCTGTCTCGCCGGCATTGACGGCTTCATCTTCAACCGGCGTGATGTCAACATCCTCATGGCTTGTGCATTCCGGAGCAGGCGCAACGGCATCGGGCGGCAGTGTTGATTGAAGGGCCGAATGCGTGGCGGGTTCGATATCGTCGGTGCCCTCAGGCGCGGCTTCCGCTGCCGGTTCCTCCTCCGGTGGGGCCGCATGCACAGCGCCCGGGGCGATCAGCGCCACAAGGCCGATATCGGCGCCGCTGCCGACGCGCTGCAGGATCATGCGTCCGAAGCCGATCGGCGTCTCGGCATACCCGTCCTTCAGGGCATGATGGCGGGCCTGGTCCAGACCTGCGTCGGCGAGATTGCGGAAGCCGAGCAGTGCGCGCGCGGCTTCGCTCGCGCCGACGAACAGCCCGTCTTGCGCGAAGGACGCGATCGGCGTGTCGATGCCGTCGACGAGATTCTGCAGCCGTTCGACCAGCGGCATGCCCCGGCCACCGATTGCATCGGCCGCGACGATCAGAATGCCGGCGCTGCCGTCGTTGAAATCCAGCCGCGCGCAGGCGCAGGTCATCATCCCGCCGAGTGGTGCGCCGAAACCGCGCAGGCGCTCCAGCCGCGTTGCGCCGTCCGGCGGCAGCCGCATGGCGAGTTGGGCGATCTGGCGGCGATGGCCGTCCGCAGGCCCGAACATGCGCCCGAACAGGCGGGCGGCGTTGCGGGCGCCGAACAGTTTCACGGCAACGGGATTGGCCCATACCACCCGCGCGCCGTCGAGCGACCACAGCCAGGCCGGCTGGGCACTGGTGGCATACACGGCGAGCCGTGCATCACCCACTCCCCTCAACTGACTGTTTGGATTTCTCATCGGCACTTCATGGCTGAGTCGCTGCCGGCCCGCTGTGTTCGAGCGATCAGAACTAACGGGCAAACGGCGACATGCTTAACATTTCGTTAGTATCGCTTGCGGTCAGGCCGAGGTCCACGCTCCCGAGCGCTTCCCACAGACCTAAGCGGTAACAACGTTAATGGCCGCACCAGGTTCGATCCCCGGGCCGAACCAATGGCCATTGGCCGGCGTTGTAAGTTGCAAAACCATGACGATGGTTCAGGATGGGACAGGCCATGGCTTACGCGGCGTCATCACGGCGATGCCACACAGGGCTATGCTGCCGGCCGATACGCGAAGGCGGGACGGCGTCGTTTCGCCCGTGATCAAGGAGAGGAACATGACCGATACCAAGTTCGAACTTCCGAATGAAATACGTGCGATGGCCGAAGCCAGTTTCAATCAGGCCCGTCAGACCTTCGACAAGTTCATGGCGAATGCCCAGAGCACTGCGTCGTCGCTGGAGAGCCGTGGCGAATCCGTCCGTGCAGGCGCCAAGGATGTCAGCGCCAAAGCGATCAGTTTCGCCGAGAAGAATGTCGCCGCTTCGCTCGATTATGCCCAACAGTTGCTTCACGCGAAGGATCTTGCGGATGTCATGCGGCTGCACACCGACTATGTGCAGAACCAGATGAAATCGCTGGCGGAGCAGGCGAATGAGATGGGCCAGGTCGTCAGCCGCGCCGCGATGGATGCAACCAAGCAGGGAAATTGAGATTTAATTCTCGATTTTTGATGTAACGGACATCGTTTGACGGACATGGGTAGGGATTGATGGCGGCATGTGCGCGTCCATTTCGGACGCGTATGTGTCTTTGCAATGCAATAATTGTGTTGCAATGCACAAATGATTGTGTTACAACCATTAAATACGATCAGGCGCTGCCGGTTTATGCGGCGCATGCGATGCTTCCCGCCGGTTGCCGGATGGCAACATGCCGATATGCGACCTGCGGTCTGTAACTCCACCCATTTTTGTTACGAAGGATGCACGTTATGACCGACCACACCGATCCGTTTTCCTCTTCCGTTATCCCGTTCCAGCTTCCGGAGCAGATGCGCGCATTCGCCGAGAAGGGCGTTTCGCAGGCCCGTGAAGGCTATGCCCGTCTGAAGGACGCTGCCGAGGCTCACAACAGCACTGTGGAAGCCGTGGTCAACACCGCGACCAAGGGCGCCGCTGAGTGGTCGTCCACGCTGCTCGGCCTTGCCAAGGCCAACACCAATGCCAGCTTCGATTTCGCCCAGTCGCTGATCGGCGTGAAATCGCCGTCGCAGGCTCTGGAGCTGTGGTCCGGCTTCGCCAAGAACCAGTTCGAAACGTTCACGGGCCAGTCCAAGCAGCTCGCCGAGCTTGGCCAGAAGATCGCCGCGGAAACCGCCGAGCCGATCAAGACCGGTGCGAACAAGCTGTTCCAGCCCGCTGCCTAAGCAGGCAAGGCCGCTTCGACGATCGAAAGCCCGGGCCTTTTGCCCGGGCTTTTGTTTTTACCCGAGAAATCGGCGATTTGAGTGCACGCACGGCCTTGCCAAAAAGAAGCGTTGCACCTAGTTTCCGCCCGGTTCGCCGCCCCGCTTGCGGGGCCGCCCAGGATGCAGTTGTAGCTCAGTTGGTTAGAGCGCCTGTCTGTGGAACAGGAGGTCGGTGGTTCGAGCCCACCCAACTGTACCAAGAAAAATCAATAGCTTAGCTTTTTGAACCGCTGCGGGTTTATCCGAGAACCCGACGGTGCGTGTGCGTCATGTCGCGGCGTCTTCGTTCGCAACGCAACGACGATCGCCGCCGCCTTCTTGTCGCCGATTATTGCTTCCAGCGTATCGCGGTATGTCCGAAGCTTGCCAAGCTTGTGCCGTTCCCGGACACTTGCTCAGGGCAATCAGGATAGAGGTGGTGATGCCGGTGCGTTCGAAGGTTGCAGTATGTTTCGCGTTGTTGATGCCGGGGGCGGCGGTGCAAGCGCAGTCCTATACGGCGGACGAACAGGAGCTTTGCAGCGGCGACGCATTCAGGCTGTGCAGCTATGCCATTCCCGATGTCGATCGGGTCACGGCCTGCATGGAGCAGAAGCAGGAATTGCTCAGCCCGGGCTGTGCGCAGTTCTTTCGCAAGCCGGCCGCGCAGGAAGCGCCGGCCGGCACCCGCAGGCCCGCATCCAGAACGCGCAGAAACAATTGATCCCGGCCTGTGACAGACTGACACCTTGAGCCCTGTCGCGGTCGGCAACATCTCCTCCGAAAGGAGCCTTGTTGGAATACGATGGCAGATGCCGACTATAGGGCCGAGATCGATCGGCATTTCATCTGGTTCGAGACCAGGCTGCCGTCCGGGCCGGCGCGCTTCGTCGCGTGGTTGCGTAAGCCGTCGTCGCGCCTGATACGTTTTCCGCTCGCCGTTCTGCTGATCATCGGCGGCATCTTCAGCTTTCTGCCGATCCTCGGGCTCTGGATGTTGCCGCTCGGACTCATCCTGATCGCACAGGACATCACGCCGCTGCAGAAGCCGGTTGCGCAGTTGCTCGGCTGGGTCGAGCGCAAGTGGACGGCATATCAAGCAAGGAAAACGGCGCGAAAGGCCGACAGCCTCCTGCAAGCTCCGCAAAAGTCTGATCGCCGGAAGTAGTCATTCGGTTTCATCGGGGTCGGCGATACGGCGGCCGCTGACGCCCCCGTCACGACTCATTGTCGCGTATTGCGCTGCACGCTGTGACTCAAAAGCCAGATTGTCGGGAAATTCGGGCCCGGAACGACATGCGGCGGCGAATTTTACCTTTCACGAATCAACGGACTGCTTCATTTTCGCGCGCAAGGTCAATCTGGAGGCCAAACATATGAACGTCATAGTTTTCGCTTCGCGTAAGGGTGGGGCAGGCAAGAGTACCTTGGCTGCTCATCTGGCTGCTCAGGTGCACAAGCCGACGAAACGATGCCTGCTCATCGATGCCGACCCGCAGGGTTCGCTGACGCTGTGGCACAAGCTGCGCGGAACGAATGAACCGGCATTGAAGGTTGCCAATCGCAGCGTCACCGAATTGATCGCTGCCGCGAAGCGCGACGGCGTCGAATGGGTTTTCATCGATACGCCGCCGAACGTATCCGCTGTCGTCGATGACGCCATCAAGAACGCGACGATGGTGATCATTCCCGCCCGTCCGGGCGTGTTCGATGTCGATGCCGTGCAGGCGACGATCCAGTCCTGCCGTTCCGCACGCAAGCCCTATGCGGTCGTCATCAACGGCGCTCCGGCCCGCCGTGACGATTCCGAGAGTCGCATCGTGACGCTTGCCCGTGAAGCACTCGCCAAATTCAAGGCGCCGGTGTGGTCGGGGCAGATCACCAACCGCGCGGACCTGTTGCTTGCACTCGGCGAAGGCGAAGGCGCCCGCGAATATTCGGCGGACGGCCGCGCCGCCGGCGAAATCGGCAAGCTGTGGGCGGCGATCGAGCGTTCGATCAAAGTCATCCGCGGCCAGAGTTCGGCCAACGGTGCGATGCATAAACAGGCGGCCTGATCGCCGAACGTTGATCGACCTCAGAAAAACGCGCGCCGTGTCGCGCGTTTTTTGTTGTCCGCAGGCGAGCTATGGGCGTGCCGGGCACATTGAGGCGCGTCGGATACACCATTGCATGGTCAACGATCGACGCGGCTGACGACATCCATCAACTCGGCAATCTTGCGGCGCTGGTCCGCCTTGTCGCCCGACGCGATGGCGTGCTCGACGCAATGCGCGACATGATCGCGCAGGATTTCCTCCTCCACACGTCGCAGTGCCGCGCGCGCGGCCGCGATCTGCGTGACGACATCGATGCAATAGCGGTCGCCCTCCACCATGCCGGCAAGGCCGCGCACCTGGCCCTCGATTCGTTTGAGACGTTTTAAGCAGGAGGTCTTGATCTCTTGGCGCATGCGCTTCATATACCCCCTAAGGGTATATGAAGCAAGAGGTGGGATGTGACCGGATCGACGCAGATGCAGGATGCCCATGCGGGGCACGATCATCACACGCACGGTTGCTGCGGTTCGCATGGCGCCCCCTCGCATCCGCCTCAGCCCGCGGCCGGGAAAGTGCTCGACGTGGTCTGCGGGATGACGGTCGATCCCGCGACCGCCAAACAGCGCTTCTCCTATCAGGCGCAGGACTACTTCTTCTGCAGCGCGCGCTGTCGTGAACGTTTCTCGGCCGATCCCGAAAGCTTTCTCAGGCCGCGCGATCCGGCGCCGCCGATGCCGAAGGGGACGATCTATACCTGTCCGATGGACCCCGAGATCCGTCAGGAAGGGCCGGGCACATGCCCAATCTGCGGGATGGCGCTGGAGCCCGAAGTCGTCTCGCTTGACGATGGCCCGGACCCTGAACTCATCGACATGACCCGGCGTTTCCGGATCGCATTGGTCCTCACGCTGCCGGTGTTCGTGCTGGAGATGGGCCGCCATCTCGGCCTCATGCCGCTCGTGCCGCAGACGATGTCGAACTGGATTTCCTTCGCGCTGGCAACGCCGGTGGTGCTCTGGGCCGGCGCGCCGTTCTTCGCACGCGGCTGGCGCTCGGTTGTATCAGGCAATCTCAACATGTTCACGCTGATCGCCATGGGAACGGGCGTCGCATGGGTCTACAGCGTCGTCGCGACGCTTGCGCCGGGTGTCTTTCCCGATGCGTTCCGCGATCATCATGGTGCGGTCGCGGTTTATTTCGAAGCTGCGGCCGTCATCATCGTGCTGGTGCTGCTTGGACAGATCCTCGAATTGCGCGCACGCAATCAGACGTCGGGCGCCATTCGCGCATTACTTGGCCTTGCGCCGAAGACCGCACGCCGTATCGGGCCGAGCGGCGATGAAGATATCGCATTCGACGATATCCGCATCGGGGACGTGCTGCGTGTGCGGCCGGGCGAGAAGATTCCGGTCGATGGCGTGGTGCGCGACGGCCGCTCGTCGGTGGACGAGTCGATGGTGACCGGCGAGCCGATGCCTGTCACCAAACAGAAGGGCGACCGCGTCATCGGCGGCACCGTCAATCAGAGCGGCGGGCTCGTCTTCAAGGCCGACAAGGTGGGGCGCGACACCATGCTGTCGCGCATCGTCGATATGGTTGCGAAAGCGCAGCGCTCGCGTGCGCCGATCCAGCGTCTCGCCGACCGCGTCGCCGGCTGGTTCGTCCCGGCGGTGCTTGCCGCAGCGGTGCTTGCCTTTATCGCCTGGTCCGCCTTCGGCCCGGAGCCGAGGCTGACCTATGCGCTGGTCGCGGCGGTCACGGTGTTGATCATCGCCTGTCCCTGCGCGCTCGGTCTGGCCACGCCGATGTCGATCATGGTGGGGGTCGGCCGCGGTGCCCATGCGGGCATTCTGGTGCGTGACGCCGAGGCTTTGGAGCGGTTGCAGGACATCGATACAATCGTGATCGACAAGACCGGCACACTGACCGAGGGGAAGCCGACGCTGGTGTCGGTCGCGCCGGTGAAAGGGATCGACGAGACGGCATTGCTGCAACTCGCGGCCAGCATCGAACGCGCCAGCGAGCATCCGCTGGCGCAAGCCATCGTCGCCGCCGCGAAGCAGCGCGAGATTGCATTGAAGGATGTCGCAGAATTCGCCGCGCATTCCGGCAAGGGTGCGACCGGCCGCGTCGACGGTCAGCTTGTCGCGCTCGGCAACGCGATGCTGATGAATGAACTCGGCGTCGACACCGGCGCTTGCGACCAGCAGGCGGAAATTGCGCGTCGGCAGGGAGCGACGGCGATCTTCGTCGCCATCGACGGCCATGCGGCTGGTGTGATGGCGATCGCCGATCCCGTGAAGCCGTCGGCGAAGCAGGCGCTGGACAGACTGCGCAATGACGGCCTGCGGATCGTCATGCTGACCGGCGACAATCATACGACCGCGCAGGCCGTGGCCGGGACGCTCGGTATCGATGACGTCGAGGCGGGCGTTCTTCCGGAGCGCAAGAGCGATGTGGTGACACGGCTGCGCAACGAGGGGCGTCGCGTTGCCATGGTGGGCGACGGTGTCAATGACGCGCCGGCGCTCGCCGCCGCCGATGTCGGCATTGCGATGGGCACGGGCACCGATGTTGCGATCGAAAGCGCAGGCGTGACATTGCTGACCGGCGATCTCGCGGGCCTGGTGCGTGCGCGGCATCTGTCGCAGGCGACGATGCGCAACATCCGCCAGAACCTCGCTTTTGCCTTCGTCTATAACGCCGCCGGCGTGCCGATCGCGGCCGGCATTCTGTATCCCGTGTTCGGAATCCTGTTGTCGCCGATGATCGGTGCGGCGGCGATGGCGCTGTCGTCAGTGAGTGTGATCGGCAACGCGCTGCGGCTTGCGAAGGTGAGGTTGGATTGAGACTTTATACTCAGACCCTCATCCTGAGGTGCGAGCGTAGCGAGCCTCGAAGGATGATCGCAGGTGCAGGAGCGTCATTAGCTCATGGTTCGAGACGGCGCTACGCGCCTCCTCACCATGAGGGGAAGTGCGTATGGCTATCCTACAAACAACGCAAAAAAAAGCCGGACTCGAGCGAGCCCGGCTTTAAGGTATTGGCCTTTGAGAGGCCGACACAATCACCTTCCAAGAGGGATAACTGAGACCCGCATCACTGGAGGAGGGGGACAAATACGCGATACGTGCCTCAGTGTTTGAGTAGTATGAGCCTCACGGCTGTCCCGCAGCAATGGATCACTTGGCATGTCTGACATGCCGGCAGCGTGGACATGCCTGCTTTGTGAAAAGGATCGGCTAAATTGCAGGTTTAGGATGGCCAGCGTTGCGACTTGCTGACGATGAAGTCGCGGAATACCTGCACGCGGGCCACCGTCTTCAATTCTTCAGGATAGACAAAATATGTATCAAGTTGAATCGAATCCGACTCGCTGAACAACTGCACCAGCCGGTCGTTTTCCTCGACCAGATAGTCCGGCAGCGCGGCGATGCCGAGGCCCTGCTGGCAGGCGCGCATCAGGCCGAGGACGTTGTTGACCTTGAAATAGGGTTCGCGAGGTCCGTTGCCGTTGCGGCCGGCATCGATCAGCCAGCTGCGGTTCTGCAGGTGCGGAGACACCTGCGCATCGCTCAGCATGATGATGCGGTGGCCGTCGAGTTCGTCGAGGGTGCGCGGCGTGCCGAAATGCTTGATGTATTCCGGTGAGCAATAGGCGTGGAAACCCATGGCGAACAGCTTGCGTTGGATCAGGTCCGGCTGGGTCGGCTTGCGGGTGCGGATCGCCACGTCGGCTTCACGCATCGAGAGGTCGAGTTCCTCGTCGGTGACGATCAGTGAAATGCGGATTTCGGGATAGAGCGCGGTGAATTCGCCGAGGCGAGGGATCAGCCAGTTGATGCCGACGCCCGGTGTGGTGGTGACCTTGAGGTCGCCGCTCGGCCGCTCGCGGCTGTCGGTCAGCTTGGCGCGCGCCGCCTGCAACTGCATGAAGACGTCATGGGCCGTGCGGAACAGGAGGTCGCCCTGCTCGGTGAGGATCAGGCCGCGGGCATGGCGGTGGAACAGCGAGACGGAGAGTTCCTGTTCCAAGGCGCTGACCTGGCGGGACACCGCCGACTGAGACAGCCCGAGCTGCTCCCCTGCATGCGTGAAGCTTCCCGCTTCCGCCGCTGCGTGAAACACCTTCAGCTTATCCCAATCCATATCCGTCGATCCGTTGCGGGTTTGTGGCGTATTTTACGCGTGGCTGTCGGTTACTCGGCAGCCGCGCGGTCGTGGGCATGTGCAGCAAGGTAGCGTTCGGCCTCCAGCGCTGCCATGCAGCCCATGCCGGCGGCGGTGACCGCCTGCCGGTAGGTCTCGTCGGCGACATCGCCGGCGGCGAACACGCCGGGCACCGACGTTGCGGTGGAATTGGCGGCGACCTCGACATAGCCGGAGGGTTTCAGCTTGAGCTGGTCCTTGACCAGTTCGGTCGCGGGCGCGTGGCCGATGGCGATGAACACGCCGTCGGCAGGCAGGTCGGTGGCGGCGCCGGTCTTCACATTCTTGAGGCGGACATGGGTGACCTTGGCCGGCCCCTGGGTGCCGCAAATCTCGTCGATGGCGCTGTCCCAGACCACCTTGATCTTCGGATGGTTGAACAGGCGCTCCTGCAGGATGCGTTCGGCGCGGAAATGGTCGCGGCGATGCACAATGGTCACTTGCGAGGCAAAATTGGTCAGGAATAGCGCTTCTTCGACGGCGGTGTTGCCGCCGCCGACCACGATGACTTCCTTGTTGCGATAGAAGAATCCATCACAGGTGGCGCAGGCGGAAACGCCGCCGCCCTGGAACGCCTGTTCCGACGGCAGCCCGAGCCAGCGTGCCTGGGCGCCGGTGGCGAGGATCACGGTTTCGGCGATGTAGACGTCGCCGGAATCGCAGGTCAGGCGGAACGGGCGTTGCGACAGGTCGAGATCGGTGACGAGATCGGTGACGATTTTGGTGCCGACGTGCTGGGCCTGCTTTTCCATCTGCTCCATCAGCCACGGACCCTGCACGACATCCGCAAAGCCCGGATAATTCTCGACATCGGTGGTGATGGTCAGCTGGCCGCCGGGCTGTATCCCCTGAATCAGGACCGGCTCCAGCATGGCGCGGGCGGCATAGATGGCTGCAGTATAACCGGCGGGACCGGAGCCGATGATGACGACTTTGGCATGGGTGGAGGCGGCCATGGTCGAGTCCCTTTCCGCAGGGAAATTGGTCAGTGCTGGTTGCGAAATGTGCCGGCGACCGTATCGCTGCGGCGACGAAGTTATTGAGAAGTGTAGATTATCTGGTGAGCCATGCAAGAATTGCAATTCGCACTGTTCGTTTTTCCCCCGCGAAGGCTTAATTTTGGCAATGCGCGCGCAATAAAATTGCGCAAGTTGGCGGTCCTGCGCTAAACGAGATGCGAATGGTTGCCGGAATACCAGTAGGACCGCCCCGCGTGCCGAAAAGCCTCGATGAGATCGACCTTAAAATTCTAGCCGAGATTCAGGCCGATGGCCGAATCACAAATGTGGAACTCGCCAAGCGGGTCGGCATTTCCCCACCTCCCTGCCTGCGCCGCGTTCGGGCGCTGGAGGAGGCTGGCTATATTCAGGGCTATCGCGGGCTGCTGGACCCGCGAAAGCTCGGCTTCGACGTCACGGTGTTCGCCTCGGTGCATCTGTCGAGCCAGGCCGACGCCGATCTCAGGGCGTTCGAGGATTTCGTCCGCAAGGAGCCGCTGGTGCGCGAATGCTGGATGCTGTCCGGCGAAATCGATTTCATCCTGAAATGCGTGGCGCCGGATATGGCCACCTTCCAGGTGTTCGTCAGTCAACTGACGTCAGCGCCGCATGTGCGCAATGTCCGGACATCGCTGGTGCTGCATAATTCGAAATATGCCGCGGCGGTGCCGCTGGAACTGAAGGACGCGGAGTAATCGGCTGAACTCCAGCGGTTAAGGAGAGCCCCTCTCCCGCGAGCGGTAGAGGGGACATGACGGCCAGTGCACTTTTCCCTTCGCCCGCTTGCGGGAGGGTGGATCGACCGCGTTAGCGGTCGAGCCGGGAGAGGGACAATTCAGCCCTTCCTCATCGCCGCATCGACGCCGATCGGGCCGCCGCCGGCTGTCGCGATGTACAGGCAGGTGAAGCACAGGGCGATGGCGAGCGTGCCGCCGTTCAGCAGCGGCAGGAATACCGGTGCTTCTCCCTTGAACATGTGGCCGATGAAGTACGCGAAAGCCATCTGTCCCGACAGGATGAAAGCCACCGGCCGCGTGAACAGGCCGATCAGCAGCAGCGCACCGCCGACAAGCTCGACCGTGGCGGCCACCGCAATCAGCGGCGAAATGCTGGCGAAGTAGGGCACAACCGGGAATTTGAAGATCTTGGCGATGCCGTATTGAAGCAGCAGTAAGCCGATGATGAAGCGAAGCAGGCTGAGTGCGAGCGGCTGAAATTTCGAGAAAGTCCGGTCCATGGCATTCGTCCCCTGTTGATGGCCGACCGTCTCTAGCATTTCCGAATGCCGAAAGCCGGACATTCTTCATCCGCGCAACTGGGTTCGCCTGAGCTCGGCAACTTCCTCGACACCGTGCGGGCCGCCTGACGGCCGCATGGCGCGCGATATGTCCCCGTAAAGGACATGACAATAAAAAAGCCGCGCTTAAAGCGCGGCTTTTCGGCTGTTTGCGGAGGCGACCGGCTCAGCGCCACTCGACCTTGGCGATTTCGTAAGCCTTGGAGCCGCCGGGAGCCATCACTTCGACGGACGTGCCCTTGCTCTTGCCGATCAGGGCGCGCGCAAGCGGCGAGGTGATGGAGATACGGCCGTTCTTCGCATCGGCTTCCGGTTCGCCGACGATCTGCCACACCGTCTTCTTCTCGGTGTCCTCGTCGATCAGCGTCACGGTGGCGCCGAACTTGATGGTGTCGCCGGACAGCTTGCTGATGTCGATTACGTCGGCGCGGGCGAGCTTGTCCTCGATTTCGCTGATGCGGCCTTCGTTATGCGACTGCTCTTCCTTCGCCGCATGATATTCGGCGTTTTCGGAGAGGTCGCCATGGGAGCGCGCTTCGGCAATCTGCTCGATGATGCGAGGACGGTGCACCGTCTGGCGCTCCTTCAACTCGACTTCGAGGGCAGCATAGCCGCCGGCGGTCATCGGGACCTTCTCAACCATTCTTTTCGTCCTTCAACGTCATGCCGCACGCTGACGCGCGCGACAAAGATTGTCATTCCGCAAGAAACCGGCCTGCAAGACATTTGCCTGCAAGCGATCCGCTCGGTTGCGCTTGCAGTCAGTGCAGGTGCAGATGGCGGCGCCGCGACGGAGCGGGCGGCACCGAAGCGGAACAGCCGCATAACCAGCTGATTCCGGTCATGCTCCATCCGTCACTGAATGTCAGTTTCGAGTGCCGGGGCGTCCCGGGTCAAGACTGACGAAGTCAGGCTTCGGAAAAGTAACTCTGCAATGTGCGCACCTCAAGGTCACCGCCCAGATAGGCGCGGATTCCCTGTGCAGCCGCCACGGCTCCTGAAAGTGTGGTGTAATACGGCACTTTATGCAAGAGGGCCGCCCGCCGCAGCGAGCGGCTGTCGGCCAGCGCCTGCGGGCCGTCGGTGGTGTTCAGCACCAGCTGGATTTCACCGTTGGTGATGGCGTCCACGATATGCGGGCGGCCTTCCAGTACCTTGTTGATCTTCTCGGCGGCGACGCCGTTATCGACCAGAAAGCGCTGGGTACCCGATGTGGCGAGCACCTTGAAGCCGTTGGCGGCCAGCAGTTTCACCGCATCGAGGATGCGGGTCTTGTCGTCCTCGCGCACCGACACGAACACCGTGCCCTTGCGCGGCACGCGGGTGCCACCGCCGAGCTGGCTCTTGGCGAAGGCGAGTTCGAACGACGAGTCGATGCCCATCACCTCGCCGGTAGAGCGCATCTCCGGGCCGAGCACCGTATCGACGCCCGGGAAGCGCGCGAACGGGAAGACCGATTCCTTCACGCCGACATGATTCAGCTTGCGCTTCGTCAGCTTGAAGTCGGCGAGTTTCTCGCCCGCCATGATGCGCGCGGCGATCTTGGCGACCGGCATGCCCATCACCTTGGCGACGAAAGGCACCGTGCGCGAGGCGCGCGGGTTGACTTCGAGCACGTAGATTTCGCGATCCTTGACGGCGAACTGCACGTTCATCAGGCCGACCACGTCGAGGCCGAGCGCCATGTCGCGGGTTTGGCGTTCCAGTTCGGCGATCATCGCGTCGTCGAGCGAATGCGGCGGCAGCGAGCAGGCCGAGTCGCCGGAGTGAATGCCGGCTTCCTCGATATGCTCCATGATGCCGACGATGAAGGTGTCCTTGCCGTCCGAAAGGCAGTCCACGTCCACTTCGATGGCATCCGACAGATAGCGGTCGAACAGCAGCGGGTTGGTGCCGAGCACCGTGTTGATCTGGCCGGTCTTGTCGTTCGGATAGCGTGCCTTGACGTCGCCGGGCACCAGCTCCGGCAGCGTGCCGAGCAGGTAATCGCCGAGCTGGCTCTCCTCGCGGATGATCTGCATCGCGCGGCCGCCGAGCACGTAGGACGGGCGCACCACCAGCGGCAGGCCGAGATCGGCGGCGACGAGGCGCGCCTGCTCGACCGAATAGGCGATGCCGTTCTTCGGCTGCTTGAGCTTGAGCTTGTCGAGGATGCGCTTGAAGCGGTCGCGGTCCTCGGCGAGGTCGATGGCGTCCGGCGACGTGCCGAGAATCGGCACCTCGGCGGCTTCCAGTGCGCGCGCAAGCTTCAGCGGGGTCTGGCCGCCGAACTGCACGATCACGCCGTGCAGCGTGCCGTTCTCCCGTTCGGTGTCGATGATTTCGAGCACGTCTTCGGCGGTCAGCGGTTCGAAATACAGGCGATCCGCCGTGTCGTAGTCGGTCGACACGGTTTCCGGATTGCAGTTGACCATGATCGTCTCATAGCCGGCGTCTTCAAGCGCGAAGCAGGCATGGCAGCAGCAATAGTCGAATTCGATGCCCTGGCCGATGCGGTTCGGCCCGCCGCCGAGAATGATGACCTTGTTCTTGTCCGACGGCGCGCTTTCATCGGCGAAGCTGCCCGCGAAGGACGGCTCGTAGGTCGAGTACATATAGGCCGTCGGAGAGGCGAATTCGGCGGCGCAAGTGTCGATGCGCTTGAACACCGGGCGCACATTCAGCGCGCGGCGCAGTGCCTTCACCTCCGCGTCGGTCTTGCCGGCGAGCACGGCGAGGCGTGCATCCGAGAAGCCCATGGCCTTGAGCGAGCGCATGCCGAAGGCATGGGCCGGCAGGCCATTGGCCTTCACCTTGGCTTCCATCTCCACGATGCCGCGCATCTGGGCGAGGAACCAGGGGTCGATCTTGCAGGAGTTGAAGATTTCCTCGTCGGTCCAGCCGAGGCGCATGGCTTGCCCGACCTGCAGGATGCGGTCCGGTGTCGGGGTGCCGAGCGCGGCGCGGATTGCGTTCTTGTCATCGCCGCGGCCGAGATCTTCAATCTCGATCTCGTCGAGGCCGGTGAGGCCGGTCTCCAGGCCGCGCAGCGCCTTCTGCAGCGATTCCTGGAAGGTGCGGCCGATGGCCATTACTTCGCCCACCGACTTCATCGAGGTGGTGAGCGTGCGCGAGGCGCCCGAGAATTTCTCGAAGGCGAAGCGCGGGATCTTGGTGACGACATAGTCGATGGTCGGTTCGAACGAGGCCGGGGTCGCGCCGCCGGTGATGTCGTTGGCGATTTCGTCCAGCGTGTAGCCGACGGCGAGCTTCGCCGCGACCTTGGCGATCGGGAAGCCGGTGGCCTTGGAGGCCAGCGCCGAGGAGCGCGACACGCGCGGATTCATTTCGATCACGACCATGCGGCCGTCGGCGGGATTGACGCCGAACTGCACATTGGAGCCGCCGGTCTCGACGCCGATCTCGCGCAGCACCGCCAGCGAGGCGTCGCGCATGATCTGGTATTCCTTGTCGGTGAGCGTCAGCGCCGGCGCGACGGTGATGCTGTCGCCGGTGTGCACGCCCATCGGATCGAGATTCTCGATCGAGCAGATGATGATGCAGTTGTCCTTTTTGTCGCGGACAACCTCCATCTCGTATTCCTTCCAGCCGAGCACCGATTCCTCGATCAGCACTTCGTTGGTCGGCGACGCATCGAGACCGCGCTCGATGATGTCGAGGAATTCCTCGCGATTGTACGCAATGCCGCCGCCGGTGCCGCCCATGGTGAAGGACGGGCGGATGATCGCGGGCAGGCCGATCTCGGAGAGCGCCATCATGGCCTGGCCGAGCGCGTATTCCTGATAGCGCTTGCGGCGGTCGCCTTCGTGCAGATCCCACTGGCGTTCGTGCTCAGCCAGCGCTTCACCTGACAGTTTCGCCTTCTCGGCGAGATATTGCTCGCGATACTGCTTCTTCAGGTCCGACGCATTGGCGAGGCGCGATTTCGGCGTTTCCAGGCCGATCTTGGTCATGGCCTCGCGGAACAACTGGCGGTCTTCCGCCTTGTCGATGGCTTCGGCGGTGGCGCCGATCATTTCGACGTCGAATTTCTCCAGCGTGCCCTGCTTGCGCAGCGACAGCGCACAGTTGAGCGCGGTTTGGCCGCCCATGGTCGGCAGCAGCGCGAAGCCGCCGGGAATGACGTGACGTTCCTTCTCGATGATCTTGGCGACGATCTCGGGCGTGATCGGCTCGATATAGGTGGCGTCCGCGAGGTCCGGGTCCGTCATGATCGTGGCCGGATTGGAATTGACCAGAACGACCCTGTAGCCTTCTTCCTTCAACGCCTTGACGGCTTGGGTGCCCGAATAATCGAACTCGCAGGCCTGGCCGATCACGATGGGACCGGCGCCGATGATCAGGATGGTGGATATGTCGGTGCGTTTTGGCATTACGTCTCGCGGTGGTGGCAAATCGGCACAAAAAAAGGGCGCGCAATCGCGCGTCCCTCGGGCCCGGGCGCCAAACCGGCTTGTGGCCGATCCTCGCGCGCGGCTGTCTTTAAACCATCAGATGGGGGCAGGGAAGGCTTTTCCCGCCTTCGCGCTTTGCGCTTTGGCGGGGCGAGCCCGCCTGTGGAGAAGCCTGTCGCTTGGGGGATGGCGCGCCGAGCCGAAGCTCGTGCAACGAGCGAAGGTTGGAGGCCCAGCCTGGACTTGAACCAGGATAAGGAGCGATGCGCTCGCCCCCGCGTAGACATTTCCGCCACCGGGCCGATCCCAGTGTGGAGGATCGCAGGCGCGCGATCCAGCTTTGGTCATGCTAACCTTTCGTTAACCCTAACGGCGCGTCCGTCGTCAGCTTGAGGGGGTCGCCACGAAGGTCATGCGCTTGGGATTATGGCCGATATTCTGCGGAGCCTGTTTTACGTGGTACCCAGATGCCGTTATTTTGGCGAGCATGTCGGCTGCGCTGTAGCGCTGTAATCCGACTTTTGACCTCAGTTGCCGGTAGTCGGACAGGGCGGTTCTCACCAGACTGATGAGCGCGTCGCGCAGGAAACCGTGCTGCTGCCCAAGCCGCAGCAGCGCCATGACGTCGGCCGGCATTCCGACTTCAGGCCGCAGGATATCGCCCACCACCAGCCTGCCTTCCGGTTTGAGCAGGCGCCGGATCACTGCAAACGCGTTATCCAGCTCGGTCGGGGTCATGTATTGCGCGACCGAATTCATGATCGCGAGGTCGAGCGTTTCAGCCGGCAGGTCGCGGAGGTCGGCGAGGGAGCGCACCTCGATCCGCGGATTGGCCGCAAATCGTGCGGTGAGGCGGCCCCGGACCCCCGGCGCCGGCTCCGCCAGAATCAGCCTGGTGCAGGCGTCGGCCACTGCCCCGGCGGAGAGCGCCTCGCCGCAGGCATAGTCGAGGACGGTGCTGTCCTTGGATCCGATGTAGCCGATGATCTCGCGCGCGATGATTCCGAAGTGAACGTCACGATGCAGTTTGCTGGCATAAATCGTGTGCGTGGAATCGTAATAATCGATCCAGTCTTCCATGCGGCAGCCAGCCTTATCCTTGTTCCCAAGCCAGGAACCCGTGCACCCGTCCAGCGTTGAGACGGTCTAGAGGGTTTCAGGGCGCGTTGAAATGCTTTTCGTCCTGATCCGCCTCGATACGTTTACAGGAGAACACCGAACGTGAGCACCAAGCCGAAAATTTCCGCCGACCTCAGCACTCCCACCGACCTTGCCGCGGACGGCGTGGAAAAGGTCTCCAAGGCCCTGAATGGCCTGCTGGCTGACGCCTTTGCGCTGTATCTGAAGACCAAGAATTTCCATTGGCACATCAGCGGCCGGCATTTCCGCGATTATCACCTGCTGCTCGACGAACAGTCGGACCAGATTTTCGCGACGACCGACCAGCTTGCGGAGCGCGTGCGCAAGATCGGTGGACGCACCATCCGCTCGATAGGCGAGATCGCGAAGCTGCAGTCGATCAAGGACAACAATGAGGATTACGTGCCGCCGATCGAGATGCTGCACGAGCTGATGAACGACAACAAGAAGATGGCGGCGGCCATGCGCAAGGCGCACAAGGTCTGCGATGACGCCGATGACATCGCCAGCGCCAGCATCCTCGAAAACTTCATTGATGAAACCGAGCGCCGCACCTGGTTTCTGTTTGAAGCCGGCCGTCAGGAAGGCGGGAACGAGGCGTGAGTAAGTAGGGTGGGCAAAGGAGCAAAGCGACGTGCCCACCTTTTCTTACGCAACCAAGCAGGTGGTGGGCACGCTTCGCTTTGCCCACCCTACAGCGACAACTCATTTCGGCAGTTCGAACACCAGACAGGTCGTCGTCGCATGCGCGAGCAGGCGGCCTTTGTCGTCGGTGATGCGCGCTTCCGCCGTGCCGGCGCGGCGGCCGACATTGAGAACCTTGCCTTCGGTACGCACCGTGCCCGACGTTTCGCTCATGCCGCGGATGAAGCTGATCTTGAATTCAAGCGTGGTGTAGCCGGAGCCCTGCGGCAGCGTCGAGTGGACGGCTAGGCCCATGGCGGAATCGAGCAGGATCGCGGCATAGCCGCCGTGCACCGAACCGATCGGGTTGTAATGCCGGATGCCGGGGATGCTGTGGAGGATGACATGGCCATTCTCTGCCGTGCAGTCGAACGGTGCGACGTTCTCCATGATCGGCGGCTGCGGCAGCTCGCCCGAAAACATCTTGCGCACGAAGTCGAGCCCGGACATGGAGGCGAGAACGGTGGGAGAGACGACGCCGAACGGCGCGGAGGTATCTGTCATGACGCTTCCTTTTGTATCATGATGAGCATCATACAAAAGGAAAGAACAAACTCCAGCCTTTCAATCGTCATTGCGGGCGTAGCGAAGCAATCCAGCCCGTCGCTTGCGGCCCTGGATTGCTTCGTCGTGATGCTCCTCGCAATGACGGCGGGGGTAAAGTGTCTTTACGACGCCTTCTTCGCCCGCATCAGATCGGCGAACCGCTTGAACAGGTAATGCGAATCCCGCGGGCCGGGCGAGGCTTCCGGGTGATACTGCACCGAGAACACCGGCCTGCCTTCGAGTTCGATGCCGCAATTGGAGCCGTCGAACAGCGAGATATGGGTCTGCTTGGCGCCTGCCGGCAGCGTCGCCTCGTCCACGGCGAAGCCGTGATTCATCGAGGTGATTTCCACCTTGCCGGTGGTCTCGTCCTTGACCGGGTGATTGGCGCCGTGATGGCCCTGATGCATCTTCTTGGTCTTGGCGCCGACAGCGAGGCCGAGCATCTGGTGGCCGAGACAGATGCCGAAGGTCGGCAGGCCGGATTCAATCACCTGCTTGATGACCGGCACGGCATATTTGCCGGTTTCGGCCGGGTCGCCGGGGCCGTTCGACAGGAACACGCCGTCCGGCTTCATCGCCAGGATGTCGTCCGCCGGGGTCGTGGCCGGCACGACGGTCACCTTGCAGCCTTCGCCGGCCAGCAGGCGCAGGATGTTGCGCTTGATGCCGTAATCGATGGCAACCACGTTGAATTCCGGGGTGGTCTGGCGGCCGAAGCCCTTGTTCCACTCCCAGGGCGTCTCATCCCAGGTGAACCGCTGGCCCGACGTCACCATCGGCACGAGGTCCATGCCTTCGAGGCCGGGCCATTCGCGCGCTTCTTCCTTCAGTCCGTGCAGGTCGAACTGGCCGTTCCGGGCATGGGCGATGACGGCATTCGGCATGCCTTTGCTGCGGATCAGCGCGGTGAGGGCGCGGGTATCGATGCCGGAAATGCCGATGATGCCGCGCGCCTTCAGCCAGGCGTCGAGATGGCGCGAGGCGCGGAAATTCGACGGATCGGTGATCGCCGAGCGCAGGATCACGCCGCGCGCACCGGGCGTCGCCGCCATGTTCACCGTCTCGATATCTTCGTCGTTGGTGCCGACATTACCGATATGCGGGAAAGTGAAGGTGATGAGCTGGCCGGCATAGGAGGGATCGGTGAGGATCTCCTCATAGCCGGTCATGGCGGTGTTGAAGCAGACTTCACCGACGGCCTGGCCTTCTGCGCCGAGGCCGAAGCCTTCCAGCACGGTGCCATCGGCGAGCACGAGGAGCGCGGTCGGTTTGTGGTCCGGCCAGGCTGAGGAGGATTCTGTGGGGGTCATGAGAGGACTACATAATCCCAGCGCCTTGCGGCGTCAAAGCCGGATCGCGGGGATTCGCACAGGCCGGGACCGGGATATCGCTTCCGGAGCGCGGACAACCCGTCACGGTATTTGAGGGTTAATTCACGAAATGCTCGTATGGCTGCTGGCCGGGAGCGTGATTCACCGTTCGCGCCGCCCAAAATTGATTATTTTCGGGTGTTTCCGTGCGGTTAGATTATTTCGCCGTCCTGGCCGAACGCGCGGCGATGGCGCCAGCGCGCTGGCGCCGCCCCTTTTTGGCCTGGCTCGACGGCATTGAAAGAGGCTGGGCGATCCCGCTGCTGATTGCAGCCTTCGCGGCCGCCTGGTGGCTGTTTCTCGTCATCGCCTATCAGAGCGGCGATCTCCATGCCGATGTGCTGGAGACCTGGAGCCTTGGCCGGGAATTCGCCTGGGGCAACGCCAAGCATCCGCCGTTGATGGGGTGGGTGGCCTGGCTGTGGACCCGGATTTTCCCACTCACCGACTGGTCGTTCCAGTTGCTCTCGATGACCAACACGGCGGTTGCGCTGTTTGCGGTCGACCTGATCGCCCGCCGCTTCGTGCGCGGCGATTCCCGCGCCATCGTGCTGATGCTGTTGATGCTCACGCCGGTCTATCAATTCTACGCCCAGCGTTTCAACGCTAACACCGTCCTGCTCGCGATCTGGCCGCTCGCCACCTATTGCTACTTGCGCTCGTTCGAGACGCGGTCGATCGGCTGGTCGATCGCGGCCGGCGCGCTGGCGGCGCTGGCGATGCTCGGCAAATATTATTCGGTGTTTCTGGTCGCCAGCCTGGCATTTGCCGCTGTCGCGCATCCGCGGCGTGCGGTCTATTTCAGGTCATGGGCGCCCTGGCTGTCGACGCTCAGCGGCCTCGTTGTGCTTGGTCCGCACCTGCATTGGCTGGCGACCACCGGCGCCCAGCCGTTCGATTACGCCATGGCGCATCACGGCAATCTCGGCCTCGATCATTCACTGCGTGCAGCCTTGATGTTCGTGCTCGGCATCGCCGCGGCACTTGCGCTTCCTGCCATCGCCTGGACGTTATCGGCTGGCCGCCGGTTATCGCGTTTCGCAGCGGACTTCCGCGCCATGGAGCCGGGGCTTGTCCTGCTGTTCTGGATATTCATCGGCACGATCGTCTTCCCCATGGTGACAGCGGTCGCAATCGGCTCCGACATGCCGTCGCTCTGGGCCGCGCAGGGGCTGTTTCTGCCGGTGGTCCTGGTGGTCTGCGGCGCCGGTTTCACCCTTGAACGTTTCTTCACCGTCAACCTTGCCACATGGGTCGCCGGAATCGCGATCATTGCCGTTGTCGTCGCGGCGCCGGTTCATGCCGCCTATCGCAACGGCATCGCTCCCAACGAGCGCACCTATTATCGTCTCGCGGCCGCAGAATTGACGAAACGCTGGCATGAAGCGACGGGGCGCCCGATGCTTCAGGTGAGCGGCGACGACGGACTGGCCTTCGCCGCTGCCTTCTACAGTCCGGACCATCCGCGCTACAGCCGTCCGTTCCAATTTCAATATACCTGGAACAGCCCGCGTCCGGTCACGCTGCAACGCGGCTGGGTCGGTGTTTGTTTCGCGACGGATATGGCGTGTACGGCCTGGATGGACAGGGTCGCCGGGATCGAACCCGATCATCGGCGTGTCGCTTTCGAGGTGCTGCCGTCCTTGTGGGGACAGCCGGGCATCCCGACGACGATTTTCGCGCTGATGGTGCTGCCGCGTGTGGCGCAGGCCGGCGAACCGGCCGGTACGCCGGAAGATACGGTCGACGAATTCAGTTCCAGCCGCCGCCAGCCGTCGGAGCCCTGATGCATTGACCTTGCGGTTGTGCCTGCGCTGCAAAGCGCTTAGATCGGGGCCATCGGTTCCGGCGCTGCAATTTGCGGCCTGACAGGAGACGCACATGCTGCGCGACGACATCAACACCGCCGTCAAGGATGCCATGAAAGCGAAGGACGAGCGCAAGCTGTCGACCCTTCGCATGGTCAACGCGGCCATCAAGAATGCCGACATCGACGCGCGCGGTCAGGGCAAGCCGCCGCTGTCCGACGCCGATCTGCTCAGCCTGCTGCAGAAGATGATCAAGCAGCGGCAGGAGTCGGTTGAGCTGTACGAAAAGGGCGGCCGTGCCGAACTCGCCACCCAGGAGCGCGAGGAGATCGCCGTCATCACCGCCTATCTGCCGCAGCAGATGTCGGAGGACGAGATGAAGTCGGCCATTGCCGGCGAGATAGCCACGCTCGGTGCCGCCGGCATGAAGGACATGGGCAAGGTGATCGCCGCGCTGAAGGCGAAATATGCCGGCCGGATGGACTTCGGCAAAGCCAGCGGCATGGTGAAGGCCGCGCTGAACGGCTGATGCTTCCTTAACCTCTCCCCGTTCTTTACGGGGAGAGGTCGCGCGCTCTTGCGCGCGGGTGAGGGGCATGGCACGCGATCTGCCGCGTACGCGGAATATCGGATCGAAGAATCCCTAACCGTCCTCCTTCAGCTCGGCATCGATTGTGATCAACACCCCCTCGATATTGGACAGCACGTCGTTGTTCCAGAACCGCAGTACGCGATAACCTTGGTCACGCAGATATCGATCGCGCACTTCGTCGCGTTTCGATTCAAGATGCTGCCCGCCGTCAGCTTCCACGATGAGCTTTTTCTCCCGACACACGAAGTCGCAGATGTGGCGCCCGATCGGCTCCTGTCGCACGAATTTGCATCCGGCGATTTGACGATTGCGCAGGCGATTCCAGAGTTTCGTTTCCGCATCGGTGGAGTTGGCGCGAAGTTCGCGCGATTTGTGAGTGACGAGAATGCGGCTGCGTATGTGTCATGCCCTTCACCCGACCGGCTTTGCCGGTCGACCTCTCCCCGCATATGCGGGGAGAGGTTAAGAACGCTATCGCGCGTCGTAGTCACGCCGCCGCGGTCGGCAGCTTGTAGTCCTTGAACTGATCGCGCAACGCGGTCTTGAGGATTTTGCCGGTCGCGGTGTGCGGAATCGAATCGACGAAGGCGACATCGTCCGGCATCCACCACTTTGCGATCTTGCCGTCCAGATATTGGAGCATCTCATCGCGGGTGACCTGCTGATCCGGCTTGAGGTGCACAATGAGCAGCGGGCGTTCGTCCCACTTCGGATGATAGATGCCGATCACCGCGGCTTCCGCCACCTTGGGGTGGCCGACCGCGAGATTTTCCAGATCGATCGACGAGATCCATTCGCCGCCGGACTTGATGACGTCCTTGGACCGATCCGTGATCCGCATGTAGCCGTATTCGTCGATCGTCGCGACGTCGCCGGTGTCGAAATAGCCTTCCCCGTCGAGAATGTTCTTGTCGACGCGGTAATAGGCTTTCGCGACCGCCGGGCCGCTCACCAGCAGACGGCCGAACGTCTTGCCGTCATGCGGGATGCGCTTGCCGTTGTCATCGACGAGCTTCATCTGGACCATGAAGGGCGAGAAGCCCTGGGTCTGCAGGATGTCGAACTTGGCGCTGCCTTCGAGATCCTTGAACTGGCCCTGCAGCGTGCAGACGCTTCCGAGCGGTGACGTCTCGGTCATGCCCCATGCATGGCGGGGTTCGACGCCCATGGCGGCGAAGGCCTCGATCATCGCGCGCGGCATCGCCGAGCCGCCGCACACCACGACCTTGAGATCCGGCAGCGTCAGCTTTTCCTTTTCCATATATTGCAGCAGCATCAGCCACACGGTCGGCACGCCGGCAGTGTTGGTGACCTTCTCGGTGCTGAGCAGTTCGTAGACCGATGCGCCGTCGAGTTTAGGGCCGGGCATCACCAGCTTGGTGCCCATGGACGGTGCGGAGAAGGCGATGCCCCAGCTGTTGGCGTGGAACAACGGCACCACCGGCAGCATCGTGTCCTTCGATGTGGTGCCGAGCGAGTCGCCGTTATTCGCCATCAGCGCATGCAGGACGTTGGAGCGATGCGAATAGAGCACGCCCTTCGGATCGCCCGTGGTGCCCGATGTGTAGCACATCGCCGCGGCGGTGTTTTCGTCGAAAACCTTCCACTGGAAGTTACCGTCGACTTCGTTGATCCAGTCTTCATAGGCGACCGCGTTCTTCAACGTGGTCTGCGGCATGTGCGCCTTGTCGGTAAGGACGATGTAACGCTCGACGCTCGGAAGCTGATCGGCAAGCTTCTCCAGCATCGGGATGAAGGTCAGATCGGTCATCACGATGCGATCCTGCGCATGGTTGATGATCCAGGCGATCTGGTCCGGGAACAGGCGCGGGTTCACGGTATGGCAGATGGCGCCGATCCCCATGATGCCGTACCAGGCTTCGAGATGGCGCCAGGTGTTCCAGGCGATGGTGGCGACACGATCGCCGAGCACGATGCCGTCGCGATCGAGATGCTGCGCGACCCTCAGCGCGCGCTTTCGGATCTCGGCATAGGTGGTGCGATGGATCGGGCCTTCGACGGAACGGGTGACGACCTCGCGCTCACCGTGATTGTTCGCTGCGTGATCGATGATCCGATGACACAGGAGGGGCCAGTCTTGCATCAATCCGCGCATTCAAATGTCCTCCGCATTTCTGTTTTGTCCGCGAGTCCCGTAAAGGAACCTCGACGGCTACGGCGTGTTGGCACCCCGTTGGAGATCAGGTCTTGCCATGAAGTTTAGCGCGGGGAAAGCGGGCGGAAAATCGACTTTTGGCGGACGTCGCTGCGACCAATCGACAATAGGTGCGTTTCTCGCGCTGCTGCTGATATCGGCGCTGCCGGCACACGCTTTTGTACCGGTCCCGTATGTCCCGTTGCCGAAGGCCCGGCCCGCAAAGGCGCCGCAGGCGAAGGATGAGAATGTCGCCAGGCCGGACGACGGAGCCGGTCAGCCCTCCGAAAAGCCGGCGGCGGAGCAAAAACAAGCTGAACCGCCGGCGCCGTCTCCCTGTCGTGCGGCGTTGACCGAGAAGATCGCGATCGCGCCGAGCATTCCCGATATCCGGGGACCGGGAGCTTGCGGCGGGCCTGATATGGTGCGGCTGGAAGCGGTCGTGCTGGCAGACAGCACCAGAGTGCCGCTTAAACCGGCGGCCACCATGCGCTGCACGATGGCGACAGCGGTAGCCGAATGGGTGCGCGCCGACATGGCGCCGCTGGCGGGCAGCTTGAACACCCGGCTGATCGAACTCGACAACTTTGATTCATTCAGCTGCCGCGGCCGTAACCGTGTCGTGGGGGCTAAACTTTCGGAGCACGGCCGCGCCAATGCTCTCGATGTCCGCGGGTTAAAACTCGCCAGCGGGCAGACCATTGCGCTCACCGAGCGCACCACGCCGCGGGCGGTGCGTGAAAAAGTTCTACTATCTCTCTGTTCGCGTTTCTCGACGGTGCTCGGGCCGGGATCGGACGGCTATCATGAGGACCACGTTCACTTCGACCTGGCTGAGCGCCGCGGCAATTACCGCATCTGCCATTGGGAGGTCTGGGACGCCTCACCCCAGGTTGCACCGTTGATGCCTGCTCCGCGCCCTGCCGGAGCGCCGCCGCGGAAGGTGGCGGAAGACGGTGAGGGGACGCCGGTACAGTGATCGTAGGGCGAATGACGGCGAAGCCGGCATCCGCCGCGGTGTTTGCCGTACCTGATGCCGGCGGATGTCGTTTCACGCCATCCGCCCTACGGCATCGGAATCATGCGCCAGAGAACGCTTATTCCTTCGGCTTGTCGTCCGGCTTGTCCTGCGTCGTATCGTTTGGCTGCAGATCGGGCGAGGTGATCTGCGGCGAGGTGTGGGCGACGATTTCCGGCGGCACCGGTTTGGTGTCGATCTTCGGTTCGATGCGCTCGGTCGGCGCGGTTTCCGTGACGGGGGCGGCCGGTGGCAGCGGCGCAGGGGCTGCTGCGGGGGCAGGCGCAGCGGGCGCGGGCTCATGGCGGGGAGCCGGCTCGGGCGCATAGACCGGCGCCGCCGCGCGACGCGGGCGGCGCGCGCGCAACGAAATGCCGGTGAGGAAATCCACGAGGGCGACCAGCGTGATCGTCAGGAAGGTCGCGTTGCCGAATTTCGGCAGCATGACGAATTCATAGGCCGCGCCGGCAAACACCAGCAACGACAGGAAATGGTCGGTGAAATATTTCGAGGCGGGCCGCGCCGCGCGGATGACCTCCAGCAACAGCAGCAGGATCGACAGTGAAACCAGCACATCCTTCAGCGAAATGTACAGGACGTCCTGTGACGGCAGGGTGATGGAGAAAAGTTGGACCGGACCTGCCAGTGACAGATCGGGCATCAGGAAAACGATGATATTGCAGATCGCTACCGGAATCAGCAGCAGCGGAAAACCGATCATCGGGCAAGCCTTCTTCGCACGAGAAAAACATTAAAACATAACACGTGAGGATGACGCGGGCGCATCATCCGGGAAACGCGTTGACGCCAGTGTTGGGGCGAATTCGGGCGGAAGTACAGTTCCGAAGTGGCGTTCCGTGTGACGCGATGTCACTTTTCCGCGGGCGTTTCGTATGGCCCGGTTTGCACCCCGAGGGGATGCCGGATGTCCGTTATCAAAAACGGGCACCCGTGGTCCGGACAGCAAAAATCCGGACAATAAAAGTTCGGATAATGAAGGCGGGTCCGCATCCGCGGCCCGCCCTCGATCTCCGGGATCAGGCGTCCTTCTTCACCTTCAGAACCTGACGGCCTTTGTACATGCCGGTCTTCAGGTCGAGGTGGTGCGGACGGCGCAGTTCGCCGGAGTCCTTGTCTTCGACATAGGCAGTGCTCTTGATCGCGTCAGCCGAACGACGCATGCCACGCCGCGACGGCGATGTTTTTCTTCTCGGAACGGCCATGGGTTAGTCCTTGCAAAACAGATGGCAGATGGTTTCGATCGGCGCCCGCATTCGGGCGGCCAGCACAAAGCGCGCAGGCAAAATCGCTGATAAGGCCGGGCTTATAACGGAACGGCGACGGCAATGCTAGGGCGGGTCGAGCGGAAATTTGCTGTCTTCAGCTTCCCCAGCAGTGCCCCAATTCCGGCGACCGCGCCCGCGCCATGTAGCGCGACGCCAGCCGGCGCAGGCCCGGACCCGGCATTTTGGCGCTTCTGGTGGTCGGATTCGGCAAAATCGCGGCTAAAAGAGCCGCTTCTCGTGCCGAAATGCTGGAAACAGGTCGCCCGAACGCGAATTGCGACGCTGCTTCAGCCCCGAACTGCCCGGATGGACCCATTTCGGCGATGTTCAGGTAAAGTTCCAGAATCCGCTGTTTGCTGAGGATCAGATCGATCCACATGGCCAGCGGAATTTCCATGCCTTTGCGAATGAAGCTGCGGCCCGGCCACAGGAACAGGTTCTTGGCGACCTGCTGGGTGATGGTCGAGCCCCCGCCGGAGACTTCGCCGTCCTGGGCATCCTCGATGGCGGCCTGCAGGGACGTCCAGTCGATGCCGTGATGGCTGCAGAAATGAGAGTCTTCGGAGCCGACCACGCTGCGCGGCAGCGCCGACGACATATGTTGCAGATCGACCCAGATTCGCTCCACCCGCGCGCCGGTGATCCAGCGCCAGATCATCAGGGTCGAGACCGGCTGGCCGGCCGCATAGAACGGGGTGAGCAGGTAAGGGATCAGAACGAGCAGCAGCCCGATCAGGATGAGGCGTCGGAGAAGGCGCAATGAGAAGTTTCCCGCTCGGAGCTATCCTGCTGATAAAGCGTGATTTTTCATTATTTTCAAGCCGGTTAAGCGTGCGGTGACCAATCGTGGCGCAGTGCCGCAGGCGCAATTGACGTGGCCTTTGCCATGGAGGATTGTCCGGCGAAATTGATCTGGAGCTATTCTTAATGTCGAGCGGTGCTTCCACCAAAGATTTTGCCTCGCGCCTGGACCAGACCGCGGATGATACCGAAGCAGTGCTGACCCGCGTACTCGCCGACGGCGTGTTGCCGGACGAGATCGCGCGGCCGAAGCGGCTGATGGACGCCATGCGCTATTCGTCGCTCGGCGGCGGTAAGCGATTGCGTCCGTTCCTGGTGGTGGAGAGCGCCGCGGTGTTCGGCGTGCATCGCGAGCCCGCGCTGCTGGTGGGCGCCGCGCTGGAATGCATCCACTGCTATTCGCTGATCCATGACGACCTGCCGGCGATGGACAACAGCGATCTGCGCCGTGGCCGCCCGACCCTGCACAAGGCCACTGACGACGCCACCGCGATCCTCGCCGGCGACGCGTTGCTGACGCTCGCCTTCGATATCGTCACTCGCGACGAAATCCATTCCGATGCCAATGTGCGCCTGTTGCTTACCCGCGCGCTGGCGCGCTGCGCCGGCCTCGGCGGCATGGTCGGCGGCCAGATGCTCGACCTCGCCGGCGAGGGCCGCTTCGGCGACACCGGCACGGTGGATGTGGCGCGCGTCCAGCAGATGAAGACCGGCGCGCTGCTGCGCTATGGCTGCATCGCCGGCGCGCTGCTCGGCCAGGCGACGCCGAAGGAATACAAGGCGCTCGACGATTACGGCCGCGCGCTCGGCGAAGCCTTCCAGATCGCCGACGATCTGCTCGACGTCGAAGCAGATGCCGCGACGCTCGGCAAGCCGGCCGGCGCCGACGCCGTGCTCAACAAGACGACGTTCGTGACCCAGCTCGGTATCGACGGCGCCAAGAAACGTGTCGCCGACCTGATCGCGACGGCGGACAGCTCGCTGTCGATCTTCGGCAGCAAGGGCGACGTGCTCCGCGCCGCCGCCCGCTTCGTGGCCGAACGCAAGAACTGACGAGGGCTTTCCCTTCCTCAAGCCGCGAAGCGGCGCAGTGGGGAGGGTGGCTCGACCGCGTGAGTGGGCAAGACGGGTGGGGTGGTGCGGCAAGTGTCGATGTTTGCGGAGGCACCCCACCCGACCGCGCTGCGCTTCGTTTTAGTGGAATCGTGTCCCGGACGCGATGCGATACTGCGTATCGCATCGCGTCCGGGACACGCCGGGCCGCATTTGATAACGTTTAGGGGCGAAGGGACGCACTCATTGACCTCTCCACGCATCCGAGCCAAGTAATCCCTGACGGGTGCCCGCGTGGAAGCCAAATTCTCCATCTTTCTGACGCTTATCGCCGTGCTCGCCGCGACGGCCTGGTTCGCCAAGCGCGTCAAGGTCGCTCCGGCGATTCTGCTGTTGCTCGCAGGAATTGCGCTCGCTTTCGTGCCCGGCATGCCGCAGCTCGCATTGCCGCCGGATGTGGTGCTGCTCGGCGTGCTGCCGCCGCTGATTTATTCCGCCGGCGTCGCCATGAGCTGGCGTGAATTCCGTTTCAGCCTGCGGTTGATCACGCTGCTGGCGGTGGGCTGCGTGATCTTCACGGCCTGTTTGGTCGCGTCAGCCACGCATTATCTGATCGGCCTGCCTTGGGGCGTCGGCTTCCTGCTCGGCGCCATTGTCGCGCCGCCGGATGTCGTGGCGCCGCTCGCCGTCGCGCGAAAACTTGGCCTGCCGCGGCGGCTGCTGGTGGTGCTGGAAGGCGAGGGGCTCGCCAATGACGCCACCACGCTGATCCTGTACCGCTTCGCCGTTGCCGCCATCACCACCGGGGCGTTCTCGCTGCCGAAGGCCGCCGGCACCTTCGTGGCCATTCTCGCCTGCGAGCTCGCTTTCGGCATTCTGGTCGGCTGGCTCAGCCTGCGCTTGCGCCACCGCGCGCGCGATCCGCAGGTGGAGATTACGCTGTCGCTGCTGACGCCCTATGTCGCTTACCTCATCCCCGAACATTTCGGCGGTTCCGGCGTCATCGCCACCGTGGCCTGCGGCCTTTACATCTCGTGGAACGGTCCGCTGCTGATCGCGGCGGCAACGCGTCTGCAAGGCATCTTCTTCTGGGATTTGGTGATTTATCTGGTCGAGGGCCTGCTGTTCTTGATGACAGGCTTCCAGATGCGCGCCTTGATCGAGAAATCGAAGGCGTTTCCGCTGGCGGAGATTGCCGCCGCGACGGTGCTGGTGATGGTCGTCATCGTCGTCGCGCGCTTCGTGTGGGTCTATGCCGCGATTTATGTGCCGCGTATGCTCAGCGCCGATTTGCGCAGGCGCGATCCCGCCCCGAGCTGGCGATGGACCTTCGTGGTCGCATTCACCGGCGTGCGCGGCGCCGTCTCGCTGGCGGCCGCGCTGGCGCTGCCGCTGACGATGATGTCGGGCGAGGTGTTTCCGGCGCGCGACCTCATTCTGTTCGTGTCCTTCAATGTCATTCTCATCACGCTGGTCGGCTTCGGCCTCGGCCTGCCGTTGGTGGTGAAGTGGCTGGAGATCGGCGAGATCGGGCGGCGCGAGAATATCACCGAGCGCGAGGCCGAATTGAAAGCGCGCCGCGAAGCGCTTGCCGGCGCGTTGGCGTCGCTCGATGCGATGACGGACGATCGCGAATTGTCCGATGAAGTCGTGAAGATCCTGCGCACCCGGCACGAAAGCAGGTCGAACCAGTTGCCGAACGGGCTCGATCCGGAATTCGATGTGTTGGCGCTCGGGACGGACCTTGTCCGCGAGCTGATCGCCGAAGAACGCAAATTCATCCACGCGCAACTGCGCGACGGCAAGATTACCGACGAAAGCCGCAGGCGGATCGAGCGTGATCTCGATCTGGAGGAGGCCGGGTTGATCAACCGGGAGTATCGCAGGATGCCGTTGTAGGGATCAATCAAAGAGGGTGTTGTAATTTATTGTGTCCCTGTGATTGAATAATTTGGCTTCTGTCCTGAAATCTGACATGGTCAGGCCATGAGCCGCGATGATGTGGAATTCATGCTTGAGCAGGTGGCCACCTGGCCTGACAGGGCACAGGAAGAGTTCGTCTCGTCGCTCAGGCAAATCAGCGCGAAACACGTTCGTCAGTTGACGGAGGGTGAGGTCGCAGCAGTGCGTCGTGGGCTTGCTGAGATGCGTGCGCGAGAACTCGCAAGCCGGGAAGAGGTTTCTGCTCTTTTTGATCGCTTCCGCTAATGGAGGTCAGGTGGTCAAAGACCGCCTTGATCGAACTCGAAGATATATTTCTCTTTATCGGTGAACGCAGCAGGATGGGTGCGCAGGCGGGGGGCTCGTGGATCGAATTTGCTTGCGACCGCCTTGAGCTTTTTCCGTACTCAGGTGAAGAAGTCAGCGAGGCCGGAACGCGAAGTCTTGCGATCGTGCACCATCCTTACATGCTCTATTATGTATGCGGTCGATGAAGCTCTTAGTGAGGTTGTGATCCTGCACGTCCGCCATACGGCAAGAGAAAAACCGGCAGCGGATGATCCGCCCGCCGGCTGATGTCTTGCGTCGAATAATGGACCCGGCTTACTCCGCCGCCGTCACCGCTTGCGGCGCCTTGGTGCCTTTGCCGTAGCGCTGGTCGATGTAGTCGATCACCAGCGCCTTGAAATCGGCGGCGATGGTCGGGCCGCGCAGGGTGCGGAATTTCTCGCCATCGACGAACACCGGCGCGGCCGGGGTTTCGCCGGTGCCGGGAAGCGAGATGCCGATATTGGCGTGCTTGGATTCGCCGGGGCCGTTGACGATGCAGCCCATGACGGCGACGTTGAGATCCTCGACGCCCGGATACTGCGTCTTCCAGGTCGGCATCTCGTCGCGGATGAAGTCCTGGATCGAGCGCGCCAGTTCCTGGAACGTGGTCGAAGTGGTGCGGCCGCAGCCGGGGCAAGCGGCGACCAGCGGCACGAAGGTGCGGAAGCCCATGGTCTGCAGCAGTTCCTGCGCGACCTGCACTTCCAGCGTGCGGTCGCCGCCGGGCTCCGGCGTGAGCGAAATGCGGATAGTGTCGCCGATGCCCTGCTGCAGCAGGATGCCGAGTGCGGCCGATGATGCCACGATGCCCTTCGAGCCCATGCCGGCTTCGGTCAGGCCGAGATGGATCGCGTAGTCGGAGCGCGAGGCCAGCGTCTGGTAGACCGCGATCAGATCCTGCACCGCCGACACCTTGGCGGACAGGATCATCTTGTTCTTGGGCATGCCGAGTTCTTGCGCGCGGGCGGCCGACAGCAGCGCCGACTGCACCATCGCTTCGCGGGTCACCGCGCGGACGTCCTGCGGCTGCGCGGACAGCGCATTCTCGTCCATCAGCTTGGTGAGCAGTTCCTGATCGAGCGAGCCCCAGTTCGCGCCGATGCGGACGGCCTTGTCGTTCTTGTTCGCGATCTCGATGATGTCGGCGAACTGGCTGTCGCGCTTGTTCTTGAAGCCGACATTGCCGGGATTGATGCGATACTTGTCGAGCGCCGCGGCGCAGGCCGGATGCTCGGCCAGCAGCTTGTGGCCGATATAATGGAAATCGCCGATCAGCGGTGTGGTGATGCCGCGCTTGTCGAGCTGCTCGCGGATATGCGGCACGGCGGCCGCGGCCTCGTCGCGATCGACGGTGATGCGGACCATTTCGGAGCCGGCGCGCGCCAGCGCTGCGACCTGCTCGACGGTGCCCTTGATGTCGGCCGTGTCGGTGTTGGTCATCGACTGCACGACGATCGGTGCGCCGCCGCCGACGGCGACGTTGCCGACCATGACCTGGGTGGTGCGGTGACGGGGCGCCGGGCCCGCGATCTCCTGCTGCGGATTTTCAAGCTTGTTCATGGGGTCTCGAATATCAGGTTTCAGTGACAGTCAGCAATGTGTCAGTAGCTTTGGAGCGGGCCGGGCGGTTAACGAGAATGAGGCCGGCAATGACCAATAGCGCAGCCAGTCCGAAGGCGGGCGAAAGGCGATCGCCCAGGATCAGATAGCCCGCCGCAACGCCGAACAAAGGGGTGATGAAGGTAAAAGCAGACAATTTGCTGGCGGAATAGGTCTTGATCAGGCCGAACCAGAGCAAAAAGGTGAAACCGACCACCCAGAACGCCTGAAACGCCAGCAGAGAGACGGTCAGGGGCCCCGGAGCCGCCGGAATCCGTTCGCCAGCAATCAGGGCAGCGATGCCGAGGATCGGCACGGACATGCCGACCTGGTATCCCAGTGCCTTCTCGGGCGATACATGGATCAGCCGGGTGCGTTTCACGATCAGCGTGGTGGCCGCCCACATGACGGCGCCGCCGACGACCAGCAGATCGCCGAAAAGAACGCTGGATGTCACGTCCGGCTGCGGAACGCCGATGGCGACGGCAACGCCCGCAAAACTCACGGCGAGGCCCGCCCACTGCACAATGCGGAGCCGTTCGCCCAACAGCTGATACGCGCCGAGGGCGACGAAGAAGGGCATCGTGTAGAGGAAAACCACGGCGCGGCTCGCCGAGGTGAGTTCGAGCCCGTGATAGACCAGCATGAATTCCAGGCCGAAGACGACGCCGACGAACAGGCCCGCACCCAGGGTGCCGTCGCGCTCGAACATTTTCACGCCGCGAAACCGCGCGATGGCGAGGATCACCAGCAGCGCCCCCGCGGAGCGGATGGTGGCCTGCGTGTAAGGCGGGATTTCGCGCAGCACCAGCTTGATGGCGATCTGGTTGAAGCCCCAGGTGAGGCACAGCATCAATACGAGAAGGATGGCGCCGACGGTGAGCGGACGCCCGCCGGGCGGGGTAGGGCTTGTTTCAGCCGACATGTGACCTCGGTCCGGCTTGCCGCCGTGTTGTTATGTGCCGCTCATGTCTGGCAGTGAGCGCAGGTGCCTGTGATCTCGACAACAGACAACTTCGGCGTGAAACCTGTCAAGCGGGCGGCGTCATTGAGGCTTTGTGCGACTTGCGCGGCGGGGACTTCGCCGACTGAGCCGCATTTGTCGCAGATCAGGAACGCGACCATCGATGTCGAGCCGTGATCGTGCGCGCAGGCGAGGAAGGCGTTGCGGCTCTCGATCCGGTGCACGAGGTCGTTGGCGATCAGAAAATCGAGCGCGCGGTAGATCGTGATCGGCGCCGGCCGGGCGACGGTCTTGGCCAGTTCCTCGATGATTTCATAAGCGCCGAGCGGCCGGTGGCTGGCCAGCAGCGCTTCGAGCACCTGACGGCGGATCGGGGTCAGCTTCTGGGATCGCTGCGCGCAGACCTGTTCGGCATGCTGGAGCGCATCCGACGTACAGCGGTCGTGATCGTGGCCCGGGGCAGGAAATGTGGGTTTCGGCGCGGTCATGCCCGCAATGTAATCGCTTCCGGGCCGTTCGCCCATGGTTGCCGGCGAAAACCTCCCCAGGGAGGAACCGGGCGGCGCCGGCTTATGCGCCTTGCGCATATCTGCGGTACATCGGCACTAGTGGCCATAATATAAGCTAGCTTATATTATGTGAGCTTAGGGAGTTCACGATGTCCGCCACGTCCGATGCAGGCGCCGATTTCATGTCGGCCCTGTTCGAAACCCAGCGCATGTTGCGGCAGCTTGCCGACAAGGAAGCGCGCCATCTCGGCATGACCCGCGCCCAATGGGCGGTGCTGGCCAAGGTCGAACGCAACGAAGGGCAGAAACAGGCCGATCTCGCCGACGCCATGGAAATGGCGCCGATCAGCCTGACGCGGCTGATCGACCGGCTGTGCGACAGCGGCCTGATCGAACGGCGCAGCGACGACACGGATCGCCGCATCAAGCGGCTGTACCTCACCGAGGCCGCGCGGCCGCTGATGGCGAAGCTGGCGGTGTTGCGGACCGAACTGACGCAAGTGGCTTTCGACGGCGTGAGCGAATCCGACATGCATTGGTTCATCGAGCATTTCGAAACCATCAAGAACAACATCCGCGCGGCGTTGAATCCCGCGGCCACCAAGACCAAGGAGCAAGCCTATGGCTGAGCCCGTGCTGAAATTTCCCGATAAAGACGAGTCCGAAGGCCCGGCGGCCAGCCAGCGCCAGGGCGCGAAAGGTTTCTTGACCCGCTATCGCCGCCCGCTGCTGCTGATCGTGCTGCCGGTGGTCGTTCTCGTCGGCGGCTTCGTTTTCTATCTGTCGGGCGGCCGCTATGTCGGCACCGACGACGCCTATGTCGGTGCGCAGAAGGTGCTGATCACGCCGGAAATTGCCGGCAAGGTGTCGCGCGTCGTCGTGCGCGAAGGCCAGCATGTAAATGCCGGCGATACGCTGTTCGAGATCGATCCGGTGCCGTTCCAGCTTGCCTTGCAGCAGGCACAGGCGAAACTCGACGACGCCAAGGTCGCGTTCGCGACGCTGAAGTCGAATATGAAGTCGTATAACGACATGCTTGAACTCGCGCGGCAGGGCGTCGATCTCAAGCAGCGCGATGTCGAGCGCAAGGCGACGCTGGTGAAGTCGAATTCCGGCTCCCAGCTCGATCTCGACACCGCGACCACCAATTACGTGATCGCGCGTTCGCAGCTCGAATTGCTGCAGCAGCAGCTCGCGAATTCGAAGGATAAACTGCTCGGCAATCCCGATCTGCCGCTCGAACAGTTTCCGGCCTATGCGCAGGCCAAGGCCGCGCTCGGCGACGCGCAGCGCAATCTCGATCATACCGTGCTGAAGGCGCCGATTTCAGGCGTGGCGACGCAGGTGGACAATATCCAGCTCGGCCGTTTCGTCGCGGCCTCGACGCCGATCCTGACGGTGATCGACGATGCGAGGCCGTGGGTCGATGCGAACATGAAGGAGTCCGATCTGACCTATGTGGCCGAGGGCCAGAAGGTCGATATCGAGGTCGATGCATTCCCGAACCATGCCTTTACGGGCACCGTCGGTTCGCTCAGCCCCGGTACCGGCGCGCAGTTCGCGATCCTGCCGCCGCAGAACGCCACCGGCAATTTCGTCAAGATCGTGCAGCGCGTCCCGGTGCGGATCTATCTCGATTATAACGATCCGGCCGTGAAGAAACTGAAGGCCGGCATGAGCACCTATACGACCATCGATACCGAACATCGCCGTTCGCTCGCCGGTCTGCTCGGTCTGTCGTCGGCGAAAGCGGCCAAGGATTGAGTTGATGAGCATGTCGGCGCCATCATCCAGCGCGGTTCCGGGCTTTCGCCGCAACATGGTGACGGTCTGCGCCATGACCGCGACCATCATGCAGGCGCTCGACACCACCATCGCTAATGTCGCGCTGCCTTACATGCAGGGCACGTTGTCGGCGTCGCAGGATCAGGTCAACTGGGTGCTGACCTCCTACATCGTCGCTGCCGCCATCATGACGGCGCCGGTGGGCTTCATCGCCAACCGGTTCGGCCGCAAGAAGGTGTTCATCGTCTGTTCGGCCGGCTTCACCGCCGCGTCGGTGCTGTGCGGCCTCGCGCAGGACATCAACCAGATGGTCGGCTTCCGCCTGTTGCAGGGCGTGTTCGGCGCGGCCCTGGTGCCGCTGTCGCAGGCGGTGATGCTTGACAGCTACGCGCTGCATGAGCGCGCCAAGGCGATGTCGATCTGGGGCATGGGCGTGATGCTGGGGCCGATCATGGGGCCGTCGCTCGGCGCCTGGCTGACCGAGACCTATTCGTGGCACTGGGTGTTCTTCGTCAACCTGCCGTTCGGTATCGTCACGGTGGCCGGCCTCATCATCTTCATGGATGAGACGGAGCTGAACCTGAATCTGAAATTCGACTGGTTCGGCTTTCTCGCACTCGCCGTCGGCATCGGCTCAATGCAGCTTGCACTCGATCGCGGCGAGCAGCTCGGCTGGCTGGAGTCGAACGAGATCGTCATCGAAGGCATCGTGGCGATCGTCGGCTTCTATTACTTCTTCGCGCATTCGTTCACGACGTCGCGGCCGTTCATTCAGTTCGCCATTTTCAAGGACAAGAATTTCGTCGGCGGCTGCATCTTCATGTGCGTGATGGGCCTCGTGCTGTATTCCACCATGTCGTTGTCGTCGCCGTATCTGCAGAACGTGGTCGGTTATCCGATCCTGACCGCCGGCCTGCTGCTGGCCACCCGCGGCTCCGGCACCTTTGTCGCGATGATGCTGGTCGGCCGCATGATGAAATATATCGAGGCGCGGACGCTGATCATGGCCGGCATGACGATGCTCACTGTGACGATGTATTTCACGTCCAAATGGACCGATCAGACCGGCGTGCCGGAATTCATCGTCGTCAGCGTCGTGCAGGGATTCGGCCTCGGCCTGGTTTTCGTGCCGCTGTCGACGGTGGCGTTCCTGACGCTGCCCAGCCATCTGCGCACGGACGGCACCTCCATGCTGACGCTGCTGCGTAACGTCGCAAGCTCAGTCGGCATCTCGATCGTGATCGCGCATCTGACGTCAGGCACGCGGATGGCGCATGCGGTGCTGGTCGAACACGTCACGCCGTTCAACAATGCGATGCAGATGCCGAATGTCGCCGGCATGATCAATATGGCGACCGACAGCGGCCGCGCGATGATGGATGCGATCGTGACGCTGCAAGCGACCATCATCGCGTTCGGGCTGGATTATCAGCTCATCATGATGGTGACGGCGCTGGCGATCCCGATGGCGCTGATCATCGGCTCATCGAAAGCGGCCCTGCGCGCCCAGGCCGCGGGAGCAGGCGATGATCATCCGGCGGTGATGGAGTGATTGTCCTTCTCCCCGCTTGCGGGGAGAAGGTGGCCCGGCAGAGCGCAGCGAAGCCGGGTCGGATGAGGGGGACTCTCCATTTGCTGCGGCGTTTATGGAGAGTCCCCCTCACCCGATGCTCACATGCTGCGCATGTGAGCATCGACCTCTCCCCGCAAGCGGGGAGAGGCTAAAAGATCTCATACCTCGAAAAACACCGTCTCGTTGTCGCCCTGCAGATGCACGTCGAAGCGATACACGCCCGGTGCCGTCTTCTTTGCGATCAAGGTGCCGCGGCGATCCGCGGGCACCAATTGCATCACCGCGTCACCGGCCGTTGCCGGTTCGTCGTCGAAATAGATGCGTGTCATCGACTGCATGGTCATGCCGCGGCCGAACACCGCCACCACGATATGCGGTGCCTGCGGCTTGCCGTCGATGCCCGGCACGGCGCCGGGCTTGACGGTGTCGAAAGAATATTCGCCGGCATCCGTCGTGCCCGAGCGGCCGAAGCCGCGAAAGCTCGAATTCGGTAGTCCGCGTGTGTCCTGCGGATCGGCGAAGCGGCCCTGCGCATCGGCTTGCCAGATTTCCAGCACGGCATCGGGCACCACCTTGCCGTCGCCGTCATAGACCGCGCCCTCAATGCGGATTCTGTCGCCGGTGACGTCGGGCGTCAGCAGGTTGTTGGTGAAAGCGTCGTTCCAGGCATATTTGCCGTTCGGCGTCAGGCCATAGGCATAGAACGGGCCGACGGTCTGCGACGGGGTAATTTCGGGCATCAGTGATTCTCCGTCGGCGTCGCGTTGCGGCCGCGCAGCACGATGTTGAAGCGATAGGCGAGTGCCCAGTCGGGCTCGGTGACGTCGAGGTCGAAATCCGACACCATGCGCAGGCGGGCCTTCTCGTCGGTGACCGAATTGAAGATCGGATCGAACGGGAACAACGGATCGTTCGGGAAATACATCTGCGTCACCAGGCGCGAGATGAAGGAGTGGCCGAACACCGAGAAATGGATATGCGCCGGGCGCCAGGCATTGTGGTGGTTGCCCCACGGATAGGCGCCGGGCTTGATGGTGATGAACTTGTAGCGGCCCTGGGCGTCGGTGACGGTGCGGCCGGCGCCGGTGAAGTTCGGATCGAGCGGGGCGGGGTGCTGGTCCCAGACATGCACGTAACGGCCGCAGGCATTGGCTTGCCACAGTTCGACCAGCGTGTTCGGCACGCCGCGGCCGTCTTCGTCCATCACCGTGCCATGCACGATGATGCGCTCGCCGAGCGGTTCGCCGGGGTGCATGGTGGTGAGATCATGGTCGCCGGGGCGTACGGTTTCGTGGCCGTAGACCGGGCCGGTCAATTCCGACAGCGTGTGCGGCATCAGGATGCGCTGCTTCTGCGGCGCTCGCTTGATGGTGCTCTTGTAGCCGGGTGAAAGGCGCGGCGCGTGCGCCGCATTGCTCTCGACGGGATAGATCAGCGTCATGCGTCTTCTCCAAGGATAAGCCCCCTCATGGTGAGGAGCGCGTCTTCGCGCGTCTCGAACCATGAGGGAGTGTGGCATTCATCCTTCGAGACGCGGCCTGTGGCCGCTCCTCAGGATGAGGGACTCAGTTCAACTTCTCGATCGCCATGGCGACGCCCTGGCCGACGCCGACGCACATGGTGGCGAGCGCGAGCTTCCCGCCGCGCTTCTCCATGCCGTGCACCGCCGTCAGCGCGAGGCGGGCACCGCTCATGCCGAGCGGATGGCCGAGCGCGATGGCGCCGCCGTGCGGATTGACGAAATCGGCATCTTCCTTGACGCCGAGCTGGCGCAGCACCGCGATGCCCTGCGAGGCGAAGGCTTCGTTGAGCTCGATCAGGTCGAAGTCGCTGATCTTGAGGCCAAGGCGTTCCATCAGCTTCCGGGTCGCCGGCACCGGGCCGATGCCCATGATGCGCGGCGCAACGCCGGCGGAGGCGAGGCCGAGAATGCGCGCGCGCGGCGTCAGGCCGTGCTTCTTCACAGCGGCGGCCGAGGCGAGGATCATGGCCGCGGCGCCGTCATTGACGCCCGAGGCGTTGCCGGCGGTCACGGTGCCGTCCTTGCGCACGATCGGCCGCAGCTTGGCGAGCCCTTCCAGCGTGGTTTCGGGACGCGGATGCTCGTCCTTGTCGACGGTGATCGGACCGGCTTTGCCGCCCGGCGCCTGCACCGCGATGATTTCTTCCGCGAAATAGCCGGCGGCGATCGCCTTGCCGGCGCGCTGCTGCGAGTTGATGGCGAAGGCATCCTGGTCGGCGCGCGAAATCTGGAAATCCTGGGCGACGTTCTCGCCGGTTTCCGGCATCGCTTCGACGCCGTATTGCGCCTTCATCAGCGGGTTGATGAAGCGCCAGCCGATGGTGGTGTCGAAGATTTCGGCCGAGCGCGAGAAGGCTTCGGTCGCCTTGCCCTGCACGAACGGCGCGCGGGTCATGGATTCGACGCCGCCGGCAATGGCGAAATCGATTTCGCCGGCGCGGATGGCGCGGGCGGCGGCACCGGTGGCATCGAGGCCGGAGGCGCATAACCGGTTGAGGGTCTGGCCGGGAACATTCTCCGGCAGGCCGGCAAGCAGGAGAGCCATGCGGGCGACGTTGCGGTTGTCCTCACCGGCCTGGTTGGCGCAGCCGAAGAAAACCTCGTCGATCTCGTCCCATTTGACGTTCGGGTTGCGCTCCTTGAGTGCCTTGATGGGAGCGGCAGCGAGGTCGTCGGCGCGGACCTTGGCGAGGGAACCGCCGAAACGGCCGATCGGCGTGCGGACGGCGTCGCAGATAAACACATCGCTCATAGTCTTCCTCCTGGGGTGCATCCGCGCGTTTGCCGGATTGTTCACGGTATTTTTTATGAAGACCCGCCGACCCGGTCAAATCATGGCTGTCGGCTCGGAATGCACACCCGCACTGTCGGATAAGGGTACGCGGTTGACTTGTCAACCGTTGCTGCGATGGGGAAAACGCCCGCTTTTGCGTCCCTGCGCGTAGGATCGGCCGGGTAAAATTTGCTAGCGTCCGTCGCTATGACGATCCAGCAGAACATCACCGCCCCGGAGCAGCCGGCTTCCCGCACGGACGACACCAAAGTGTCGCCGATGATGGAGCAATACCTTGAAATCAAGGCCGCCAATCCGGGCCTGCTGCTGTTCTACCGGATGGGCGATTTCTACGAGATTTTCTTCGAGGATGCGGAACTGGCGTCCCGCTCGCTCGGCATCGTGCTGACCAAGCGCGGCAAGCATCAGGGCATGGATATTCCCATGTGCGGCGTGCCGGTGGTGCGTGCGGACGAGTATCTGCACCGGCTGATCGGGCTGGGTATCCGTGTCGCCGTCTGCGAGCAGATGGAGGATCCGGCAGAGGCGAAAAAGCGCGGCAGCAAGAGCGTGGTGCGCCGCGACGTCGTCCGCGTGGTGACGCCGGGCACGCTGACCGAGGAAAACTTGCTGGATGCGCGCGCCAACAATTATCTGATGGCGATTGCGCGGGCGAAAGGATCGAGCGGCGCCGACCGCATCGGCCTTGCCTGGATCGACATCTCGACCGCTGAATTCATCGTCACCGAATGCGCGATAGGTGAACTCGGCGCGACGCTGGCGCGCATCAATCCCAACGAAGTGATCGTCACCGACGCGCTTTACGGCGATCCCGATCTCAGCCAGTTGCTGCGCGAGCTTCCGGCGGTGACGCCGCTGACGCGCGACGTGTTCGACGGCGCCACCGCAGAGCGCCGGTTGTGCGATTATTTCGCCGTCGCCACCATGGACGGCCTCAGCGCGATGTCGCGGCTGGAGGCCACGGCGGCTGCCGCCTGCGTGACCTATGTGGAGCGGACCCAGATCGGCCAGCGCATCCCGCTGTCGCCGCCGATGCACGAGGCGGTCGGCACCACCATGGCCATCGATCCCGCGACCCGCGCCAATCTCGAACTGACGCGCACCCTCAGCGGCGAACGCAAGGGCTCGCTGCTGGATGCGATCGATTGCACGGTGACGGCGGCGGGGTCGCGCCTGCTGGCGCAGCGGCTTGCCGCGCCGCTGACGGATGCCGCTGGTATCGCGCGCCGTCACGATGCGGTGGCGAGCTTCGTGGCCGACAGCGGCCTGCGCGATGATCTGCGTTCGGCGCTGAAGGTCGCGCCGGACATGTCGCGCGCTTTGGCGCGTCTGTTGGTTGGTCGCGGCGGCCCGCGTGATCTCGCATGCATCCGCGACGGCGTACTGGCGGCGGATCAGGTGCTGGATCGGCTCAGTATCGCAGAGAATCCGCCGGCCGAGATCGCCGCCGCGATGGCGGGGCTGCGCCGTCCGTCGCGCGACCTCGCGGCGACCTTCGCCCGCGCGCTCGATGACGATCTGCCGCTGCTCAAGCGCGACGGCGGCTTCGTGCGCCCGGGATTCGAGCCCGTGCTCGACGAGACGCGCAATCTGCGCGATGCTTCGCGGCTCGTGGTCGCTTCGATGCAGGCGCGTTATGCCGAGGACACCGGCGTCAAGGCGCTGAAGATCCGGCACAACAATGTGCTCGGCTATTTCGTCGAGGTCACGGCGCAGCACGGCGACAAGCTGATGTCAGCGCCGCTGAATGCGACCTTCATCCATCGCCAGACGCTGGCCGGGCAGGTGCGTTTCACCACCTCCGAACTCGGCGAGATCGAAGCCAAGATCGCCAATGCCGGCGACCGAGCGCTCGGACTCGAACTGGAAATCTTCGAGCGGCTGGCGACGATGGTCGCGGAAGATGCCGACAATCTCTATGCGGCGTCCCATGCCTTCGCGCAGCTCGATGTTGCCGCCGCGCTGGCCAAGCTCGCGGTCGATGACAATTATGTTCGCCCGGAGGTGGACGACTCGCTGCTGTTCGCCATCGAGGGCGGCCGCCATCCCGTGGTCGAACAGGCGCTGCGCCGTGACGGCCAGCCGTTCATCGCCAATGCCAGCGACCTGTCGCCGGGGCCGGGGCAGACGTCGGGCCAGATCTGGTTGATCACCGGTCCGAACATGGCCGGTAAATCGACCTTCCTGCGCCAGAATGCGCTGATTGCGCTGCTGGCGCAGATCGGCAGTTTCGTGCCGGCCGCGCGCGCGCGAATCGGTATCGTCGACCGGCTGTTTTCGCGCGTCGGCGCCGCCGACGATCTCGCGCGCGGACGTTCGACCTTCATGGTCGAGATGGTGGAAACCGCCGTCATCCTCAATCAGGCCACCGAGCGCGCGCTGGTGATCCTCGACGAGATCGGCCGCGGCACGGCGACCTTCGACGGCTTGTCGATCGCCTGGGCGGCCATCGAGCATCTGCACGAAGCGAACCGCTGCCGCGCGCTGTTCGCGACGCATTATCACGAGTTGACGCAACTCGCGACCAAGCTGCCGCGGCTGTTCAACGCCACGGTGCGGGTCAAGGAATGGCACGGCGATGTCGTGTTCCTGCACGAAGTGCTGCCGGGCTCGGCGGATCGCTCCTACGGCATCCAGGTGGCGAAGCTCGCCGGCTTGCCGCCGGCGGTGATCGCGCGCGCGAAGTCCGTGCTGGCCAAGCTGGAAGCGCAGGATCGCGGGCAGGGCGCCAAGGTGCTGGTCGACGACCTGCCGCTGTTCGCCATTACGTCGCGGGCGCCGAAAGAACCGGCGGCGCCGAGCGAGGCGGAGTTGCTGATGGAAGCCGTGAAGGCATTGCACCCCGACGAAATGTCGCCGCGCGAGGCGCTGGATGCGCTCTATGCGCTGAAGGCGAAGGTAGGGAAGGGGTGATTCCTTCTCCCCGCAAGCGGGGAGAGGTTAGAGACAGCGCGCTTTTCGCCGCCCCCACAGCCACAAACCCAGGTTCCACGCGATGCAGATGACCAGTGCGACGCTCAGGGCGATCACCGCGCCATAGCGCAGCGCCAGCACATGCATTACCGCGACGGCGATGCCGAAGCCCATCAGGCCCCAGCCGGCATTGGCGATCACGGCGGCGGTCGGCGGGCCGCCGATGCGCGGATGCAGGATCAGCATCAGGCTGGTGAAGACGATCGGATAGAGCGCCAGCATGCCGCTGCCGGTCGGGCCGATGGTGGCGGAGAGCGTGACCACGGCGCCGACCAAAGTGGCGACGAGGGCGGCGCGTAGCGGGATATCGTACCAGCGGCGTGTGATGACGGGCATTTTCACATGGCGGAAACGCCGCATCAGCGGCAGGCAGATCGCGAAAGCTACGGCATTGACCGCGATGCCGCCGGCCAGGGTCCAGTCGATCATCCGCACCAGCATCGCCAGCGCGAGCCAGACGATTACGCCGCAGCCGAGACTGACGAAAATATTGTTGCGCTGGGCGAGAAAAATATAGGTGAGGCCGAGAAACATCGTCGCCGCATTGATCGGCAGGCTGGCCAGCGCGCCCTGCGCGATGAAGGCGGCGTCGTGGTCCATGGCGAGGAAAACATAGGACGGCCCCGCCGAGATCGGCAACGTCGCCACCAGGGCGCCGATCACCGGACCGGAGCGCTCGGTGATGATGGAGGCGGAAATCACGAAGGCGGCGGTAATCGCCATACGCAACGTGAGAGTCAGGATGAAGACGAGTTCGGGCGACAGGGCAATGAGAGGCATGACGGCCAGACGAGAGGAGGTGCTTGGCCTCCTCTTTCCTTATGGATTCCTTATGGATCGTCCTGCCTGCTTACACCCTGTTGAGCGACACCGAAACCTTCGGGCCATGCTTGATGGTCTGATAGACCACGCAATAACGCTCGGTCAGCTTGAGCAGCAGGTCGAGCTTGTCCTGCGGGGCGTCGGTCTCGACGTCGAAGCGCAGGCGGATTTCGGCGAAGCCGACCGGGGCTTCCTTGTCGACGCCGAGCGTGCCGCGGAAATCCAGATCGCCTTCGGCGGTCACGTTGCCGGATGCCAGCGGGATTTCGACGGCGGTGGCCACCGACTTCAGCGTCACGCCGGCGCAGGCCACCAGCGCTTCCAGCAGCATGTCGCCGGAGCAGAGTTCAAGGCCCGACCCGCCGGTGGCCGGATGCAGGCCGGCCGCCGCGATCTGCCGGCCGGTCTCGACCTTGCAGGCGATGCCGTCATTGTCGATGGAGCCCCTGGCCTTTAGCGTGATGAAGGCGGCCTTGGGATCGGTCTTGTAGCGTTCCTTGATCGGTGCCTGGGTGGCGCGAAGCGTGGCGGCGTCCATCATGTCTCTCCGTGAAATTGTTCGCTGAAGAATCTAGAGCAAACTTGGCTTGGTTGGAACCGTGTCCCGGACGCGATGCAATGCGCAGCATTGCTTCGCAGAGCCGGGACCGTATCAAGCGCCGGCGTTCGGTACGATCCCGGCTCTGCGAAGCGGCATTGCACGCCGCATCGCGTCCGGGACACGGTGCGGCGAATGCGATCATGTTTTGATAATCGCCTGTCGGCGCGAAGTCACCACCACGCGCCGACGGCTTCGGCCGGCGCATGATCGGGCAGGTCGCGGTCGAGCGAGCGGTCGAGTGCCGTGAGGACGCGCTTCTTCACTGCATCGAACAGCGGCGAGGCGCGGTCGCGCGGCCGGGCGAGGCCGACATCGATCTCCGTGAACAAGCGGCCCGGCCGCGGCCGCATGACGAACACGCGGTCGGCCAGCACCACCGCTTCATCGACGTCATGAGTGACGAGGATCAGCGTCGGCCGCGTATCGGCCCATAGGTCGAGCAGGTGGTCCTGCAGGTCGCTCCGCGTGAACGCATCGAGGGCGGAGAACGGTTCGTCGAGCAACAGCACTTCCGGCTGCGGCACCAGCGACCGCGCGATGGCGACGCGTTGTGCCTGGCCGCCCGACAATTCGCGCGGCCATGCTTTCGCCTTGTCGCCGAGGCCGACGCGCGCCAGCGCCTGCGCGACCTTCTCGCGGCGCGTCGCGGCGGGGAGAGCGGCGAGGCCGAAGCCGATATTGTCGGCGACGTTGAGCCACGGCAGCAGCCGCGGCTCCTGGAAGATGATGCCGATCTTCTCGTGCGGCGCCGATATGTCGATATCGTCGATGCGGATCGTGCCGGTGGAGGCGCGATCGAGCCCGGCGATCGCGCGGAGCAACGTGGACTTGCCGCAACCGGAGCCGCCGATGATGGCGATGATCTCGCCCTGCCGGATTTGCGCGGTGAAGCGTTCCAGCGCATGGACGCCGTTCGGATAGGTCTTGCCGACCTTGTCGAGGATCAGCATCAGGTGCTCCCGCCGGGATGGAAGGCGTCCTGCCAGCGCAGCAGCGGTGCCGCGAGGCGCTCGATCAGCCAGTCGGTGGTCTTGCCGAGCAGCGCGAAAATCACGATAGCGGCGAGAATCTGCGCGGGCTTGCCGAGTTGCTGGCCGTCGATCAGGAGATAGCCGAGGCCTTCGGAGGCGCCCATGAATTCGGCGGCGACGACGAACATCCAGCCGAGCCCCAGGCCGACGCGCAGCGCAACCACATAGGCCGGCAGGACGGCGGGCAGCAGAATGCGGCGGATCATGGCGGGGCCGGAGAGGCGGAAGGTGCGGCCGACTTCGACGATCTTGCGGTCCACCGCGAGGATCGCACCCATTACGCCGAGATAGACCGGGAAGAACACGCCGACCGCGATCAGGGCGACTTTCGAGGTTTCGAAGATGCCGAGCCAGAGGATGAACAGCGGCACCCAGGCGATCGACGGAATGGCACGGAGCGCCTGGATGGTGGGATCGAGCAGGCGCCGCGCGATGCTCCAATAGCCCGAAATCGCGCCCATCAGCGTGCCGGCGATGACGCCGAGCGCGAAGCCGGCCGCTACCCGCGTCAGCGTGAGGACGACGTGGCGCCACAGTTCGCCGCTGCGGGCGAGCTCGGCGATGGTGGCGAAGATGCGCGACGGCGGCGGCACCAGCCGGCCGTTCGACCAGCCGGACCAGACGGCGGCTTCCCATGCGAGCGCGAGCACGACGGGCACGACGATGCCGAGCGCGGGCTGCGCGAGGCGGTGCCAGCGGCGGTCAGGCACGGTCGATATAGGCGATGAATCGGCGTTTCCGAGAGCGGGCGGCTCTAGCGTCATGGACATCTGATGCGATCTCGTCGCGGAATATGAGGTCGTCCTTCCTTCTCCCCTTGTGGGAGAAGGTGGCTTCGCGAAGCGAAGACGGATGAGGGGTAGTAACGAGGCTCAGAGCTTGTGGCTACCCCTCACCCGTCTGCGCGCCTGCGGCGCGCATCCACCCTCTCACACCTAGCGAAACTTCGTTTCGCGCGGGGGAGAGGGAAGAAAAGAGGACATCAGCTCTTTGGCAGCGGGATCTGGTCGTCGATCAGGGCGTCCACGGTGGCCTTCACGTCGACCTTGGCGTCGATCACCCCCGCCTGCTGCAAGGCAAGGCCGGCGGCGAGGATCGACTCGCGCTGCGGCGCGCCGATGCGGCTGTGGGTGAGTTCGGTGCGCTCCTTGAGCTGCTTGTCGACCACGGCGTCGGGCAGCTTGGTGACGCCGATGAAGGCTTTCTTCAGCTCCGGATAATTGTCGAGCGAATACTTGCGTGCGTCCTCATAGACGGCGAGCACGCGGCGCGCGGCGTCCGGATAATCCTTCAGGAACTGTTCGCGGATGTTCAGCACGCCCCAGGTGTTGGCCTCGGGCTTGCGGTAGAACAGCCGTGCGCCGTCCTCGATTTCGGCCTGCGCCATCATCGGGTCGAGACCGGCCCATGCATCGACATCGCCGCGGATCAGTGCAGACTTGCCGTCGGCATGCTGCAGCAGCACGGGGGTGATGTCCTTGTCGGTGAGGCCGGCGCCGAGCAGCGCACGGACCAGGAAGATGTGCGGATCGGTGCCGCGGGTGACCGCGACGCGCTTGCCCTTGAGGTCGGCGACGGAGTTGATCTTGGAATCCTTGGTCGTGACCAGCGCGGTCCACTCCGGCCGAGAATAGACATAAACCGACTTGATGGGGTTGCCGTTGATCTTGGCCACCAGCGCGGCGGAGCCGGCGGACGAGCCGAAATCGATCGAGCCGGCATTGAGGAATTCGAGCGCCTTGTTGGAGCCGGCCGACTGGACCCAGGTGATCTTCACGCCGTCCTTGGCGAATTCCTTCTCCAGCAGGCCGTTCTGCTTGAGGATGATCGACACCGGATTGTAGGTCGCCCAGTCGAGCCGGATTTCCTTGAGCGGTTCGGCGGCAAAGGCGCTGGCGGGCAGCAGCGCTGCGGCGGCAATCAGACCGGCGGCTGCGCGCCGCGACATAATGAACATTCCAAATTCTCCCTGATGCAACGTGCTGGCCCGCGCGGTGACAATGCCGGTCCCGGCTGCCGGAAGGCGCCCGCTCCATCACGTTGATGTGTGAAAACGGTATTTAATTTCAGTTACTTGTATGATTTCGTCAACAAGAAGATATCGTGCGTCGAAGGGGATGTCGTGAGGATGTCTTTTCTTCGATAGCCTCACGGGCAGCATGAACTGATTGCCGGCCGACTATCAACGTGACAGCGCTCGCGCCGTCCGATATCCGGGATGCTTATGGACAGTGTTGCGCGAGAAGCTGAAAAGGCCACCGAGCTCGAACTCGATACGGCGCGGATATCGGCCGAGATCGATGCGCTTGCCGCCGAGCATCGCGGCAAGAGCGATCTGTTTCGCGCCGCGATGGCGAAGCTCCTCAAGGCCGAGCTGATGCAGGCGCGTGAGGTCGCCGAGGCGGTGCTCCTGAAGGATCGCCACGGACGGCGCTGTGCCGAGCGGCTCTGCGACGTGCAGGACGCGATCATTCGCCTGTTGTTCAATGCGGCGATCAAGTATCTCTATCCGTCGCCGCTGCCGTCGAGCGGCGAGCGCATGTCGGTGGTGTCCACCGGCGGCTATGGCCGCGGCTTGATGGCGCCGGAGTCGGATATCGATCTGCTGTTCGTTCTGCCCTACAAGCAGACCGCCTGGGGCGAGCAGGTCGCCGAGGTCATTCTCTACTGCTTGTGGGACATGGGGCTGAAGGTCGGCCATGCCACCCGCTCGGTGGATGAGTCGATCCGCCAGGCGCGCGGCGACATGACGATCCGCACCGCGATTCTCGAAACGCGCTTCCTCGCCGGCGACAAGGCGCTGTACGACGAGCTCGTCACCCGTTTCGATGCGGAAGTGGTGCAGGGCACCGCCGCGGAATTCGTGACCGCCAAACTCGCCGAGCGTGAGGAACGGCATCGCCGCGGCGGCCAGTCGCGTTATCTCGTCGAGCCCAATGTGAAGGACGGCAAAGGCGGCCTGCGCGACCTGCACACGGTGTTCTGGATCGCGAAATATGTCTACCGCGTGCGCGACAGCAAGGAGCTGGTGGCGCGCGGCGTGTTCGATGCGCAGGAATATCGCATCTTCAAGCGCTGCGAGGACTTCCTGTGGTCGGTCCGCTGCAACATCCACTTCCTGACCAGGCGGCCGGAGGAACGGCTGTCCTTCGACCTGCAGCGCGAAATCGCGGTGCGGCTCGGCTACACCTCGCATCCCGGCATGCAGGATGTCGAACGGTTCATGAAGCACTACTTCCTGATGGCCAAGGATGTCGGCGATCTCACCGCGATCCTGTGCGCGAAGCTGGAAGACCAGCAGGCCAAGCCCGCACCGGCGCTGACGCGCATGATGGCCAAGCTGCGGCCGGAGACGAAACGCCGGCGCGTGCCCGGCAGCGACGCCTTCATCATCGACAACAACCGCATCAATCTCGCGGCGCCCGATGTGTTCAAGGAAGACCCGGTCAATCTGATCCGGGTGTTCCGTCTCGCGCAGAAGCACAGCCTCGCCTTCCACCCGGACGCGATGCGCATGGCGACGCGCTCGCTGCGGCTGATCACGCCGGCGGTGCGCGAGGACCAGGAAGCCAACAAGCTGTTCATGGAGATCCTGACCTCGGACAATGCCGAGATCGTGCTGCGGCGGATGAACGAGACGGGCGTGCTCGGTCACTTCATCCGCGCATTTGGCCGCATCGTCTCGATGATGCAGTTCAACATGTACCACCACTATACGGTGGATGAGCACCTGATCCGCTGCATCGGCATCCTTCAGGAGATCGAGCGCGGCGGCAATGACGAGTTCGCGCTCGCCAGCGACCTGATGCGCAAGATCCGTCCCGAGCACAGGCCGGTGATTTACGTCACGGTGCTGCTGCACGACATCGCCAAGGGACGGCCGGAAGATCATTCGATCGCCGGCGCCAAGGTGGCGCGGCGGCTGTGTCCGCGGCTCGGTCTCAATGCCGCCGAAACCGATCTCGTCGCCTGGCTGATCGAGGAACACCTCACCATGTCCACGGTGGCGCAGTCGCGCGACTTGTCGGACGCCAAGACGATCGAGAATTTTGCCGCGGTCGTGCAATCGGTCGAGCAGATGAAGCTGCTGACGATCCTGACCACGGCCGACATCCGCGGCGTCGGGCCGGGCGTCTGGAACGGCTGGAAGGCGCAGCTGCTGCGCACGCTGTATTACGAGACGGAGCCGGTGCTGACCGGCGGCTTCTCCGAAGTGAACCGCGCCCAGCGCATCGAGGCCGCGCAGGCCGAATTCCGCCGCGTCTTCACCGAATGGCCGGAGCAGGATCTGAACGCCTATATCCAGCGGCAGTATCCGGCCTACTGGCTCAAGGTCGATCTGGACCGCAAGATTCGTCATGCGCGCTTTTTGCGCGCGAGCGAGCAAGCCGGCCGCAAGCTGGCGATCAATGTCGGGTTCGAAGAGGCGCGCGCCGTCACCGAACTGACGATCCTCGCCAAGGATCACCCGTGGCTGCTGTCGATCATCGCCGGCGCCTGCGCGGCAGCCGGCGCGAACATCGTTGACGCGCAGATCGACACGACCACCGATGGCCTGGCGCTCGATACCATCGCGATCTCGCGGGAATACGACCGCGACGACGACGAGGGCCGGCGCGCGGCGCGGATCGGCGACATGATCGGGGATGTGCTGGACGGCAAGGTGCGGCTGCCGGAGACGGTGGCGAAGCGGGCGTCGTCGAGCAAGGCGAAGTTCAAGGCGTTCACCGTCGAGCCTGAGGTCATCGTCAACAACCAGTGGTCGGATCGCTATACGGTGATCGAGGTATCCGGTCTCGACCGGCCGGGCCTGCTGTATCAGCTGACGACGGCGATCTCGAAACTGAACCTCAACATCGCTTCAGCGCATGTGGCTACATTCGGCGAGCGCGCGCGCGACGTGTTTTATGTCACCGACCTGCTGGGCGCCCAGATCACCGCGCCGACACGGCAAGCGGCGATCAAGCGCGCCCTGATCCATCTGCTGGCCAACAGCGAAGCCGTAGAAAAGCCTGCGGCGTAGTTCCTTCTCCCCGCAAGCGAGGCGAGGTTAGGAGCGCGCTGCTCAATCGATTGTCCTCCCCTCGCGCCGGACACGTTTCCATCGCAATCAAGCCGTGCGACCTGCTTTGACGATCTTTGCCAAAGCATGCCATGATAGGTGGTCATGGAGGAAGTTATGGCGACGATGAACGTGTCCCTGCCCAGCGCCATGAAAGATTGGGTCGAAGCGCAGGCCGAAACGGGGCGCTATGCCAATGCGAGCGACTATGTCCGCGATCTGATCCGCAAGGATCAGCAGCGCAGTGACAGGATTGTGGCCATGCAGCACTTTGTCGATGACGGTTTGAAAAGCGGTATCGGCAATCGCTCCAAGGATGCGCTGTTTGCGGAGGCTGTTCAACGTGCCGAAATCCCACGCAGCAACGGATAATGGGGTTCCGCCTCTCCCAGGCTGCGGAAGACGACATTATCGCCATTGCTGAACAAGGGGTGCGCTTTTTCGGTCTCGTTCAGGCGAGACGGTATCATGACGAATTATTTGCGATCTTCGATCTGATCGCTGCCAATCCGCGCATGACGCGTGAGCGTTACGAGTTGTCGCCGCCCATGCGCATCCATCCGTTCAAGGCTCATCTGGTTGTCTATCGAATCGAGGGGGATGGTGGCATCCTCATCGTCCGTGTTCGTCACGGGCACGAGGATTGGTCGAGCGAAGCGGGGCAAGGTTAGGACTGCGCATCAGTCCACCTCGACGCCCTCATGCCGGAGCAGCCAGCGCTTGCGGTCGATGCCGCCGCCGTAGCCGGTCAGCGAGCCGTCGGCACCGATCAGGCGGTGGCAGGGGACGACGACGCTCAGGGGATTTGATCCGTTGGCATGGCCGACCGCGCGCATCGCGGCCGGTGCGCCGAGTTGCGCGGCAAGGGTGCCGTAGCTTCGTGTCGTGCCGGCGGGAATCGCGCGCAGTGCCGTCCAGACCTTGTTCTGGAACGGGGTGCCGGGGATGTGACAGGGGATGGTGTCGAGCTGGGCGAGATCGCCGGCGAAGTAGCGCGTGAGGGCCTGGCGAATGGGCTGCGGTGCCGGCGCATCGACAAGCGGCGCCGCGCCGAGATAGCGGCGCAGCGATGTCGTCAGGCGATCTTCGTAATCGCTCCAGTCCAGCGCGCAGAGCGCGCCGCTCGTATTCGTCACCACCAGCGCCGTGCCGATCGGCGTTTGCAGTCGGTCGAGATGGAGCGGCGGTACGGGCTTTGCCATGATGTATCGGTTTGTCTCATGAAAACGCCGACCGTAGTGCACCACGGTCGGCGGGTCATTCCGATTTCCGAGAAGTACTTAAGTTCGTCATCCCGAGGTGCGGCAAACTCAGAGCCAAGCCAATCATGGTTCGAGACGGCGCTACGCGCCTCCTCACCATGAGGGGCGGAGCGGATTATTCCGACTTCGGTTCGTGCGACATGCGTTCGAGCCGGTCCTGCATGTCCTTCATCTGGCGGCGCAAATCGTCGATATTGTCGCTGCCGGCGCTGGCTGCCGGCTCTGCGGCCTTCTCGGGCTCCGCGGCGGCGCCCCCGCGCGGCGGGACGAACGGCTTGAACATGGAGAAGGTCTGCTGGAACAGTTCCATGTTGCGGCGGACGGTTTCTTCCAGCGGCGCGAAGGGCGTCATGCTGAACGTATTCGTCATCTGCTTGCGGAATTTTTCCTGCTCGCGGGTCAGCGAATCGATCGACTGTTCGAGATATTTCGGCACCACCATCTGCATGCTGTCGCCGTAGAAGCGGATCAACTGGCGGAGGAAAGTCGTCGGCAAGAGGTTCTGGCCGGCCTTGTTTTCTTGCTCGAAAATGATCTGCGCCAGCACCTGGCGGGTGATGTCGTCGCCCGTCTTGGCGTCGTAGACCAGGAAATCTTCGCCGTCCTTCACCATCGCGGCGAGGTCTTCGAGCGTCACATACGTACTTGTTCCGGTATTATAGAGCCGGCGGTTCGCGTATTTCTTGATGGTCGTGGGTTGATCTGTTTTCGCCATGGAAGCTCACTTACCTACCGGGAATAGGAAACCTTTCGGCAGCGCGCCAAAAGGCAGTCGGATTGGGTGGTCGAACAGCGCAATGCAATAACGTAAGCACTTTCAAACTGGCTCGGCTACCGTTTTGTGCGCCACGGTTAAAATCGTGGCATATTGTGCTACGCAATGCGACATTGGTCGCGATTTTGGTGCGCCGCGGTCGAAAATGACCACGGGTCCAATTGACACGGCGATGTGAGGTTTACGAGGATGCGCGCCAGGCGGCGTTCGCCGTTTCGGCGTGATGAAGTCGATCCAGTTTAATTCAGAACAACAATCAGGAGATGTCCATGTCCGACGATATCGTCATCGTCAGCGCTGCCCGCACCCCGGTCGGGAGCTTCAACGGCGCTTTTGCAACCATGCCGGCGCATGATCTCGGCGCCATCGCCATCAAGGCTGCGCTCGAACGCGCCAAGCTCGATCCCGCCCGCGTATCCGAAGTGATCATGGGCCAGATTCTCACCGCGGCGCAGGGTCAGAACCCGGCCCGTCAGGCGTCGATCGCCGCCGGTATTCCGGTGGAAAGCCCGGCCTGGGGCGTCAACCAGCTTTGCGGCTCGGGTCTTCGCACCGTCGCGCTCGGCTATCAGGCGCTGCTTAACGGCGACTCCGAGATCGTTGTCGCCGGGGGCCAGGAATCCATGAGCATGGCGCCGCATGCGCAGTACCTGCGCGGCGGCGCGAAGATGGGCTCGGTCGAGTTCGTCGACACCATGATCAAGGACGGTCTGTGGGATGCCTTCAACGGCTATCACATGGGCAACACGGCCGAGAACGTGGCCAAGCAGTTCCAGATCACCCGCCAGCAGCAGGACGAATTCGCGGTTGCTTCGCAGCAGAAGGCCGAGGCAGCGCAGAAGGCCGGCAAGTTCAAGGACGAGATCGTTCCGGTGACGGTGAAGTCGCGCAAGGGCGATATCGTCGTCGATACCGACGAGTATCCGCGTCACGGCGCCACGCTGGAAGCCATGGCCAAGCTGCGCCCGGCTTTCGATAAGGAAGGCACCGTCACTGCCGGCAGCGCTTCGGGCATCAATGACGGCGCCGCCGCCGTGGTGCTGATGACGGCCAAGCAGGCCGCCAAGGAAGGTCTCACGCCGCTCGCCCGCATCGTGTCGTGGGGACAGGCCGGCGTCGATCCGAAGATCATGGGCACCGGCCCGATCCCGGCGTCGCGCGCGGCGCTGAAGAAAGCCGGCTGGACGATCGCCGATCTCGATCTGATCGAAGCGAACGAAGCTTTCGCCGCGCAGGCTTGCGCCGTGAACAAGGATCTCGGTTGGGATACGGCCAAGGTTAACGTCAACGGCGGCGCCATCGCCATCGGCCATCCTGTCGGTGCGTCGGGTGCCCGCGTGCTCGTCACGCTGCTGCACGAAATGCAAAAACGCGATGCCAAGAAGGGCCTCGCCACGCTGTGTATCGGCGGTGGCATGGGCATCGCGATGTGCGTCGCGCGCGATTAAAATCGTCGCATCACACTACGAATAGATGAGAACGCCCGGTGCAGTGCACCGGGCGTTTTTTCTTGATGTTCGTCGGATCGCCGGATTAACTCGACTCTACTCGATACGATCAATTCGAGGTTGATTTGGGAGGAGAGAACATGTCGCGTGTGGCAGTGGTGACCGGCGGGACGAGAGGGATTGGTGCTGCGATCAGCAAGGCATTGAAGCAGGCGGGCTACAAAGTGGCCGCCACTTATGCCGGTAACGACGCCGCTGCCGAGAAGTTCAAGAGCGAGACGGGCATCCCCGTCTACAAATGGGACGTCTCCTCGTCTGAAGCCTGTGCGGATGGCCTCAAGAAGGTCGAGAGCGAACTCGGCCCGGTGGATGTGCTGGTCAACAATGCCGGCATCACCAGGGACGGTGCGTTCCACAAGATGACGAGCGATGCGTGGAATGCGGTCGTCAACACCAATCTCGGCTCGTTGTTCAACATGACCCGCCCGGTGATCGACGGCATGCGCTCGCGCAAGTTCGGCCGCGTGATCAACATCTCCTCGATCAACGGCCAGAAGGGGCAGTTCGGTCAGGTGAACTATTCCGCCGCCAAGGCCGGCGACATCGGTTTCACCAAGGCCCTGGCGCTGGAAACCGCCAAGGCCGGCATCACCGTCAATGTGATCTGCCCGGGTTACATCAACACCGAGATGGTGCAGGCGGTGCCGAAGGATGTGCTGGAAAAGAGCATCCTGCCGCTGATTCCGGTCGGCCGCCTCGGCGAGCCGGAAGAAATCGCCCGTGCGGTGCTGTTCCTTGCCGCGGATGAAGCCGGCTTCATCACCGGTTCGACGCTGTCGGTGAATGGCGGACAGTATCAGGCGTAAGCGGAAGCAACATTCTCCGCCCTCATCCTGAGGAACCCGCTCTTGCGGGCGTCTCCCGGCGAATGGCTAGCCATTCGCCGTGGGATGTGTGACATGCATCTCATGGTTCGAGACGGCCGCTGAAGAAGCGGCCTCCTCACCATGAGGGCCGGAGTTGGCCTGTAACACAGAGCCGACATGACCTCCCGTACCGCCACCCTTATCGGCCTCACCGCCATTCTCATGTGGTCGCTGCTGTCCGTGATGACAGTCGCCAGCGGCCGGATGCCGCCGTTTCAACTGACCGCGGTCACTTTTGCCATCGGCGCACTGGCGGCGGCGCTGAGCTGGATCCGGCGTCCCGACGCGATCCGCGCACTCAGGCAGCCGCCGTTGATCTGGGCCATCGGTGTCGGCGGCTTGTTCGGCTATCACGCATTGTATTTCGTGGGGCTGCGTTTTGCGCCGCCGGCGGAAGCCGGGTTGCTGAACTATCTCTGGCCGCTTCTGATCGTGCTGTTTTCGTCCCTGCTGCCGGGCGAACGGTTGTATCCGCGTCACATCGTCGGCGCTCTACTCGGCCTTGTCGGGACGGTGCTCCTGTTGTGGGGGAATGGATCGGCCGGATTCGAGGCCGCCCATGCCGGCGGCCTGTTCGCGGCCTTCTGCGCCGCTTTCGTATGGGCTGCGTATTCGGTGATGTCGCGCCGCCTGAAGGCCGTGCCGACCGATGCGGTGGCGGGCTTCTGCCTGGCGACGGCGGTGCTTGCGGCCGTCGTGCATCTTGCTGTCGAAACCACGATATGGCCGGAGACGGCGCTGCAATGGCTGGCGGTGATCGGACTCGGCGTCGGTCCGGTGGGCGCTGCCTTTTACACCTGGGACATCGGCATGAAGCGCGGTGACATCCGCGTGCTGGGCGCCGCGTCCTATGCGACGCCGTTGCTGTCGACCGGCCTGTTGATCCTTGCCGGCTTTGCGCAGGCGAGTGCGAATATCGCGCTGGCGGCGGCGTTGATCGCAGGCGGCGGCCTGATCGCAGCGAAGGATATGCTCCGGAAGCGGGGGGCGTAGGCGAGGCACCGGCCTGCTTTTCCCTCCCCGGAGCGAAGCGACTGGGGAGGGTGGCACGTTTGAGAGCGAAGCGAACAAACGTGACGGGTGGGGTGGTGCCATAGGCTCGGTGCTTGCGGAGGCACCCCCACCCGACCGCGCTACGCGCGGCCACCCATGGCGGACGACTTCGTCCGCCAGACCACGCAAGCGCGGGGGAGGGAAAGAGGCGCCTATGTCGGCTCCCAGTTCTTCGGCGCCAGCTCGAATGTCGCGAAATCGAAACCCGGCGCGACGGTGCAGCCGACGAGAGTCCAGTCGCCGGTGGTCGCGGCGGCCTGCCAGGCATGGGGCGGGACGATGCCTTGCGGTTGTTGTCCTGCTTCAAGGTCGGCGCCGAGCGTGACGGTGCGTCGGCCGTTGTCGTCCGCGATCTCCAGCATCAGCGGCGCGCCGGCGTGATAGTGCCAGATCTCCACGGCATCGATGCGATGCCAGTGCGAGCGTTCGCCCGATGCCAGCAGGAAATAGATCGCCGTCGATGCCGGCCGGCCGTGGGCATCCACATGCGTATCGCGAAAGGTCTCGCGGTAGTGCCCGCCTTCGGGATGCGGCTGCAGGCCGAGCCGTGCAATGATCCCGGCCGCCGTGGGCATCGTCGTCACGACTTGTTCTTGCGCTCGCGGAGCTCGCTGAACACGTCGTCCTCGCCGAAGCCCTTCAGCCGGACGGCAGCGGCGATGGCCGGATCGTCGGCGCGCAGGAAGACATTGGTTTTCTTTTCGAGGCCCAGCAGTACCGGAATGGTCGGCTTGCCCGCCGCGCGCAACTGCGTCACTTCGTCGGCGCGCTTTTTCAGCGCCTCATTGTTCGGATCGATGCCGAGGCAGAATTTCATGTTGGCGGCGGTGTATTCGTGCCCGCAGTAAACGCGATAGTCGTCGGGCAGCATGCGCAGTTTCTTCAGCGACTGCCACATCATCGGATAGGTGCCCTCGAACACCCGGCCGCAGCCGCCCGAGAACAGCGTGTCCGCGGAGAACAAGGCGAGTTCGCTGTCGAAGGCGTAGCAGATGTGATCGAGCGTATGGCCGGGAGTCTCGAATACCCGCGCAATCAGTGCGCCGACCTGTACCGTGTCGCCCTCGCCAACACGGACGTCCACCAGCGGAATCGCCGCGCCCTGGTCATGCGGCGCCGTCACCTTGCAGCCATACGTCTTCTTGAGTTCGACGATACCGCCGATGTGATCGGCATGATGATGCGTGATGAGGATGTCGGTGAGCTTCCAGCCTTCGCGCTGCAGCACCTTCATGATCGGCGCGGCTTCCGGGGCGTCGATGGCCGCGGTCTGCAGGCTCTGCGGATCGTGAATCAGGTAGCCGAAATTGTCCGACAGGCAGGGGAACACGCGAATTTCAGCAGCCATGGTCTCTCCGTCATTCAGCACGATGCATCTCTTGTGACATATGGCGTTAACGCTCCCCGGGCAATGCACGATTCAGGGGAGCCTGTATCGCATCAGGCATGATAGGATGCTTTCATGACCATCGATGTCATCGATCTCAGAGATTTCTATTCCCGTCGTCTCGGTATCGTGGCGCGGCGGCTCATCAATCGCGCCATCAAGGCGCAGTGGCCGGATGCCGAAGGCCAGCGCGTGCTCGGGCTTGGTTATCCCACGCCTTATCTCGGCCTGTTTCGCGAAAATGCCGAACGTTGCATCGCCTTCATGCCGGCGGCGCAGGGCGTCCTGAAATGGCCGACGGCGAAGCCAGCCCTGGCGACGCTGGTGGACGATATGTCGCTGCCGCTGCCGGATGCGGCGGTGGACCGGATCATCCTCGTGCACGCGCTGGAAATGTCCGACGATCCCGAAGGCTTGCTCCGCGAAATCTGGCGCGTGCTGGCGCCATCTGGAAAGATGATTGCGGTGATTCCGAACCGGCGCGGTGTCTGGACACGTTCGGACTCGACGCCGTTCGGTCATGGCCGGCCTTACTCGCGCTCGCAGATCACGCAGCTCCTGCGGCAGACCTGGTTCACGCCCATCGCGTGGCGCGAGGCGCTGTTCATGCCGCCGGTAGGTATGGGCTGGTTCCTGCGCTCGGCGTTGATGTGGGAGCGTGTCGGTGCGGCGCTGTCACTGCCGTTCGCCGGCCTGCATATCGTGGAGGCCAACAAGCAAGTCTACCGCGCGATTCCCGCCAAGCGCGAGCGCAGCAAACTCATTCCGGCGCTGCAGCCGGTGCTGGTGCCGAGTTCGGGGATGCGACGTAACTCCGAATAAGGGCGGATAGGTAAAGCCCCAAACTCTCCCCTCGTGCTGAGGAACCGCGCAGCCGCGTCTCGAAGGATGGCCAACCGTTTAGCGGTTGTTACGTTTCCGCCAGCGGATGCAGGTCGCGGACCAGGCTTTTCAGGCGCTCCTCGACCACATGGGTATAGATCTGGGTGGTCGAGATATCGGTGTGGCCGAGCAGCGTCTGCACGATGCGCAGGTCGGCGCCGTTATGCAGCAGGTGGCTGGCGAACGCGTGGCGCAGGACGTGCGGCGATACCAGCCGCGGTGCGATGCCGGAGGCGCCGGCGAGCTCCTTTAGGTCGCGCGCGAAATGCTGGCGGGTGAGATGGCCGCTCTCGCCGAAGGACGGGAACAGCCATTTGGGTGCGGCGCCTTTTTTCGGCTGGGCCTTCTGCGCTTCGGCCATCGCGGCGAGATAATCCGCCATGGCGGTCTTGGCGGTTTCGTTCAGCGGCACCAGCCGCTCCTTGTTGCCCTTGCCGCGCACCACGATCATGCGCGCATCGCGCCGCGCCGCGGTGATCGGGAGCGAGACGAGTTCCGATACGCGCAGGCCGGTCGCGTACAGCACCTCCAGCAGGCAATACAGTCGCGCGTGGCGCAGGCGTTGGGGCGGCGATGCATCGGCGGCCTGCGCCATCGTGCGGGCCTGCACCAGCATGCGGTCGACATCGGCGATCGACAGCACTTTGGGCAGGCTGCGCCCGCGCTTGGGGCCGGACAGGATGGCGGCCGGATCGTCGGTGCGGATGTTCTCGCTGAGCAGGAAACGGAACAGATGACGCAGTGCCGACAGCCGCCGCGCCACCGTGGCGGATTTGAAGCCGCGTTCGTCGAGGTCTTCGAGATAGTCGCGCAGCAACTGGGTGTCGGCCGCGGCGAAACCGGATTTCGCGCGGGTTGCGAATGCGGAGAAATCCTCGAGATCGCGCCGATAGGCATCCAGCGTGTTCTTGCCGGCGCCCTGCTCGGCGGCGAGCATGTCGAGGAACAGGGCGGAGAGGCGGGCGTTGGACGGGGTGCTCATGCGGCCAGCTCGCGTATTTTCAGATGATCTGGAATCCGTGTCCCGGCTCTGCGAAGCGGCACTTCGCGCCGCACCGCGTCCGGGACACGGGGCCATTAAGCCCAAAACTGTTCTAACCGCTATTTCTTGAGAAATTTATCCGGTTGGATGGTGACCGTCATTTCCCGCGATTTGGGATGGACGAAATTTGCCAACGCGAAGATCGCACCATAGATCAACCCGCCGATGACAGCGACGACCGTCAGAAAGCGGAACAGGCTGGGCATGGATCGGGAACTCGGCGGATGGGGCGATTCGGACCGCCCGCGGCGGTCATTCCACCCGGATACAGGCTGCACGTGGTGCTGGCAACGCTCACGCGAGGGGTAGTATAGGTGACGGAAATGCGGCAAACCACCTGTGGTGTTTTGTCGACCACTGAATTTGCAGGTATTTTTCTGATGTCCGAAGCTGTCTTGCCGGATCCCGCCGGTGCCTCCCAGGAGGCCGCGATCGTCGCGGCGCTGGGCAAGCGCGCGGTGGTGCTGGTCGGCATGATGGGGGCGGGGAAATCGACCATCGGCCGGCGCATGGCGGCACGGTTGCGCCTGCCGTTCCTCGACGCCGACCACGAGATCGAGGCGGCGGCGGGCATGTCGATTCCCGATATTTTCGAAACCCATGGCGAACCGCATTTCCGTGACGGCGAGGCGCGGGTGATTGCGCGCCTGCTCGAGAACGGACCTGTCCTGCTTGCCACCGGCGGCGGTGCCTTCATGCGCGACGAGACCCGCCGGCGCATTCACGACAAGGCGGTCTCGCTATGGCTGCGGGCCGAGGCCGACGTCATTCTGCGCCGGGTCAAAAAGCGCGAGAACCGTCCGCTGCTGAAGACCCCCGATCCCGCGGGGACCATCGCGCGGCTGATCGAGGCGCGGCATCCATTCTATGCGCAAACCGATATCACCATCGACTCGCGCGATGTGCCGCATGAAAAGATCGTCGATGAGGCGATCGCTGCGTTGCATGAGCACCTGTTCCATCCGCATGCGGCCACCGCCATGGTGCCGCCGGCGGGCGATCCCCTGAGTCCGATTTTATGACCGCACCGCTGAAACATTCCGATCCGATCACAGTGAACGTGGCGCTGGCCGATCGCGCCTATGACATCGTCATCGGCCGCAACGTGCTGTCTTCGCTCGGCGCGCGTATCGCGGCGCTGCGGCCCGGCGTCCGCACTGCGATCGTCACCGACAAGACCGTCGCGAAACACTGGCTGCAGGCGACGGAAGCCGCGCTGGCCGAAGCCGGGATTCCGACCTCGTGTGTCGTGGTGGAGGAAGGCGAGGGCTCCAAGAGCTATGCCGGCCTCGAAAAGGTGTCCGAAGCGCTGATCGCCGCGAAAATCGAGCGTAACGATCTCGTCGTCGCGCTCGGCGGCGGCGTGGTCGGCGATCTCGCCGGCTTTGCCGCGGCGGTCCTGCGGCGCGGTGTGGATTTCGTGCAGGTGCCGACCTCGCTGCTGGCGCAGGTCGACTCCTCCGTGGGCGGTAAGACCGGCATCAACTCGCCCCAGGGCAAGAACCTGATCGGCGCGTTTCACCAGCCGGTGCTGGTGGTCGCGGATACCGCGGTGCTCGACACGTTATCGCCCCGCCAGTTCCGCGCCGGCTATGCGGAAGTCGCCAAATACGGCGTGCTCGGCGATGCCGCGTTTTTCACCTGGCTGGAAACCAACCACGCCGACATCATGCGCGGCGGCTCGGCGCGGGAGCATGCGATTGCGACCTCGTGCCGCGCCAAGGCCGGCGTGGTGTCGCGCGACGAGCGCGAGAACGGCGAGCGCGCGCTGCTCAATCTCGGCCATACTTTCGGCCATGCGCTGGAAGCCGCGACCGGCTTCTCGGACCGGCTCTATCATGGCGAGGGCGTCTCCATCGGCATGGTGCTGGCCGCCGAATTCTCCGCACAGCTCGGCATGATTCCGCCCGGCGATGCCGTGCGCATCGAACGCCATCTGGCCGACGCGGGACTGCCGACCCAGCTGCAGGACATCGCCGGCTTCCGGCAGGAGGGGCTTGCCGATGCGGATCGGCTGATGGCGCTGATGGCGCAGGACAAGAAGGTGAAGCGCGGCAGGCTCACCTTCATCCTGCTGGAGGCGATCGGCCGGGCTGTCATCACCAATGAGGTCGATCCTGCTACGGTACATGACTTCCTGCACCGGAAGCTGACGGCATAGGTACATGGCGGCATGTGATCTTCCTGTGTCCCGGACGCGGTGCAGCGCTCTCAGGCGATGCTCTTGCATCGCCGCTGCGCTGCTCCGCAGAGCCGGGACCATCGCGAACTCCGGCGCTTGGTACGGTCCCGGCTCTGCGATGCATCACGCCGAGGTGGCTTGCTACATCGCGTCCGGGACATGCTTGTGTGCTACGGGAATTCCATGAATTCGATCACCGTCAATATCCTGCTCGCCGTCTTCCTGCTCGCCGCCAATGCGTTCTACGTGGCGGCGGAATTCGCGCTGGTGAAAAGCCGCGGGTTTCGCGTCAAGTCGATGGTCGAAAGCAATCGCTTCGGCGCGCCGCTGCTGCAGCGGATGATGATCGATATCGAGCCCTATCTCGCCTGCTGCCAGCTCGGCATCACGATGGCTTCGCTGGGTCTCGGCTGGGTCGGCGAGCCGACCGTCGCGGCGTTGCTGCAGCCGGTGCTGATCCCGCTCGGCATGTCGGAGCATGCGCTGCATTTCACCTCGTTCCTGACCGGCTTTCTGGTCTTCTCGTCGCTGCATATCGTGATCGGCGAACAGGTGCCGAAGACGCTGGCGATCCGTCAGCCCGAGCCGGTGTCGCAATGGATCGCGTATCCGTTGTTTGCCTCCTACGTGCTGTTCTATCCGCTGAACTGGCTGCTCAACGCCGCCACGCGCGGGGTGCTCGCGCTGATCGGCGTACAGGAAGCGTCGCCGCATGAAGTTCTCACCGGCCTTGAAATCGAGGGGCTGGTGGGCCAGTCCGCCGAGCATGGCGGGATCGAGAGCGGCGAGGCCGAATATATCCAGAACGTGTTCCGCTTCGGCGATCTCGCCGTCTCCGACGTGATGGTCCATCGTACGGCGATGACGACGCTCAATGCCGATCTGCCGTCGGAAGACCTGGTGCGCGAGGTGCTGACGACCGAATACACCCGCATTCCGCTGTGGCGCGAGAAGCCGGAGAACATCATCGGCGTCCTGCATGCGAAGGATCTTCTGCGTGCGATCCGCGTCGCCGACGGCGATACGTCGAAAATCGATGTCGCCAGCATCGCGCTGCCGCCGTGGTTCGTGCCCGAGATGCGGCCGTTGTCCGATCAGCTCAAGGCGTTCCGCCGCCGCAAGACGCATTTCGCGCTTGTCGTCGATGAATACGGCGAAGTCGAAGGCATGGTGACGCTGGAGGATCTTCTGGAGGAGATCGTCGGCGACATTTCCGATGAACACGATGTCGTGGTTGCCGGCGTTCGCGTGCAGGCGGACGGCTCGGTGGTGGTGGACGGGTCGGTGCCGATCCGCGATCTCAACCGCGTCATGGACTGGCACTTGCCGGACGAGGAGGCCGTGACCGTGGCGGGACTCGTCATCCACGAAGCCCGCTCGATCCCTGAACGCGGCCAGAGCTTCACGTTTCACGATTTCCGTTTTCGTGTGCTCCGCCGCGAGCGCAATCGGATCACCGCCCTGCGGATCGGCCCGGTGCCGGCGGAGACGGAGGAAGCCCCGGAAAAGAAGCGGCGCGCGGGAGCGTCGTTCTAGCGACGGGATTCGGCGCTTTGCAAACCCGGCCGGAACGTGGCAATCACGTTTCAGGTTTGGATGTACGTCCCGCGCGATGGCAAAGAATACGCAAACTCCCGCGACCGATCGCGCCTCCGTGATTTACGGGGCGCTGTGGCATGCGATCATCGAGCAAGCGTTGCAGCCGGGCACGAAACTCCCCGAAGATGCGATCGGCGAAAAATTCGGCGCGAGCCGCACCATCGTGCGGACGGCGCTGGCGCGTCTGGCGGCGGAGGGGCTGGTCGAACTCCGTCGCAATCGCGGCGCGGCGGTGGCGACGCCGAGCTGGCGCGATGCGCGTGATATCTTCGATGTGCGGATCGGGCTTGAGCGGCTTGTCGTGAACAGGCTTGCCGGCAGCCTGACGCGCGATCAGGTCAAGGCGCTCAAGGCGCATGTGGATGCCGAGGAAGAAGCGCGCGGCAGCAATACGCCGCTGTCGATCCGCCTTGCCACCGCTTTCCACATCTCGCTTGCCGAGATGACCGGCAATCCCGTGCTCGCCCGTTATGTCAGCGAGGTGGCGTCGCGCTGCGGCCTGATCCTTGCGCTCTATGCGCGGCCGCATTCGTCCGACTGCGCCGTCAGCGAGCACCGGGCCATCATCGCCGCGCTGACATCGGGTGATGCCGCGCGGGCGACGAAGCTGATGGATCACCATCTCGACGCCGTTGCCGACCGCGCCTTGATCGCATCCCATCCGGCGAGCGAGCGGGATATACAGGATATCCTCGCACCCTATGCGATGGCGACGGCGCCGAAGGCTCGCATCAGGCGGCGGTGACTAAGCGGTGATATCCATCCGCACGAGAATGCGTTCGGCGCTGTCGTTCCAGACGTCCATCTTCACGATCTTGCCGCCGCGCACCACGAAGCGATCGACATAGCGGTTGCCCTCGAAGGGCGTACCATCGTGCCATTCGCCGTACAGCATGCCGGTGTTGTAGACCACGGTCTCGCCAGCCGTGTCCCCTTGGCCGGGCGCCACATCGGTGCGCTCCATCTTCTTCTTCACCCATTTGTAGCGCATGGCGTTGAACGAGGTCGCATCGCGCGGGTGCTGAAATTTGCGGCCGCCGGTGAATGTGATTTGCACATCGTCCGCCATGAAGGTGCCGGCGGTTTCCGGATCGGGGATCATGGAGGCGACCAGAAAACGCTCGACGAGGTCGGCGGCCTCGGCGGTGGCGTCGGCGAGAGGGCGGGCTGCGGATTGCGGCATGGAAAGTCTCCTGGAAATGACTCATCCGCAGCCTAGCAAGCCTGATGCCAAGATTGTATCCGTTATGCAGAAATTTTGTATACGATTTAGGCGTGCGTGAATGCTTGTTGGGCAGCGGGATTGCACGAACCCGGCCGGGTTTCCAATTTCCCAGCGTTCCCAATCGCATACGCTCTGGCATACCGCTTGCTTGATGGAATGACGTTCATTCATCCGAGGGGTATCGCCATGACATCCGCATTGCCAATTTTCTCCCGTCGATTGCTGCTTGCAGCCGGTGCCGCATCTCTCTCTCTGGCTGTTGCGTATCCGGCGATGGCGCAGGGAACCATTAAGATGGGGCTCGTCGCCGCCATGTCAGGCCAGTCGGCCAAGTCCGGCGAGGCCATCGTTCGCGGCCTGTCTCTGGCCATCGATGAGATCAACACCACAGGCGGCATTCTCGGCAAGAAGGTCGAACTGGTGGTGCGCGACGACGAAAGCAACCCGGCCAAGGGTGTGATCGCCGCGCGCGAACTCGTGCAGCGTGAAAAGGTCGCGGCCTATTTCGGCGGCCTCGATACGCCGGTGTCGGTGGCCATCGTGCCGTTCGCCAATCAGTCGAAGGTGCCGTTTATCGGCGTCTGGGCCGCGGGCACGCCGATCACCCGCAATGGCGCATCCGAGAACTACGTGTTTCGCGTGTCCGCCGTCGATGAATTGGTCGATGTCGCGCTTGTTGATTATGCGACCAGGAAATACGGCGCGAAGAAGCCGGGCATGATCCTGATTAACAATCCGTGGGGCGAGTCCAACGAGAAGGGCCTCAAGGAGGCGTTGTCCGCCAAGGGCATGCAGGCTGCCGGCATCGAGAAGTTCGAGACGGGTGATGTCGATGTGGTGCCGCAGCTCACGCGTCTGAAGAATGCCGGCGCCGACGCGCTGTTCATGGTCGCCAATGTCGCGCCTTCGGCGCAGGTGGTGAAGTCGCTGGACCGCATGGGCTGGCAGGTGCCGATCGTTTCGCATTGGGGGCCGTCCGGCGGCCGCTTTACCGAACTCGCGGGACCGAGTGCGGAGAGGGTTCACTTCATTCAGACATTCAGCTTCTCGGGAAATACGAGTCCGAAATCGACGGCGGTGTTCGAAGCGTTGAAGAAGAAATATCCGGCGATCAAGTCGGCGGCCGATGTGACGCCGGCGGTGGGAATCGCCAATGCCTATGACGCGATGCATCTGACGGCGCTTGCCATTGCAAAGGCCGGTTCGACCGAAGGGCCGAAAGTGCGCGAAGGATTCTATCAGATCAACAGATACGACGGCTTGATCAAGTCCTATGCGAAGCCGTTTTCAAAGGACAATCAGGATGCGCTGTCGCCGTCGGATTATCTGTTCACCTACTTCAAGGGCGACGAAATCCTGCCGCTGACGAATTGATGCTTTCTTCCTTCTCCCCGCAAGCGGGGAGAGGTTCGGCTCACTTGCTTTCCCAGGATTTCCTCATGTTCGCATCCGCCATCATTTCGGGCATCAGTCTCGGCAGTATGTACGGGCTTATCGCGCTCGGTTTTCACATCACTTACGTCGTGTCCAACACGGTGAATTTCGCCCAGGGTTCGGCGACGATGCTCGGCGCGGTGCTGGGCTATACGTTCGGCGTCAGATACGGCTGGCCGATGCCGGCGGCGATCGGGGCGGCGCTGCTGGCCTGCGCGTTGTTCGGTCTTGTCATCGAGCGCTTTCTGGTGCGTCCTTTCGTGGCGCGCAAGTCCGAAGCCTGGCTGATGGCGACCGTCGCCGCCGGCATCGTGTTAGACAACACCGTGCTGTTCACCTTCGGCAAGGAGCCGCGCGGCTTTCCGTCGCTGCTGGCAGCGTCGCCGATCCAGATATTCGGCGCGGGCGTTTATCCGCTGCAACTGGTCATTCCGCTGGTCGGCGTCGGCGCCGCTTTGGTGCTGTATCTCGTGCTGCGCAGGACACGGCGCGGCAAGACGCTGTTGGCAGTGGTGCAGAATCCCGATGCGGCGCGGCTGATGGGAATCGATATCCACCGCACCATCGCGATCGCGTTCGCACTGTCCACTGCGCTGGCCGGCGTTGCCGGGCTGTTGATCGCGCCGCTGTTCAGCGTGTCATCCGAAATGGGTACGCTGTTCGGCATCAAGGCTTTTGCCGTCGCTATTCTCGGCGGCATGGGGTCGGCCTGGGGCGTCGTCATCGCGGGCCTCGCCTACGGTCTGATCGAGGCGCTGGTCACTTCCTATCTCGGGTCGGTCTATACGCAGATCGTCGTGTTCTCGATCGTCATCATTGCGCTGGCGCTGATGCCCAACGGCCTGTTCGGCCGGGCCGCCATCAACAAGGTCTGACGATGATGCATGCGCGCTCGTTCCTTCACTCCTGGTCGATGCCGATGGCGATACTGGCGTTGACTTGTGCCGCTGCGCTCTATGTGATCGGGGCCGATGGCTATGCGCCGTTCATTCTCGCGATGGTCGCGCTCACGGCCATCGTCGGCATCGGCCTCAACGTGCTGGTCGGCCTCACCGGTCAGGTTTCGCTCGGTCACGTCGGTTTCTATGCGATCGGCGCCTACACGGTCGCAATCCTGACGTTGAAGGGCGTCTCGTTTTGGTTTGCTCTGCCTCTCGCCGGTCTGCTGGCCGGCGCCGTCGGCCTGTTGCTGTCGCTGCCGGCCCTGCGGGTCACCGGACCCTATCTGGCGATGATCACCATCGCCTTTGCCTTCATCGTGCAGCACCTCACCATCGAATGGCGGGCGCTCACCGGCGGTTCCAACGGCCTGATGGGCCTGCCGCCGCCGACACTGGGCGGCACCGTGTTCACGGAACGCGAGATCGCGCTGCTGGCCATCCTGCTGGCGGGGCTGGGCACCTTTCTGTTCCACAGGCTCGCGAACTCCGCGTGGGGCAAGGCCATGGTCGCGGTACGCGATGCCGAGGTCGCCGCGCGCTCCATCGGTCTCGACCCGGTCAATGTAAAGGCGGCGGCCTTCATGTTGTCGGCGGCTTTCGCCGGCATCGCCGGCGGCATTTTTGCGGTGCTGCTCGCCTTCGTTGCCCCGGATTCGTTCCCGTTCTCGCAATCGATCCTGTTCCTGTTCGCCTGCGTGGTCGGCGGCGCCGGCTGGGTGTTCGGTCCCGTGGTCGGTGCGGCGATCACGGTCGTGCTGCCGGAAATGCTGTCGGGCTTCGCCGAATATCGCCTGCTGTTTTTCGGCGCGCTGCTGCTCGGCGTGCTGTGGCTGGCACCGCAGGGCATTCTCGGCACCGCAGCGCGGTTGTTTCGACGCACCGATCAGCGCAGCGCGCAGGACAATGGTGTCGATGTCGCCGGATTTCTCGCCGCCGACGGCGGCCGGCCTCCACTCGATGTGAACGGGATCGGCATCACGTTCGGCGGCATCAAGGCGGCGTCGGATGTATCGTTCACTGCCGCGCCGGGTCGGGTCACCAGCGTGATCGGCCCCAACGGTGCCGGCAAAACCACCGTGCTCAACATGGTCGGAGGCTTTTACAAGCCTGACGCCGGCAGCATTCGTCTCGGCGATGTCGAGCTTGCGGGAGCGCCGGCATGGCGGGTGGCGCGTGCTGGCATCGGCCGCACCTATCAAACCACGAAATTGTTCGAGAGCATGAGTGTGCGCGACAATGTGCTGATCGCCATGCGCCGTGGCCGGCTCGGCTCGATGGCGGCATCGGCGGCGAACGCAGGCGATGAAGCCATAGCCGAAGGGTTGATCGCTTTCGTCGGTTATAAAGGCGCCCTTGCCGCGGTCGCCGGCGACCTGCCGCATGTGGACCGGCGCCTGGTCGAGATCGCGCGTGCGCTCGCCATGCGGCCGCGCGTGCTGTTGCTGGATGAGCCGGCCGCCGGCCTGATGTCATCGGACAAGGAGGCGCTCAGCGGGCTCCTGCGCCGGATCGCCGATGCGGGTATCGCGGTCATCCTGGTCGAGCACGACATGCGTCTGGTCATGGGGATCTCGGATCATATCGTGGTGCTCGATGCAGGCAGACCGATTGCCGCGGGCACGCCTCATGACATCCGTCACGATCCGAAGGTGCTCGCGGCCTATCTCGGCGCCGCCGAGATGACCGCGCGTGCGCGTGCCGAACCCTGGGACGGTGCGAAGGATGCGGTGCTGACCGCCATCGATCTGGGCGCTGGCTATGGTGCCGCGCCCGTACTGCAAAAGGTCGGCCTTGAGGTGCGGCCCGGCGAGATGGTGGCGTTGATCGGCGCCAACGGCGCTGGAAAATCGACGCTGATGCGCGCATTGTCCGGCCTGTTGCGGCCGGTGAGCGGCGAGGTCGTTCTCAACGACCGGCGCATCGAGCACGAGCCGGCGCACATGATCGCGGTGCGCGGGCTTGCGCTGGTTCCTGAAGGCCGTCAGGTGTTTCCTGAACTCAGCGTCTATGACAATCTCGAACTTGGCGCCAACACGCGCAAGAATGTCGATTACCCGGCCGAAATCGAGGCGCTGTTGAAGCGCTTCCCGCGCCTGCGGGATCGGATCGACAGCAAAGCCGGCCTGCTGTCCGGCGGCGAGCAGCAGATGCTGGCGATCGCGCGTGGCATGATGGCAAAGCCGCGCATCCTGCTGCTCGACGAGCCGTCATTGGGTCTCGCGCCTGCGATGATTCAGGAATTGTTCGACGTGCTGGCCGATTTGCGCGATGAAGGCATTACGATTCTTCTGGTGGATCAGATGGCGACGCTGGCGCTCGCCGTTGCCGATCGTGGCTATGTGATCGACTCCGGCCGGATTGTGCGCGAAGACAGTGCCGCGGCGCTCGCGTGCGACCCTGAGGTCGAGGCAGCGTATCTCGGCCACGTCGCCGATGCCGCGCAATAATTCGTTCAAGGAACGTTCCGTATGACTTTCGACCTTATCCTGCGCAACGCCCGCATCGCGGACCGGCCGGAAGGGCCGCTCGACATCGGTGTCAAGGACGGCCGTTTTGCCGCCATCGAGGTCGGATTGCCGAAGGGCGATGCGCCGGATCAGAATCTTCGCGGGCGCCTGCTGGTGCCGGGTTTCGTCGAGACGCATATCCATCTCGACAAGTCCTGTCTGCTCGGACGCTGCAACTGCGCGCAGGGCACGCTGGCGGAAGCGGTCGCGGAAGTTGCCAAGGCGAAGCTCGGCTTCAGCGAAGAAGATGTTTACGCGCGTGCGGCGCGGACGCTGGAAAAGGCCATCACCAACGGCACCAACCGGATGCGGACGCATGTGGAAGTCGATCCGCGCGTCGGCCTCACCAGTTTTCGCGCGCTGAAGAAGCTGAAGCAGGACTATGCCTGGGCGATCGACCTGCAGCTTTGCGTGTTTCCGCAGGAAGGCTTGCTCGACGATCCCGGCTGCGAGGACATCATGCTGCAGGCCCTCCGTGACGGCGCGGATGTGGTCGGCGGCGCGCCTTACATGGACAAGGATTCGCACGGTCAGATCGCGCGGATTTTCGACATGGCGCAGGCGTTCGATCTCGATGTCGATTTCCATCTCGATTTCTCGCTCGATCCGGCGCATCTCGATCTCATCGAGGTTTGTCGCCTGACGGAGAAGACCGGATGGGGCGGCCGGGTGGCCATCGGCCATGTGACGAAATTGTCGGCGCTGCCGCCGGCCGATTTCGAGGCGGCGGCAAGGCGTCTCGCCGATGCCGGCGTTGCCGTCACCGTCCTGCCGACGACCGATCTGTTTCTCACGGGCCGCGATCACGCGTTCAACGTGCCGCGCGGCGTGACGCCTGCGCACAGGCTGCGCGCATGGGGTGTGAACGCGAATATCTCCACCAACAATGTGCTGAATCCGTTCACGCCGTTTGGCGATGCCTCGCTGATCCGCATGATCAATCTCTACGCCAATGTTGCGCAGATCGGTCGGATCGACGATCTCGCCGACTGCCTGGACATGGTGACATCGGCATCGGCGAGGCTGCTCAACACGGTGGACTACGGCATCGCCGTCGGGCATCCCGCCGATCTGGTGGTGCTGGATTGCGAGACCAAGGCGGAGGCGGTATGCGAGATTGCGCAGCCGCTGTTCGGCCTCAAGAAGGGCATTCGCACTTTCGTCAAACCGGCTGCGAGTCTGTTGAAGCCAGCGTAACGTCAAATTTCCGTCGTCATTGCGAGGAGCCCGCAGGGCGACAAAGCAATCCAGAGCCACGAGAAGAAAGACTGGATTGCTTCGTCGCAAGTGCTCCTCGCAATGACGGCGTCTCTTGCCAAGGAAAACCTCATGCCGATCAATGATACATTGAATGCCTTCGTCGACCACGGCCGCATCGAGGTGCAGCCGATGAAGGAGGGGGCACTCTCGGGCCTGACTTGGGCGCTGAAGGATTTCTTCGATCTCGCCGGTGTGCCGACCGGCGCCGGCAGCCCCGAATGGCTGGCGACCCACCCTGTGCCGACCAAATCGTCACCCATTGTCGATCGCCTGCTCGGTGCCGGCGCGAAGCTGGTCGGCAAGACGCATACCGATGAACTCGCCTGGAGCCTCAACGGCGAGAACGCGCATTACGGCACCCCGATCAATCCGGCCGCGCCCGGCCGCATTCCCGGCGGTTCGTCGAGCGGATCGGCCGCGGCAACCGCAGGCGGCCTCGTCGATTTCGCCATCGGCTCGGACACCGGCGGCTCGGTGCGTTTGCCGGCGAGCTATTGCGGTGTCTACGGCATCCGCACCACCCATGGCCGCCTGCCGCTCGACGGCGCGGTGCCGCTGGCGCCGAGCTACGACACGGTCGGGTGGTTCGCGCGTTCGCCGGACCTGATGCTGCAGGTGGGAAATGTGCTGCTCGACCGCGTCCGCGCGCCGCGCAAGCCGAAGAAGCTCCTGATCGCGCGCGATCTGTTCGACGCGGTGGACGAGAAGGTGCGCAATCTGCTGCAGCCCTCGGTGGATCGCCTCAAGTCGATCGTCGGGACCAGCGAGGAGGTCGATGTCGCCGGCGACGCGCGCGATGCGTGGCGCAATGCCTTCCGCGTGCTGCAGTCGGAGGAAGCCTGGGCCGTGCAGGGCGAATGGATTTCGGCGGTGAAGCCGAAGCTCGGTCCCGGCGTCAAGGAACGTTTCGCGGCGGCGGCGGTGATGGACCCCGCGGACATCGCCGCGGCCAAGGTCGTCCGCAAGACGATTATCGAGAAGATGAATGCGTTGCTCGCGGATGACGCCGTGCTGGTGCTGCCCGCCGCGCCCGGCATCGCGCCGCTGCTGAAGACCCCGGATGCGGTGCTCGACGTGTTCCGCGCCCGCGCCATCGAATTGCTGTGCATCGCCGGCCATGCGGGCACGCCGCAGATGTCGCTGCCGGTGGCGAAACTTGACGGTTGTCCCATCGGCCTGTCGATCATGGCCGCGCGTGATTGCGACGAGGATCTGCTGGCACTGGCGGTAGAGTTGGGGAAGTGAATTGTAGTATTTGTAGGGTGGGCAAAGCGCAGCGTGCCCACCACCAAGTGTCGTGAAAGGAAGGTGGGCATGCTGCGCTTTGCCCACCCTTGTCAGTGCTTACCGTCCCTTGCCGCTGCCCTTTTCCGCGGCGCGGCGCATCGCTTCGGCGAATGCGCCGCCGCCGGCGTCCGGCTTGCCGGGCGCGCGCGAGGTCATGTTGCGTTCGCTGAAGCGCGGGCCGCGGTCGGCTTTCGGGCGATCCGCCTTGGCGCCGACCGGATCGTCCATGCGCAGTGACAGCGCGATGCGCTTGCGGGCGACTTCGACCTCCAGCACCTTCACCTTGACGATATCGCCGGGCTTCACCACCTCGCGCGGATCCTTGATGAAGGTCTTCGACATCGCGGAGATGTGCACCAGGCCGTCCTGATGCACGCCGACATCGACGAAAGCGCCGAAGGCGGCGACGTTGGTCACTGTGCCTTCGAGGATCATGCCGGGCTTGAGGTCGCTGACCTTCTCGACGCCTTCCATGAACACCGCGGCCTTGAAGGCAGGGCGAGGGTCGCGGCCGGGCTTTTCGAGTTCTTTCAGGATGTCGGTGACGGTGGGCAAACCGAACGTATCATCGACGAAGGTCTTCGGCTGCACCTTGCGCAGCACGTCCGCATTGCCGATCAGCGCATGAATGTCGCTCTTGGTGGTTTCGATGATCTTGCGCACCAGCGGATAGGCTTCCGGGTGTACGCCGGATTTGTCGAGCGGGTCTTCGCCGTCGTTGATGCGCAGGAAGCCGGCGCATTGCTCGAATGCTTTCGGCCCGAGGCGCGGCACGTCCTTAAGCGCCTTGCGCGACTTGAACGGGCCGTTGGCATCGCGGTGCTGCACGATGCTCTGGGCAAGGCCGGTGCCGATGCCTGAGACGCGCGCGAGCAGCGGCGCCGAGGCGGTGTTGAGATCGACGCCGACGCCGTTCACGCAGTCTTCGACGACGGCATCGAGCGAGCGTGCGAGCTTGGATTCGCCGAGGTCGTGCTGATACTGGCCGACGCCGATCGCCTTGGGGTCGATCTTCACCAGTTCCGCCAGCGGGTCTTGCAGGCGGCGCGCGATGGAGACGGCGCCGCGCAGGGTGACGTCGAGTTCCGGCAGTTCTTCAGATGCGAAGGCCGACGCCGAATAGACCGACGCACCGGCTTCCGACACCACGATCTTGGTCATCTTCAGGTCGGGCAGCAGCTTGAGCAGATCGCTCGCCAGCTTGTCGGTCTCGCGCGAGGCGGTGCCGTTGCCGATGGCGATCAACTCCACCTTGTGCTGCACGGCGAGCTTGCCGAGCGTCGCCAATGACGCATCCCAGGCGCGCTGCGGTTCGTGCGGATAGATCGTCGTCGTCGCCACCACCTTGCCGGTGGCATCGACCACGGCGGTCTTCACGCCGGAGCGATAGCCGGGATCGAGGCCCATGGTGACGCGGGCGCCGGCAGGGGCCGCGAGCAGCAGGTCGCGCAGATTGGAGGCGAACACGCGCACGCCTTCTTCCTCCGCCGATGTCCACAGCCGCATGCGCAGGTCGATATTGAGATGCACCTGAATCTTGGTGCGCCAGGCCCAGCGCACGGTGTCGGTCAGCCACTTGTCGCCGGGGCGGCCTTGGTCCGACACACCGACGCGCTGCATGATCTTCATTTCATACGAACTCGGCGTGGCGGCGGGCGCCGGCGTCGCCGGTACCGGTTCGGGCAGCATCGCGAGGTCGAGTATTTCTTCCTTCTCGCCGCGGAACAGCGCCAGCACGCGGTGCGACGGAAGCTTGTGCAGCGGCTCCGAGAAATCGAAATAGTCCTTGAACTTCTCGCCTTCGGTCTTCTTGCCGTTGCGCACCTTCGAGGCCATCAGGCCGTTCGACCACATCTGCTCGCGCAATGCGCCGATCAGGTCGGCATCCTCGGCAAAGCGTTCGACCAGAATCGCGCGCGCGCCATCGAGGGCGGCGGTGACGTCGGCCACCTGCTTCTCGGCATCGACATAGGATTCCGCGACCACCTTGGGATCGTTCTGCGGCTCGGCGAGCAGGATGTCCGCGAGCGGCGTCAGGCCGGCTTCCTTGGCGATCTCCGCCTTGGTGCGGCGCTTCGGCTTGAAGGGCAGGTAGATGTCCTCAAGGCGGCCTTTGGTGTCTGCGGTCTTGATCGCCAGTTCGAGCGCATCGTCAAGTTTGCCCTGTTCGCGCACCGATTCCAGGATCACGGCGCGGCGTTCTTCCAGCTCGCGCAGATAAGTGAGGCGCTCCTCCAGGGTGCGCAGTTGCGCGTCGTCCAGACCGCCGGTGATTTCCTTGCGGTAGCGCGCGACGAACGGCACCGTGGCACCGCCGTTGAGCAGCTCCACCGTCGCCGCGACCTGCTGTTCGCGAACGCCAAGTTCTTCCGCGATCTTCTGATTGATATTTGCCACGCCTGCGTATTCCTTCGAAATCCTGCGGCGGTCATCCCGCCGTCGTAGAGCGCTTATTGACCGGCGTGCGGCGATTCATCAACCCTGATCGCGGCAGCAGATTGTTCTGTGGATGGCCGGTTCGGCTTTGAAAATGTTCCCGGATTTCCGCGGGACCGCGCGCGGTGCAGTTCTGCGGCTGTGCAAAAATATAGTGCTGGATCGAAGGGCGCGATCTGTGTAGACAGCCCCTCCTTTTTGGAGCGGTCATGTCGATTTGCGGTCTGGATTTTGGAACGTCGAACACGACGCTCGGTCTCGTCAGGGATGACGGTCCGGTGCTTGCCGCCCTTGAGGACGATCATGTCACGATTCCGAGCGCGATCTTCTACAAGGCGGATGCCGGCGCCTATATCGGGCGCAGGGCGATGGAAGCCTATGTGGAAGGCGTGTCAGGCCGCTTGATGCGCAGCCTGAAATCCGTGCTCGGCACTTCGCTGATCGACGAGGCCACCCGCGTCGGGCGCGAGCGCATTGGTTTCCGTCATGTGATCGCCAACTATCTCGGGGTCGTGAAGCGGCGAGCCGAAGCGGCGGCAGGGCTTGAACTGCGCAAGGTCGTGCATGGTCGTCCGGTGTTTTTCGTCGATGACAATCCGGCGGGCGATCGCAAGGCCGAGGATGTCCTGCTGGGCATCGCAAAGGATATCGGTTTTGCGGATGTGTCGTTCCAGTTCGAGCCGATCGCGGCGGCGCTGGACTACGAACGCGATATCGATGCGGAGGAGATTGCCCTGATCGCCGATATCGGCGGCGGGACGTCGGACTTTTCCATCGTGCGCCTGTCGCCGGAGCGGCATCGCCATGCCGATCGTAAGGACGATATTCTGGCCAATGACGGCGTGCGCATCGGCGGCACCGATTTCGACCGGCATCTGAGCCTGGGCGTGGTGATGCCGCTGCTCGGCTATCGCTCGGCGATGAAGCGCGCCGGGCTCGACGTGCCGTCGGGCTATTTCCACGATCTTGCGACCTGGTCGAGCATCAATCGGATGTACGATTCCAGAGTCATGAACGAAGTGCGGCAGGTGCGCTTCGAGGCGCGGCAGCCGGAGTTGCTGGATCGGCTGGTGCGCGTACTGGATGAACAGCGCGGGCATACCCTGGCGATGGATGTCGAGGACGCCAAGATCGGCCTGTCCGGCAAATCGAAATCGCGCATCGCGCTCGACTGGCTGGAGCCCGGTCTGGCCGCCGGCGTCGCCCGCAAGGACATGGTCGATCACACCCAGCCGCTCGCCGACCGCATCCGCGCCCGAATCGGTATCTGCCTCGCACAGGCGAAGCTCAAGCCGGCGGATATCGATGCGGTATTCCTGACGGGAGGCTCGGTGCAGCTGGCCCATGTCCGCAAGGCGATCCTCGGCGCACTGCCGGCGGCGCGGGCCATCGACGGCGATACCTTCGGCGCGGTCGGCAAGGGGCTGACGATCGAGGCGGACAGGCGGTACGGGCGCGCTTGAGTGCGGGATATTGTCCCTCCCCTGCTGCTTATTGCCGCATCCCGGCGGTTTCGCTAAACCACGGTCAAGTCGCCGCAGCCGTCCGGTTGCGCAACAAGAAATTGACGGGAGCGAACAATGAGCCAGGCCACTGTCGGCGCGCGTGCGGAACAGAGCGCGAGAACCGATCTCGAAACGTCGACGATCCGCGCCATCTCGTGGCGGCTGATTCCGTTTCTGATCCTGGCTTATTTCCTGGCCTATCTGGATCGCGTCAATCTCGGCTTCGCCGCATTGACGATGAATGCCGACCTCGGTTTTTCGCCCACGGTGTTTGCCTGGGGCGCAGGCATTTTCTTCATCGGCTATTTCATTTTCGAAATTCCCAGCAATATCGCGCTGGAAAAGTTCGGTGCCAGCCGCTGGATCGCGCGGATCATGGTGAGCTGGGGCGTGATCTCGGCGCTGATGGCCATCGTCAGCGGCTCGACCAGTTTCTACGTGCTGCGTTTCCTGCTCGGTATTGCCGAGGCGGGTTTCTTTCCCGGCATCATTCTCTATCTCACCTACTGGTACCCGGCTGAATATCGGGCGCGCTTCATTGCCGCTTTCGCCGTCGCCGTGCCGGTTTCCACCGTCGTCGGCGCGCCGATCTCCGGCCTGTTGCTCGGTCTTGACGGCGCGATGGGACTGAAGGGCTGGCAGTGGCTTTTCATCATCGAGGGCGTTCCCTCGGTGCTGCTCGGCATCTTCGTCTGGTTCTACCTGACCGATCGGCCCGCCCAGGCGGATTGGCTGACGTCCGATCAGAAGCAGTGGCTGGCGGACAGGCTGGAGAGCGAGCGCGGCGTCAAGGAAAACGCACATGGCATGTCGCTCGGTGAAGCGCTGTCCTCGCCGAAAGTGCTGATGCTCAGCGTGATTTATTTCGGTTTCGTCGCAGCGCTTTACGGCATGCAGTTCTGGCTGCCGCAGATCGTCAAGGCATTCGGCTTCACCAATGCCCAGACCGGCTTTGTCACCGCGATTCCTTACGCGTTCGGCTCGGTCGCCATGATCCTGTGGGCCAAGCATTCCGACCAGACCCGCGAGCGCGTCTGGCATGTCGGTCTGCCGATGCTGCTGATCGCCGCGTCGCTGGCCGTCTCGGGCGTGGTCAGCAATCCTACCGTGACCATGGTGGCGCTGACGGTGGCCGCCATCGGTGTGTTCTGTGCCTTCGCGCTGTTCTGGACGCTGCCGACGGCGTGGCTGAGCGGCACGGCGGCGGCCGGCGCCATTGCGATGATCAATTCGATCGGCAATCTCGCCGGCTTCGGGGGGCCTTATCTGATCGGCTGGATGAAGGAAGCGACCGGCAGCACATCCTCGGGTCTTCTGGTGCTGGCGGCCATGCCGCTCATCGCCGGCATTTTCGTTCTGATCGGAAATCACGGCACGGCCACCGAATTCTCGGCATCCAAGCCGCGCTGACGGGCCGGTAATCCTGCATTTTCAGTCTGCCATAGGGCGGATGAGCTTTGCTCATCCGCCCTATGGTCGCTACGCTATGACGTGACTGTGATTGATGACGATTATTGACAATCATCACTAATCATAATTAGGTATCGTCGCGTTCAGCGAAGGATACCTGTCATGCCCGTCCGCTCCATGTTCAGCGCTTTTCGCCAGACGGCGACTGCGGCTTTGTTGCTCCTTCCGGCACTGGTCCTCGCCGGCTGCGGCAAGAAAAGCGAAGCTGAATCAAAGCCATCGCGCCCGGTTTTGGTTGCTGCCGTGCATTATGAGCCGGAAACGCCGTCACGGAGCTTTGTCGGTACCATCCGGCCGCGCATCGAGACCGATATCGGCTTTCGGGTCACCGGCAAGGTGGCGAAGCGTCTGGTGGAGGTCGGGCAGACCGTGCAGATCGGCCAAGTGCTCGGCACGCTCGATGAGGTCGATCTGAAGCTGCAGGCCGAGCAGGCCGCCGCCGAGCTCAGCGCCGCGACCGGTGTGCTTGCGAATGCCGCCGCGGCGGAAGGACGGGCCGTTGAACTGCGCAGCAAGGGGTGGGCGACCCAGGCCCAGGTCGATCAGGCGAAGGCCACGGGCGACGAAGCCCGCGCCCGCTTGAACCGTGCCGAACGGCAGGTCGAACTCACTAGGAACAGTCTCTCCTACGCGACGCTGGTGGCGGATACCGCCGGTGTCGTCACCGCTACGCTGATCGATCCCGGCCAGGTGGTCGCTGCCGGGCAGGCGGCGATCCGGGTTGCGCGTTTCGCCGAAAAGGAAGCCGTGGTGGCTATCCCGGAGATGCTGATCGGCCGCGCCAAGGACGGCCTCGCCACGGTCAGCCTGTGGTCGGAGCCCGGCAGGAGCTATCAGGCCCGGCTCCGCGAGATCGCGCCGAATGCCGATGCGGCGACCCGCACCTATCTCGCCAAATTCTCGCTGCCTGACGCCGACGACAAGGTGGCGCTCGGCATGACGGCGACATTGACGCTGTCCGATCCGAAGACCGAGCGCATCGCCCGCGTGCCGTTGTCCGCGCTGTTCAGCCAGGGCGACCAGTCCTCGCTCTACACCGTCGATGATGCCGGCGACGTCACGCTGCGTCCGGTCAAGGTGAAGTCCTATGAAAGCAACGATGTGATTATCGCCGGCGGTGTCGATGAGGGCGCCAGGGTGGTCACGCTCGGCGTGCAGAAGCTCGATCCCGCGCAGAAGGTGCGCGTGGTTTC